>Ga0179593_1639152_pt1 | contig 19363 bp, 23 predicted proteins | sample CZODoug2_1_08_16_FD_185931 | JGI IMG/M metagenome (GOLD analysis project Ga0179593, IMG submission 185931) | Vadose zone soil fungal communities from Angelo Coast Range Reserve, California, USA - CZODoug2_1_08_16fungal (PacBio error correction) | ecosystem: Environmental > Terrestrial > Soil >...
GCGTGGGGTCAAAAGGGAAAATGGCCATATTGTAGCGAGAACCGGAAAAAAAATAACGGGGGGGCAGGCGCCCGTGGAACGCACAAAAGCGGACAGAGACCGGGGACGTCGCCTGGCGGGAAAAAATGCTAGAAACTGTTCCAGGGCACGACTATGGGAGGAGAAGGAACGGATGGCGGTTTAAAGGTCTACGGGATATAGTGAGGGGCTGTTCGTGAGCACAAAAAAATAGCGCTGCTAAGCATGACCTATGGTCGGGTAGCTCTTCCTGGGTGGCCGAAAAAAAAAACGGGAACGCGACCGAAAACACTAGAAGCTCTGGTCTGCCGGGAAAAAAGGACAAACCCCGGAGGGGCGGGGGCACTGCGTGGAAACCGCCTCGCAGTGCTTGCGAACAAGAATAGACCTCAAACGTTGCTGGCGGGCGCGGCAAGAACAACCGGCTGCGCTAGACTCGCACAATGTGCGATCCGCAATCACGGAAAGAAGGGGACAAACCCTTCAGAACCGTCGGAGGTAGCGTATGCCTGGAGGAGAAAGACCAAAGGAAGCGGCAGATGGGGACTTTCGCAGGTCCAGCAAGAGTTTACTGGGGATGGAGCTAGCTGACTAAAAGGTTGGTGACGGGGGGAACCACCCGGGGCTGGGAAAGGGTTCCCCGCGTCCGGGCAAAGGGGCCTCAGACATATGACAGGAAAAAGGGATCCAGTGACCCTATCTACAGGCAAGGGTAGCGGTGGAACAACTTGTACATTTCACGGGTGGTAAGCACAGCGTTAAAAACGTAGGGCCAAAACTCCGGTAAACGGCCACCCTATTGGAAAAGAAACAAACTGTGAGGTCGCTGGAAAGGCTCGCAGAAACTAAAAGGAAAGACAGGGACGTGAGCGTCGATGGCTCCTTCTCAGAACGTGGACGCGGGGTAGAGGTCTCATAAAAATAAGCGGATTTTCAGATCATTCTGGCACCAGCGAAACCACAAACCTAAAAGGCTTCCGAGCCATGGCCATAACACAGGAAGCAGTCAGGGGTCAACGCATCCTTTCTCAGAAAAATGAAGGCCGAACGGGGGTCAAAAGAGTTGGGCACTGCTTCCGGCCGGGGGTGGTAATGCACAAAGGGAGAGCGCGGGTCGGGGGGGACAGGAACGTTCAGAAGAAAGGAGTGCTTGACGGGAGAATAGTGGTCTACGCATAAGAAAACGCGGGGGGCGAAGGGCAACCGAAATGCGCGGGGGATTCAGCATTTAGAAGGGGGGGGCCGGGAAAACACACCTGAAAAACGACGAGTTAGCAGACGTGAAAGGGATGGGGGGGGGGGTCGGGGAACTCAGTGGTTGTGGAGAAGGTTCTCGTTCCTCCGTACTTTGGGCAAAAATGAGGAATGGGGTCGATACCTTGACGACGGATCAGATACACTTGTGGGACTTCAGGGGGGGAACTGGACGGAAAACTGTAGACGCTGTGTGAGGGGGCCTAGTGTGGGGGGGTAGCTTTCTGCAGGAAAAGCCGAAGCTTTAAACTGGGGAACAAGAAGGGGACACGGGTTGTCTTAATAAAAACTGTCAGAAAGTGAAAACAGCCTAAGAAAATGACGTTGAGAAGGAAAAACTATTCTTTCGAAAGGAAAAGGGAGGGAAGTTGGTCATTGCTTGAAGCAGCGTAGTCAGGGCACGAGTTAAAAAAAAAAAAGGCATGGCAATTGAGTTGCTTAAAAGGTCATGGTGGAGTGGGAGACTTCGCTAATCCGTAGAACGGGTGAACTTGTACCCGGGTGCAATACACTTTCACGGCTATTGGTCTGGTCAAAAGTGGAGGCAAGTCATCAGGGCGTTTACGCGCCCGCGGGGTGTACAGGGACTGGTAAATTGGCATACGGGGACTATCTAGAAGGAGCACACACAAAAAAAAGGGGAATGCCAGGACTGTGCTCAGTGACAGGGGGTGAAACGGGGGAGGTATCGGTCTGAACAAAAAAGGATCAAGTAAGTGGGTAAAATCGTACGAAAGGGGGGGGGGGGAGAGACAAAACGAGGTTCTAGACTGCGGAGTATTTCGAGCCTGCACCAAAACAGGAAAAAAAAAAACTCCCGCACAGCCGACCCTTGGGACAGGGGCTGGGCATGAGACTGGGACCTAGAAAGTAGAAAAATTTCCCGCTGTGACACAATCGGGGGGGAAAACAGGATATGCTGGGGCCAGACTCAAACTCAACCGGCATAAAAATAGAGACGCACATCCGTCGCAAGGATGCTCACAGAGAGACGGGAAATGGAGGAAAAAGAAAGCGGGGGAAATACGTGGGGGAAAAACAAACTTCAACGGAGGGGGAGATCGCGCGGAAGGCTTAGGGGGCACAAAGGCACCCACGATCGATCCACCAGCAACAAAAACAAACAACAAAAAAAGACAAAAACCGTCGCAACATGGCACCCGGCAGTGCAAGATGTGGCCGAGAGGTCGGAAAGAAGCGGTGAGCTAACCGCCAGAACTAACGGGGGAGGCAGTCCAGGCGCTGTGTAAGGGCGCCGCGCGACAGAGGCGGAGGCAGAAGACGCAGCACGGGGAAAACCGGACAACAGCGGACAAAAGATTTGGGGTTACACCCCCACGGGTCGGGGTGGGCGGGATGGCGAGGGAACGTGGGACCGAAAGGCACGAAAAACAATCTGAAGAGGAACACAAAAACAACCTAAAAATACCGAACAAAGATAAAGGCAAGAGGAAAATAGCGGAAAGAGATAACGCTAGCTCACCGCACCAAAACGTAGGGGGTGAGCTCGACCCGACCTGTCGGACCACGAAGTAATTACGGACGAATGATAGCCTACTCGGGCAATCATTACTCGTCGGGGTAAAAATGTCAGGCACGAAAACCGTCGGAATGCAACGTAAAGTCCATATCAAAAAAAAAAAAAAAAGGGCCGCGCTCACAAAAAGTCCGGGTCCAACGGAAAGGGGAGAAGAACGGTCAAAAAATGGAAAACAACCGCCCGTCAAATGCCTTGACGGTCGAACTGCCCGCCCTGTCGTGCCAGGGGAGGTAGGGAAACAAAAAAAAACATCCAAAAAACAAAACAAAATAGGGGCGGGTGGGTGGGCGAGGGAACAGCAAAGAAGCCATAGCTTGGTAGCACAGCAAAAGGTCTGGCCACTGCAAAAAAAGAGATGGAAAAGGGGAAAAGGAAAGCGTACGTGGCAGGGAAGGGACAGGGGGCTCGACAAAAAGGAGCTTGTGGGTTCAAGCGCAGACAAATGGAGGGGAAGGGGGAACAAAAATGACTGCTAGGCGCTAAACTTAAAAGGAGGCGGAATGGCGGGGAGTGGAAAAAGAAAAAAACGAAAAAAGGAGACGTCAGCGAAAAGGGGGCGACTGGGCGGGGAAAAACTCTTCGGATGCATCGCTACGGAAACTGAGGGGGGGGGAGTGCGTGACCGAAGGTCCTGTGGCAAAAAGAAACGCAATGACTACACAACGGAAAAGCGATTTGCAGGGGGAAAAAGGGGATCTGCGGGGCAGGGAAAAAGAAAAGGGACGGGGCCGAAGGGTTACTCGTAAGAGTCTTAAGGCGGGGAACGTTTTCACGCAAGGCCTGTTAAAAAAGCAGGCGAACAACTAACGGAAAAAGAATGGGGGAAAAAGGAGAGGGAATAAGGTTTCAACGCAGGACTCAGGCAGAAGTACACCTAAAAGAAAATTAAAAAAAGCGGATTCGGGAGGTCTGGGTCGACATATGTCACGCCGTGTGAAAAAAAAAGGCGCCTGGGCTGGCGGCAATTGGGGGACCGGCCCTCAAAAAGCCAAAAAGGTCAAAGACTATTAAAATAAGATACTGACAATACCATGACCTTACAGGACGGTTATTAAAACAAGTCAAAAAAAGGCCCAATTCCATTCATAAGGAACGGTAGTGAACTACCCTCTCTCGTACATGAAAAAAAAAGAACGGGAACGAAACTACTCGATCGTCTGGGGGCTGAGGGAGTGACAACTCCTCGCGTGGGAATCAACCTTCATTCGCGGCTCTGGGCGGTCCGATAGGAAAAAAGGGGTGGAAAGACACGTGCTATCTGGGAACAAGGGAATCCGGGACTTCACACCCGACAGTCACATGCGACTAAAATAACAGTACGGCAAAACTCAGAGAGGACCAGGACACACTCCGCTTACAAAGACGGACGTGGACGACCTGGAACGGGTGGGGGGGGGGGGGGGGGGGTTACAGACTGCTTGAAGATCTTGAGAGAACAGACAAAGCAATGACGTCGAGCCAAGTCTCCGTCTCTTGTGGCGGGGGTGAAAGGTTCAAGGATGCCAAGGAACAGTCCGGCAATCGGAAGACCAGGGCTTAAGGTCCAGGTGAGTGCTAACGGGACGCGGCTAACCATGGCCGCTGCAAATTGGGAGGGAACACAAGACGAAAGTACAGGCATCGCGAGGCAAAAAAAGAGTCTGGTGAACCGCTGGCGTCCGCACGTCCTAACATGGGGCGAACAGATTAATCTCGCGCGTGGCAGGGTCTAGGGTGGGGTAGATCCCGGTCAAGATTAAGCGGAGGGGCGCAGCACGTTCTATCCGTAAAAAGAGAAGGCGAGGGGGACAACGCGAATACTGTATATTGGGGGAAACAAAAAGTGGAGGCACAGGATCAGAGGGCGCGGAAAGTACCGGAAAAGTCGCGAAAAAAAACAAAACAAAAACAACCAAAACAGCGGGGGGAAACTACCGCGGGAAAGGGAGACGGCCTGCAGAAGAAGAGAACGAAAAAGACGGGCGTATCGTGGTCACACAGGACCTCCACCTGTGTCGGAAAGCGGGTAAGAAAAAACAACAGCGTGGTCATTAAAAGAAAGGTAACCAGAACGGGTAGTTAAAGTCCATATCCTAGTGTAGGGATGAAACAAGCTGACAAACCCAAGCGAAGAACGATTGAACGTAAAAGAAGGCAGAATTAAGTGAAGAAGGTGAAGATCCGACTCTTCATTTTCTCATGGAAAAAGAAAGCGCGCATACCTTACATCTCAAGGGACAAAGTCGGAGTCGGAGAATCATGTACAGCATTTGGGGGCAACTGGCACGGGGGCTCGCGAAGCAACGAGACGGTCGTCACTGTACAGAAAGAAGCTAAAAATAGCGAAAGGTCGCAGGCGCCGGGTCACTAAATTGTCGTCAGCAAGGAAGGGGGTCCGGTGAAAAAGTTCGACCACGAACAGGACGGCGACCACAGTGCGAGAAAAACACCATAGCGCAAAAAGGTAAAAGAGGGCGTCCAGGGAAGGAAAAGGGGCGTCACTTCGAAAAACAAACACACAGAAAAAGAACTAGTCGAAATGGTGCGACGCATCAAATGGGAAAAGGGGAGCCACGAGGCTCAGACGGCCAAAAAAAAACGCGATTGAGTCGGCAATTCAAGAAAAAGGGGGGAAAAAAAAAAAAGCAGAAAGGGGCGAGCCAACTCACATAGTACGTTCATCAAGAAGTGGGGGCGGGGGGAAGCCGCATTCAGCAACGGCCAGAGTGAAAGCCGGGAAACAGGTAAGGTACGGGAAACGCTGGGCTCTGTACCGGAGGGGTGGCTAATCATCACTCGGAAAATAAACAGGGGGGGGATAGCTTATCCACAAGAGGACAATGAAACGGGAAAGGACACCAACATCGGCCGTACAAAGTGAGGAAGGGCGCTTTCTCGGGTCAAAAGGTGGGGGAATCAGCCGCGTCGGAGTGGGGGGGGGAGGAGGTGGCCGCACCATCCGAAAAAGGAAAAAAAACGGCAAGAACAAGTGGGCTGGAGCTGAAGGGAAAAACCGCACCGTCCGCTATGGGGCTCAACTCAGAAAGTAAAAAATTAGAGAGAGAACAGTCGATGTCACTAAAGAAAGAAATGCGGGGGGCCGGTATCGTAGGTGACCCTCTTCTCTACCGAGCGCGCAAAAAAGGGGACCTCACACAAAAAAAAAAATGGGGCGAGCGATGGGACAGGCTGCCTCTCTGGGGGAGGGGCGGGAAGGGCATGCACGGAACACGAAAGTGCTGGGTGGAAAAGGTGGATGACGAGGCAATGTGGGGGGGAGGGGGGGGGGTGGCGGCGTAGTCAAAAGTCGCCCTGGATTTCATACCGGGGGCGCTTCAAGCGAAGGGGGAGACCCGGGGGAAGGGGCATTGCTCACGATGATCGGACAACTGAACAATCATTCCATTTGCTTGGGGAAACTTTCCTTGGTGGACGAAAGGCACTCATGAGCGGAGTATGATCCACTCGCTCAAAAAACTTCGGTTCACGGGGAAACCCCTATCATTGCTGACGGGAGGGAAAAGACTAACACCAACCTTACGCAACGAAGTTGCGCAGGTAAAAAACGGCTCTAACGGGGGGAAACTTCTCGGAACAATATGGGGGGGGGGGTCGAGAGTAAACGTCTGTAACAAAGAACGGTGGTCGAGCTACCGCCGAAAAGGCGTCTCTTCCAGGGTATCACCGCCATGGAAGTTAAGCATTTTCCACACAAAAAAGAAACTGGGCACATCGCGTGGGATGAAAAACAGAAAACCAGCGGGGTGAAGCACGCAAAGGTCAAAAAGCACAGGGACTGCCCTTATGTCAATTAAAAAAAGAAATAAAAAAAAAAAAAAACCTTGGGCCTAAGTCTACGTTCTTTGTTATTTTGCTAGCTGGAATCTCTTCATGGGAATCTCGGAGACCAAAACGAAGCTCATGGGGGGTATGGAGTGAGGGGGGGGGGAGTTTCAGGGTCTAAAAAAAAAAACCAACAGGACGCAAAAGGAGGGGGGGGGGGGGGAGGACCTAAATTTTGATTAGTGGCAACAAAAGAACTTTAAAATGGGGCTCTGTGGACTCGAGGTTTCCTGAAAAATAAAAGAAAAGGGGCCGCTTTTCAAAGTAAAGATGCTGCAATGGGGTGAACAAAAGAAAGCCCATAGGGGCGCAAAAAGGGAGGACTACTTGCAAAACGAAAACGGGCCGTCGTTTAGGACCAAGGAAAGTAACGACCGTCAGCGTAGAAACGGTAACACTGACATGCAGGGCAAATGGAAAAAGGCTGGTAGGACAGTCATCGAGTTCAGGGAAGGGTCGCGGCGTCGTTCGGGGAACTAAGTTGGGCAAACGCGGGCGCGTGGTGCCGAAAAGACGGGAAACCGCGGGCATCTGCTTGAGAGTCAGGGTAAAGCAACTGGGGAAACTCGGATAAGGGCCGAAACCTAGAACTCGAGACGACAAAAGTCGTCGAAAGCCTCCAAATGATCAAAAGGAGCGAAAAAAATAAGCGCCCAACGTAGAAAAAAGGAAAAAGAAAAAGCGCTGCACCCGCAGTCATTGGAAACTCAATGTAAACGAGGTGTATCAAAAAAAAAAACGGCGGTCCGCGACCCGACGCAGGGGTCCTGCGCACGGGACTGCTGCACAAAGGAGAAAACGGGAAACAAACTTCTCATCTACGTTGGGGGGAAACAGCCCTAGCAAAGGTGAAAGGGAAAACCCGCCCGCCGGTCGTCAGCAGAACAAGAGACAGGGCTGTCGCAGAAAAGAAAGAGAAGGCAAGAAGGGCTCCACAGACTCGACATGCGGACGACAAGTAAAGGAAAAAAAAGGGTGCTCGATGCTGCGCAAAAGATGGGGGCCAGAATAACCTACAGGTAGGCAGCGAGGAGCGAGGCAGTAAAAAGGGAAAGGGGGGGGGGGGGGGGGGGCCAGGGGTTTGGTGGGGGGCGGGTGCAGGAGGGGTTCGAGCTGGGGGGGGGCTGGTGGGTGGGGGGGGGGGGGTTGGGGGGGGGGGGGTAGTGGGGGAGGAGGGCGGGGGGGGGGAGGCGTGACAATACAAAAAAGGGCGTGGGGTGGCGCGGTCGGGTGGGACTGTGGGAGAACCTCTCCCGGCCTTACTTAGCACGCTCGCTCCCGGAAGGAAAGGAGAAGCGTCGGCAGAGTCACCTGCGAGGGCTGCGGGGGGTTGCACAACTCGGGAAATAAAATGCGGGGGCCAATGACCAGGGGAAATTACACCAGGGTGAGTGCACATCCGGCATTGTCACATTGAAAAAAAAAAGGGAAACGCTGACACAAGCCCGTCGAGGGGGGCCGTAAGAGGAACTATCTTGAAGGCCAGAGGCATGGGCTCAGGAAAAAACGAATAAAAAGGCGCAGATAAACAATCAAAAAACAACAAACACCCAAAACAACAAACAACACACACACCCCCCCACACACCAACAAAAAACAACAACCCCAGAAAAAAACCCCCCACAAAAAACCAAAAACCCCCCCACCAAAAACAAAAAACACCAACCCAACCAACACCAACACAACCAAAACCCACCCCAACCCCACACCCAAAAAAAAGACAAACAACAAAACAACAAAAAAAAAACACACAAAACCCAACCAACAAAAAAAAAAAAAAAAACAAACAAACCACCTGGGGGGGGGTCTCGCACGGGGGGGGTGAAACGGGGGGGGGGGCGGGACCCTCTGCACGAAAAGGAAGGGAAAGGTCAGGGGAGGGGAGACGAGAAGGAAAGAAAAAAAAGTCAGATCATATCGGACAAAACACGTAGGAGGCACAGAGAAAACGTAAGAAGGGTCAAACCCGTTCCACTACACCAAGAGGGGGCAAAAAAAAGGACGAGCGTAGGTGAGTGCAAGGTGGGACCGAGGGACCGCGACAAACGACTCACAGAGAAAAAAAAAAGGGGCAAGGGGGGTGCTGGCGCGGGCTGCGCAGCACGAAAAAAAGGAAACGGAGCAAAAGGAAGGCGGGCGGAGGGGGGGCCTAAGTGGTTGGGGGCAAAACGACATGCGCCAGCCAGAACACAACGGGTGCAGGCAAAAGAAGCAGAGGAAAGATAAGGGGTGGTCAGTTGCTAGTAGAGGGCCGAAAAAAAAATCGCGTTCGTACGCATAATGGGCTGAAAAGAAACGGGAACGCACGACGACGCAAGGATCGAGAAAAAAAAAAACGGACGCCCGTTTGGGAGAAAAAAAGGGAGGAAGGCGGGCCCGGGCTGGAGCGGAGGGAGAAGGGTTCAGAAGGTAGAGCCGGAAAGCACCCGGCGAAGGAAAGAGGGCAAGGCGTTCGAATGGCAGACAAAAATAATAAAGTTAAGAAACCAAAAGTCAGGCAAAAGCGCAGGCAGGACAGCACTGAGCTGGGGGGAGAAAAAAGCGGTGAGCCAGCGGTGCGGCATTACCTGGGGGGGGGAAAGGAAATAGAATCATGGTCTTCTTACTAAGAAAATACAACTCAGGCTAGATCAGGACGGCCTAAACGTGGGGGGGGGGGTACAGAACTAAGTCATGTAAGAAGCGCTGGGGGTCTTTGAATTAGTCTGCACCATGTCGTAGGGACGAAGGGAACTGCGTGCTGAGAAGCACCAATATGACAAAAAAAACAACGATAGGTTCCGAGCTGGAACTCAAGGAGACGGTTCCGGCTCTGATTCACAGGGAAAAAAAAAAAATATCCGTGAATTCAGGGAAGAAGAGCGCTTATCTACCAATTGGCGGGCCGAGGAAAAGGATCATTAAAAAACAGGGAACGGACCAAGACATAAAAGGTACGAGAGGAACGCAAACACAAAAGAAACCTCGGAACTGGAGAAAGCTCGGGGAGAGCCAAAGGGAAAGGCAAAAAAAAAAAGTGCCCCACTCGAAAACGCAAGAAAAAAAGAATTGCTCATCGAAAAAAACTAATCGTTACTACTCGCGACACACGCTCAGTTCTCTGGGGGGAAAGGAGAATGGCAGACGCGTGTGCCCACGACCAAAAGTCATCAAAGACGGGACACACTATCGCAGCAAAGAAACGGAGGAAAAAACGCTGCGCTCATTGGGAACCGAACGTGGGGCGATCCAGGAACTAGGTCAAAAGCAAAAAATCAAAAGGCGGGGAAGATCGATGCTGAAATTCCGGGCAAAAGGAAAAATGGGAGGGGCCCAAAAAAAAGAAAAAAATGACTTAAACAGGAGAGCGAAGGTCCGACCAAAGACAAAAACAAAAAAAACGCGGCGAGAATACGGGAGGGAAAGGGGGTCCCTGGGGCCGAGGAAAAAAAAAGAGGGGGGGTGGCGGCACCACAACAAAAAGAGGAGAGAACGCGAGCAAAAACCGTAAGGACGAAAGCGCGGGTTAAACGCCGTAAACGCGGCCGAGGCAAAAAAAAATTGAAGGACATCGAAGTACCTGGAAAAAAGAGACCTAGGAGAAACTCAGCAGGTTGTCTGTCGATGAGATGGCGGATATGCGACATGACGGACATCTCAAAAAAAGGGAATGACCGAATCAATCAAGACGGCTGAGAATGAGAGAAAAGAAGAGCCCTCGCGGAAAAGATCAGAAAAAAAAAAAAGTCGAGCTCAGTAGAAAGTCCTGGTAAGTCCAAAAGACGAGGGTAATCCAGGGCCCAAAAAAGGCCTCGCTAAAAAAAGCCCGAAGGCAGACATCAGGAGGTCTGGAGGGGGGGATGAGCCCCTGGGGCAAAAGCGGCTCCGTGGGGGCACCGGGGGGAAACTCCCGAAAAAGAGAAAAGAAGGTAAAAGTGAGGGAAAAAGAAAAAATCGCCGATGGGGGGAAAAAAAACGGGCAAGCATCGGGCAGAGAGGGAACCGTTTCAGGGCAGCGTCACCCAACAGCGCTGCGGAGCTGGCAGGGGGAAAGGGAAACCGCGGGAAAAAAGAAGCCGGTGCGCAGTACTGGCTCAAGGAAGACAACGGTGAAGGCGGTATCAAAAGTTTTCTCAGGGTACGGGGGGGACCGGACTCACTGAAGAGACCAGAAAAAAAAAATGTCTAGGGGATGCATGTGAGGGAAGGGGGCCTACCTCATTTTTTCTCACTTTGTGAAAAGTGGGGGAAATTGTTCGAGGTAGGAAAAAGGGGCGACTTAAAGGAATGAAAACGGAGGGAAGTGAATCCGTACTACGGTTACGAATTTACTTCAGGTGGTATTTGTGTTAGTTTGTCCGGGGGGTGGGGGGGGTGCTTGTGGTACTTGTGGATGGGTGGCTGTGGTGTGGTCAATCAGGGACGACAACTTCACGGTGGAAGGTTTCTACTTAGGGAAAAGACGTACATGTCTTTGAAACTAAACGCGTAAGTGGGCTTTCAAGGTGCGGTAGGTCTTCGGGTTCTTTACAATAAAAAAAAACGCGTTTCCACACAAAGCCGCAGGGGGGCAGTATCTTAGCAACGGGCTCCACGTTTCTCAACGGGGGGAGGAGAAAAGTAAGAAACAGGTCCACATACTTATCGGGGGACAGGCCTGACAAGAATTAAAAAAAAAGCTGTTTTTCCGGAGGAGACTTACAAGGAGGCAAAAACTGCAGCCTTGTCTGGCAGGGGGAACGGGGGACGGGAACGGGTTGGGGGATGGGGGGTTCTACACTCACAAGAACTTTGTGAAAACAGTTCAAAAAAAAAAAAAAAATGAGATCCAGATGAGTTTCGGGGGACAAAGTCGCAAAAAATGTTCTGACGCAAAGTTGCAAACGGGAGGAAAAGAAAAAAGTAAAAAACTGGGTGGGAAGTGGAATGTGGCGTGTTCATGGGAACAGCGCCTCCGATCCTCTGAAAAAAAAAAAGTTAGGGGGAAACACATTCTAATCGCATAAAAGAAGAGGACTCAGAACAAGGGGAGGACGCACACCTCGGTCGGGCAAAAAAAACACTTCAACAGGGGGGGGAAAAATAAGGAGTCAGCCGCGCGGCAAGCATTGCACGACGGGGCATGCCACGCAACGACTGGGCAGGGGAACATGATTCGGGCAAAAGAAAAAAACCCGAACGTGAGGTCGTCGAGGTAGTGCTATGGCGATCAAAACTATCATAAAAAAACAACGCGTCCCTCATGGAGGGGAAAGTAGTCATCCAAGCCGCCAAGGAGAAAAAAAGCACTCATCAAAACCAAAGAAGGGGAAAGGTCAGGAGCATTCTATCATTTTAACAGTGCAGACAGGGTCGTTGAAAGGGAGTAAGGTGAGTCAGTCACCACCACCACGCAAAACCTTGGGAAAGGAACGTAAACCTCCTCTTGGCTGAAACAGGTAAGGTGACCCACACAAAACAAAAAAAACAAAAAAAAAAAAAAAAAAAGCGCGATATGGTAGACTCGAATGGGTGAGGGGCCAAGTCGATCTGACCTCGAAGGCTATTTGAAAGACAACTGGCGGCGCAAAGCCGTCATTCTACCATAAGAGGGGGGGCCGAATACCGTATCAAACACGGTCTGGGAGCAGAGGAATCGGGACAAAAAAAGCCCACAGCCATCAATCTGAGGTCGGGGAAGTCTACGCAACTACGTTCACGTTAAAAGTGGTGGCTACAGACAAGGAAAACAGAGGAATGGGAAAAACCCGACATGTGCGGGGGGGGGAAGTGAGTGTCAAGGTAGTTCGAACCACAGATCCTAGTTCTAATTGGGAAACACACACTGGGAACATCTCGAAAGGGCTACAAATCTGGCAGGATCGGGAAGAAAACTCGGAGGCAGGGATTCACTTACGATGGGCAGTTCGAGAACTGCCTCCGGCCCTAGGCGAGGGGGGACGAGATCAGGCAAGAGAAAACGTGACTGAAAAACAGGGGGATCTCTCTATAAAAGAAACATTCTTCAACGAAGGAACGTGCACGACGACCATGATGATCAGGGGGAGACTCACGGCCTTCATACGGCTGGAGATTCCGGGATGGTTTGAGGGGGGTCATTCACATTCACGGTACATTAGGGGGGGGGGAGAGGGTGGGGGGTCACGGATTAGAAAAAAAGGCAGAAGGGTGGTGAGGTACCCGTCGGTCGAGTAAGGGAGACTCGTAAAAAAAAGCAAAAGGGGATTATGGAAAATAAAAGGGAGCCCCATGGACAGTAGATCCCAGTTAGAAGGTGTCACTTGCATTCACAAACTCAGGAAAGAAAAATGCGGGCACAGAAAAGACAACAGTTCGATCGCCGTCAACGGAAGAGGACAACTCGCAACTCGGCGGAAAGGGGCAAAAGGCCCGTGCTCGCAAAGGAGGAGAGCTGGGGGGGGGGGGGGGGGGGGTGGCCACTGGTGTCGGGGTGCGCAAGGGGAGCGGCGGGGGGTGGAAAAGGGGGGGGCAGGGGGGTGGGAGGGGCGGGCGGCAGGGGGGGGGGGGGGGAAAGGGGGGGGATAAGGGGGGGTGGGGGGGGGCGGGGGGGGGAGGCCGCGGGGGGGGGGGGCCGGGGGTCGCGAGGGAGGGGGAGGTGGGGCGGCGGGGAAGGGGGGGGGGGAGCGGGTGCACGGGGGGGGAGCCCACTAAAAAAAAGCGACGGCGAAGGACATAGACGGAGAGAGAAATCCGCGGGGGGACGCACACAATGAACCTGGGGGCAAAAACAGGGGGCGGCGACTCCGCAAACGGAGCTGAAACGCAAGCGACGGGTAAAAAAAAGGGGAACCGGACGGAGAGACAGGGACAGCAACAGGGCGCGGAGGGGGGCGGGCAGCGAAATAAGCAAAAAGATCTGTAGGCGCGGGACGTGTTGGAACCTCGGGAAGTGGGGGCGTGAAAAGGGACGCTTGCTAATAAAGTCTATCTAAGATTAAGGGGGGCTGATGTCAGAAAAGACGCAGTCACTCCTGAAACCTGGGAAGAACGGGGGTGTACTCACGTTAGTCATGTCTATCTGGGTGTTGATTCTGAGGTAATCTCACGATCAGGCTTTCATGAGAAAAAAAAAACGGGGGACACCCCACACTTCATAAATTACCATGTCAAACACTCATCAAAAAGTGCACCGGGCAACACCATATTCACCAAGCTGGAAGGAAAAAGAGGAGGTGGATGGAAAGCAGCGAAACCGCTTGGAAAAAAAAAAGAGGAGGGGGGGCGGGTCGAGCATGGTCGGAGGGTGATTGATCTTCTGGGGCACATTAGAACGGAGGGTACCCCTGCTATGGAAAGCATGCAAAAGCTGAGTCGGGCAGTCGGGGGGGAGGGGAGAAGCCTCATTTATTAAACAGGGGAGTAAGGGTTCTGATTCTCTGCAGAAGAAAGGGATCTCGTTTGTGGCGTCCAAAAAAAAAATGGCAGGAGATCTGGGATCTCGGAATGAAAAGTCAAACAAAGGGACGGACTAAGCTCACGCACTAAGCGTCGGGGGGTATCGAAAAAGTGTGATGGTGCCTTAAGGTAATGACGGTCAGGGGCAGTCCTAACGGGGAAAGGCAGATGTAACAAATGCTAACAGCGCATCAGTCCAGCCAGGGGGGAGACAGAAAAAAAAACAATTTCACGGCTAAGGAGGCACCGCCAAAACAAAAGCGGAACGTGTCCACAAAAAAGAAAGTCACCCAAAAAGGTGGAGCCAAAGCGCAGAAGGACAACGTTTCTCACTCGCTGGGTGGGAAGCAGCGAAACGGCCGCGTAGGGGGGGGGGGGGGGGAAGGAAAGATCTTACACATTAAGCAGAGGTGCTTCCGTGTCTTCCGGCCGGGGGAAAAATACCAACCGTGCCGGGGGGTATAAGTAAGAAAAAACAGAGGCGCGCCTCAAACAAAAGGAAAGGAAACACCGAACCAATGGGTACTCAAAAGGGAGCGGGGGGAGGTAAGTCAGAGGACGGACTGAACTACGCATGAAATAGGGTAGCAACACCATGATAAACGAAAAAGGGGGTCCGGTCTTCTTTCAGATCAAAAACGGGCCCGCAGCGGGAGGGAATGGGAAACAGGGCCACTTTAGCACCGTTTACCCAGGGGTAGGCCAACCTGAAAAGGGGGGTGAGGGGGGGCCGGTTCTTGCAACAAAAACAATAAGGCACGGCCCTCGACACCCAAAAAGTGAATGACAATGCTACGAGAGGGCTGGACGCAAGGCGGCGCGCCGAGGGAGGAAAAAATCACATTCCGACAAAGGAAAACGGGGCAAGAGAATGGGAAGATAAAGGGAGGTCTCGGGGGAAGTAAGGAAAGACTGAAAAGTCTCTCTCAAAAAAAGGAATGGGCAAAAAAAAAAAAAAAAGAACACGAAGACACACACAAGCCCGAGGAAAAAAGGGGGGAGAATTGATAAGTGGTGTGGGCCAAAGCGCTTGTCTACGTAAAAAAGCTTCAAACGGGACCAGAGCTAAGCGGGCCTGCTAGGAAAACAAGAAGGATCATGGGTGGCGTAAAAAAGAAAGTACAAGGCCTGACAGCGAGGGTCCTGTCTGATCAAAGAGCGTGGGTCTCCTTAACTAAAAGGGAAAAAGAATGACAGGCACGACGGCAAGATCGGGGCGTGAAAAAATCAGTAAATAAGAAAAAAGGGATCAACTTCAGGGGGAGGGGGGGGATGTGCTGGCGAAGAAGGGGACAGCAGCGTGTCGCAGAAGGGACACAACTTTGTAGGCTGAGGAAAAAGAAAAAAACCGAGGCAGAAACGAAGGGCTGTCAAAGGGACGAGACCGCACGCAAGGTCATCTTGGGTGCAGGGAAGGAAAGCATGTACAGTGGACAGTGCTGGGACCGCAGATACGAGAAAAGGCAAAAACTAGGTAGCGGCACGACTTCAAAAAAATGGGGGGGAATTCTGACAGATAAAAAGGGAGAGAATCTGCAGAGGTTCGCGTCAGAGCAGGCAACCGTAGGGGTGCCGGTGGCGCGAATAGGCGAAATTGGTCCGGCACGGAACGATCTGAAAAAAACACGCCACCTCAGAAAAACGCGGAAGTCGGGGGGAAGGGGAATAATGCCGACGGTAAAAAAAGTAACGTGTGAAAACAGGAACAGTAGGGGGCTTCACATAGACTTCAGAGCAATGTAGAACTCTGGAAAATTAAGTGTCCGTTAAAAATATTAAATGCCGCAAGAAGCAGTCTTGGCTGATCGAGTTATAATTTCTAAGAAAAGGGTAAAAAACATATGAACATGCGGGAAGAAGTATCGGAAAGTCAAAGATGCACAGAACCGTGGCCGGCGACGCACGACGGCGGCCGGAAGGTAAGACTGAAGAGATGACCCGCTAACAAAAAAAAAAAAACTGAGAGGCTCAGCTCTTCACTTCGAAAGGCCTCATCTTAGTCAAGGGGGGGCGCTCTCTGTTTCTAAATTGCAAGTGCGGAAAAGTTGTGTAGAAAAAGGGAAGAGACCGACACGGTTGTTTGGGTCATCAGGGGATGACGTAAGGGAAAGGCCGCCAAAAAAAGGGCAACCATGGCGAAAATGGCAACATGAAAGTCAGGTAACAGGGCTCAAAAATGCGTCGGGGGTTTAAAACACGCTTCATCTCAACAGGAACATCGTAATGCACACAGAAAAAGACGCTTGAAAAAAAGACCAACTTAGGGGGGACGAAAAGGGGTCTCTCCTCTCACCCCCAAATACGCGGAAAAATAAAAGCGATCAGCATCCAGTCCGCAGCGCTTCGAGGCGTAACTTCCGGGAGAGGGGGGAAAAACGGAAGGGGTCAGGAGGGGGCTAGACTTGGGAAAAAAAAATCTACGCCGGGACGGGGGGGGCGAGGGGGACTGCCCCAACGAAAACCTCAGAAAGCAGCCGGCCGGGAGGGAAATTTCCTACAACCAAGCCTTCATCAAGGACAAAACAGGAGGAACGTTTCGACCGAGAGCGTGATGAGGGGGGGGACGGTGTGGCAAAAGAAGAGAAAACTGGTTATCTTGCCTCAAAAGATCATGCTAGGATGAGGCTTGGTTCCAGCCAACCTGGTCGGAAAAAAACAAGCTATCGAGGAAAGTTCTCAGAAGGAGGGAAAGGGAGACAGAACGGCCCAGAGGACGGAGAAAAGAAACCCTGAAGAATGGGGGGGGGGGGGGGGGGGCTCCCAGACAAAAGGGGGCGGACTGTCGACCTGAGCTAATGCCGGGGCGGGATCTCTGGGGAAAGGGGGCACAGATGGTGGAACCGGAGTAGATCCCTTGCATAGTCCGAAAGTCGCCTGCTCATACAGAGGGGCTCAGCAGCCTAGAAGAAAAGGGGAGATTGAAGGTCGACGCTTACGCACATTCCAAGGGTGAAAGAAAGAAGGGTAGGAATACTCGGGAAGATCTGACAAAAAAGAATACGAAAGAAAGAGAAAGACGCAAACAAAAAACCTACCAGGACCAGCAAAAAATAAAAAAGAAACAACAAAAAACAAATGACTTGGGTCCGGTCGACTGGCAGCTCAACGAAAGCAAAAAAAAACCATCAGGGGCTAATGGAAAAACAATGGAAACGCACACCGGGACCCGCCGCCGCCCCCCCGCAACGGGGGTCGGGGGTGGAAGCCTCCCCTAGGGGGAGAAAAATCTCAACTTTCACTGACAACGATTTCGAGGATCTGAGAACTTACTAAAAATTAAGGGGTAAAAGAAAGCTGAAATGGGGGTTTCATCATCTAAGTCGCCTCCGGAGGACCGAATTATCGTAACTGATAGGTGCCTCTGGAGGTTGGAAAACTTGAGCAGTCCATGACGCCTAGAGAGGGAGGGAAAGATTTCTCTAGGAAATACTTATTTCGTTACTGTAGTCCAAGTGAAGACACAACATACATACAAAGATTTAGGACATGGAAAAACGGAGAACGATACAGGGACTGCGGCAGGGGGGGGGGTGGGGGTGGGGGGGGGGGGGGGGGTCCTGGTGGGTGGCCAAGGTACATCGGAGGGTTGAAAAAAAAAAAAAAAAGAAAGTTAAGGCCCACTGTGGTACGGTGGAGACAAACCAACGGAATGAACTGGGATAGTGGGGAAAACAACCAAAGTGCCACCGGGAGGCGTGCAGAAAAAAAAAAACACACTACAATGGGCGCTCGTAGAGGTAAAGAACGTGAGGGAGGAGAAAAGAACGATGGGGCCTTCGTATCAAAAACGTTGAAAAAGTACAACACACTGCGCGGGGGGGGGGAAATCCATCTCCATGGGTCGGTCACGCCTCCCGAGCTTCAGGGGCCCTACGTTGGAAGTATCAGGGGGGCGCTGAAGCGAGCTGACGATGGCCCGGGGGTAAGGCTCATCAAGCACTAACACAAGGTACAATCTTGAGGAAAAGAAGGTCAAATAAGTCAAAGGAAGAGTGAAAAAGCCCCGCAAAACTGCACATGTCAAGACAAAAGTGAAAAATACAAACATTACACAGACCGGGGGGCACCACCCCACTGGGAACAAAAAGTTGAAAGCACACTTTTGTTCAACACCCCGGAAACAATACAAAAAAAAAACCCACGGGAACAAAAGTAGCAAACGGCTTCCAACACACCAAAAAACACACAAAAACACCCAAACACAAGTACACACGCGGACCAAGGGGTAACACTGCGCACAACAAAAAAGCGGCATTCTGCTGAATCTAAAAAAGGGTGGAACCGGACACATACACTGGACTGAAAGCAAAAAAGGGCAAGTACGCAAAACTAGAAATAACGGCCCCTCTTCGAAGGGCGAGAAAAAAAAAAGGCGGGAGATCGCTGTAGGGAAACAGAACAGGGGATGCCCGCTACTTCACATGAGAAAACCGCAGGTAGCTCTCGAGTTAAGAAAAGTGGATTCGGCTGGCAAGGGCGTGGAGGGCGGACACGTGTCTTAAAAAAAAAACACGCTCATGGCCGGAGTAGACGAAAAAAGGGGGTCCCAAATGGACTCATATTTGCCTGTCGTGGAAACATCAAACCGGACCGAAAAAGGCGGAAGGAGCAGGCCTGCCTCGCACGTCGGAAAAAACAAGACTGTCGCGCGCCTGAATGTGGTCTCCAGACAGGGAAAAATACAGGGGGGAAAAGGCGATGGGGCGCTAGGGCGCCGGTTTCATCCGGACAGGAGATAAAGGGGAAGCGACAAAGAAAAAAAAAAGAGCCGTTGAGTACAGGGAGGAAAAAGGAAGGGCAGAGGAAAAGGAAACCGAGGCCCAAGGGGGGGGTGTAAAAGGGGGTTCACGGAATTACTTGCTTCTGTCGGACGCTTGGACAAAAAAGAAAGTCCAATGAAGTGGCTACAGGCTCACGAGGTGATTTGCCGGTCGAAGGGCGGTGGAGCACACACATCCCACCCACGGGCCAAATGACACCGCAAAATGGCCAGCTGTGTGACTCTATATCTGGGGGGGGGAGAGGGGGGGGGTGCAGGTCAGACCTCAAAGGGGGGTTGTCGTTCCAGGCAGACCAACGGGGGAGGGTGGGAAAAAATGACAGCTGCACGCTAAGGCGGGAGGTTCGGCACGAAGGGGTCTTCAGACCGAAAGCACGCTGTCCGTAGAATGGGGGCGAAGGGGAACTCTGGGAAAAGGGAAGGATCCCCTTGGGACGTATGTGCGAAGGGGGATGTTTGTCTCGAAGGGGAAGACCTTGAAGAGGAAGACTAAATGAAAGAACTCGTTCATGCACGAAGCAAGGTTGTGCACCCACACAGACGGTGCACAAAAT
>Ga0179593_1819059_pt1 | contig 19363 bp, 38 predicted proteins | sample CZODoug2_1_08_16_FD_185931 | JGI IMG/M metagenome (GOLD analysis project Ga0179593, IMG submission 185931) | Vadose zone soil fungal communities from Angelo Coast Range Reserve, California, USA - CZODoug2_1_08_16fungal (PacBio error correction) | ecosystem: Environmental > Terrestrial > Soil >...
GGAACTAAAGAGAGAAAAAAACCGCGGAGACTTTTGTCGCAGAAAACGCGAACTCTTGATCAAATGGAAAAAAAAAAAGAATATGGGGCAGGCTCAAAAAAAGAGAAAAGGCGCAAAGAGATGGAAAGAAAAGCGAATAGGGACTTTCAAGCATTATTTGGACAGAGGGAAAAGAGGAGAAAAAAAAAAGAAAAAAGGATTAACCCGCCTAGGACCTCGTTCGGGAGAAAGAAAAATCCCCTATAACTTTTCACAGAGGGGAAGGAGGGAGAAAAAAAGAAACCAAAAAAGAGTCAGGAAAAAAAAAAAAAACAAAGAAAAAAAAAAAAAAAAAAAAGACTAAAGGCAGAAAGAATGCACAGAAGAAATGAATTTTGGGGAGGGGGATGGTCCCTGTTCCTTTGCCGTCGGCACAGAATCTTTATTTCTCTCTTGGAAGGGGGAAGGGGAAGACACCTCAAAACATCATGCAAAAAGAAGAAGGGGGGGGGAGAGCGATTCTTGACGACCTTGCAGAAAAGGGTGGGGTCAATCATTTTTTTTATGGAGATAAAGGGGGGCCTGGATTCAAAAAAAAACGCAGACTAGAAGAGAAAAGAAAAAAAAAATATAACTCTAAGTTGCAGAAACGAACCTATTCGCGGAGAAAGAACAGGGCAAAAAAAAAAAGCGATACATGCGGAGGGAAAAAAAAAAAAAGAGAAAACCTGAACTCTATCACTGTACCCTCGCAGGAGGAGAACTCCACTCCCTCCTGAAACGGGTATTGGAGGGGGTGGGAGCAGCTAGGGGGGGGGGGGGGGGGGAACGATTCTCATGGGAAGCCTTTTATCACGCAGAAGGAGAGGGGGAGGGGAGACAAAATCATTACGTCAATGGGGAAAAGAGTTCTCCTTTTTCATTAAAATGCCCTAATTTTTTCGCTACAACCAAGGGAAAGGATGGAAGTGGGAAAGGAGAAGGGGAAGGATGGGTTTCAGCATGCTGGATATTCGACCCTTCCGCTGATGAAAAAGAGGAGAGCCTGTCAAGAAGGAAATCGGAAAAAGAAGGGGGGGAAAAAAAGGAAAATCAAATCAACTTTACCCAAATACGAACATCAGAAGGAAGAGGGGGGCGTCCCGATTCATCTGTCACAAGAAGGAGAAAAAAGCGGTGTGAGGAGAATGGGGGGGGGGGGGGGGATACGGAGAATCGTTACTTTTCTGCGCTTCCAGGGGAAAAAGGGGACACGATTTCGAATCTTAGTGTTGGGGAGGAAGGAAAAAAAAAAAGATCGGTCCTGGGGGGGAAAAGAAAATCGCACCCGCCGCCCCAGCCTCCATCCCGAACCTCTTAAAGGTTAATCTATTACCTTCATAAAATTTAATAGGCTGAGTAGGGGGAGGAATAGGAGAAGTTTTTGTGTGGAGGAAGAAAGTCCTATATTGCTCATGGCATGTTTAATGGGGCCCTCCCTTTGAGCCAGAAAAAGGAGAAAACAAAAAAAAACCATTTGGAAGAAAAAGAAAAGGGAAAAAAAAAAGACCTCTGTATCAGTGGAGAAGAACTCATCCAGCTGCTCAGAAACAAGGGGAAGAAAAAAAGAGCAGAAACGGCTTCCGGAGAAGAAAGGGGAAGGAGGTACCGGTTTCATCCTGCGGCCAAGAGAAAAACCACCGACCCGTTGACCGACAAAGGAAAAGGGGGGGGAGAAGTTGCTGCGGAAGAAAAGGGGGAAAAGGAAGAGGAGTTTGGTTCGAACTCAGTCTTACCGAAAGGAAGAGGGTTTCGCTCTATTTGATAGTGAGGTGAAGGGAAAAGGAAGGGGACCAGTTAGAGGATGGCGGGGGAAAAAAAAGGGGGGTTGGGAATTTGCGATTTAAAGAGGGGAAGGGCCAGTATCCTGTGGTTCTGGTCCGCAGAGAGGAAAGAAAAGGGAAGGGAATAGGAAAAAAGGGACGGATTAGGGGGAGAAAGGAGAGGGGGGGAGCCATCACAGCGTGATAGAGAGAGCAATCGCCATCTCGAGAAGAAAAAAAGAGAAAGAGATAGAATGACGCAGTGGGAGGAGAGAACGCGCTATCACCCGCTGGGGAAGACGACAAGCCGATCCACAGGAGGGGGAAAAAAAAAAAAAAAATAGCTAAAAGGGAAAGGACGGGGGGGAAAAACAAGACCACCTATACTGGCCCAGAAAACGTTTAAAAATCCGCAAAAGAAAAACAAAAGGAACAGACCAAGAGGGGGGAAAAATACCAACTGCCTCATGTATGCGTCAGAAAACTCGATCTAAACCCTCTTGGAGGGGAAAAGAAAAAGGGGATCAAAAAAGGTAAGGGAGAACAAAAGAGGAAAGGGTTTCTTCTAACTAGTCAAAACCTTCCTTCCCCTCGTGGGAGGGGGGATGGAGTCCACCGAAAAAAAAGCGAATCTGCTCGGATGAAAGAAGAGTTCCGCTCCTTGAGCAATGAAAAAGAAAAAAAAAAAAAAAAATATCTTGAAAAGGAGACCGCTTGGTGATGAGGGAAGAGGGGGCTCCCCTGAGGAAAAAAAAATCAAGTGGGGGCGGAAAAAAAAAAAAGCCCAAATGGTTTTGGGGGGTTTTCACATGAGGGAAGAGGGGGTTAGGGCATCAAAAAGGAAAAAGAAAAAAAACAAACAGGCCATGAGAAAAAAAAAAAGAACCAAGGAGGACATAAGCTCACGTACCTACCTCCTTGTAAAGCTAGGAAGGGGAAAAAAAAAATGCTACTCAGGGGGAGAGGGGGAAAAAAAAGAGGAACGGGTGGGGCGGCGGGTGGCGGATGCGACAAAAAACGCGAATAGTCTGGAAAAAGGAACAACAAAAGGCCCAACTCCGAGGGAAGTTAGCCACTGCTTCCCTGGGAAGGAGAAGAAAGGAAAAAAGGAAAAAACTCACCATGAAAGGGAAAACAAAAAACAGAAACCTATCTTTGAAAATTGAGGGGACGGACCGATTTCATCGACCTTCCAAGAAAGGAGGAGGGAAATGCTCAAAAAAAAAAAAAGAGGGGGTTACTTATTGGTCCACCTGGAAAAAGAGTCGACTCCACAGTCCGGACAAGGGGGAAAAAAAAGGAGATACGAAAAGGGGAAAAAAAAAAAGGGAAAGAGGCAGGGTCTAATGAAAAAATGCTGAACATAATTAACACCATCATCCGTCATAGAAGGAAGGGGAGGACGAGAAAAAGGAAAGCGCAATCCGTGGTTATCGAAAGCCAGGAGAAAAAAAAAAAAAGGGGTGTGGGAAAATTAAACCGGAGAACGAGAGAAAAAAAGCTGGCCAGTTATAATTTCTAGCCATAGCAGAAAAAGAATAAAATACAAAGATTGACAAAGAAGAGGCGTTGGGTCCATCTCAGGGAGACCAAGACCACTGGTTTCAGGAAAAAAGAGTGGAGGAAAAAAAAAGGCGGCGGGGGCCGAGGGTACCGGGGGAAGGGGGAGAAAAGAATTCTCTCTCCAATGGTCGGCAGAAAAATTGTGAACTTTTACTTGTCGGAAGTCGTAAGAAGGGGCCAGTCAAGGCGGGGGGGGAAAAGAGGAAAGAAAGATGGGGTCTTACTGGGGGTCTTCATCTGAGCAGGGGGGAAAAAAAACAACCCAAAAACAAGGATGGAAAAAAAAAAAGAGTTTTCAATTCCCTTCCCCCAAAAAGAGAACTCTGACCTTCGTTCAAAAAGGAGAAAGACAAAAGCGCCGAGTGGGGGCAAGAATGCTTCGGCTATAAAAATGGTGTAACAGCCAGCGAGAAGAAGGGAGGGGTTCCACATCATTCAGAAATCCTTCCATGAAACAAGGGAAAAAGGGGGGAAACAATGCTAAAAAGGACTGGAAAAGAAAAAGAGGAGGGTGGGTCCTTATTCACTGTCAATTACGGGGGATCTTCCTCGTAACTGAGAACAAAAAAGGGAGAAAGAGGAGGTTCTCAAAAAAAAAAAAAAAAAAGGAGGCTCCTAATGAAGGAGCAAAATAACAAAGTGGAAAAGTGCCCGATCAGAGAGAGAAGAGGGAAGGGGGAAAGGAGAAAGATATTCTTAGTCCGGGGAGGAGGGTTGAAATTGCATCCCAGAGTTCGCGGAGGGCGAGGCGGATTCAAAGGAAAGAGAATTCGTTTTCTCATGAGAAGGGGGGAACACAATTCCGGACTTTTAAAGCAAGACCTAAGCAAGAGTATAAACAAAAACGAGGAAAGAAAAAGCACCTGAAAAAGACCCAGGAAAGAAAGGTAAAAAAGTATCCCTACATACTTTAAGTTTTTGGGGGAAGAGAAGGGGGGGGAGGGATCTCTCAACAAAAAAAAAAGAGGGATATCGGCCTCATTCCTACAAAAGTAGAATTCAAAAAAAAGATATTGTAACTTTTAAGGGAGGAAAGGAGGGGGGAGGGAGGATGCGTATGCACGTTTGGGAAAAGAGGGAAATGACTTGGCTTATTCTTGCTAAGTCAGGACATCGAACGAACCAGCGAGAGCTTTGGGAAAGAGGAAGGGGGAGGGGGGAAAACGCCGAACTCTGTGATCAAGGGAAAAAAAAAAGAGGAAAGAGAAGGCCCTCCGAATCCTTCTTAATAAATTGAATGGAAAGAAAACCTCGGCAAACTCTGAACAGGAAAGAAGGGGGGGGGGGGAAAAAAAAAAACTCATTCCTGCGCCAGAATTATAGAAAGAATGAAAGCCCTATTACCTCGTCGAGGGGGAAAAAAAAAAAAATTGGGAGAAATAGGACCCGTAACTGCAAAGGAAGAGAAAAAAAGGGACGTCGTTCAGCTCCGTGGCTGAAAAGGAAAGGGAAGTGGGAATTCCTTCTGGCCCTGGGAAAGGGGGGAAAGGTGTAAAGGACGCGATCTTGATTTGAAAAGAGGAAAAGGAAAAGGGTCTCCGCATCAAGAAAAAAGAGGAGATGGTGGGACTCTCTAGTTCTTGACGACTGAAAAATCGGGTGGGAAATCAGGGGGGGGAGGGGGAGGAGAGGGGGGGGTTCACTTCCGCGCTCGCAAAGAAAAAAAAAAAAAAGAAAGGAGGAAAAAAAAGGACAGACCCATCGATCTAGTGCACCGATTTAAAGGAATACGCAAAAAAATCCGACAACTCAATTTGGAAAAAGAGAAAAGGGGGAAAAAAATGCTCCGCGCAGCATAGAAAAAAGAAAAAAAGGAACCTCGCAGCTCGTCCATCCAGAGACCCACGGCAAGCTGTAAAGGGGTCTTGTATCAGGGGGGAGGGGAAAAAAGGGGTTATTTGCCCGCTTCGTGAAAGAAAAAGAAGAGAAAAACGACGATTGCCTATGGCTTTGTCCATTTTTTGAAGAAGGGTGGAGGACTGACTCGGGGAGAAGAAAAAAAAAAAACCCTCCTAATGTTGTCGGAAAAAAGAAAGGGACGGCGTATTTCCATTGCTGGCAAGGCAAGAGGGGGGTGGAATGCTGGATTCACCCAAGGAAGGAAAGAAAGGAAAGTGGTATGCCGGTCGTCGAGGGGGGAAAAAAAAAAAGGGGGAAGGCGAATCCTGACCATCAAAATCACGGGAAAAAAAGTCCAGTGGGGAACCCAGCGCAATCTGGCAGGAGGGAAAAGAAAGAAAGGAAAGAGAGTTTCAAGCCTAGTGGGAGGAAAAGAGGGGGGGGGGGAAGGGTCCCTATTGTGGTTTGGCCCCTGAAAAACTTTCAAAAAAGATTTCCAGGGGGGGAGAAGGAAAAGGGGGGAGGATTTCGATCGAGTGTTGGAGGGGGGAGGAAAAAAAAAAAAAAAGAATCTGAGAGGACAGTTGGGAGAATTCGCACCACCGCAGCAAAAGAAGGAAAAAAAGGGAAGAAGGGAAATTTTATTACTCTATTACCTTCAGAATGAAAAAAGGGGGGGGGGGGGGGAAAAGAGGGGGTAAGGATTACATAGAGCTATGCCTAATGCGTAAGGGGGGGGGGATGGTTAAAAAGGTCCTATTATTGCTAAGGGGAAGGGGGGGAAAAAAGGGGGGGGGGGTGCCCGAATTTGTAGCCATAACCTCAGAAAGAAAAAGAAAAAAACATTTGCCGCCGGCGGAGAAAACCTCTGAAAAGGTTCTCCAGGATCGGCGAAAGAAAAAGAAAAAAAAAGATCACGCCCGCAAGAAAATCGATTCCCAGGGAAAAAAAAAATGGAAAAGGCCACTCTGAAACGGAAAAGGGAAGGAGGGGGAAAAAAGGGGAACATCCCCTTCGAAGGAGGGAAAGAGAAAAGGTGACAAGCCGAGAACAATCACCGATAAGGAAGGTGGAGGGGGAGGAAGGTTAGAAAGAACCCGTTACCGCTAAGGTGGTAGAAAAGAAGAAAGAAGAAGGAAACGCTAAGACCTAATCGTGTTTCGCCCTCACGAGAGGGGGGGAAGGGGAAAAAAGGAAAAAATGGGAGTTTTCCTTTTGGGCGCTGATTCTGGGAGGGGGAGGAAATTTTGGGGCGAATTACCAAAAAAAGAAAAAGAGAAGGGTCGGTTTCCTCATTCCTTCTTCCCTCGGAAAAAAGGGAAAAAAAAAAAAAAAAGAGAACGGAGGTTCAGCATGCTGATCGGCTGGGAAGAGGAAGAGGGGGGATAGCGCCTGCCGGGCGAAAAGGAGGGAAAAAAAGAAAGGAAATCTCTGAAAAAAAAAAAAAAGGGAGGAGGAGAAATAGAGAGATGTCGATGACGCGTGCGGGAAAGGAACCCCTCACCGCTGGGGATGGGAGAAAAAAAAAAAAAAAAGAAGGAAAAAAATGCTTTAAGCCCCGGGAGGAAAAGCGGGCCGAGGAGATCCTGCGGAAGACCCGAAAAAAAAAATGGGGGGGGTCGCGCCCAGCGTAAAGAAGGGGGAGAAAAAAAAGAGGGATCAAGTCAAAAAAAAAAAAAAAAAAAGAGGAAAAAAAAGGGAAACTCAAAAATTCCTCAGGTATGCGTCGACGAACTAACAAGGAGTCGAGAGTATCTCCGGAAGGAGCCTGGGGAGTAAAAAAGGAGGGAAAATCTCCGTACTTGGGGGAGGAAAAAAAAGGGGAAGAAACCAGCAACCCGTCCCTTAACTCCGTGGGGAAGGGGGGGGGGCGGAAAACGGGTCGGTGGCACTAAAGGAAAAAAGAGGAAAATCCCCCTGCTTTCATGTCAAGAGAAAAAAAAGGGGAAAGGCTGCCAAGCTAATCGAATTTTCTTTGGAAAAGGATGAAAGCCGCTGGATGAAAGGGGAGATTTGGCTTAACTTATAAAAAAGAAAAGGGTGTGGTCGGGAGAAACGCGGCGGCCAAAGGGGGTGGGGGGGGTTCGGTTTTCATGCGGAGAGGGGGAGAAGGGAGGGCACAACTCAAGCCCTAAACAAAGAGAAAAAAGGGGGGGGGGGGGGGGGGGGGGGGGGGGTTAAAACCATCCGGATGAAAAAATGCTCTCCGACCGAGAAAAGGAAAAATACCTACTGTAAGTCTATTACACTTCTTGAGGGAAAGGGGAGGCATACTCGAAAAGTTTAAGAGGTCCGGGCGGGGGGGCGGCCGGGGGCGAAAGAGAAAGAGTCTGAAACCAGGAGGGAAAAATCTGGGGGGGGGCCCGCTCGATTAACGAAAAAAGAAGAAAGAATCGAAGTGCTATTAGGCAAAAAAGGGGAAAGGGCGCAGAGTAAACGGATTGCCTCCGGAGCCAACCAAAAAGCCAAACAAAAAAAAAGAAAACCCTAGCTTTGAAAGGGGGGAAGGAAAGGGACGACGTTCGGGACCCGATGAAGAGAAAATGGTGGACTGCAGGGTAAAAAAGAAGGAAGAGGGTGGTTCCTCCTTGATTTTGAGGAAAAAGAGCCACAGTCTGCACGAAATGAATGCGTGCCGCAAAGGACCATAAAAAAGTTCAGTCGGCAGGGTAGAGAAATGAGAAAGGGGGGACTGAACATAAGAAACCATCACAAGAACGCCACTGCATCATGGAAAGAACGGCCAAGGGGTAGCGACAACAAGGGAGAGGGAAAGGGGGAACCTGATAACGATAATCAAGAGGAAATGGGCCAATTAATAAATGCAGCCATAAGCATCAGGGGGGAAAAAGGTGGAATATTAGAAGAGCAAAAGAAAGAAAAAAAAGAAATAAAAGAGACCTATCCCATACACTGGGGGGGGAGGGAAGGACCGCACGGGGGTTCCTTCTGATGCGAGCTGCGAAAAAAAAATCAGGTGGAGGATGCGCTAAGCAGGGTCCAGGAGAAAAGGGGGAGGGAAAAAGGGGAAGGACGGATCTTATCGTCTAAGAAGGGAGAAGGCGGGAAATCGGTGGCACTGAAGGAAGATGTTTCCTTGAATTGGGGAGAAGAAAGAGAAAAGAAAAAACTGCTTAGGGGAAAAAAGGAATTCCCATAAACATGATTTTCCCCAACCCGAAACGCAGAAAAAGTCGTCAGACTAGGGAAAGGAAAAAAAAAAACGGATTGCGTGGGCTGAAGGAGGAGAGGCAACGCGCAAAAATTCGCGAAAACGGGAAAAAGAAGAAAAAAAAAAAGGGAACCATTTCCCAAGGAAAAGAAAAAAGGAAAAAAAAAGAAAAGGGACGTTCATACCACCGGAAGCTGGAACGACAGGAAAACCAGATGAGGGGGGCAGTACGTTCTTGAGAGAAAAAGGGAAAAAAGGGGAAAGGGTGACTCAACTCTACTAGGTCCTCGGAAAACGGGGGACCGCCTTCGCCGAATAGGGGAAAGAAAAAATCCCTGCTTGCAGTTTCAGAGTGAAGAAAAAAAGGAAGCGCCTTGAGCATTTGGAAAAGAGATGAATTGAGCCGGTCCCCGGGATGAGGAGAGGGGGAGACACAGAGTCTGGCTTTTTGGTCCGAGGAAAAAAAGGCTCTCTGCGGTTCGGTTCTCAAGAATATGAAAAAGTCGGAAACTTTGAAAAAAAAAGAGAAAAAAAAAAGGAAGAGAGATTCTATAAACGTGAAAGGGAAAAAGAAGGAAGAGACTAAGCCCGTAGTAAAAAATGTATCAGGTGAAAAGGACTACTTTTTTGGGGAGGAAAGGAAAGGATCCTCGGAAGGAAAAAAAAAAAAGAGGAGGGGGAAAAGAGCAGCTATCGCCTCATTACTAACAAAGGGAAGAGAATTGAGGTACTGCTTAGTAGAAGGGAGGGGGGGGGGGAAAAAAAGGGGGGGAAGGCACGTTTTTTATACTCGAGAAAAAAAAGGAACTTGCTTAGTCTGCGGGGGGGAGCCCAGGGGCCATAAACGCTAAGAAAAGAAAAAAAAAGAGAGCCTTTTTTATCGCCAGGGGAGAAGAAAAGGGAAAAAAAGGGGGATCACATTTTCACAGACCAGAGAAAGAAGTCAGAGGGGAAATTGAATGCGCAAAGGAAGAAAAAAAAAAAAAGGAAAGGGGGCTCTGCCCTCTGAACCTGCAAAAAGGAGGGGGGGGGGGGGAAAAGTACTGCTCCATATCTCGGAAAGGAAGCCAGGGGACCTCGTTCGAGTTGGGGAGAAAAAAAAAAAAAGTTGCTAAGGAACCCTACTGGCCCGGAAAAAGGGAGGAGGTACCAGCTCCCGGTGCGTGAACGGTTCCAAAGGGGGAATCGATGGGCCCTTGTCCCCGGGAGGAGGGAAAGAAAAAGGGACTCTTGATTTTAAGAGAGGGGTGGGGAGAAGGAAAGCATCTTCAGCCCCCGAAAAAAGATGGAAAAAAAAGAGTCTTTGGACGACCTGAAGAAGGGAGGAAAGGGGGTATTGATGCATCCTTGGGGAGGGGGGGAAGGGAAAAAGAGGAAGGAAGACGTCATCGTCTGCCTCAAGTAAAAAGGGGGAAAAGGGGCAAAACCGGTTCCCGCCCGTTCGACAGGGAAAGAGAGAGAAAAAGAATTTTCCCAATCTAAATCTAACATGAAGAGGAAAAAAAAAAGAAGCGCAAATATCCCTGACTCATTCAACAGCAGGAGATCAGATACCACTGCAGTGGGAGAAAGAAAAAGAAGAAAAAGGGAAATGGTAATCCGGTATCTCATGTGCCAACTCCAAGGAGGGGGGGGGGGATACTCTGGCAACTGGTATCCACGCAGATGAGAAATATACTGAGAACATCTTTGGCTTCAGTCAATGGAAAAAGGAAGGAAAAAGGTTCTCCTTTTCATTCAACAAAAAAAAAAAAGGGAAAGAAAAGGTTCGCTACCCGATGGGAGAATTGGAGCGATGATGGTGGTTAAGGGAGGGAAGAAAAAGAAAAAATCCCCCACGCATTCGACCCTGCCGGGAGAAGGGGAAAGGAGGGGGAGGTCGTCGCGGCCGCACGCATTCAGAAAAGGGAAGCAGTAAAAAAAAATCAACGGACCCAAAGAAGAAAAAAAGAAAAAAAAGGGGGGGAAAAAAAAGCTCATCTGGCTTCGATGCTCGTTCAGAAAAGGGAAAAAAGAAAAAGGGGGTTTCCCTGGCTTACGTTGTGTTTGGGGAGGGGGGGGTGCTCAGGGGCATCCGTACTTTCTGTGCAGAGGGAAAAAGGAAAAAGGTGGCCTAATGCACTTTTCGATTTCGAGGAGGGGGGTATCCGAGCGGCAGCGCCAGCAATCTTCGGGGAAGGGGGGACGCTGGAAGCATCGCACCCCCCCGCCACAGACACGAAAAAGGAAAAAAAGGGAGCTTTTTATTTTAACTCAAAAGGGGAAGAAAGGAGAGAGTACAGTAGGTAGGTAAAGGAGGTCCGGGCCTTTACTTTGTTGGGGAGAAAGGGGGGGGGGAGAGAAAGTCTAGATGCTCATGCATGGGGGAAGGGGAAAAAAAAAAGTGTTGAGCCATAAAACGCTCCATGAAACCCGAAAAAAAACCCGGAAGTCTCCCTACCAACGAGGAAAACGAGAAAAGGGAGCCACGATCGTCCGAAAAAAGCAAAGGAAAAAAGAAGGCAGAAGAAAAATCGAATTCCGCTGCAGCTTGGGGGGGGAAAAAAAGCGCAAAAAGGGGACCTGCAAGCATGTTTCCTGTGAAGAAAAAAAAAAGGGGACGCGATTCACCGAAACAAGGAAAAAAAAGGGAAAGAGAAAAAGAAAGTTAAGGCCCTTTTGCTGCGTATGAAAAGACGGTTTGGAGAACTCAGTCTTACAGAGAGAAGGGGGAAAAGAGGGGGTTCGCTCGAGGGATAGTTCGGAGAAAAGAAAGAGGGGGAAGGGTGTTGGGCGCTTATTCGGTCGGCGGAAGGGGGCGATACCTCTTGCGCGAAAAAAGGGGAAAGGAGAAGGGGTCGTTTTTCCTCAGGCTCTTAAAAGAAAAAAAAAAAAAAAAAAGATCGAAGGCTTCAGCAGGCCCTGATCGGCTGGGAGATTCTCTTTGGGGATAGCGCTAGGGTCGCGCACGCGTTCAGAGCGACAAAGCGAGGTGGGAAAAAAAACCCCCCCCCCCCCCCCCCCCCCCCCTCAAAAAAAAAAAAGAGGCGGATGACGCGTGCGCGACGAAAAAGAGGGGAGGATGGAAACACAAAGATAATCTCCACAAAAGAAGAAAAGGGAAGAAGGCGATAGTCGCGATCCACTGGGGAAAAAAAAAAAAAAAAGGAAAAAAAAAAGACCCACCCTATACTGGCCATAAAAAGGGAAAAAAGCCATCGGGGGGGGAAAAATCGCAATCCCAAATTCAAAAAGAAGGAAAAGGAAAGAAAACCAAATGAACTCCCAACTGCTCAAGGGGGAGAAAGAAAGTCAACCTCGAGCGAACCCGCTTCGTCTTGAAGAGGGGGGGCAGGAGCGAGGTAATACTGTAGTGTCGGAAAAAAAAAGAAAAGAAAGGGTCAGGAAGAACGATGTCTTCCAATACAAGCAAGAAAAGAACGCATCAACCGGAAGGGAAGAAGGAGGGGGGGTTCTGCTTTCCACCCGGTAAGGAAAAAAGGGAGACGAAGATGGCGCAGGAAATTAACAGGAAATCAGGGAAAGGCAGAGCATTCGCAAAGAAGGGAAGGGAAAGGAAAAGGGGGAGCGTTATTCTGAGCCGCTGGAGGGAGGGGAAAAAAAAAAAAGACGTGGCGAAACTTATCCCATAGTTAAGTGGGTCAGGGGAGAACGCCGTGCGGGGGGGGGAAAGGGGGGGGGTTTTCGTTTTTTAAGGAAAAAAAAGGTCCACGTCACATCGGGCACAAAGCAAGCAGAAAACCGGACTCTAAAAAACAAAAACAAGAAGGAAAAGGTCTCATGTAAGCAAGCTCGAGGGAGAAGGTTACCTACCTACCTGTAAAGAGAGGGGGGGTTAAGGTTAATAAAATGCTACCTTCAGTGAAAGGGAGGAAAAGGGGGGAAAAAAGGCGGCTGGGCGGGCGGGGGAGGAGGAAAAAAAAGGGAAAAAAAAAAAAAAAGGGGGAAAACCAGGACCTCGAAGATCTGGCAAAGGATACGATTGAGAACGCAACACTAGGCCCTATCGAAAAAGAGGGAAGGGGGAAAGTGGAGAGACAGAGTAACGGATGCTCCGGACCCCAAAAGAAAAAAGGGACGGACCGCCAAAAAAAAATTCAGCCCGAACAAGGAAGAGGGGAGGGAGGCGACTTGCGGACCGATGCGGAAAGGGGACCCTGGGAACTGTGCGTAAAAGAAAGGGAGGGGGAAAAAAAAGGGGGGGGGGTTTTTTTGATGGGAAGGGGGAAAAGGGAAAAAAGGCCGAAGGGAAGGAGCTCGCAGAACCGCCATAACCAGTTAGTGAAGAAAAAGGAAAAGGCGTGGTAAATCAGCATGAACAGGGGGAAAAAAAAGAAAAAGCGCCCTTCAGCAATGGGAAAGGGCGAACCAAAATCAGGGGAGAGAAAAAAAGGAAAGAGGGGGGGGTTTATTCACCTATAACGTAAAAAGCAGGACTAAGCCAAAAAAAGGAAAATGAAAAAAAAACATAGCATTCGGCCGTGAGAAAACTTTCCCTAGGAAGGAAGAAAAAACAAGGGGCGTTGGCCATCGCTAACAAGACTTTTCAGGGGAGGGAAAAAAAGGAAAAGGGGGGGTCCCCTCCTATTCGAGCCAGGGGAAGAGGGGGGAAAGAGAGTATCAGGTCTATTCCTGGCGGAAAGCCAAAGGGTTTCTATTTAGATTGGGAAAAGGGAGGAAAGAAAAGGAAAAAGTGTCCTAACCTGCTGTGGGAAATCGGGGGGGAAAAAGGGGAGGGGGAGGGGAAGTTGGACCTACGATGACGTTCTGACATGGAATGAAAACCAAAAGAAAAAAAGAAAAAAAAAAAGAAGGATTCCCACCCTATCAAAGAAAAAAGAAGAAGAAATCTCTATCCCACAGCGAAAGATGGGGGATGCCGCGGGAGGGAAGAAAAAGAAACAGCTATAAATCACTATCGCGGAGATTTTTCAACATCAGGCCCCCAAAAGGACCAGGGGCCCCCAGAAAGGGAAGGAAAAAAAAAGACGTTCACCACCGTAGCAGGGGAGAAAGAAAAGGACGGACTGACTGCAATTACGGGTCCTGCGGGGAAAAAGTTTAGTCTCGGCCGTGGAAATGGGAAAGAAAAAGAAAAGAGGTTCCTCTTCTGTAATCTGAAACGAGGAAAAAAAAAAAAAAAAAAAAAGAACTGGCGCAGAATTACTAGCAAATCCTGCTTGCAGGAGAAGGCAATCGAAAAAGCAATTTCCAATTTTCAGTAGAAGGAAGAAGAGGAAAGAAAGGGGGTCCTCGGGGGAGGGGGGAGGATCCCGAATTTGCGTGGGGGGGAGAGCTGCTATCAAAAGGAGAGAGGAGGGGGGAAAGAATTCTATCTGTTTTTATGAAAAAAGGGAAGGCATTCGACGGAAGAAAAATCCAGGGAAGATAGACTATAAAAACGGGGGAAGAGAAGGTTCATAAGAGCAAGAAGGGGGAGAAAGAAGAGAAAGAGAAAAAAAAAGGAAAAAGGAGAACAGGGACTCCTAAACTGAAGTTGGGGGGGGGAAAAAAGGGGAATGATTCCTATATCAGAGAGAAGAAAAAAAAAAAACGGAGGAGTAGAAAATAGAGAGATATCGCCTCATTACTACAAAAAAGAGAAGATAAACAAGGGGGAGATAATTTTTTACTTCCTGGGGGGAGGAGAGAGGGAAAAAAAAAGACGTTTTTTCTACTCTATCTTACGCAAGAAGGAAAGGAATGTAGGAAGAATGTGTGCCTAAACGGCTCGAGGAAAGCCTAATCGCACGAAGAAGGAAAAAAAATCTGGGATCAATTTCAAAAAAAAGGGAAAAGAAGCGGAAAACGGCTCAGATCTCTTCTAAGGAAATGAAAAAAAGGAAAAAGTGCGCGCAAAACCCCTTGGCCGCAAGCTGGGAACAAAAGAAAAAAAAGAGGCATTCTGCGCCATATTCGAGGGGGGGAAGGAACCGAGGAACGCCGAGGACCTCGGTCGAGGTGGGGGAAGGAGAGGGAAAAAAAGAGAACTTTTTTCAGAAGAAAAAAAAAAGGCATCCGGACCCACCCGCGGAAGAGCACGAAGTGAACTTCACTTGCCCGGAGAAGTTGGGAAGGAAGGAATGGTCCCTGTGCCGGCGAAGGGGAAAAAGAAGGGGGGGGGAGCTTGATTTTTAATCGCCCAAAAAGAAAAATTATCGCAAAAGAAAGAAGCCAATCGGCAAGGAAAAGGAAAGAGGAAGGAAAAAAAGGGGTGACTAACTTCAGCGTGCTGAGAGGGGGGGGGGAGGGGAAGAGACTTTTGGCGTGGTTCACGGGGGAAAAACGGAAAACGTCGGCTCAAAGTCAGAAAAAGCGGAAAAAAAAAAAAAAGCGTTTCGAACCGGATTCGACAAAGAAAAGAAAGGAAAAAAGGTCCCAAAAAAGAGAAACGAACATGCTACTTGCGGAAAAAAGCAAGCAGAACCTGAACTCGATCACGGTAAAAGAGATCGAAAAAAAAAAAAAAAGGGGACAAGGGAGACTCAACTTCCTCCTGAACGTGGGAGGGTGAAAAGAGGGGGGAGGGACAACGCGCTTAATGTAATTTGCGCCTTAGAAAGACATATAAGCCGATGCTATGGCCGGAAAAGGGACTTTGGCGGAACAGGGATCTCCGTTTCTCAAAATCCCAGCTTGCTAATGGGGTCAGAAAAAGGGGGGGAGCGACTGCTTAATGGAAAAAAAGGGGGAGGGGGAAGAAGGATGGTGTTCCTTATGGGAATGCCAAAAAAATTCGAAAAGAAAGAAAAAAGGCTGAACGCCCTTTTATGAAAGAAAAAAAAAAAAAAAAAAAAAAAAAACACAAAAAAACTCGTAAGGAGGGGGCAACGCCATGAAAAAGAGGGGGGGGGATTCGAAGCTGAACCAGCAAAAATCCAAAAAAAAAAAAAGGGCGTGAACGCAGTCCAAGCCGCATCAGGGGGGGGGAGGGAGGGGAGAAAAAAAAAAAGAAGTGAGAACGCCAATTTCAAGCTCAGGGTTGAGGGAGTGGGGGCGTTCCGATTGTGGGGGGGGGATAGGAAGAAAGGGGGGAAGGAGCTTCCATGGAATCCTGGGGAAAGGGAGAAGGGGACGATCGGAGTGTTGGCGTTAATAGAGAAAAAAATCTTCGCGTGTCCTGGGTGGAAAAGGAAGAAAAAAAAAAAGGGGGCCGCCCCATCCGCAGCCCCGACCGAGGAGAAAAAAGGGGGGGGGGAAAAACTTATTACCTTCAGATAAGTAATAGCTTACAAGGGAGTAGGGTACAGAGAGCCGAAGGGAAAAAAGGGAAAGGGGGGGGTGTGTTTCTTAAGGATGTTGGGAAAAAAAAAAAAAAGGGGAGATGGCATGTTTTAGGCTTGGAAGGGGGGTTTGAAAAATAACGCCTCGCCACACAGGAAAAAAAAAAAACCCATTGGCCCGCCGCGGGAAAAAAAAAAAAAAACCAGAGGGGATCATTTTTTCGCCACAGAGGAAGAGGGGGAGAAACTCAGAATCAAAGAAGCCAAAGGAAAAGGGGAAAAGTGCGCCACTGCTCGGAAGGAGAAAAAGGGGGATGTCCTGTTCATCCCTGCGCCAGAAAAAAAGGGACGCCCTGGGCTATAACATCAAAGGAAGGGAAAGGGAAAAAAAAAAAAGAGGGTTCGAAGAAAACCCCCGTACCGCCGAAAAAAGGGGGGGGGAGGGAGAAAGGAGATCCTTCCGCGCTAAGACGAAGAGGGGGACCGGTGTAAGGTTCTTCGACGCATAAGAGAAAGGGGGGAGGGGGGGGGGGAAAAATTCTGGTCGGCGTCCCTGAGGGGGGAGGGGGGGGGGGGGGGACAGATTTACTACCGCTGGAGAAGAGATCGTTTGGTCGGTTACGAAGGCAGGTAGGGTAAAAAAAAAAAGGAGAAAAAAAAGACTCTCCGACGCTTCAGCCCCCCCCCCCCAGGAAGGGGGGAAAAAAAGGGAAAGAGGTTTGTGGGAACCATCACATCGGTGGATAGCCGGAGAAAAAAATAACCATCGTCTCAACACAAAAAACGAGGAAGGAGGGGAAAGACTGTTGCGCGGACCGCTGCATGCTAGAAAAAGGGGGGAGAAAAAAAAAAAACACAAAGAGAGCCCCAGCCGATCAGCGGAGGAAGAGAAAAAAAAAAGGGGGCCGAGGAAGAGCCTGCAAAAGGGGGGGAAAAGAAAAAAAAAAAGGAAGGAAAAGCTACTGGCCAAAAGAACAGCGGAAGGCGCAATCCCAAAATTCCCAAAGAAGGGGGGAAAGTCATGTGAGGGGCATGCCCCCCGAAACCATATCATCGCCCAAAAGAAAAAAAAGCACAAAAAAATGTTATCTTCGTACGAAAGATAAAAAAAAAAAAAAAAAAAACCGCTTCTGGTCTTAAAGCTCCGGAAAGAAGAGGGGGGACGAAAAAAAAAAAACTCCGCGTACGGGTCCTTCAGAAGGAGAGCAACAAGAAGTAACTTCCCGGTGATGTTGAGAAAAAAAAAAAGGGGTCGTTGTGCCTCGCGAGAGGGGAGGGGGGGAAAAAAAAAAAGCCTGCCTTTGCAGGTCAAGAGGAAAAATGCAGAATTCGATTTTCTAGGGAGGAGGGAGAAAAAAGGGGATGAGTTCTCGAATCTTGGAAAAAAAAAGGGATCCCAGAGGTCGTAAATGAACGGAGACTCTTGCGGGGACAAAAAAAGGGGGGGGGGGGGGAGAAGTTTTCAAATGCGAAGCAGGGGGGGGAAAGGGGAAAAGGGAAAAAGGCAAAGGGGAACTAAATAAACATTCCATAGAAAAGAAACTCTTTAAATAAAAGAGAGGGAAAAAAAAAAAGTAAGTCATATCCTCCTCTGGGGGGGGGGAATAAAGAAAGTCGCTATTAAACTTAGTAGAATAGAAATAAAATTCTACCTCTTGGTGAGAAAAGGGGGCGTCTTTGTGGCGGCCGGGGGGGGAGGAAGGGGGAAAAAAACAGGACCCGCGAGGGGAAAGACCGTACCCCCTATTACGACAAAGAAGATGCACTCCGATCGAATCAGGAAAAGCACCAGAGTCCTGGTAATCGCAGAAGTAACGGGAGGAGAAGAAAAGAAAAAAAAGGACCCCCAACCGAAAAAAAGCCTTCAGCTCAAGAAACAGGGGGAAATTGCTTCTACTGATTCAAGACTCAATGCTCGGGGGGGTACTTGCTTGTCTGCGAAAGAGAGGGGGGGGAGGTATTGGGTCCCCGTGGTGGGGGCACAAGCCTTCTAATCCAAAGGAGGGAAGAAGAAAAAAAACGACTTCACCGAAAAAAAAAAAAAAAAAAAGTAACAGCAGCCGGCATGTCGAATAGCGTGGAAAGGAAGAAAACAAGGACACCATAAAAGACTCCTGGAAGAAAGGGGGGAGCGCCTTCGTCGCCAATGAAACATAAGCAAGGAGGGGGGTGAAGAAAAATCATTACGAAGAAACAAGGAAGAAAAAAAGGGGGGAGGGGGAAGCCATATCATCGGCGTGAGAGAACGGGAGGAAGCCAAATACATAAGCGGGGGGGGGGGGGCGTTCCATCACCGAGAAAAAAAAAAAACTGGTTTCAGGAGGAGGTTGAGGAAAAGAATCTGAGGCGAGCTGCGAGGGGAAGGGGGAGAGGAGGGAGGAGACGGCTGATCATGGTCGCAGTAGCAAGGGGGAAAAAGGGGGGGGGGGAAAAAAGTGAGTGTCGGAGGGAAAGACCCGGTCGAACGGGGAAAAGGAAAAGGGGAAAAGGGGAAAATCAGATTTTGGTTTCTGAACTGGGGAGAAAAGGAAGGAAAAAGGGAAACAAAGGAGTGTAACCACGCCAAGGATCGAAAGATTATTCCCACCCGAGAGAAAAAGAGGGGAAAAAGAGGAAAAAAAAGCTCCGAGTTCTGGGCTAGAGGGGACGGGAGGAGAACAATGTTACGCCCCAAGCCCCAGGGGGAAAGGACGGAAAATGACCCACATCAGGAGGGAAGAAAAGGAAAAAGGATGGCCCATAAATGTAAATTCCCAACTGCAAAAGAGGGGGGAAAAAGGCCACCGGAGCTGGTAACGACGCGCGGGTGGGGGGAAATTTAACGGGTCCTTTCGAAAGGAGAAGGGGGAAAGGGGGAGAAAATCGACTAGGTCCTCGGCGGGGAAAAAAAGAAAAAAAAAAAAGCTGGAGCAGAATGAAATCAAATCCTCTTTGCAAGGGGGCAACTCGCATACGAGGGGGGGGAAAGAGAAAGGGGAAAGGAGAAAGAGAGGACTTGATGCCGGTTCGATGAGTTCGAGGGGGGAAAAAAAGGGGGATCCCAGAGTTCGCGTTTTTTGTCAACAAGGGGGGGAAAGAAGGAAGGGGCGGTTCGGGTTTGAGAAGGGGGAGGGAAGAAGGGAGAGGAAAAAAAAAAAAGAATGGCCCCCCAAATTCGGACTTAAAGCAGAAAGAAAAGAGGGGAAAAAAAATAGAGGATAAAAACGTGCCAATAAGCGCCTGAAAAAGACTCCAAGGAAAATTATCGACCTACTGAAGTTTTGGAAAGTGGAGAAAGGGGGGGGAGGAGAAGAGAGGAAAACAACAACACCGAGTAGGTAGAAAAGAAGAGGGGAAGGGGGAAAGGGAAAAAAAACTCAAACTTCATTAGGTAGATAAATTTTTACGGGTGGGGAGGTTCAATGCTGCTGATGAAAGGGGGGGAAAGGGAGGGAGGAAAAGCATTACTTTTCTTATTCTTGCCAGGGGTAAAAGGAAAAGGAGGGAAAATGAGAAACCGACCGCAAGAGCCTTTGAAGAGGACAAACGAACAAGGGGGATCAATTTCAAAAAGGAAAAGAAAAAAAAAAAGAAAAAGAAAAAAGAGAGGTCTAATGAAATTGAAATGGAGAAGGAAAGACGACGGCAAATACTGACCTGCAAAAAAAAGAAAAACAGGATGGGATGAGCCAAGACGCGAGTCTACTAGTAAGGGGAGGAAAAGAGGGGGCCAGTTCCCTATCCCGAATAACTTGGAAAAAAGAAAAAGAACGACAAAAAACGCGCTTGTTCCGTTCCAGCTCCGG
>Ga0179593_1260410_pt1 | contig 19362 bp, 14 predicted proteins | sample CZODoug2_1_08_16_FD_185931 | JGI IMG/M metagenome (GOLD analysis project Ga0179593, IMG submission 185931) | Vadose zone soil fungal communities from Angelo Coast Range Reserve, California, USA - CZODoug2_1_08_16fungal (PacBio error correction) | ecosystem: Environmental > Terrestrial > Soil >...
CTGCTCGAGTCAAGTCTGGAGCTAATATCATCCCTTACAGCATACAATCAAAAAAAAGAACGTGTCTTGGTTCTGCGTCATCATCCCATCACTTTGAATGCTTCATCGTCTTCATCGTCATCTTCTGAGTACGGGCGGGAGGGATCTGAGCAGAGGCAACCGCGTCGTCGATCAAATTCGAGGAGAATCTTCCCCACTTCTGAAAACCGGATGGGCTTAGGTCCTTGATACGTGGGTAGGAAAAAAGCTGGGCCTTATTGCACCCACCCATGGATCTGGGAAAGAAGGAAGCTCATGGTAACGGCAGGCCATGGCGAAATTGAGGGGATCAAACTTAGGGACCCAAGGGAGTCCTTACACACCAAAAAGGAAGGACAGGCCATTTGCTATCAGCGCCGGGGGGAAGCGCCAGACGCAAAGGAGGTCTACCAGAGTCAGCTGGTCTTCGCATCGCTTGGGTCAGCAGGAAGGGCAGCTCCGCTGGAGAGAGGATCCATGTTCCCCTGTTAAACCGGCTAAAAAGGGAGAGATTGACGAGTAAGGGGGACGCCTGGGTTTGTCGGGTTGGATGTTTGGGGCGTAGCGTATCCGTGTCGTCATGCCGGAAAGGTGGTAACTAGGTCAAAATGCGATGGCACGGAGTGTCAGAGAATTGTCAGCCAAAGGGCGGACGCCATCGAGGGTGTGACGTTCCGAGTAGACGGTCAACGCAGCGCCAGAGGAAAGCAGAGGGGGAGCGGGCTCTTTCGTGGAGGGGGGGAAGGGGGATCGTGGAGTGGCTTTCCGGTCCCCATGCCGCGACCGTGGACGAAACTCGGGCTGCTGGCTTCTGCTGGGGGGGGGGCCGGAAGGAGCGACCAACGCCTAAATCACAGTCCAAGAAAAGTCTACAAATGCCTTTCTGGCAGGAGAAAGAAAAATCAATGTTTGTTTGAATGTAAAGATCCGAGAGGCTCATTGAAACAGGAGACGAAGGAAACTCACAAGAGGGGGAGAGAAACCGCGCAAGCGTCCTGCGTGTGGAGAAGATAACACGGCGGCCCGGCTACCCGCGTCTGACGGCCACGTAGCGCCAAAAGAAAGCCACCGAGGGCCATCAAAACCGAGCCAGAGGAGATCACGACCGCAAAGCGTGGGAGATATGTTGAAATTCGACCCAGCCCAAACCGGAAAAAGGCGCTCTGCCAGTGGCAGTCGAAAAGACGACGTACAAACGCTGCTTTCTGTTCCAACAAAGTCATGCGGGAGAATCAGAGAAAAAAGGAAAAGGCGGTCAACTGTCAATAGCAACAGACATTGAGGAGGGGGACTAAGGGTCGAAACCGGGCTTTCTTGAGTAGGCCGGAATGAGACACGCTCCAGTTGACGACACGAGGAACAAAATCACGAGAAATGATCAACCTAGGAAGGAGGGAGAGGGCAAGACTTTGGCGGCTTTTGAAAGGAACAGAGCCCCGATTGCCCCAGAAAGACGGGGAAAAAAAGGGGGCAAAGGGGCGACGGGCGAAAGAGAGCGAAATGAGGCAGCGTCTTCGGGCAGTAATCAGGTCGAGGTGGTTGCCCTAATCGTTGAGTACCGGGGTCAAGGCTTCACATCCTTCCCCGAACCAGGATAGAGGGCGCTGGACGCAAACACAAAGGGGGGAGTAAGAGAAGCAAAACAACAGACCGAAGAGTGACCCGGCGCGAAAAGTCTTGTGGGAACTGGACTGACGCGATACGAAGACAAATCGTAAAGACAAAGGAAGACAAAGGGGGGAGAGAGTGCACATTACCAGGGGGAGGGAAACAAAGAACACTTCTAGATCGCCCTGCAACCGAGCGGGAAACTAGGAGAACCAAAATCTATTGCGAAAGCTTTGTAAAAAAACATGCCGCTAAAAGGCCTCATAGTCTTCGTCCGTTACCGAGGGGAGAACAGGGATAGGGTGGTCAGGGGAGGTATCAGCGTTTCGATACGAGCGCGAACAACGAGCGAAATCCTTGTACAATGAACAGGGGGAGAGGGCGCGGGGTTGTAAGAAGCCCCGAAAAAAAACTGAATGTGCGATCATGAACACAAAACGCTCCCTTCGCGTAAGAAAAGCAGGGAGTCAGATCTCTAGGGGTCGAAGCACGACCAAAGAATAAGAGTATTTGATTGTGAGTACTCGCAATGAATTACACTCCCAGTGTGCGGAGAACAGCCAAACGCGGGAGAAAAAGATTACGCAGAAGGTCAGGGATCACGTGTGGAGAGGAAAGAAGGAGGGGAAGGAACGTCACGGCCAAAAGGGCGGTCCCGCCTCAATTGGAAAGGCCGACCCTAGGGTCCAGGTGCCGACCGGGAGAAAAGGAGTCGTACCACCAGAGGAGCCGCAAAAATGTGGTTAGCAGGAGGCCGTCATATATTGTGGCCTCCAAGCCGTCGTAGGCGAAGAGAGGGGCGTGCCACCGGCTGGCGGAGCAGTACTAAAGAGAAAAAGTGCCTCAAACCGGGTGAGGCGCAGCCTTGGAGCCACTTAATGGCAGAATACGAGGCGACGAAAACGTTGCCGGCGATGCCGGATCTGTCAGCGTGGGAGAGGGCCGCATGGCGGGCAAGGGACGAGAATGCTTCGCCCCGTGAGGCCCGGCGTCGCATTGCGGAAAAAACGGAAGTTTCTGGAGAAGCGGAGGAACTGGGAAGGAGGTCCCGATCAGGGTCATCAGACCAGGTCTCCATGAGCACGCTAATGCCAAAGCAAAAAAAGCTCCAGAAGGGGCTGGCCACAGGAAAGGGCGGTAGAGCCCAGGTCCTACTCGGTGTCTCACTACGCTCCTAGATCAAACAAGGTCATATAGGAGGGATTAGAAGCGGAGCGAAGAAATCATTACAGCTGTCTACCAAGACGAGTCTGGAAGGGCGGAAAGAGCCATCGGGTCTTGGCTAAAAATTAAGGCCGACTCCTCTGAGCACATTAAAGATCACTAGGGTCTGACAAGATAGAACCGAAGGACGGAAAGGCAAGTTGGTAGATCCCAACAGTCATTCGTCAATGCACTACATAGAGACAAGAGGGTCGCATCGGCTATCCTTCCGAAGGGAGGAGAAGACCCAAGACGACGAAGCCTGGGGAAGAGCCGGCCGAGATTCGTAAAGCGTTTACGTTAAGCGGAAAAAGGAAAGACCGGGCGGTCGGCTCGAGGGGGAGCAACGCCGCCGGGGGGGACGAAGGCCCCGAAGGGGGGGCGCCGACGACAGGTTCGGCAACTCTCGCGGATGCGCCTAAATGATCACACAAGTGCGGTCAAGCTGGCTCAGGAAGGACAGGGGACCCGGTCGGGACGGGGGGAAAACGGACGGGGCAAGCTGTACAACGGAGGGCGCGACGCCCAGGAGTCGCCCGCGCGTGCACAGCACGCGGAAAGTAAAAGGCCGTACGGAGCGCAGAAGCACTTTTCATGCATGGGTCCGAACTGGGGGAACGAAAGGTAGCCAAGAACGACGCGTGGACTCGACCCCTCAAGACTCAGCGCGGTCCCCCAGCATGGGGAGAGGCCTGCTGATCTCGCGGGAGGTTCAGCGAAAGGGAAGCGGTGCGCGAAACACGACCCGAGCCTCGCGCTTTTACCGCTAGGGGGGGCGGTTCAACACCGAGCTGACGTTGTGGAGTGCAGAGCTGAGGAGAGGAATGTTCCGGAAAAGACCTAAAGAGGGCCTGGACGAAGAGCGCAGGAGGGGCCCTCGCGGCGTCACGGTCATATCTGGCGGGGCGAAAGCGTGCCGAATCAGGGTATTGGGGAGGTCAACGGGTGAATAAGGGAGAGGGCACGGGGGGGAGGCCTTCGGCGTCGACGAGGGCGAGGGGCGGATCCTCCTCAAGTCCATCAAACCTGTAGGAGGCTGCCGTGCGTACTGACAAGGGTGATCCGGACGATGAAGGGATCAACAGCGCCTCTAACACGCGGAGAGGCTGGAAAGACTTCTTAAAAGCCCAATGGGAAAAAAAACCGAGGCTGAACAAGAACGATCGGAGGAATCGAGGGAAGCTCAGCGCTTAGAGGGGGACCAATCTGGGGGGGGGGGGGGGGGGGGGGTGTGGCTGTGTGGTGCACCTTCAACTCTAAGTCTCTCACAACGCCGGGGGGTCCAGCGCGCAGGAAAGAGAAGGGCGGTCATCGGAGAGTGATCTTTGTTTCGGGGTTCTGGACTGTTCTGGAAAAAAGAAAAGTGCATCCGATAAGACTCCGACGACAGGCAGCTGAACAGTCGACCGCGACAGGGAACATGCTGGAAGGGGAGGAAATGGGACGCCGGGCAGGTTTTCTGCGTTCTATCCGGGGAACCTGACGCGGTGACTAGGACATCTTGCGCGTGGGACGGTCGTAGGAGAAAACCCGCCACTTCAGCCCGGGCTTTGTTCTTCATCATCGGCCCAACCGGAGAAAAACTGGGGAGGAGCCGCGGCTATACCAGGGTGGGTTCTCATTAAGGCCCTTCTTGGAGCGAGTACAATCAAGAGGGAAGTCACCGCGCGGTCTTCCGGGGTTCACAGACTCTACCGACGGACGAGGGCGACGCCGCAAAAAGGGGCGGGGACGGCACGACGGGAAAAAAACCGAGGAGAAGTAACCAACTGGGGAAGAAAAAAACAAAAAAGGGGAATGGGGGGTGACACAGCAAGACAGGACGCTCAGGGAAACTAGCTGGGAGAGCCCAGGAGGGGAAAGAAAAAAAAAAAAGAAAAGTCCACTCAGGGGCGGCAAGACGGAAAGGTAACGCCCGCAGTAAAAAGCGACGAAGAATTTCCATCGGTATCGGCCAATTGAACTCCAAAGGAGGCGGCTGCCAAGGGAAGACTCCGGACGAAAAAAAAGACACGAGAGGGGTCCGAGCTGATCGACAGGGCGCAGATCGCTGACGATTACACCGGATCGTCCTGAAAGAAAAGCAGAAGACAACAAGGACTGAACCGACCCCAGACTATTACGACGCATATTGACAAGGCTAACCATGACAAGTTCTCCGACGTAGGAAGAGCGGACACGAAGCAGCATCGCGAAGGCACACCGTCACAGATCGTTCGGGCAGACGAAAAAAAAGCGGGGGCAACCGGAGTTGACAGGGCCGGCGTAAAACCCCTCTCAATCTACGGGGTCACGAACGAAATCACCAAGCCATAGCACGACTCGAAGGCGGACAGAGACAGGGGGGAGACGGGGGGCAAGCAGACGGGGGCAAGCTCCAGCAGTGGTTCCAACACCTAAGGACCGTGCTTGGTGCCGGGATCTTAACGAAGGTTGATAGGGGGGAGGGGGCCCAGGATCGAAGAGACCTCCTACGGAGAGGAGAGAAAAAAGGATGAGATCCCGCGATTTCAGACCCCTGATTCTTGCAGGCCGAGGGCAGAGTTCACAGGATGCATCTAATCGCCAGACAAGCATTCGAAGGGCACCAGGAGATAAAAAACAAAGGGAAGAGAGCTTCGCTTGCTCTATAGCATCCGTTGCCACGACCTTCTGAGAACGGTCGGTTTATCAACCGGCGGGGACATAGAGAAGAGAGGGGGACAGCTGACGAGGGAAGGGGACGAGGTCTGCGAGAACCGGCGCCGATCACCTTCTTCGAGAATCGGCACACTTCGAACAAAAGAAAGAGTCCTGGACACCGGGGGGGACGAAGTCGGAGGAACACGTCACAGAAAACCTGGAGATGGGCAGGAGGGAAAGCAATACTGAGGCCAGGGAGGAACTCTTGAGTTTGACCCGTAGACTGATCCACCGCCATTGAAACGCGTCTGGACTCGGAGGGGCCCGAGGGTGGCCAGACAAAGGAAGAACCGGCGGTCAGTGGGGTGCTGAGACGCAGATGAAGGGCGTTCTGCCGCGCGTCGGAGAAGCGTCCCTAGCCGCGCCAAAAGGCAGTGAAACTCGCGGGGTTCGGGGGAGGAATTGTCGGGGACGCGGGGGGGGGAAAGGGAACGGGTGGAACTCGGGTAACCCTCGATCTGCTGTTCAGCATCGTCGCGACACTTTTTGTTTTCAACACTAGTAGCCCTTGGAACGCCGCTGGGACAAGGACGGGGGACGAACTGCTGGTGTGATTGTCGGCACGTTTACCAAGACCCGTACCCGCGGCCGTCGACGGAGTGAAGAGGGCGTGGAAGCACTCGTTCTGATAACTGGCTGCCTTCCGGGGAAGAAGCAACCCCGCCGGACCAAAACGACCGGAAAAATGCACTTGCACGGTATAAAAAGAGATCGTTGGGGGTTAATCGTTGGGGGGGGTGTAAAAGAGGCTTCAGGACTCGTCTCACACGTCCGTCCCGCTTGGAGCGCCCGCGCCCTCTTCGAGGGATAGGGAAAACGCGGGAAAGGAAGGGCGTCAAGGAGGGGAGACGCAAGGGGGGGCGGGGAAAAAACCGCAGGCCAGCAACGTGCCAGCTCCTCCAGCTTGATCTCGCCCTGGTGGGAAAAAGAGCCGAACACCGCACAAGCAGTGGCGGTGACAGGGGGCTACGAAAACAAGGTACGTGCAGAGGAAAGGCACCAACTCAGTCAGGGGGAAGGTCGACCGCAACACTGCCACGGAAGAACCAAACGCAGCAGGGACCAATTGCGCGAATGGGAGATGCTAAGAGCGCCGGAGGGGATGGAACCGCTGAAACGATCAACGAAGTTGACGAAACCGCCAAAACCCGATCAAACGACAGGCAGCGCTGGAGAAATTTGGGAGCGTTAACTACGGGAAACGGGAAGAGGGAAAGGGAATGCAAAAACCAGATCGTGACGTCCAGTCTTCCGCTCGCTGATCTCCAGGGGGCTACTGGATTGTGTTCCACGTCGGTTGGGTGCCCATGAAACGGGGGAAGACGTTGGAAGAAGTGTAATGATAGCTCCGCCCGCGCCCACGTGACGAGGCGCTGTACCCAGCAGCGGCGTGCGCGATAAAAAAGCAAGCTCAAAGAGATGAACTCTAATTGAAATGGACAGGGAAGCGCGGAGAAAGGCAAAAAAGCCCCGCGCTAAGGGGGAGCTCAAGAAGGTGGTCGAGGCTGATCACCGTGAAACGCGTGCCTCAAACTACTGCACAACCCAATCGATCCAAATCCGAACCGCGAGGCCATCCGAGGCGGAAGGGAGGGACCTCCAGGTACCTGTAAATAAGGTGTGGACCTCAGGATCAAACATCGTTAGAGAACTCCACCATCAGGGTGATCCGACGAACCAGAAAGTTCTTGAAAAAAGCGAGCTCGGATTCGGTGGGGGTAGGCATACCAGGAAAAAACGCTGAACGGTTACGAAACCAACCATGCCAAACGTAAAGGAATCGCGCAGCGATCGCGGAAACCACGAACGTAAAGCGTTATCTTGATGGGTCCGAGCGCGCCAGTGGGAGTCGTCCCAGGGGCGGAAAACAGCCCCATCAAGTGCGTCGGCGCACGAGTCCTCAGGGTAATTGTCGGGAGAAGGTTGGCGAGGGCTGGGGGACGGAGCAGAGCGAGCGGCGGCCGAAGCTGGGCGGCGCCGCCTCATGGGACATCGTACAGACCATTGCGTCACAACGTTCCTACGACACCGTCGGCGTCGACCACCAGCGTCCGCCCGCTGTGGTTGGAGCAGGAGGGCGCGCACGGGGGCGAGAGAGACGACGCGTCGGGTCGCGAAGGGCGGCGGTCCTTAATAGCTCGAGAGAACCAGAAAGTCCCGAAAGCAGCTGCCACACTTCGTCAAGGACGGAAGTGCAAGAATTTCGGCGGCGTTCCGTCGGGCTTGTCTTGGGGGGCGCGACTTCGCAGGATCGATACCACATAGGGGGTTCGTCACGGGCGTGAAAGATTAACCCCTTTGCGGAGCAGCGGTGCGCTAATTTGAGGCGTCCCGAGGGGGGGAAATTGTCAATGATAAGGTAACGAGGCATCGCGAAAGGAAGCTGGGGGCGCTGGACCGAACCGATCGGCCGGGGAAGCGCCCCGCGTCGCTCTGGACGAGCCGAGTCTCTCTCAAAGGAGGAGGGAGAAAAAAGGAGATCTGATCGGGGCCGACCCATCAGTACCGCGTGCGCAGTACACCCAGCTGTCGGTAAGCAATCGTGCAGGCGCAGGGGGCGCCGAGGATGAGCCTTGACTGAAAAAACGTGTTCGAATCACGACCCGTCAAAAGGTCCAATAACCTGCTGCGCCCTATATCCTAGGGGCAGTCAGCACGAAATCGCAAATCATAGGGGGGGACGAGGGAGGAGCGATATGAGAAGGCGGCGTCCTCGCCAAAAGAAGGAAAAAGAAAGATAACCCTGGCAGCGGCCACGAGTTCGTCCTCGTCTCGTCAGTGCCGGAAAAGGGGGGCCCAAAGAGTCGAGCACCCGGCTGGGCACCGCGCGATGGACCCGCCCGGGGCGCAAAGCACGACGAAAGGGGGAACGGAGGTCTTGCGGGAGCTCGAAGGCTCACGCCAGCGGTCAAACGATGTGGCCGACGGACCCGAGGGAGAGGTAAAATCTACATGGTCAAAACGCCGTACGGGCCGCCCCGACGCGGGGAACGTGGACCGGCGCGCAGATCGTCAGCCGGTGAGCCGAGCTGGTGCCGGGGCGCCATAACCAACGGTATGCCTGGTTAACCACTTGACGAAGTCTTCCGCGCGCTAACGACCAAAATCAAAAGAAAACTATCCTGGGTCTTCAAATATCGACGCGCGGGGAGCGGGGGTTCGAGACGACCATCATCTTGTTCGCGGGAGGGGCTCTAACGACTTCCCCTGCGGCGGAAAAAGGAGACGCTGAAACGGTGGAGGGTCTCCGTCTCGTACACTTGCTGATTGTCCAACATCACACGCGGACTAAGCGACGCGCTAGGGGCCCTCGCTTGGCTCACGCGGCGGATATAGGGGTGTGTCGGATCGGGGTTCCTCCGAAAATCATGCAGCGTGTCGACCGGGCACGGTCATCGACAAGTGCGGCCTTAGTCGGACAAGAGGGGCGAGGACTTCGACAGCTCCAGTCCAGGAAAACAGAGTCGCGCGGCCGGCATTGAGCTCACGGGACGCCTGCTCGTAGCCCGGAAGCGGGCCGAGCTCATGAAAGGTTCGTCAACGCGGAGTTCGCCACAGACGACTCCGGGCTGACTAAAAAAAAAAAAAGAAAGGTCGGGGGGGGTCCTCGCTAAGCGGGCGGACGCCGTCGCACTGCCTCCGGTGGCGGGGGCGGCATCTAGGCTCGTGAGAATCAACGCCGAACGTCAGGGCCGCGCCTTCCGGCGGGTCATCGCGAGTCGGGATCGGTTTTGGATCGGGTTGGACGTGATCGGGACCGACCATCCTCGAACAAAATACCTCGGTCGAACAGTGCGAACCGCGAAAATGGTCCAGGCGGGCCGAGGGGGGGGGATGCGGACACGTTCACGGAGAGTTCGACCCCGAACAGACTAAGTGGGTGTTCAAAAACGGCGGAAATGCACGTCCTCAACACCGCCAGAGGGGCGGGGGGGCTCCCCGGGGCAGTGTTCGGAAACGACATCATCAAGGCGAGGAACAGCAGAGCCGCGGCGGCTGAGTTCAAGTTTTGGAAGCCGCCTTGGAAGGGAGACCAGCCGTGCTGGAGGGCCGTTCGAGGGGGTCACGAACTCCAACCTCGTGCGCGCGCGGACCAATCGTGGCGGGAGTGCACCGAGTAACGCGAGTGAAGAGCCTCTCGAGAATATCCAAACCTTAAACAAACGCGGAAATGAATTGGGGGATACGTGCAGCAGACAAGCACCGGACATGGCGCAGGGGGGCGTGTTGGGGGGTTTTGGTTGGGGGGTTGGGGGGGGGTGTGGTTAACGCATTGGCCCAGTTCACTGGCGGCGGTGGGTGGACCGCGGGGCGGCGAGCGCAGCAACCAGAAACGAGGTCGCCGATCGGCATGGGAGGAAAGAAAGCGGGAACGATGGCTAAACAATTTCAACGGTTCGGGCAGCAGGTACTACCAGGCGGCTCGCCAAGGGCTAATAGAAACGAAAAGGACGAGCTGCCAGCGCTGAAAAGGGAAAGAAGCGGGTACCTACAACCGTTCTGACGCGAGCGCGACAACACGTCTACCCGACCCCCCCGGCCTACGCGGTCAAGAAGTAGTGGGAGGCGGAAGAAAAAGTGGCAACATGACGCCGGGCTCCGACTTAAACTTCGCTGGCCCCGAAGAGCAGCACAAGACCAGCGGTCCCACCTACAAAAGGCGTAAAGCAGGAGGGACATCCGAGTTTTCAGACGCGGTTCAAAACGGTCGGGGTGAAGCATGTCTAAGTAAGAAGACTCACCGCTCCAGCGGGGGCTGACCGAGCTCGACGGCGGATCCAGGGTGGCGAACGTGTCACGACACGATCCAGCGTGGGCCGACACGGCTCAGGACCCGAAAAGGGTTGGGGACATCTTTCTCGAAAAGGTGTCACGGTGCCCGAGACGAAGATAGCACGCCGGTAAAAAAAAAAAAAGAGCAAACGGACGATCCCACAGAACGTGGTCTCGACAAAACCAAGAGTCAGAAAGGCCTCAAAGGCGGGTCTTAGCCAATAGACGAGAAAGATCGACAACAAGAGGGGGGAAAAAAGAGAGGAACTCGACCTGAGACGCTAGAGAACACTGTTGAAAAGCTGAAGCCAAATCGGTCGTGTGAGCTCGAACGCGCTAATTGCGCAGCGCAAGAAATGGAGCTTTCCGCTGACGGAGCAGAAAAAAATTACCCTCGGCGCGATAAAGAGAAGATCGGCAACAAAGGGGGAACAAGAGAGGGTGGGTCCGGGGAGCACCGTGGACCCAAATGGAGACTGGAAGGTCGGTCCACTTGGAGCGCCGTCGAGAGAAGGGGTACTGCGGCAGGACGTTCAGGCCCGTCGACAGACTTCAAAAATCAAAAGGACCGGTAAAAGGGGCTACTCAGGCGGCTCGCGAGTGAAGCTACAACTCCCAATTTACGGGCACGAGGTCAACTTCTGTTGTAATTGCCGGATCAGCACTCGTCCGGCAACGATGCATGGGAGTGTGTCGGGAGGAAAGGGCTCGAACTTCTTGCGCGTAAGGACGCCTGGGGGGTAGAAGTGGTAAGTGCAGGAGGCGGCACCGTGGTACGGTACCCGCTGATCTGCCGCGGTCAGGGCGTTGTGCATCAGAAGCCTATGGTCGTGGAAGGAGGAAAACCTTCGCATCGAAACTGGATACATCTCGACGAACTGCTCGGGGAAATGAAACGTGTAGCCGAGGTTACCGCCATTTAACGGTCCCGGGCTGGGCGCTGGGGGGGAAGCACTCAAGGGATACAGGGTTGCTGATGAGCTGCGCCGGGGGGGGCAAGGCAAGGGCAATGGAACAACCGCGACAGGCTGGCCTTCTGTGCACAATCTAAAATCCAGGTTTGACTAATGTATGAGAGGAAAAAATGGGACACGAGGGCTACAAGGGGCTGACCGACACGAAAAGGGGGGGGGGGGGCCGCCTCTATAGGGGGGGGCGTCTTGGGACAATCGCTGCACGGAGACCGCTCGTTTGAAAAGGGAAACATTTGTTGTGGGGGGGCGGGGGGGGAGGTGATCTCACGGAGTACACCAAGGGCCAGCACTGTCACCACATATCCAAAACGGCGTCCACGCCCGCCAGCTTGTAGGCTAGTTTGACGATGCACTACCCCGGGAGGAACAAAACGTGGCGGTCGAGAAGACGTAACGTACAGGCGGTGCTCGCTAACAAAACGGCAGAAGGATCCGGGAGGCTACTACAATACAAACGCTGCACCCGGGACCCAATAGAAAAAAGGGAGAAAACATCAACTCGCCGCTACCATGTCGGGGTCGACCGTTCGAGATCCGAGGTGAGTGAAGAGGGGCGGAAAAGGGAGAGGCAGCGGGCAACATCTAAGTTGACGAAAAAAAGCAAAGTCCAAAAAATCCGCGATCCGAAGTTGATCGCCTAAGGAAGAGCTGGATTGGTGCTCGACTTTTCTCTAACGTAAAAACTGGGGGGGGGGAGTGAAAAACAGCCTCAAAGCCCGACTGAAGAGGCTTAAACCCAATCTCTCGTGATTGGCATCTGGATATTCTCATTATCTATTTCCTTATCTGGGGCTCTTCAGGGTTCCCTGCATTGAAGGGGAGTGAGGGAAGTCGTTCATGACAGCGTCAAAGGCGCAAAGGGCGTGACGAGGCAGCTGAAGCCACGAGGCAGTCGTACGCGATCAAAAAAGGAAGTACCGCAGCCAACACCCGCTCGCGATGACAAGGGTTGAAAAAGCTGAATGGATTCAGGATCCCAAGGGCCCTGTCGACGACGAAGGCCGGCATCGGGTGTCGTTATGCCGAAAAAAGGTTACCCGTCGCCACCGGAACATTGATCAACGGCCTAAAACACCAAGCTAGGATAAAAAACAGGGATGCCGTCCGTGAAGGTCCTCATGAAAAGCGAGGCGCCGCCGATTCGGGCCGCGTAGCCTACGGAAAAGACCGTGAGCGGGGTGTTCCGGAGAAGGCAGGCGTGTAATAGAGCGCCATACACGAGGGATCGCGATAGCAGCAGGGGATACAGTCGCGAGGCAGGAAAGGTTTAGAGCCAAAAAACATAAAGGCGCGGGTAGAGGAGCACTATCAAAAAACGCGCCGTCTTCGGAGGCGGCGAGCGGGCAGAAGTCTCGCGACGAAAAGATCAGTGGAATTGCGGATTTAAGGCCCCGGCGGGGGGGGGGAAGGACCGTAACGCATGTCGGAGAACCAGCCGGCAGAACGTGCGTTCTGTCCGCAATCGTAACCTCGGGGCGCTCGGGACCATTGGGGTTGGCTCGTGTGACAGGAGGCGCAGGCGGGAGGGGAAAACTTCGGGGGGAGACGCGTGGTCGCCCTCCTTGGGACAGCGGAAAAAAAAAATGGTCAGAAAAGTAACCGGGCGGGACCGGGGGAGCCCGCGCGTCACAAAACTGAAAAAAAACGCGCTGGGTGCAATGGGCGTCGAAAAACCTCACACAGACCGGGTCGGTCGCGCAAGGTCGCGGGCCGGGACGGAAAACTCGAGCTGCTCGAGGATCATGGAGACAGCGGAGCCACGGGGGGAGCCGTAACGAACGGCGACAAAGCGGTCGCCGCGAGCAACAGTGACGTCGTGTGCGTAGGGGCGAGGACGACGAAAAACGCGAGGCGGGCGGGGCAGGTCACCTCATGGGGATCAGAAGTCGACTGCGATCGAAGATTATCTGCGGAGGGACGGATCTCGGGGTCGGATTGGGAGGACGGGGTTCCCGGAAGGGTGGCCCAGAAGGCAGGAAAGAAAACATTGCAATGCAGCGGGGTGGCAAGAGGCCAAGCCTCCTCCATCACTTTGTGAATTGCTGGGCGCAGGGCTGCTCGCGCAAGGGGTAGGCGCCGCGGAGCTCGGCGGCGCGACGAACCTCAGGGAAGATGATGCAAAACACCACAGACAGGAGATAAGATCTGTATCTCGGAGGGGAAAAACCGGAACGAAAGGTCTTAGTCAGACGCCGGCGGAGGGCAGAAACACGCGTCGGGGGCAGGGGCTGGCGCGCGGAACCGCGGCTGTATGGCTCACGAGATGCCTTCGAGCCCGATGAAACAGCCTCTGTACGAGGAAAGAACGATCCTGGAGCGCAGACGCGTAAGAAGAAACAATTCGTCTACTAGGACAGCGATAAGAAGGGCACCGCAGTAGAGGAAATCCTCCATTGCAGTCGTCCTACTGTCATGAAGAAAAAAAGCGCAGAATAAGGAAAGAAGGCTTCTTCTACGGGGTTCGAGGTCTCGGCAGCCTGAAAAATGAGAGGAATGGTCGCTGCAACACCCTGGCCGAAGCCGGCAAGGGTCGCGCTCCCCGAAGGGGGAGGGGGGAGAAACGGGTTAGGAGACAACCGTGCGCTACGAGGAGGGTCAAATCAGGGCCACTGGAAACATCAGGAAAGGAGAAAACGCGGGGTGGGTGCCGGACCCGGCGTAAACGTTGACCCTACCTATGGGTCTCGGAAAACGCTGTGGACGGGCGCCGCACGAAGTAGTCGCGTGACTCTGCACGCCGAGTGAAAAGCGCAAAAATCGGTATAAAGAACTTCCGGCGGACGATGGAAGTCTTCAAAAAAGGGACGCAGCGGTCAGGCTGGAAATACCAGAAGTCTTCAATGCTCGAGAAAAAAATAAGCAACGCTGGGGGCTGTCCGGCTTCAGAATCCGATCGAAATGACGCGGAGTCAAAACGCTGTACGTGCGAAAGTGGGTTTTCTCCTCCTGTAGCGGGTGTTCGCTGCTGCTCGGCCAGAATCCCGAGCCAACGCTCTTTCGACATTTACAGTCTGGTGGCGACACAGGATGACGGTAAGCTATCTACACAAATGCTGTTGGGGGAAAACCAAGCTTCATTAGGTCTGAAAAAAACGAGGTACCGGGGACGAGAGCCGCTAAAGTGGAACCTCAAAAAAAAAAGTTCGGGGCTGTTGGCGGGGAAAGAGCGGTGGGGGCCGGCGATCAACAACGACAGGTGGATTGTGGAGAAAAGTTACGTGGAATCTCTCGTCAAAAGTTCGGTGGTCACGGAGGCGGGAGGGACGGCTGGTCTCAAACCGGCCAAACTTCAAAACCGAGGGGGGTCATCGCGGAAGGAGCTGCGTTAGTTTGGGTCCTCGCTCAGTGGGAAAGCGACGGAAGGGGGGAGCGGCACGTCCAGCTAGAGGAGTACGGTCGGCAGAGCCGCTCATCGAAAATCGGAAAAAACGCCTGAAAGTTCATGACACTGAAACCTCTGCTGGCAAGAATAGAGAAAAATCTCAGAGTAATCGGCAAAGAAAGCCAGTCGACATCGGTTCTGTCGGCGGAAGCGGATGTGTCTGGATCCAGGAGCGCGTCGTCGACTCAAAAGCCGCCAAAGAGATAGGCAGCAGGGGGGCCTAGCCTGCAGTATCGCAGGGGAAGAGGGGAGCGGGGGGGTGTGGGCGTTCGTCAAATCGTGGTGTGCTGTCAGTGATAAACAAGGTCTGTCCATACGACTCATGCGCCTAGCCGGGCCTAGACAAGCCGGAGGGAACATGGTCCAATCTATTGGAAGTGGGGTTGTAAAGCGCCAGTTCGCGCGAAGTAAGGACGCCCGTCAGGGCCGCGGTTTGGAAAGCGTGGCATACCCGTAGTGTAACGTCGTCTGCGACTGGGTCAAAAAGCTGCGAGGAGAAGGGGTCGGTGCTGTCGAGCCGGTCATAAAGGCACGCTACAAGCTGGCCGCGGGCGATCTGACGAAATCCATAAGGGTGGACGGGAACGCTTAGTCGCGAGAACGTACGTCCCCGCCGCTCGGGGCGCGCCGAGTCTTCAAAATCAAAAACCGGCTGCGATGGTATCGGTGCCGGCTCTGAAAACGGTAAAGGTGCTCGGCAGAGTTGAACTAAAACCCGCGTCAGGAATCACGGAGACAACAAAAATGCGAATAGAAGGGCGCGCAGCAAAGGCGGTGGGGTCCACGTCGTTTTCCCGGGAGACGATCGGTGTCCGCCAAGGGGTGTCGGGGTAGGCACAAGCAAGCATCACGAGAAGTCTATAAACCTATTCAGTCAAAAGCCGAGGGAAAGCCAGCGAAACGGATTCGGCGTAAAAAAAGTTGTTCGGCCTCGGCAAAAAGGCAAAAAACAGCGCTTGGGGCGCAAGGGGCGGTGAAAAATATAAAGCGCAGCGGCTTCGCGCCGTACAAAAAAAAATGGCTCAGGCCAAGGGAAGGAGGAAGAGGGGAACTTCGCTAGAAAAACCTTGCTCAAAAACCTGAAGAATCGGGAGCACAACACAATCGGCTTTAAATAATCCGTCGACCGAGTTTCCTTCAAGTTTCAGGGGACGGGGGGGGGGGGCTTGGGTGGGGGGGGGAGGGGGGCGCTAAATCCGGGGTGACTCAAAAAGGAAGGCGGTTTAAAAACAGACTTCTGACCTAGGGAGGCCAAGAAGATCTAATCAAGGGAAAGGAAAAAGATGGACTTGACCCAAGACAAATTCAAGTGTCTTGGTCGCAAACCCGCGCTCGCTCGTGAGTGGCACGCACGCCTGTGGGGGATGAAGGGGTCACTGTTCATTGCTAGCGACCAATGCTGAGCAATAGGCCAATCGGAAGGTGCAGACAAGGTCGCTCAAAAACGGTCCAGGGAGTAAACGACCGAGCCAGCTTTAGCAATTGGTTGGAATAGAAAAAAACACGGTGCGCTTCGGAAACTCGGAGGGTTCCATAAACGTGAAAAAAAAATCTTATCGAAGAGTCGAATGGCCGAGTAAAAAAGAAAGGGTTAACGGGAACGAAGCTGGACTTCAGCGAGGGGCAGGGCGTAGATGAAACTTGGATGGCTCAACTAAGTCAAACGGCAACGAAAGTGCGCTGGAGTTTACAAAAGGGAGGGAGAGGGCCAAATCAGGCCGTCTGTGTTCAGACTCTCTCCAACGGGAGAGAGGAATAGAGTATCTTATCGGGTCCCAAGACTGAAAAAGAGAAGCCAGGAACGTCAGGGCAAGCGCTCGTTTCAGGGTCGAGATCACTCGTCTTCATCTGCAAGGCGCGGAACAGTCTTTTCCGCTAATGACGGAGTGGGAGGGATCTGCGAGTACTCGCCCTCGTCGCTAAAAAGTCCTTCGATATAAAACGTTAGGAACCGAAGTTTCTCTGCCTTTTAGCACCTGTGTACTCCGCGGGGGTAGGGGCGCAGAGAGTGGGGAACCTCGTCCATCCCTTGAGAAAGAAAGGCGATCGCCTTGGCGGCGAGATGGCGAGGGCTGGAATTTCTTAGTGTCGCGGCCTTTATGGATTCATCCCAGAAGGTCCGCGGCTATAAACGAAAGCGGGCGTCCCGAGGTGGGGAACGCCGAGCCCAGGTCGGCACTTCAGCAGCTTGGGGAATGCTTCTCACTGGGGTCGGTGGCAAAGCGGCGACGACGTCGGAGGGGTCAGGGAGGGGAGTAGGTCAGGGAGAAAACTCGAACGTCTGGGCCTGCAGTACTTCGCCGGGTTCTGGGGGGAGGCTTGGGGGAAAGTGCGCGAACGCGGTCAGCGGATCTCCAGCTACGGGGATACTCGCGTGAGAGGTCACAGAGGGAGGGTCCGATCAGCAAGAAAAGAAAAACCGATTGATCGGGGGGAAAACTTCAGCTTGGCCGCCGGGCATAAGGGGGTACAGCAGCGGGGTACGAATGCTCTGAAATTATTGTCGTCGCGATGCGTACCGTGGCGCGTTCGGTCACAAATGCTCTTGGGCGTGGGCACCGCACTCAACGTGCGGGGAGTGGGCTGTTGCGGTGTTGGGGGGGGGGGGGTTTAGATTCTCCTCATCGAGCGGCACTCAGTCTACAGTGTTCAGTCGTCATGCGGACCTTGCGACGCTATGGCTTTTTTCCTTGGCTGGGGGGCCGTATGCAGCCACCAGCCGGGTGTGGTGGAACGTGAGGTCGAAGAGAAGGGTGGGCTCCGGAGGCGGCGGCGCCCATGGCGGCAGGAAGAGCGAAACTCGGTCGGTGGCAAAAAAAGTAGACCTCGGCAGAAGAGGGGATGAGCACTCTGGATCGCTGCACGCCAGTAGGTCCACCTATCGGAAACATGGGCTGACCACTACTAGCGGCGAACACTGAAAGCCATCTTGTGCCCTGCAGAGCTTAATAAAAGGAATAGGAGACTCTTGGTCCTTGGCTGTCATCGACACTTACCATGCGACTACGTGAAGGGAATCACCCGACTATCTGAAAAAAACTTACTCTGTATCTTAGGGACTGGCTCGGCGCACCTGGCCACGGGGAAGTCTCTCGCAAGAAGGCCGAAACAGTTGTCGGGAACAATCTCTTCGAGGGGTATAAGTAATGTTCTTTACCGGTCGAGTTCACTAACACATCGCGAACATGCGTACGAAAGGATTCTACGCAGAAAGCGGTGGAAGGGGACCAGGGGCGCAGGAAGACTGTCGGGGCTTTATGGGGGTAAACGCTCTCGATGCAGGGGGCCCATCAAAGCAACGATCGGCATCTGATAAGAAGCCGGCGCCGAGAATGGAGTACAAAAAGCCTGGTAAACAAACAGTCTATTTTTCCGAGTCCAAGGGAACTTGTAAAGGGAGGTGACGAAGTCGTTGAGCAGCTCCGGCCGCGGAGCAAAAGAGGCGCTGGACCCCACGAACAGCAAAAACGTCCCAGTTCCAACTAAAGAGGAAAAAAGTACCAGCACTAAACCGGGGCCGAGAGGACTAAAAACTCGTGGGGGCGGGGACGGGCGAAAAGAAAGGCAAATTGCGGAGACGAAAAACACCGTGTAGGGGGGATGGAAAAGAACCCCTGGTGACAGTCGCCAACGCGCACCCGGTTCGTAGATGAGCTGCAAACAGGCATTTCGGACTGCGTCAAAGCCTAACTAAGGGGAGACCGCATACGAGTCGGGCGCTAAAAAAGCGCTCAGCCTCGTATCCCCCGATATCTAGGGGGGGACGTAGGAAAAACGAACAGATCTTCAGCGTAGCGATACCTAAAACACCTCCGCTGAGCCCGTGAACGCAAAAATAATTGACAGCGCTAGTCTATCCTGTGTAGAGCGCGCTCGCCTTCTGAAAAAGAAATAACCTACCTCTAAAAAGTGACGCGAAGATCGGGCGAGCTGGAAAGGGGGGAAATCTACCTGTAGTGATTTCGGAAAATGGTTTCGGCTAGGGAGCCTCAGTGTTGGAAAAAGTTCAAAAACAGGAAACGTCGGTCGGGCGCAAGAAAAAAAGAGAAACGCCGCGTCCGTAATTTTTCTCATTTGGCTAGTTACTGTCTGGCGCGACGTCCGGTCAAGATTTAGAAGCGGGGAGGAGGGCGCCAAAAAAGTCTTTTGACTACAGGCGCAGAAAGCGGTCGCTTCACGCCGGGAGACCGCGTCGAGGAGAGACGAGCAGAAAAAAGGGAAAAACCGCCCTTTTGTTGAAATGAGACATAGTCCGAGTAGGTGTAAATCGGACGACCGTCGTCGCGCCCAGGTGCGGCACAACCGCCGGACGAAACCTCGATATCTGGACGCGCCGCGGGTGCTACGCAAACAGTGTAAAAATATCAACTGACCTTGCTTCTTCTCCTCGCGTACCTAACCGATTGAAAGGTTAGCGATGTCCCTTCTCAGTCGTTGTCGCTGGGTCTGGTGTTAGAAAAACGCCTGGCGCTTACGCCGGGGCGGCAACTATCTTGATGCGATAGGCAGGGAGGTGGTGCAGGGCGGATAGACCGACGTGCAAAAAAGATGCACGGCGGGAAAGGCGAACTCGTTCGGGGCGGTCCGTGCCGGGGGGTCGACTGAAGGTTCTAGTCATGAGGTCATCCGGCGCAGTAATCGCGCCAGCATAGCGCCGTCGAGGTATCAGACTAGGGGCTTCATTGGCGTCGTTCTGGAAAATCGGGGTCGAGCCGTGACAGG
>Ga0179593_1124455_pt1 | contig 19357 bp, 26 predicted proteins | sample CZODoug2_1_08_16_FD_185931 | JGI IMG/M metagenome (GOLD analysis project Ga0179593, IMG submission 185931) | Vadose zone soil fungal communities from Angelo Coast Range Reserve, California, USA - CZODoug2_1_08_16fungal (PacBio error correction) | ecosystem: Environmental > Terrestrial > Soil >...
AAATGGCTTTTATCTAAAAAAAAACGGGTAGGTCAGTAGGGAGCGAGCTTGGTGTAAATTCCAAAAAGGGCCCCGCTTGGAAAAAAGCAGAGTGGAATGGGTTTGGTATGTGGAACGACCATCGTCGCGGCTAGGGGGGGCGAGTGCCAGTGGTGGATGTCAGAACTATTGAGGGGGACAAGCTAGTTGCTGAAGGGGGGGGGGAGAGAAGGAGTTGCGTGATTATCAAAAGAAGCTTAAAGCCACAGGAATACCAAAAAAGAACAATACAGGGAACTAATCGGGGGGTCGAATGCGCACTTGATGGAACACGGGAAAGGTGGAACAAAAAAACCTGCTAACAAGAGTCTAAGGCGAATCCAGGAAGGAAAACGGGAGGGGGGTGGGAGGGGAACGGGGAGGAAGGGGCAGAAGGGGGGGGCTAAAGGGTAGGGCGGGCAGAGGCTCATGCGGTCTAGGTAACCAGCACGACGGGATAGTTTTGTCCTTTCAACCCGTGAGTTCCGGGGGGGGGGGTTTGAGATCAACAGTGCCGGCAACTTGCATGGAAATGTGAGGGGGATGCGGGTGGGGTTAAAGGTGGGGGGGGTCTACCCAAAAGTCTTCGAGGTAAACACCTGAAGAAAGAAGGGTCATAGAAAATTGGGGTGGGCGGCTGGTGCAAGACGGTCTCGTGATTTATAGAGGAGGAAGACAAGACCCAATGAAATCTAGGTGCCCGGCGGGGGGAGGGAAGCCTGGTTGAGTAAGAGGAGGAAAAGAACTGACGAGCTAAAAAGCAGTGACAGGCCTTCGTAGCGGAGAAACATCACCGTGCTAGGGAAAAATCATCCGGGGGATCTGAACGTCAAAAAATGGAAACACTCATGGGCAAAACATATCGAAAGGCAAAGAAAAACGTAACGAAAAGGTAAATGGTACTCATTAGCAGTTCACTCGGAACTTTGAATTACCACCGGAAGAGAGGGACTTAACTAACCGGAGCCAAAAAGCGTCTTGATCGGACGACCAATTCGCGGGGAAACCAATGCTTTCAATACGCGGATGTCGGGTAGTTGGAGTTAGGGGTCAAAACATCAATGGTGTAGCCGCGGGGAAAGGATGGACGAAATGAGATGGCACCACGCAGTGGGGGAAACGAAATCTAAGAATGGCGGTGGGGGGTGCGAAAGAAAGTCCGCCCGATTGATGGGGTGGAAACAAGGCCTGGGGTGCCCCGAGCGCCGAGGGACACGTATTGGTAGGGATTTAATAAAGTCAGCGAGAGAGTCCGCTGGCTGGGTGGGGCACTAGTATTGGAGAAGGGCAGGGTATGTGAGGCAGGTTCGACTGGAAGATGCAGAGGGGAGGGAGCCAACTAGAAACAGGCGGGGATTGGATCGGAGTTAGGTCACAAAGGGTGCTACATTACCTGGGGACATGGAAGAAAAAAATCCCGAGGAAACTCTGTGCCGGGCCGAGGCTAGAGGAATGCATAAAGCGGAACACGAGATAGGGACCCTGCGGGAGTTTGGTTGGCGGGAGGGAACGGAAGGAACCACGGTAGAGGAGGGACGTTTTTTGTTCGCAAAGGAAGAGCAAAAAGGAAAAAAAAGGCGAGTTCAGGAAAACGAAAAAGGCGTGGTTGTGTTTTGAAAAATCGGGCAGGGGTCGTGTCGGCGTATCAGAAAAAAGAAAAAAGAGACGATAGTCTATATAAAAAGGGGGACCGGGCCGAGTATTCCGTCTTATTGTCGAGAAAGACCCCAAGAAGTCGTAGGAGGGAGGAAATAAGAGGCGCCGAAGGCGAGGGCAACATCCTCTCTGTCAAGGAAAAGGGGGGGTGGGATGACACGCCGGGTGCTGAACATAGAGAGAGGCTTTCCCTAGGGGGGACTACGATGATGGGAAGTCCACAAAGGCATGTCAGAGCCTGGATATATAAAAAAAAGGAGTTCGTCTCCTGGACGTTTAGGGGGGTCTAAGCATCATAGGATGGGTGGCCTGAATCAGTCGGGGGGGAAAAACGACGGAGGTAGTCAGAAACGGGTAAATACTATTGGCCCGCATGCAAATCCTAGGACGAGACTTAGCTATTTCGAAAAAAGCGGCAGGGGGGGGAACCGAATCCGACAGCATTGGGGGGAAAAGGAGAAAAAAACGACTATGGGACTGACGAATACGAGGAGATCGGCTGGGCATGGTCACAGGGTGTTCAATATCGGGGAAAAGCCGAGGCAATTACCTAAAAAGGAGGCTGGGCGAAGACGCCAAGAAAAGTAGTTGAAAAACGTGGTTGAATAAAGATATCGGCAAGCTTCCCTGAGACGAGAGGGAAGATGGTGGCATAAACCTTACAACACAACCCGAAAAAAAAAAAAGTGATGGGCCAACTTAAGTTACCATTTGAAACTAAAGAAGCTTGGCCAGACAGACGCAGGGAATCAGAAACACATTACCGGAATTAGGGATTGGTCGAGAAAGACGGGGGTAAATCGGCCGTGGGGACCAAGGGTCGTAAAAGCAAATGAGCTGGGGTTGAAGGGAGGCCTGATCTGCAAGAGAAAGGTCGCTGCCGGGAGCGGAAGGGGGTATCGCTATCGAATTCACGTTGCGGCGGCGTCGTGGCAACTCATGAACAACGAATAGGGACTGGCGGACTCAAGCCTGTGTGAAAAAAACACGATGGAAGTCGGAGGAGGGGGAGGGGGGGGAGAGACGGATAGATAAGCGGTAATGAATTCAAAACAAAGGCTCGGGTGAGGCAAATCACTTTAACAAAAAAAAGGATGATGGGTGGAGGGGGAAAAAAAAAAGCCGGGGGTTGGGTCCCGAAAGGGGTTCATTATGTACGGGGAGTGTGCAAAGGGTGGAGGAGGTACGCGGGAGGAAATGAGTTAGGGAACGGGGCTTCGAGGGGGAACGTTCCTGAAACCTAAAAGAAGATGAGGGACCCATGCTGTTGTGGGGAAACGATTGTGAGCGTACGAACAGTAAAAACCGGAAGTTGTCAAACGGAAAACAAAACAAATTTGTGGTCACAGGGCTGTAACGTCGAATTAACTACGCGAACAGGCAAAGGGTTGCCGCGCTTGAGGCGCACGAACTTTGTCAAAAAAGGAACCTAGGCAAGTGAAACGGGGTGGGAGGATAGAGTCGGGTATTGAGGATATCCTGCGGAAGAAAAATGGTAAAAAAAAAGGGGGGGTACTGGTCACGGCTGACTTGTTTAAAGGAAGGGAAAAAGTACGATAACGATAAGGGCGTCAGAGGAATGCGGGGAAAGTCAGAAAAATACACAAGAGTGTGTGGGTGCAAAAAGGCCGGGGATGGTGGGCGGTTGGCGTGGCAGGGATAGTGGACTAAAAAAAAGGGGGGAATGGGGAAAAAGTTCGCCATTGCAACTTTCTGCGGAAACGGGGGTGGAGAAGCAACGGGGTTAAAAGTTATAACTGGAAAAAGGGGCAAGCAAGGGCACTGTTGGAAAAAAGTGAGAGATGGATGACCCAATGGGGAGGTTGGGATGCTTGCAGGTCAGGTGAAACGAAGGAAAAGGGTTGGGGGAGGGGTGTTATTAAAGGAAGACGGTGCTGTGTGACGCGCTAAAAGAAGTTTAGATGGAAATGGCGAGTGTCGCACTAGAGGAAGGTGGAAAGGACTCAGAGCAAGAATCTGACGGCTCCGGTCTGATAAGGGGAAGGGAGACTCGGGAGGGGGAGGGTTCGCTGGGAAGGGAGAGAAGAGGACTCACGCCGGGTGTGGACGATGGGTGTGGTCATCGGGATAAGAAAAACAGATCGCCTTGATTGAAAAAAAAAGTTCGAGGACTCGGGACATATGGGGACCAAGAAACAGGGGGGTAAAAGGTCGGAGGGAGTAGAGGAATTCCTTGATTCAGGTGCTTGGAGGGAAGGGAGTAGGCACCCCCAAAACACCAAAAAAAAATAAAAAAAACGAAAAAAAAACAAAACAAGAAAGAAAAAACGAGAAACAAACCAACAAACAAAAAAAGACTGAAGGAAAAGATGATTGAACCATAGGAGACATCGGCCCATCTCTCGGCTGAAAAGACTTTGGTTAAGTGGGCAAAAAAACAGTGTTTCTCGTCAGTCTGTCCTTTGTACCGGGAAATGACGAAGGCAGACTTAAACTCAGGAATCGCGGGAGATTAAGATGAAAGAGATACTGGGACACCAAGCAGACGGGGGTGTCCAGATCTGTTAGGTTCCCGCGCTAAAACGGAGGGCGACATATAGTGGAAGGATATCAGCGAAAGGAGAAGCTCCGGTCCGCCTAAGCGATGGGCGACAAAAAAGTGCATGCGTGCAAGTCGTTAAGAGGGAAAAAAGAATGTCAAAGAAAAAGAAGGCATCTATTCACTCCCGGGAGTGGGCCGCTGGATAATTGACCGATCAGTAAAGAGCATATATGAGTCCGGGTGGCGGGTGCGGCGAATAGCATTCCGGGGGGGGGTCGGTATGTGGGGGGGGAGAAGGGGGAGGAAATATTCCAAAAAAAGAAACAACAGTGATGATTAAAAGATCGGATGGCATAGGAGTGTAGTGGGGCGGAAGAGCAGGAAAAAAACGCTCATTTGATGAAAGGAGCGGGGCAACCCTGAAGAAAATAGAAGGTCAGGGGGGCTGGTCGCGGCATTCGCATCAGCTTAAAGATCGGACAGATTACGCAAGTGACGCTCGGACACTTGCCTTGGGCGGTCTCGAACTCCTTTGTCAGGAATAAATGAACTGGGAAAAGAGCGGCCGGAGCAGAGAAGAGATCAGCTTCAAGTGCTAGGGCGGCGGTGCTATAAAATGAACGAGAGGGAAAAGTGTTAACAAAAAAAAGGGCGAGGAAGGGGGGAGGGGTGAGGAGAAAGGGAGGGAAGGAAGGGGAGAATGGAGTCTCGCGGGAACGGGGAAGGGTTTCGTAGCGAAAGAAAAGGTGGGTGAGAGGAGAAACAAGTAAGTAAATGAAAAAGAGGAAAATAAGGGGGAATAAAGGCGCAATTGTATAGTAACCGCTAAATTCCGGCTCCGAACTTTATTGTGTAAGATTTAACCTTTTAGTATATGTTGAATAAGATAGTTAAGAAGGAAATAGTAATTTGACAATTAACGTAGTAGACTACGATCTTGAGCAAAGGTAGAATTGGATGCAAAATGCGAACGGAGAAGACCGCGTAAAGGGGAGAAGAGAGTAGATACCGAGGACTTGGGCGGCCGGAGACAATTAAAAAACAATTGCAACTTCACATACTTTATATGCGAGGATCTGCTTAGAAAAGTAGTAGGACAAACGCAGAGGTACTCTTAAAGCGGTAAATTGTGAATAGTACGCCTTCGTGGCGATGTCGTTACCTCCCTATTCCAGGGAAACAAATGTTGGTTGGGGCAGAGTTCCCGATCAGAGAAGGCGACACACCTTTGCCAAAGAAACAGGGGGGGGAAAGAAGAGTATAATCTCCATTAGAGGGACGTCAAGCCGCTTCTCTGCCGGGAGGTCACCACGTGTTGGCGAAGAAAAAGCGGAAACGGAGCGTGACTCTCAGGACTGTGGCAGTCAGATTGGTCAAAATAAGAAACTGTCCTCGCTGTCCAAGTACACACTTCGCGTCCTGAAAAGTGAGGCCGGGGGCTGCAATAAAGAAAAGCCTGACCAGGCGGAAGAGGACCTATAGGCGCAATCGTCTTAAAAATCGGGTACGGCTTGGCGCCTGAGGCAGCTCGCGGGAACGGCCTTGACTTGTTTGGGAATGCTTTCACTAAGTGCACAACTTAGGGAGGGGGGTCCCCAGGGGAGATACTAAGGGCGCCGGAAAGAACTCGTCGTCGACTATTAAGTGTGGCGTCCTGCTAGCATGCGCTTAGCACCGAGGCGTAGGAAGAAAAAATAGGCAGGCGAATGGGACTGTATCCGTAAGCGGTGTCAGGTAGACAAAGTGGTGATGGTCACCCGGGGGGCAGTACCTTCGCACCGTGTGGAACGTATAAGGGCATGCAGGCCTCAAGGGGTTCGTGGCAATCTGAAAGAGGGTAACACGTGTACAGGGGAGTCCCCATTCTTTGGAAACAAAGGAATAACAGCATGACCACATCTACGGTTAGCAGGGGGGGGGTTAGTGGAGGATACATTAGCGAGGTGCTCCGGAGAAGTTGTCGTCGATCCGACCGTCTAAAAGTAGGACATTCGTCCGCCTCTGTAAACCATGGGAATTGGACCCACAGGAACCAGACAGAGGAGTGTCATGCGATGATCGATACGGCTGGACAACCTGGTCGGGGTGTCAGGTAAATTGTGGATACGGAAAGTTATGACCGTCGGGGAGAAAAAACGGTGGTGGATCATAGGGGACAGTTTGGTTCACCGTGCGAACCAAGAGTAGTATCACGGTGGCGGCAACAACACAGGAGGTAGGCACGTAGACGCCCTGGTGGGCCGACTTCCCCAAAAACAAATGGCATCTCTGTCTGAGATGAGGGGGAGTGCGCGAAAACTGTAGTGTCCGAGTCCCGCTGAAGGTACTGATAGGAAGACGGGCGGGGTCAAAAAGGGCTGGTCGTATGGTTCGAGTTGTTCGAGAATAAGCTCGTCCGTTCAAACAAGGTCTGCAAATCGAACGGCTCAGGCTGGTCTTCAGATAGTCATGCATTCGAGCCCAGCGAGGGGTTAAGAGGAATATTCTCACGAGCCAACCGCGGCCACCTATCACAAAAGACAGCCCGGCGCTTCACAGAAGTCGAATCTTTAAGAAAATAAGAAACAGGTTTGCCAAAAAGGGGACGAAAGAAGGGAAATGAAAAAAAAGCCCTAAAGTAATTCGGGACAGTTCTTGCCTCCGGCAGGGTCAAATCAATCCATCGGCGCAACACGGAATTACGACGGAAACAGTTCCGGAGGATTGATTCAACAAAAGGCTTTGGGGTCCGCGGCCCAGGGGGGGTCCCCGCGCGCGATTTAAAAGGGAACAAAGGGGTAAAGCAAAAAGGGTCGGGGGGGCGAGGAAGATGGGTGGGGCGTGGGGCTGTGGGGCTTGTTGGTTGTAAGGGGGCCGGTAAGCAAGGACGTGGCCAGGAAAAAAAAGGGGAGGGGGGTCCTGGTGCCGGGGGGTGAGGGGGGGGGAGGAAAAAAAGCTAAGCAAGTTGCGGGGGGAGGTCACGAAGGAAATGGTGGCGAAGTGGTCCCTGGCGCAAGGGGAAGGCCTCGATCGTCATCGGGGAAAGGAGGGAAGAGAAAAGGGGAAATTAAGGGGGGGAAGGGGTGTCACGAGGGACGGCCGCACGTTCAGAGCAGTACGGAAATATCGTTCTAGACTGGTGCAGGGAAAACTTGATCGTGAGGGGGGGGGAAGGGAGGGTGCGCAATTGGCTTAATATAGACCGAATTGTGAAGCCGAAGTGGGGGGCAATCGTGCGGTAAGAGAGAAAGAACATCGATTCCCAGGGATTAATGTTAGTGAAGGAGGGGGGGTGGCCCTAACTGTTGCAGAGGAGGAAGCTAAGAAATGGTCAGTCAGCTTGAAGGAAAGAAAACGGAGGGGAGCAACAGGAACAAATCAAGCAAGAGAGGTCCGCGCGAATCTTGCCTAAGAAAAAAATTCCCCCAAGGCTAGACGCACACACAAGGGTTCAGGTGATGCCTGCAAACTGCCAGGGACAGCTCCGGAGGCATTGTGAGGAGGAAGGGGGATTGGGAGCACAAGATGACGGAAGTCTGGGATCCAAGTGAGAACATCAGGTTACTTCTGCTCTGGAAAATTTGGCTGTGGTGCGAGGTCAAGGCGGTTGGCAAATCATAGCTAAGGTCACAGGGGGGGGAAAGGCTAAGATGTAGACCGACTGGGTATACTGAAAGACGGCAGTACTGGAACCGAAATGACCGCTGCGGAGAAAAAGGATAGGAGAATTTGGGCGAAGGGGAGAGGGTCATCTGAGAAAAGTTGGAAGTACCACTGAAGCTGTGGAGGCCGAAAGTCCGAAAAAGAGGTCGAGTATCAACCGGGGATTGTCAGCCCAAGTGACATGAAGAGAGGCCCAGGGGGACAGTCGTGGGGAGCGCGGGATCTTCCTTCAGGGACGAAATACGAGACTGGGGGGGGTGTGGTAGTTCTCTCAAAAAGGAAGGGAACATAAGGGGAGCGGGTAAAAGAAAAAGAGTCGCATATACTCCATCTGCGGGAGAGAGCTCTCAAGAAAGGGTGCCGGTCATCAAACAAAATCAGGGTGGTCCTGAGGCATCTGAGGTCAGGGGGGAGGTCAGAGCTCAAAGGGGGGCGTGGCGGTTGTCAAAATACCATAAAAGGACGGGGCGGCTGCTGGTTTCTTGCAGTGTCATAGCAAAAAACCTCCAAAGGGCAGTCATCATCTTGCGAGGCAAAAGAGGGGAGAAGGAGGGAGGAGTAGAGAAAGACAGGGGGGCGTTAAGCAGGAATGTAGCAAAGGTTGAGCACGGCGAAACTCTAGAAATCAGGAAGCGCGTGCCTAAAGGGCAAGTATCAAGACTGTTTTGAGGGATGTAAAGAGAGTTACGGAAAGTAACGAGTGACCTGTGTAGGTTAAGTAAGCAAAGCAGGTTGGAAAAAAATTTGCGGGGGGAGCGAATTGGGCACCCAGTCATCGCTAAAATAGGCAAAACTGCACCGCGGGCGGAGATCGCGAGCCACCTCGATCGAGGGGGGTCACTCCATGCCGGGAGAAAATAGTGGTGCGTGGGGAAGGGGCCCGCACGGGGGGAAAAGTGTCGCGTTGGGAAAATGAAACGACCCCAAGCTATTTAGAAGCGGGGACGGATTGGGAGGAGGGAGAAAAAAGCCGGGAGCGGGCGCAGGGGGGGGGAGACGGAGAATCCAGGAGGGGGTCAGTCAGGGTGGGAACGTGCAGGGAGCAGTTCGCGGGGGGGGGAGGTTTCGCTGGGTGGAAAAGAGTAGGTCTTGCCAAGTGAAGTGGTTTTGGGCAGTCTTAGTCAGAAGATGAAAATGCTAGCTACGGGCAAAAAGGGGGGGGGGCGTGGATAATGGCTGCATTCGCCGGAGGGGGGGAGACAGCTTTTTAACAAGAAAAAGAGATGGGAAGGCAAAAGGATTATGAACAACGACAGGAATTTTGACCATACGGTCGTGGGTGCACAAAAAAAAAAAAAAAAAGAAAGCACGAGTACGTAAAAAGAAAGGTCGGGGGGCCACAATTTGCAAACTTGCAGAGGAGGAATTCGGCTCATTATTAGAAAGGGTACTTGATGTGGGCTCGAACACGAAATACAAAACCAAACTTGAGGTATTGATAGACCCTGGGGCAAACCGAGCTGGAGGGTCTCATGAAAGAAGGGGGAGGGTTGTGCGAGAGAGGAATTCAGGTTTTCTCCTCGGGGAGAAGTGGGAGAGAGGGGGGAGGACTGAGGAGTCGTCAGAGAATCACCCTGTTGGGTGGGTTACAGACCCTGAAAAGGCAGGTCAGTCTAACGATTTCATGGAGGGGGAAGGGGGTTTGGAGTCCTTTAAAAAATTACAAGATTGGCTCATCCCAAAGACTCGTGCGGTAAAGGAGGACTCAATTTTTCAGGGCCACCAAGAGTTCAAAAAAAAGAATGTGGTGGCACCGGCACGTGAAGGGGGAGTGGTGAGGAGAAAAATGGAAAACATTGGGGAGAGCAGCTCTGGTTTAACGCTGGGCAGCGTGGAGGGGGTCCCAACACACTGCCACGGGAAAAAGAAAAAACGCCGTGGAAAAACAACTGCGGCGAGCGCGACCAGGAAAAGGTGAAGCAACGGTAGCCGGTGGGGAGGGGTCGGGGATCTGGAAGACGAGGAGCGTACGTGAGAGGCAGGACTGTTTACCAGTGGAGAAACTTTGAGGCACACCAGACTGGAGGATGGGGAGGGGAGGGGGGCCACAATAAAAAGGTCAGGGGAGGATGGCTTGGATCAAGGCGTGCGTTAGGGGGGCGAGACCGAAGACAAAATGGGGATTTCCTCGGATATTCAGACTCGGAAGCAGGCGAGCTGGATAAAAGGGAATTAGACACTTCTGAGGCGCGGGGGGACGTAAGAGATCCTATGCCAATGAAGACGGGAAGGCGGTGGAAACGCGGGGACTTTTTTAAAGCCGGTAGCCGTTTCTTCGGAAAGAGGGGCAGCTTAAGGAACGTCTTAAAAAAAAAAAAATGAGGAGGTACAGGAGAGAAAATGAACGCCTTGTCACGAAGAGAGAAAAAACGCAGCTCTTCTTGGGCCAACCGAAAAGGCGACGTTTCACGTGAATCTCCGAAAAAACAGAAGTAGTTACGCGCTGACGATCCCAAAGGGAAGGGGGAAAATAATTGTTCTAGCTTTGAAAGATGCCAGAGAGATGGGGCTCAATAGGCAAGTAGTATCCAAAGCCATCGGCGGGAGGGAAGAACAACGCCGCAAAACGGGGAGAGAGAGGAGTAACAGGAAATACATACCTTCACTGGGGAGTAGGTCCAGCCACATCCGAAGCAAAAAAGGAGATTTACAGCATAAACGATAATTGAGAAAAAGACCGCAGGACAAGGAAGTACTTTGCAGGAGGCGACTGTGCAACCGCAACCTGCAGTGTAGAAGGACAAGGGGTGGATATCGGGTGTCGCTCGACGGGGGGGGGGAAAAAAGAAGGAGGGGGGACGTTCTGGGGGTCTGGGGATAAGCTTGTTGGGTGGAAAAGGGAGAAAGCTTTAAAAATCTATATGGAAGATGTGGATTCCGCGCCAAATCGAAAACCGATGAAGGCGCATGGAGGTTTAGGAGGGGAAGACGTTAGGGAGACGATGCTCACGTTGGGTAGAGGAGGGGAGGGGGGGGATCAAAATCAGCTTCCATCCATCAAAACGGAGGTCACAAACGCAGAAAATGCCCTGGCAAATCATTAGAAAGAAGTACTTGAACCAATCCACCTAAAATGGAGAGACAAGACCAAAAAATGGGTTAGAACGTAGTAAGGGAATCATTGCCTACTCCAGGGGTGAGAAAGGACCGGTGAATGGGTTCACGAAAACGCAAAAAGCTCCAGTGGAGCTATAGATCGCCGGTGAGGGTAGAGAGGAAGGAAAACAGTGAAAAAGAAAAAGGGGGGTTATTGTGTGCGTAAAACAGTCGGGGAGGACAGTTGACTAAGAAGTGAATCCGAAGGAAGTTTCTGAAAAGAAAGGGTTTGTGGGAACCAAATAGGGCCGGATACAGTCTCGGGGAAGGGGGGGAGGGAAAGAGGCAACAACGGACCGGTGAAAACTAGGGTGCTTGGGTGTGACTATGGTTTTAATTTTCGGATGACGAGTTCCTTCACGAACACGCACAAACAGGGTACTAAGTTAAGACCTGCTGAAAATAGAAGAAAGAAACCTGGGCGAGAAAGGAAATGGGACCTAGACGAATAGCTAACATCTAAACGAGTAGGGAGGGAATAAAGCGTCCGAATTCCGAAAAAAAGCTGATAACTGGGGGGGGATGGGAGGGGAGAAAGATACAAGGCTGTGGTGTGAGCTGTAAAGGGATAAAAAAAACGGGTGCAGGTAGAGAACATCCACCCGGTCCGTCGGCAAGGGCTGTACCATGATAGCACCAGATGAGGAAGAGGGGAGGGGGTGCAATAAACGCGTAAAAGGAACCGTTCTTTAATGGAAAAAGCGGAGGGGGATGGCATAGGAACGGAGGCCAAGACGAAATCGTAGATTGCTCAATGAGACTTCCTGAAGGGGGTGTTCTGAGAGGCAGAAGTTACGGGGGGGGTGCCCTAGGACAGCAAAGTGGACAGTTATTTTCGTTATCCGTCCCGAGCTCGACTGGCAGGAGGGAGTCGATCAGTGGGCCCCAGGAGGGAGAGGGTGGAGTGAGCGTGGCGGGCAACGTCTACAAGAGAGAGATGGCTGTTGCCCAAAGGGGGGGGATAAAAAGGATGAAGTCGGGGTACGAAGATAAGAAAGAGTATGATTAATGGTCCTGAAGGAAAACGCATAGTGCGAGGATCTGCAGGGGGAGGAGGAGTTTGGGGTGCGGAGTGAACTAAACACAGCGCGCTTCCGGGATAAAGGTGGTGTTGGGCAACAAAAAAGAGGACGGAAGAAAAAAAGACTGTCTGGGACTAGGGAAACCAAGGCTTGTATTGGTTTTTGTTAACTAGGAGTAGAAATTGGATCGAGAGAAGCCAAAGCCGAGGGGAGTAGAGGAAGAAAATTGGGCACCGGCGCCATGCAAATAGGTCAGGAGAACGACCAAGCATCGGAGTGAAGGAAAGAACGAGAATCTCACTCTATACACTGGAGCGCCTCAAAAAAAAGAAAAAAAAAGAACAGGGGATGATACACAGGGGAGGAAAAGAGGGAGCTGAAGAAAGATAGGTCCCGGACGGTGTCAATGGGGAAGGGAGGCAGGTGGTGCCAATAAAAAGATAAGGGCGGAAGACGTTGACGGCCGAAGGGAGGAAGAACGTCCTAATCGTGGGGGGGCACAAGGCCCCGGGAGTGGAAAAGCGCCTGTCTAGAATTTACGGTGGAATAAAAAATATTTCGCCTGGCCCTTCCTTGCGACAGGTAGAACTCTGTGGAAGGAACGCTGCGCAAAGGTAAAAGGAATGGGGAAAAGGGGAATCTAATGGACCATCGGGGGGTACGTTTGTATATCCAAACTAGGGGGGGAAACAAAAGCGGGATGCATTTAAAAAATATCAGAAAGCAGACGGGACAATGAACTCCTTATCGGGGGGGATTTACAAAAGTCCTGGGTAAAAAAGGGGGGATGGGCGCGGCGTGAATGAGGGAGCAGGCAAGCGTTCAGGACATCTTAAAGCTGATTGTGGGGGAAAGCAAAAAGGACTAAAGTGAATTGAAGGGGGCAAGGTGGAAAAATGGAAGAGGGGATGCGTGGAAGAATTGGAGAGGGGGGCATAACAACCTTAAAAATCAAATTAGTGGAAAGTAGAAAGCGACTAGGGAAATAGAAGGTGACAATGGGGGGAAGCATTGGCAAAGACGACACTTCAACAACGTTGGTCACTGAGAGAAAAAGAGTGTCAGTTAGGGCAATGTTGCACGGGTGGAAAAAAAACTGGGAAGGAGGAGACAAAAGGATAGGAGAAGGAAAAGGCTAGCTGGGTCTATTCATCCGGGGAGAACAAAAAAGACTGTGACCTCTCTCGTACGCGTCTAAGGCAGTGCAAAAACAAAATCGTTGGAAGAGCGGGAAAAAAAAAGGACACAGGAGGGTTATTTGAAGTTTACAAGAGAACTGAATTTGTTCGGATTGGCCAGTGGGGGGAAGGTGCCAAAACATCAAGAGAATGAGAAACAGGGAGGTGGGGAAGGAGTGCCTTTGGCGGGTACGTACTGAAAAAGCGAGGCGGGGCAATAGAAAGTGGACAACGTTGTGGGAACGAGTGGGAAGAAATCCGTAGGGTGAAAACGAGAGGCCAGAAGGGGAGGGAGGCTGTACGGGCCTGGGACTGGGAGTCCGCTCGCATGGAAAAAAGTTGGGCACCGCGATTTACTGAGCAAAAGTGAATGGGGGGGCGTCGGGAAAAGGGTGGCGCGAAAAAAAATGGAACGGGGTGTCGTCCGTGGACAGCCTGATGATTACTCTAGGTACATTCAGAAGGGCTAAGGGAAAATGGAACGCGGGACGTAAGTTGGGAAAGAGGAAAAAAAAAAGATAAGGGCGAAGAGAAGGGGCGGTGAGTTCGATCGGAAAGTTTGAATCATAACTACGCAGGAATGGGATGAAAATTTTCCAAAAAGGGCAAGGAGGGTTAATGCGAAACCAGTCCGGCGGGTGGATTGGGCCGGTTCTCATGTTCAAAAATGAGCTCAACTTGGAAAATAAAGGAAAGTCATATTGGAGGTGAGACTGGTGTCTGCACGGGAGGGGAAAGGGGGAAAGGACTTAGGCCGGACCTGGTTCGGTGTATTAGGGAGGAGTCAGTTGAGGGGGGTTTTCAAAAGGAATGCCAAGGTTGACGGGGATGGTTAAGAATAGCGATGAGGGAGGTGGGGTGTAGGCGGCGTAGGGGCTCAAAAAGTGGGAAAACAAGAGTCGTCCAGGTAGGGTTTAACAGAAGGCGAGGTGCTCACTCGAATGAGAGGAGAGGGGGGAGTTAGAGTCGTTGGGAATATCTTACCGGTGCATCGGGGGGGGGGGGGGGTGGGGAATGCTCGGGTGGAAGAATAATATGTACGCCACCCTGATAGAGTGGAAAAAGGGGGGAGGGGAGGACGTCACAGGGGGAGGGGGAAAGCCAAAAAAAGTGAAAAGAAGCGACAGGTAGTGACTCGAAAATGCTTTGGGATTCTTCGGTTTAGGTGGGGAATCGTGCGTGGGAGGGGGTAAAGGGTATTCCTGTGCTTCATTGACAGAGGGACTGAAGAAAAACATGATTGAACAGAAAGGGGACAACACCTCGAGCGCTCCTCTTGGGGTAGACTGGCCAACACCGTTTCCAAGAGAGCCGTTTGAGGAAAACATAGCGAGTGAGAATTGTGTCCCTGAAGAGGAAGGTGGAGCAGTCCAAGCATAAGACCACAGGCGGAGTTGTTCCGCTAAGGAAGGGAAGAAAAAGAGAGGATTCACGCAAAAACTTCTGCTAAAGGCAGATTAGCAGCGTAGGGGCGGCAAGCGGAGCGCGACTCAGTCGAGCGAGGGGGACGAAGGTTCTAGGCAGGAAGGACAAAGGAGTTTCGAGAGAAGAAAGGGGGGTCAAAATAACTGCAGGGACATAGGGTCCACTTCCCGTATGGGGAAAAAGCTAGGGGGTAGTCGAAGGGCAAAGTAAGTACGAGTCACAGGGTGGTAAGTGGCATGGGATCAAATCCTCAAATGGCGTGTGGTGGCATTGGAGGGGCAAAGGAGGAGGGGTAAAGGAAGAGAGGATCAAAAAAAAACAACGTGTGGATAGAGGAAAGGGGAGAGATGGTGATTGCGTAACCTCCTAATAACCTACAAGGCACCCAAACATAGTGGGAGCTCTCCGCACAGAGAGAAGAGTTTGGCTAGGGAGGGGGGGGAGAGGCATTCTCTCAAAGGGGAAGAGGGTAGTCGGAAAAAATCTACGCCTTTCGGCTGAGAAAGGGTTCTGCCTGGGGGGAAAAAAAAAAAAACTGACTTGAATACTTCGCAGGAAAGGAGGAGAACCGCGGAATAAGACGGCTCAGGGCGCTGGCCAGGTCGACGCAGGAGAAGAGTAAGAGGAAGGGGCTTTCTGGTTATACGAAGGTTTCTGGCGGAACTCGAGAGGACAGGGAAAGACATGAAACAGGGAAAAAAAATATGAGGTGTTGAAAAGGGGGGTCGCCTACCTCATCCGGGGGAACGAAAGGTTCGCAGGATCACCATACACTGTCGAGGGAAGAGGCTCTCGCTTCGTCGAAAACACGGGGGAAGGGCTACAAAGAGGCAGCGAGACAGCGGACTGGGGGGTAAATGCCGATGGGGTCAGAACGGGCGGGTTCTCAAGTACGAGACTGTGTGGCCCACGGTCACATCACAATTAAACGTGCGCGGCCTGGAGTTGAAGAAGACAAGAAAGAAGGGAGAGGGAAGAGGGGGGCTCGGACACTCCTGTGTGGAAAAGCGTTCGCGGGGACTGGGTGCTGGAAGAAAAAGGCGGGGTTGAAAAGTAAAGCGATACAAGAAATAGGGTTGTGCGTGGATCTTCTCCGAGAAGGGGGGGCAAAAGGCGCGGAGTGCAAAAGAGCAAAAGAATATACACGAAGCGGGGGAAAGACGCAGGCGGAGGGCAGTCGAGCTCTAGGAATTGCTCCACGCTCCGATAGCAAGAGGGGAGAAGAGTGGGGCAGGTGGGCATCGGAAACTTTGGAAACCCAAGCCGGAAGGTAAGGGACGAGTCATGTCTTCCAGAACATGTCAACCTGTGTGGCAAGAATAAAAAAAAGAAAGTGAAACAGGACGAAAGAAACAGAGCAGCAGGGGGTCGGGTGAACGGGGGGGACAGGAAAGGTTTAAATGGAAGGAGGCCGGGCTTATCGAAGGTTGAGTGCTCAAATGGGCCTGAGGGAAGACGCAAGGACCAAAGAAGAGGAGCGTCGACGTGGGAAACGTCAAAAGACCACTTCATCGATTCGAAGGCGGGGTTATGGAGAGGTGACCAAGAATGAGGGAGAGCAATGAGAAGGGGGATATGGAAATCAAGGGGAAAGTCCCCCAAGCCTCAACGGAACCAGGGCAGAAAAGTCAGGAGAAAGGGTCCAGAAAGAACAGACAACCGGGGGGGACAAGTAGGGGAGCCCTGCGCGAACAAGGAGCATCGTGCGCAAGAAAGCGCGTCAAACTTTTGTACCACATGCTATCGAGAAGGACCGGTTCGCGGGCAATTTTCAAGGGGGGACAAAAAGAAAAAATACCGTGCTTATTCAAGACGTCCCCACGAGGGGAACCAGCCAGATTTCCTCGTAAAGGAAGTGAATCGAAGGGGGAGTCTTTTTATGGGGGGCTCGCCCTCCAAGGTCAACCAGCCGCCAATGACATGGCAAGGGGCCACAGTCAAAAGGGGAAGAAGGCAAGGGCACGGGGGTTTCCGATCAGTGAAATAGGGGGGGAACTGCAATCAACTTAGCCGGGGAGAGACAAAAAAAATCTTGATCGCCTCAGAAGAGGGTGGTCACACCCACACACAAAAAAAAAAAGTGAGAAAAGGGACTCCCGGGAAGAAAGAGAGCACCTGAAAAGGGACGTCGATGAATGTAAGGGGGGCTGAATCTGTCTGATGCCCCTGATGCGAAACCCCAGTGGGGCCACCTTAGATGAGAGATCTATTAATGACCTCAGGAAGTAATGTTGGCAAAACGGATTACCGTCGGGAATGGCCCTGCAAGAATGAAGCAGTGTAAAAACTGCGGAACTGACGGAAGCAATTCAGACTGCCAAGAAAAATCAAACTTCGCGATGGCCGCCGGAGACGGAGGAAGAAGAAGTCACCAGATACTACCTCCGGTGGGTCAGGAGGCCGAACGGAACGAATAACATCCCTAGGAGGTTTAACGACACGATTAGGGAATTGCAGAAGGAGAAGAGGGTCAGGTGCCTCCCATCCTAAAGGAGGCGACGTCGAGAGGAAAAAAAAGGAACTGTATGAAAGTCCGTTTCGAGTTGAACAATTCTAAGTCTCCAGGGAAATGCAAGGCTAATAGGCCAGGGAGGAATAGACACCCCCTCCAAACGAATACCGACGTGAAAAAGCAGCAGACTGCGGAGACTAAAGCAAGGAGAAAAAAAGGGTGGATCATTGGGGGGGGGAATAGAAGAATTCTGACCCATAGAACTTCATGCTCGTACCGTTTCCAGGGGGAAAATCAGAGGTCGAGTATCCGAAACGAGTGGCCAGCCAAAGTGGGGTAGCACACGGAAGAGAGGAGAGAAAGAGTGGAGCAAAAAAGCGGACTTGAAGGCCTTGAACAAGACGATGCTGGGGGGGGGGGGGGAGGAGGATCAGCCGAACATTACGCCTTTGACGGGGTCATCCGGGCTCCGATACTAAAGACCGGACGGGGGGAAAAAAAAGCCCGCGCCGAAGGGGGGAGAGCAAGCTAAAAAAAAAAAAACACGTGGTTTAAAGAGCAAGAGGGTGATGGGGTTTCTTCCTTAGCGAGTCTCTTGGGACAACGCCAAAAAGACCCAAGAGCTCGGTGGGGAGGACGTGGAACGAAAAAAACAAACAGAAAGGAAACTCGCAGCTCTGCTATTCCACAGAGGATGACTAAGTAAGCGACGATCTGGAGGAGTTTAGAAGAAGGGGAAGGTATAAAAAGTGGCGCACAACAGCAGACAAGGCTGCGGAGGGGGCATAACTGGCATAGAATTCGAAGACCTGGGAGGAAGGGAGCTATCGTCCGAGTCGGGATAGATGACAGAGGCACATCAAAAGAAACAAGGTGAGCTCAAGTGCGGCTATCTGTGGAACCCAGGGCAGCGGAGTCGCAATACCAAGAGGGGACGGAGCTCAGGGGAGCCCAACTCATCGAGTGAGAGTTTGCACTCCCTGCCGTCGCATCGAAAGGGGAGAAATCAAAAAAGGGAAGGGTGACGGCAAACATACCAAAGGGAAAAGACTTTTGCGGAAGGGGGAGCGATCAAGGACTTGAGGACGGCTGGTTGCCGTAGAAGCTAGTTTGCCATCATTGACGGGTAAATGGCCGAATTGAGAATTTAGAGGGAGTGGCGGCGGGAGGGACAGTTACGTGTGGGAGAGGGAGGTAGGACCAATAGGAAAAAAGGAATCATACGGTCGTGTAGGGCGGGAGAAGGCTTCAGTTCGGCGAGGTGCAATAAAGCCAGCGGGGAAAACAAAAGCTAGAAGAAACTTCAACCAGATTTCTAACCGACAAAGGGGGACCAGGAAGTCTTGCTTCTTCTCTAAACACAGGACGTCAGGCAAAGGGGCGAACAAGTCTGGAAGGAATAAGAGGATAAGCATGCTTGAGAACAGGAAAAAGATGGCTCCACACATAAGAAGTCAAAAACCCAGGCAAAATTGTGGATTGCTAACCACTACCAAGGAAGGGAATCGATAGAGACTGAAGGGAGGGTAATAAATTCAGGGTTTTAGAATCGTTCCCGGGTCTGAGCCGTAATAGGAGACGAGCGGATGGGGTGTTTTGGAAAAGGGCCAGGGGACAGGGCAATTGCAGTCGAAAGGTGAATTTCAGTAACGTTATTGTGATGGAAAGTAGGCAGGGCACCACGAAGGAAAAGTGGAATATAACGAAAAGGCTCTCTAAGAAAAAATCTGTGATGCCAAAATTTCAGGCTCACCAGAAGTGACAAGAGGGGCTCCTGTGGAGAAAAAGAAAAAAGGGGAACCCGAGCTGGTGGTTCCACGCTGGGATGCTGGGAGGCCCAACCCCACGTCATCCAGACACCGAACGGGGAAAACTCTGCTAGAGCGAAAAAGTAAACGGTTGGGTCCGGTACGCCCATGTGAGTTTGAATCGAGAGGAATGCAAGTCCCTTGAGGACTCGTGACAGGGAGGTAAAGGTAGAAGATTTTCTCAAAAAGGGAAAGGAGGCAGCATGTTTAGGGAAGAAAGAAAGAAGTTTTTTCTCTGGCGGGGTGACGCTCTCGGGGAGCCTTGATCGACCTCATAAAGATTTCTGGGAAGGATGAGATATGATCCATATGAAAAAAAAGGAGCTTTTGAGATGAGTACAGAGTAAGAAACAGGAGAAACCTCGGGGAAGGTTCTCGTCAGAGGGGATAACTACGCTTATGCGGGGAACAATAAAAGCTTGGGCCAGGGTTTAGAAAAGAAGAAGAAGGGGATGGCAAGGCTACTTCAGATTCCATCAAAACTATCGATCCTCCGGTCCACCCCAAAAACTGTAGGAAGGTCAGTCCCCTAAGCTGGATACTGCCGATTGGGGACC
>Ga0179593_1570215_pt1 | contig 19357 bp, 27 predicted proteins | sample CZODoug2_1_08_16_FD_185931 | JGI IMG/M metagenome (GOLD analysis project Ga0179593, IMG submission 185931) | Vadose zone soil fungal communities from Angelo Coast Range Reserve, California, USA - CZODoug2_1_08_16fungal (PacBio error correction) | ecosystem: Environmental > Terrestrial > Soil >...
AGCCGGCAAACATAAACTTCTAAACTTCCAAAAAAAACCGCATCGACGCGGGCGGGAAAAAAAGGGAAATCGCGGAAAAATTGGAATAGAAAACTGGGGGGAGTGTCGTGACCGCAGAGAAAAAGAGTGTTCCCGGTAGGGCCTGGGACTAAAGGGAAATCCTTGAAAAGAACCTGTCGCAGAAAGGTCAAGAGGGAAAAGGGGGGCGTCCTTGTTGAGGGAAGAGAATAAACTAGAAAGACTCAGTCGTCCACTCAAGCACTGGAACTTTGGCAAACTCAAAGAAAGGATGATGACAGGCCTTAAAGCTCTAAAAAGGGGGGAAAGGAAGGATCAAAAAAACGGCCAGCCGTGCTTCAAAGAAAGGGACCATTTGGAGGCAAGAGATTGTCTTCGGGTGTGCGGTATACGCCGGCGTACAGATGGGGGAAAGGCCAACATGGAAAGAAGGGGGAAAAATCAGAATGGCAAGAGGCAAGAATCGACTTATCTCAGGAGGAAGGGACTGGTTTCTCCCGGCCGCTGCTCGTGGGGGGCTTAGCGTGGAACAGAGGGCGCTGTTCGGCCAAGAGTAAAGTTAAGTCAGAAAAAAGTCGGCCATTCAAAACTCAAACGCAAGAAAAACTAGACAGTGGAAAGGGGGAAATAATGGTGCGAGAACGCACGTGAACATAAAGGGAAAGGGAAAGCACTCACGTAAGAGGGATAATCTCCAAAGCCTAAAGCCGGCGAAATAACTCATAAACGTAGAAAAAACCTCTTTCGTGGGCGCACGAGAACACGCAACCAGAGGGGGACACTCGTCCCGTACCCCCTCCTCAGCCGGGAGATGGGAGGGGGGGGGGGGGGAAAATCAGATTCCGATACTTTATTCTGTGAAACCTGACGGGTCATCTTCGGAGGGGGAGCCAGCCACTCAAAAATGATCGTGCGAGTCTGAGGGAAAAAGACTCCTCCCTTCGAGTAATCGCCCGGCAGACCACAGGGCGCAAAGAGAAAGGCCCACGACGAACTCGACATGAAGGGCAAACGGGCGGCGAGACTAAAGACGATCGCTGCTGCGATCTTTGCCATCCAGGCAAACCTTAAGGGAGAAAGGGGGCGACGCTTCGAAACTAGCGGATCGGGGATAGGGCGTCAGGCCGAGATGCACGGGGCGGCAATCGGAAAATAGGGCGCTCGATCTCCGGAAGCGGCTCGATCAACTCAGGAAAAAGGGGGCCGGTCGCAACAAGCAATTTTGGGAAGGCGTATAAGTCAACCGCCACGAAGACTAGAGGCGTAGTCATCCGCATCGGAAAGCTCTGTGCGCAGAAAAGAAAGATCTCTCATAAAAACAACAAAGAGGTTGATAGAGATTTCTGGGATCATAAGTCTACAGGCGGAAATAGAGATTATCAGCAGCCCGCGGCGGGGGCAGACAGTCATCAAAAAGGGGGGCGTATCTACGACCCCTGAGGGTAACAGGAGAGGGGGTTCTCAGGTACGTTTAAAAGGCAGGAGATCGAGCTGCAGATTCCTCATGAATCTAGGCTTACTCAATCCCGATAAGCTCTCAAGCGAAGGCGAAAAGCCAGCGTGGGCTACTAAAAAGGTTTACTTGAACTTGTAATGCTGGGGGAAAAAAAGAGGTCAAAGGAAAGAGCCGCAGTTTGCTACGATTTCTGTCGGGACTGAAGGAGCAAGGGTGAATCCCAAATGGGGGGGGGAAAAAGTGCAAAAAAGATGTGACAACCGGAAGGCTCCTCTCTAAAGAAGAGGAAGTACTCATAGGAACAGGTAAAAATGTGTTTTGAAAGTACCGGTCGTGTCCGTTAAAACCAAATTCCTGCTTCGACGAGGATGAGGGAATCGATGGACCACATTAGCAATATGTTCTCTTATCTACAGATTTCTAAAAGGGAAAGAGAATAGGTAAGGGGACGGAAAAAAAGAGGGTTAGAGCGAGTGCGGTCGTAGATAAAGCAGGAGGTGCCAAGGATCCAATAAAAAAAAAAAGGGGTGAAACAAAAAAGGGGAAAAGGATAGTTGAGACTAGGTGTTCTGAAGACTGATGCGAACAGAGCTGTCAAGCGAAAATAGGCAGCGGCGCGTAATCAGTCCTCTGAAACTACCGAAAAGGGAGAGGAAAACAAAGCCTGACCAAGGAGTGGGAAAAGTGGGGCCTTAAAAGAAAAATTGAGGGAAGCAAACACCCGAAGACATCTCTTGCTCCGCGTCAGGGGACCCGAGAGGGGGTCCAAAACGTGGTTGGGATAGAAAAGGAACAAAACGGGTTGAGACAAAAGAGGCGGTTTGGACATAAGGCATGGGGGTATCTTGAAAGGTTATGGGGTTTGGGACCGACAGTCTTGAACTCAATCAGCGGGTCGGAAACATCTTTCCCGGGATCGAACCTGATAAAAGAAGGGAGGAAAAGTTTAGGCCAAGGAAGGAGTTAAAGAGAAGTTGAAAAAACTCTCAATACCCTATTCACGAACTTGCGTAAACCCAATCCCGCCCGAACCAAACAAACACGAGGGATCGTGTTCTTCAGCGCGAGCTGAGGCTTATTTTGGGTTTCTAGGAGGAAAAAGGGCAGAAAAAATCTCTCAGAAAAAAAAAAAAAGATGAAAAGGAGGAAGGAAGATAGGTGTGGGGTTTAGACACAAACGTCGGCACATCGACGGGTACATGTCACAGAAAGGGAAAAAAAATCGTTGGGGGGGGGGGTAGATGGGGAAAGAAAACGAATTTCCAGATCGGGGAGGGAAAGAGGGTGGGTGTAGCCGTTTGAAGCGCGTCATTCCGGAAAGATACCTGTCGCAGTGCCAGAGGCTATTGGGATAAGGGGGGAGAAGAGAACGAAAAGAAGGGGAAAAACAAGGAAAGAGAGGAAAAAAGAAATACGTGGAACGGGGGGGAAGGATCAGTGTACAGGAATGGGAAACAAAGCCTTCAAAGGCGCAAAAGTGAAAGAAGATAAAAACACTGGCATTTGAAGGGAAACTCAAGAGATGGAGGAGGGGGGGTGGATTGAGAGAGGAGCAAGTGGGGAACCTATGATTGTCGGCCGCCTGGCCGAGCGAAAACGGGCCAGTGGGGCGTCAAATCAGGCTTCATTGAGAGGTTTCGAACGCAAATAGATATCCCAAAAAAAAAAACAAAAAGAGGGGGGCAAGTTCATGGGGGGCCCAAAGTGACCATTACTGACAATTCGTCCCAGCCCCTATCAAAGAGAAGAAAAGAGAAGGTCCGTAGGGTGCGTCAGGCAGGGGTATTGGCCGGAGAGGGAGAAACAAATTAAAAGCGTGACAGAGTCTAAGGAGAGAAGAAGACAGCGCCGAAAAGGAAAAGAAGAAAAACCGAGAATAAAATCATCCTGGGAAAACGATAGTTGGGGGCAAGAATATACCGCAGAGGGAGAGGTGGGGAAGAATCGAGAGCGCTCAAAAGGGGAGTGGGGGAAGGAGGGAGGGTCCACAGGGGGAGGAGGGGGGAGGAAATTCTTTTCAAACACCAGGGTCATCGGCGGATTCGCGGACGGAAGGATCGGGATGAGACCCCGGAAGCGAAACCTGGTGGAGGACTGGCAAAGAACTGCTTCAACTGCTTGACGCAGGGAAGGTCCCCGACGGAGACCAGCAGGGCAAAAAGAAACACAAGACACACAAAAAAAAACCAAAAAGGAGGAACTATAAAGCTGTGGCAGGTCTCCCGGAAGACTGGTTGAAGGCAAGTGAAAAATCCGTCGAAAAGGGGCGAAAGCTTCGCAGAGAAAACGGAGGGGGGGGAGATAGGCGGGAAAGGGGAAGGAACGAGGTGAAGGGAGGAAGAAGAGAGATTCAAGATAGTCGAAATCCCGATCACTAAGGACTCGAGATAGAAGGAGGGAGGGAAAGGGGGGGGGGGAACTGTTCCCGAGCCACTCTACACGGAAGTGGAGGAAGAAAAAGGAGAGAGTAACGCGAAAGTTAGGGGCATAACCAAGTCTTAAAAAACGGGGAGGAGAGGGGAAAGGTGTGCGGTCCGGCTGCAGAGGCTCGAGGAGAAGTAGAAATCTAAGGAAGGGGATGGGGGATGCACCCAGAGCAAAAGATATCAGGAGGGAAGATAACGAAAAAAACTTGACGCGGGGTACAAGGATCGAGTACGGGGATCGGAGATGGGAAGAAAAGGGGGGGGAATGAGAACTAAGGGGGAGATGCTTGGTCAAATAAATCCTATGCCAGCTCTTTGAAGACAGCCAAAGGAGTGAAAGACAAGCGGAGATTTCGTGCGTCCTCCAGGGGAGGAAAAAGACGGAAGAAAAAAGAAGGTTTCGGGGGTGATGGAATTTGAGAAAGGGGAAGTTACAAAAAGGAAGTCGGATGTCCAAAAAGGAGGACGAAAGAAAAGAAGAAGAGGGGGGAGAACGTCCGCAAGGAGGGAGGGTTGGAAAAAAAAAAAGGGGACCCTTTCGGGAGAAATTAAAAAACATACCCTTTGAAAGGAATTCGGAAGAGAAAGGGGCGAAGCACGACGCGTATTAGAAGGGGCCAACATATTGCGTGGCTGGAAAAGGAGGGTCGAAAAAAGGGGGGCAATTCTTAAATTGCGGAGTCTAAGAAAGCGCGGGAAAGAGGGCGTGAGAAAATACACAAAAACATAAACGAGATGCTGAGAAGGAGGATGACTCAGTGGCGGGGGAAGAGGGTCAACGATTTTACCAAAAAAACCGCTCTAACTACTATACGAGGGGGAAGAAAAAAAGGCAAGTAGGGGCCGACAAGAAAGGGCAAGGCGGTTCTTAGAAGGAACTGTGGGCCTGAAAAAAAGAAAGGGGGGAGGATGGAAGGCAATGAAGATCGAACTCAAACCACAAATCTCAAGGGGCCATCGTCGAAAAGAGGGGGGCCACTCTGTCAGTGGGAAGTCGTGCCACAGGAGCGGAGGGGGCAGGGGGTTTCCTCAGAAGGAAGAAAGGGGACTATGGGAAATTCACTGGTGCACGTGTGGGGACGACTGGGGCAACCATCGCGGGCGGGGTACGATCAGGTATCCCCAAGGCACGGAGGAAAAGGGGAAGGGGAAAAAAAAAAGCCTGGAGGTGAAAAGACTCAAAACCGGCTGGTAACACTGCAACTATTCCCTCTTGCGGCATAGACCCAGAAGACGACCAAAAATCGGGGGGTTTCAGGGAGAAGGGAATGCATACCAGGAGGAGTGCCGATGGAAGAGGGGAGGAAAGGGTTCCAAGTAGGCTACTCACAACACAAACTTAAGGATAGATTTGGGGGTGCACGAGAGGAAAGGAGGGGAAGAGGGGACCCATCAGCGACTGGAAAGCTGATAGAAAGTTCGGGGGAGGAAAGGTTGGAACCATATACTCCTTGAGAGTCATCCTTGGAAATAGGAAAGGAAGATCCAAGGGGGCGCACCGTGGGAAAGATGGACAAAGCCTGGGAAGATCTCGCAAGCAAGAGAAAGGGGAAGCAAAAAACGTTGACCAGCAAGAAGGTGGCGCTATCCAAACGAGATGAGGAACCAATAGATTCACGAGGGGCAAAAAGGGGGGGGGGGGCAAGTGAAGAGCTAAACACTTCAAAAACTCGTGAGAGAAGACTGGAAAGAAAGATGGTAGGTAATTCTTGAAAAATTTTGGATTTAATCGCGCACTTGTGTAGACGAAACTCGGGGGTGAAGGGGGAGAAGGGCGGCCTGCGGGTCCCAATGCGAGGAAAAAGGGGGTCTAGAAGCAAAAAAAAGCTTCGCGTAGAAAGGGCTGTAGGGACCATAGTGACATTAAGGACTCCACTGCAGACTCGGGCCTGCCTTTGGAGAAGGGGGATGGGAAGAAGCGCAAACGCCGCGGCCACTCTGTAGGCGCCTCACATCAGAAAAGACCACTGAGACGACTCAGGAAGCTAAAGAAAAGCAAATATGTCATGGAAAAGTCTCAACCGAGAAAAAAATTCAAATCTTGCTAAGTGGACAAAACTCCGCCAATCCTCTCTCTCAGTCAGGAAAAGGGGGAGGGTAGTCAGGGAGACGACGGCTGAATAATTCCAAAGGAGGGGGGGGTGTTCAATAGAAAGAAGGGAAATCTCAGCTGAGAGATGCAGGAAATGCGAAAAGGACAGCCGACTCGCACTGGACGAACCCACGTAAGGGGGATTCAAAACAGTTCCTCAGAGTGGGAAAAAAAAAAACAGAAACAAAAAAACGTCGGGGGGAATTAGTGAAGCGGCGAACAGAGAGGGGACAAGCAGTCCACTCCGTCCGTTATCAGGTCAACGGGCCGGAACGGCTTCGCTCGGAGCGGGGGGAGAGGAGGGGGGGGGAGAAAAAAGGCAAAAAATGAGAAAGTCGAGGGGGGGGAAAGATCTGGCAAGCTAGAAACTGAGGAAAAAGCCGACACGATGCCTAGTGCCTCACGAAGCTGAAGGGGTCGTAGAGACGGGAGAAGGGGTCCACACACGCCAGCGAGCGTAGTCTGGCAACATCAGACGCTCCTGTTCGCCTATCTCAGAAAAAGAAAATAAAGGACTAAAAACCACCCCAGAAGTCTTACATAGGCTGCTATCCGGCGCTCGCGGGGAAAGGTAGCCGCGCTGCTTGATTGGGAAAGCAAACCTGTCTCGCCAGTAGGATCTCGGGAAAAGGCGCGAAGCACAGTCGTCGAGGACGTGTAAAAGGCAGGATCGAGCTGAAGTATTTAAAACTCAAGGGCAGGACTGAACTAAATAATATCTCGCGCATGAAAGCTTCAAAATGAGACCTGAACGGAGGGGTACTTGTTTCAGAGTCTCCTGAAAAGAGTCTAAAACGCGCCGCAGTTGAATCTGTGTGGGCGTGTTCCATAGAGTAATCAGAATGGGGGTTGCCTTCCGATGTATTGAGGACACGTAGGAAACGTCTATCAGCAGGAAAAGAGGAAAAGATCGATGAAATAGACCAGTTGACAAATCCGCATGGAGATCCATAACCCATACAAGGGGTGTCGCTCAAAAAGAGGAATACGGAAGAGAAAGAGGAAAGAACCACGCAAGATAGGGGGGTGCGCCTGGCAAAAAGCGACGAGGCTCCGTATTCAGGTTCGAAGGCCCGCTCGGGGGGGTTCCTTGTTAAAGGGTCTTAAGAGCTGTGGCGAAGCCCCACTAGCGATTGAAAAGAAACTGGGGGATCCGGGTGAGTGAAAGAGGTGTGGAAAAATGGGAAACTGAGGAAAAAAGAAGCCTGGGCGTACGATACGGGCGGCGAGAAAAATCAAGGTTCTTTCCAGACAGATCCTTAAAGCCACTGCAACACAGGGAGAGGAAACGGCGGTGAAAGGACTGATCGAGGGGGGGACAAGTGGACTAAGAAATGCTCGAGACCATATAGGTGACGCAACGCGGGGCAGTGGTAGACTTTCACGTGCCCCCACCTGTTTTGAAAAAAGATAGGGATATTGGTGCATCCATGCCAAAAAAAAAATGGGGCCACCCAAGTAAAAGAGGGAGGGGGCCCGAGTCGGTCAAATCGCGTGAAGGGAGGACTCTTTACAATAATCATGAAAAGGGGGGAAAGGGACGGATGCGACGGAGGACAAAACCAAGGGGAGGTGATCTATCAGTAAACACCAGAAAACGATGGCAAAGTTGCGCCCATCCTCAAACTAAAAGGAGGAGTTCTTGAAAATGCATCTAGTTACATGAGGGCGTCGGGAATGGGGCCGAAAAAACAGGGCGATCGGGAAAGCTCACAAAGGGGAGGAGAAAGAGCGAAGGGTGGGGCAAGGAGGAACGGACAATCGGCACCATCCTCGAGAGTAAATGGGAAAGAATGAAAGGAAAAAAAGAAAGACGTGATGGGGAATGAGGGCGGAAAGCCAGCAAGACGGGGAATTGGTTTGACCGTTCGCTTCAATGCAAAAAAAAAAAAAGTACCCGGGCGCATCCGTTCAAGGGACGTCGAAAGGTTGAAGGGCTCCCAACTCACGATGAGAAAAAGACTCGACAGCAAGAAATACCATTTTCTAAGGAGAATGGAACCCAAAGGGAAACGCGCAAAGTGGTGGAGACCCCATACACCTCGTTCATAACGTGGAAAGAGCCGGACGGAAAGAGATTGGCTTCGGTTTTAAGAATTCTCACTGGGAAAGATTCTTGGGAAACATCACTCACCTTGAAGAGACCGACCGACAGTGGCAAGCGGAAGGAGGACTGGCCCTGGATCCCAGCGTATGGGGAGGGGGAACAGATTCTATGGGAGGTCAGGTTAGAAACTCAAAGAAAAGACCTGAGACGAGCAACGATCAAATTGTGCGGGCAACCTTTCCCTTTCGCTAAAAAAACATCAGGTGGGAAAGACGGATGAGCCAAAATCGGACAAGAAAAGGACGAAGGGAAAAACAAAAAAAGAAAGAAGTCAGAAAGAAGAACAACACGTCTGTGCAGAAAACAACCTATCAGACGCATCAGGTGGGGATGGGGGAAATAATCTTAAGGGCCGGGTCTGAGGCTATCCCGACAGGAGAGTCGATGTTGTTCAAGGAGTGAGCTCGCCGGGAAGCTGCTGAAAAAGGAATCCAGGAGGGTAAACAAAAGAAACCCAATAAAGAGGCTTAGCAGACGTAAAGGATATCCCACGCAAAGGAGTCGCGGGGGAGGGAGTATATGGCGGCGAAAAGGCTGGTCCAGAAAAAAAGGGAAAATCCGTCAGTTAGGGGAAACTGGCTGGTATCGGGCGAGGGGGAGGGGGGATCGTTAGAGGCGTCGTGAAATAGGCATTCTCAATCGAGGGGGATAAGAAAAAGAAAGAGAACGATGACCATATCTCTCTGTGGTGAGAGGAAGGGGAGTAAGGCCGAAGAAAAACTCATATCGTATTTATTAAAAGGAGGCCGCTCCAGGGGGCCCAGTAGATAAGCCCGAAAAGCTCGCAACAAAACGACACCATATTAGAGGAAAGATAGATTGGAGGAGAATGGCAGGGAGAGTTATCCATACTAATCGGCGGATGAGGGAGAGACAGGCAAAAGGAAGTGGAGATCACCTTGATGGTCTGGAGTTAGGAAGGGCATCTAGAGAGACCTTTAAGAAGAGCGATGGAGTCTGAGCAGTTGAAAAAGAAGCCTATCTCCAATCAATTCTCATCACGCACGACGTTAAAATAAGACTAGGTGGCTGTTAGAGGCTTGCGCACGGATAGGACTACGCAGGTGCGCGGGGGGGGGGGAATGTCGAGGGGGGGGAGACCGAAAGTTAAGGTTTCTGCGAAGTTGGAGGGAACCGGAAGCGAAGAGGCGAGGAGACTAGACTCCGAGGTAAAAGGACAGGTTTTTGGAAAAAAAAAATAACTACCTGCCCGATTTTCCTAAAGGAGGAGGAGTGGGAGAGGAAATCAAACCTTGAAATTGGAGTATGTTTGCTCCCCACTACAGATGGAGTTGAGGGTGGCTGGAGAAAAAGGCTGGGAGGAGGCAGGGGGCCTTTGGCTCACCTAAGGGGAAAGAGTGAAGCCAAAACCTGCAAGTGCCAAAATGCCACTGAGAGGGAGGAGGATGACGAGAAAAAGGTTGCTGGAAAGGAAAAAAAAGGTGGGCAGGTAGGGCACGAAACGACAGAGGAGGGACCAGCTCTAAAACCGAGCGGGCGAGGGGTCGGCCAACTCAAGAGAAGAGCTCGCCAGGGATCGCTGCACATGTAGAAGCGACCTGGTGCCCGGGGGGGGGGGGGAAGCAGCAGAGGGAGTACGAACAGAAAGATATACAAAATACTCATGAAACCGGAAAGAGTAAATGAAGGTGGGTGTGGCCGAAGATTGTGTGTATACGGGAACGTGACCCACCTGGGGGGAGAGATGAAGGGGAGATTGGGGGAACTCAGAAAGTGGGGCAAAGGGCTTGCTTGTAAGTCTTGTTCACTCAAAAAAGGCGGGAGAGCTACGAACAATCAGTACGACGGGAAAAGGAAGGCGGACCGTTATCTGACCGGGACTTAATCCCCACACCCCCCCAAAAAAAAGGAGAAAAAAAGGATGACACAAAAAGGCAAGCCACCCCATAAATCCCCTCACCAAACGAACCCGAGGCTATGTTCCTGTCAAAAAAGGGAAAAAAGAGGGGGGGGAAGCTTACCGCGAGAGAGGGAATGGAATTGCCGAACGGATTTACACTAAATCTCCCTCAAAACCCGAGGAAAAGAGGTGGAGCGAGGGGAACAAAGATGAAGTAGAGCATCCGCTCGAAAGAGGGAGTCCTCGCTGAAATGGAAAAAAAAAGAATCACAGTTCGACGGAGAAGGAACGGCAGATTGCCAAGGATTGAAGTGTGTTCGCCGGTGAGGGGGACGCTGAAAAAGACAGGAGGGAAAAGAAAAAGAAGGGACGCATGACAGACCCGTCCGTTGGAGACTCTTAAGACCAGATGGAGAGAAGAGGTCAACAGAATCAACACTGGGAAAAGGTCCAGGGGGGACTTGGAGGGGAAAAAGATTCAATCGATCAAAGTGGGGGATCCGGAAAAAAAAGGCCAGCAAAAAAGCGGTCATCGTAGCTGTATCAAGATATTGGTTTGGTGGTTAGGAGGGGGAACTGTCGTAAAAGAGATTGGGAGAGGGGCCCTCAAAAGGCTAGTGCAGAAAAAGAGGACAGAAGTGAGGGGAAAGAAACTTTCCCCGCCGCTGCTTCATAGTAGGAAAAAGGTGAAAGAGCAGGGGAGGCCAAGGCACATTCGAACAAGAAAAGACAACGAAAGACAGTGTGGGACTGGCAAACATGGTTTGCCGAGATGGGGACAACCGCGTGTCACGCTCGATGGCTAAAAGAAAGACTTAAAAAAAGGGGAAAAAGACGCCTCCGCGGATTCTAAAGACCAAGCCATGAGTTTAGGAGGGGCATGCTCAATCACGGACAGAAAATCGGAAGTCTCTGAAAAAAGAAGACAAAAAAGAGGAAAGGGAGGGGGGGAATATTATGAATTGACGGTGAGGAGGGTAAAACTGAACCTTGGGAAGAGGCGAGTCGCGCATGCTCCCACGTCGCCAGTCCGGGGAATGGAAAGCGCAAACTGCCAAACCCTGCCGTACTCATAAGTCCCCCAGGAAATAAATCGGGGGGAAAACAGCGAAAAAAAGGGAGACTAGCTAGGATGTGCGGCAACAGATCTGGGGAAAAAGTCCAAATCAAAAGGAGGGGGCAGGCAACGATTGGCGGAACGTTCGCGCGCTGATCGAAGGAGCTTTCGTGGAAAGAATCGGATGAACTTCGGACGACATCGGAAGGACATACCAAGGTCCTCGGGAAGAAGGAGATGGGCTCTGGCGTATATCGAAAAGGGGAGAGATGGGAATACACCCGGGAAGGAAAAAAAAAGGCTAGGAGGATCATACGCGAAAGACCTCCAGCTCCCGATCTCAGAACAGCTCAAAAAAACAAAGGGGGGATGTAGGAAAAGAGAGTTTAGGTACTGTAAAAACTATCGGAAAAGAAAGATGAAAATAAGACTACGCCGCGGTGAGCGCGGGAGGGGAAAGTCCGAGGAAGTTGCGATCGGGACAGCGAGGGGGAGAAATGAGAAAGGGCCAGGCAGAGTTAGCTGCCAAGGAAGAAAGACCCGCAAGGCAGCACGAAAGGAAGAGAAAAGAGACGAGAAAGCGAAGCGGCAATCCATCGTGAAGAAAGAGGGACGAGGCTGGGCCAGATAGGATCTTAAAAAGCAAAGTTGAGATGGAGGGGCGCGGGTACTTCAATAAGCACAATGGGGGGGGGGGGGAGGGGGACATTGGGACGATGTTCCAAGGTCACCGACGAGTCTAAACGGCGATAACGAAAGGGAAAAGAAAGAAGGAAAAAAAAAAAAACACGGACAGGAGGGCCAGGGTTGCTGATACCCTATTAACCACAAAACAACACAAAAGGGAGCGAAACTGCGCGGAGGCTGAAGCGGGGCATTCTCAGGGAAGGGGGGGAAAAGTGGCAGCGCAGGAGGGGAGAAAAAGTGAGGTCGAGGGCGTGAGGAGAGGTAACCTTTCCGTAAGCAGGGAGGGAGGAGGATCATTGCACGCGGACTATCGACAGCTAAAAGGGAAAGAGGGGACAATGACGGGGAATGACGAAGTAGTGGAACGAAGTGGAGGAAAGGACTGGGCAAGGCAAAGAAACAAGAAGCTGTCACCGAAAAAGGAGATAAACCGTCCAGGGAAAAAAAAAAGAGAAGTGCCGCTCAAAGGAGAGAGGGGGAAAACGTAGAGGCGGGGAAAAGGAGGGCACCCGTTGTGCCTGAACACAGAGGTAAACACGGGGCGCACGAGAAAGAACACCAAAGAAGACAAGAGCCTGACGCCCGACATGGGTCCCTCAGGGAAGGAGGGCCAAAGGGGAAAAAAAGACATAGTGAAGGGCCTATTGTCCTCTCGCCACATGGAGAGGGGACAAGTTCCACGGTATTGCGTGGGAAAAGATCTTAATCGAGGAAGAGCAGGTGGAAAAAAAGAAACAGCCATGGGGGACCCGGCATTATTAGACGGGAAGGAAAGGAAGGTGATGGGAGGCGAGAACCTCACCAAAAAAAACTTGGGAGGGACAATGCCAACGCAAAAAAAGAAACTAAAAAAAGTGATACGTGTGAGGAAGAGGGAGAGGGAGTCATTACCGGGGTTCGACTTGTCCGAAGGGGGAGAAAAGAGGTTTGAACAACCGTATCTAAAAATCGAGAGAAAAAAAAAACGGAGAAATTTACTACGGGGGGAAAAAGAGGGCGTAAAAAAATTAAGCCCCTCCTCTGTTAATCATGCTGACATTGAAGACCAAGAGAAAAAAGAGGGGGTATGGGGGGGGGTGAGTATGGAAATGTAAAAAATTGGGTCTTTGAAAGGGAATGAATGAAGACATGTAAGAAAAGGAGAAAGTCCGGAACACTGGCTTACTTGGAATTCTAGCGATTACGAGGGATGAGAAAAGACTCAGGACAGAAACCGGAACTGGGCAAAAGGTAAGTAGAGGAAAAAAAAAGCAGAGACTGCAACACGGGGAAAAGTAAGTCTCAAACCCTGGCCGAGTGCGGCAAAAACTCGTTCACGGGGCGCTGGAAAAAAAGATTGGAGGCGGTGTGGAGGGAGAATACCCAAAAGGAGGAAGACCCGGATTGTTCGCAAAAAAAGAAGGGCCCGGGGTGACGCGATTGGTGGCGACAGTCAGAAAAGGGGAGGCCAAAAATGGACCGGGGGAGGAAAAGATAAAACGGATTCGGGTGGACAGAGCGAAAAACATCCGTGAAAAAAGGTCCAAAAGGAGAGCAGGGAAAGGGAAAGATAAAGGGGGGCCTCTGTTTGCTGCACCCTTCGGGGGTAGGGAGGAGAGAGACCGACAGATCGGTCGAGCCGCAAGAATAGGGGGGAAAACAAAAGACGTCAGGGGAAAGGAAAATGAAGGAAACTCGAATTCTTAACGCCATCGGGGGAGAAACCAATCAAGAGAAAGATGATCGGGCATGTTCCGCCAAGAGAGACGGAAATTGGGCGGGTAGTACGACTTCTGAGTCTGTTAAAAAAAAAGGAAAGCGAATCTGCGGACGATCCAATCAAAACGCGCGCAAAGGAAGTCAGGTCTTAAAAAGGGGGGGTCAGGCCTTTGGAAGGAAGCCACTGGGGGGAAAAACTCACTGGACCCCAGGGGGAGGAACGCTTAAGAGAATGCGATCGAAAAATCAAAGAAAGGGAGGGGGGAGTGAAGAGACGCAGGGAGGGAATCCATCTTGGCAAGCGTAAAGCAAGGAGGTAGGTCTTCATTCGAAAACGAACCGCGAGGGAAAAAGAAAGGTAAGGGGGGGGGGGAGCGGAGGCACAGGACGACGATCTCAACATCGATCTTCCGATCACGATCCAAAGAAGGAATCAAGACGCTCTGCAAGGGGTGGGTAGTCCCGAGAAGTAAACGGACTCCTAAAAAGGGAGGGGCTGGCGTAGAGGGGCCTTATTCTCCGTTCAGTCAGACGAAAAATAGAGATCAAAAACGTGAAATATAGATCTCGGCATGAGAAAAAGAAAGGGACGGGAAAAATGATCATACTAAACAAGTTCGGAGTGGTTCTTCGAGGAGTAGAGGCCAGTTCGAGAGACCCATGGCAGAGAGAGTGAGAAATGGCCGTGACGAGGACGTGGATAGCTTAAAGGAGGGGAAAAGGAAAAAGAAGGCTTGGAAAAAGGACTCCAAAGAAGAGGGGCATCTCTCTTAAATCCTAAGAATCGGAGGGGGAATTGATTGCAAAAGTGAAGGAGGCCACGAGGATTCGGGGGGAATACAAAAGGGTAGCGGAAAAGTTCGTCTTTACTTAACTTATTAAGTTTTCCACCGTTGTTCGGGAGGGAAAATTAGTAGAGGTAAGCCGCGGATCAGCAGAATAATGTCGCGCGAACGTCCGACCCGGAAGTTTTGAAAACAGAATCACGAACAGGCATGTTGCCGAATTGAAGCAGGGCCGGGGGGGGGGGGGGAAGCGGGGTGAAAAGATGCGAACGATTGCACCTTCGCAAGTGGAGACGTGGATAGGTTGGCGCCGTGCCAGCGACAAGTGCTTGATTCTTCAGGGAGAGGAGGAACTCAGGGGGGGGGGTTGAAGGAACTTGAAACCGGCGAAATGATTCTACCCAGCGGGGCACGGCGGCGGGCGCGATCCTAAAGAAACGGCAATGAAAAGGGGAGGTAAGAGGAAAGGTGAGGGGGTCTGAAAGTAAGGGGGGGGTGCGGGGAAAATAGGAAACTTTACTCCTAAAGAGCCTCTGGTCCAGCTGAAAGATACGAGGCAGCCCGGCGGGAGTAAAAACCGTTCTCACCTTACGCAGCGAGAACCGGGGGAGTTCGGCCAAAGAGAAAAAGGTAATAAAACAAAGGGGGGGATAAGAAGTGGAGGAAGAACTAACACCGACTCTCTGCCGTCCACGAAATGAACGAGTGGTTGCCTCACGCTGGCAGTTGGGGGGGGAAACGGGAACGGCCCCCACGGGTGAAAGCTGGGAAAAGAAAAAATGAAAAATAGAGGGGGGAAAGAAACTGAACACGTGGGGGAGTGTAAAATTCATGGAGCATGTCGCGTGCCAGGAAGAGGGATACGCGCTTTCCACTTAATCCACTGGAAAAACTGAAAAGCCGAGCGACGGAGGAAAAAAAAAAAGTAGCTGAAAGAAATAGGGCACCAAGGAAAGGGGGGGGGGGGGTCAATCTTGCGTTCCCCCAAGCGCGAACCAAACGAACACAGGTGGGGTTTCGGAACAATGTCAGAGCGGCATTCTTGATCCACGGGAGCGGGACGGCACGAGAAAACAACAAGACTAACAATAGAAGGAAAAAAAACCGGGGGTAGGAGGGGGAGGGGGGATCTACTTGGTAGAGAGGGGAAGAAAACGTCGCACCCCTCTCTCTACTTGTGCATGTCCCTCGCTGAAAGGGAAGAAACGAGCACATCGTGTTCAAAACGGGGGGGGGTTATAACGGGAGGGAAGGAGCACGATTAAGGGAAGGGTTGTGGGAAAGGAAGAGGTCAAAAAAGGAAGGGGAAAGCCCGGGCACATCCGTCCCATCGTCCTTGGATTAAGTTTAAGAGCTCTGTCTCTCCGCGATGGGATGAGAAAAGCAAAAAGGAAATCCGAATCAATACCTGGGGACAGAAGGAAAAACAACAATAGGAAGGGAAAGAGAGATAGCAAAAAAGGTGGGGGAGACGTCCCGTCTCAACCAAACTGCCATCAAACTTCATCGTGAGGATGGACCCGGAAGAGATTTTCCGGGGGTGTGAAAAGGTCGCGCAACGGGAGAAAAACCAGACTTAGGTGGGAAAAAAAGGACAAGGCCGGGTTTGGGCTCTACCTTTCCCGAGAGGACCAGGGCGAGCAGAAGGAGGAAGGCGTAGCCCGACCAGGGACGTTGGGGGGGCTCGCAAAGTAAGGAGAAGAAACGGGGTGAGAAAAAGAGGGAAAGTACGGGAACAACTCCTTCGGGACTCAAAAAGCACTATCCTTGCTGGCTGGCACCCTTGGCCGGGGTAATTGGGGCGATCGCGCCATCCCGCATCTGGTAGGGGCAAAAAGGCAAGATAGGAAGGGGAAAAAAAAGGTAAAAATCTTCTCAAGCCTCCGAATGGTAAATCACTCAAACGAAAAGAGGGGCACGATTGGCAAGGCGCAAACAACTGAAACGAGCCTAGTGGAGGAGAAAGGGTTGGAAAAGAAGAGGAGGCCGGAACCGGAAAGAGGGGTCTGGGGTTCATCGGCTAATCACTTTTCTTAACATTCGTGAATTCTGTTCAAACCTGACCGGGTCATCTGCGGAAACGGAAAAAAGGCAGCGCAGAGGACTAGGAAGGAGGAAAGATAGGGGGGGGAAAGGCCGTTCAAGCAATTTTGAAATGACCCTGCCGACCCCCATTGGCTTCAACGGCTGGGAATTACAGGATCCAGAAAAAAATCTAAAAACTTCGTTCGGGAGGAGGGAAAATCAGCAGGGGGAAGAGGGTAAAGAGAGGGAAAAATCTCCCCGTTGGTCTTAAGCTTTGGCGGGCCGCTTTCGCGATGATCGCGTATAGAGGTCTTTCAGGGAGAAAAGAGAGAAGGAGGACGAAAATAAAAAGAGAAGATGACTAGATCAGGGGGGGCCGTTCACCGATACATATGTCCTCAGCACGCTCTGGCAAGGGTGTCGTAGAAAAAGGTCAAAGACTTGCCAGAAGAAACTGAGGGAGAGAGAGAAGGATAATAGCAGAAAGACCTGGACAGGGTTAGAGACTCATAGAAGAATCTACACACACCTGAGTGAGGGGATTTTCGGCTGCGCTCATAAGGCGACTAATCGACGCTCGGGGGGGGGAGGGAGGAGACGGTGAATTCAAAAGTCATCTAACGAAAAAAGTACCTTTAAACATATGTCAGTGATCGAGGAAGTGTACCGAAAGGAGTCGAGATGAGGGGATGAGAGGCATGGCAAGATTCTTGCAATAACCTAGAGAAAAAAGAAGAGGGATGCAAAGAGAGGGAATCATGGACAAAGGATGAAAAAAAACAAATATCTTAGTTGAATTGCTGGCCAATTCGGGGTCGCCGCACCACGATCGGGGAAACCCGCCTTTGGAGGTGGATGATCTGGGAATTTCTTCTATATGAAGCAATGGGGGGGGCGGCAGTGCCGATGTTAACATGCCTGCCGAAGGGGGACAAAATTTAGGGGGAGAGGTAGGGAACGTCCTAAAAGAAAAAAACTGGGTATTTTGAAAAAGAAGAAAGGGACTGAAAACCATCCATGACCCAGACCCTTTCGCAGGCCGACGCGAGATGCGGAAGAGGATTCCCAAATGGCGATATAGGGGGAAAAGGGAAAAATCCAAGGAAGTGGAGGGGTGGGGGGGGAGAGGACTGTCGCTTGGTCGTAAGGTTGCCCTTCGTAGCGAGGCGCGTCGACCGCAGGCCTGCCGCGCGGGACGTCCAGACCAAAAGGGCAAGTGGCCGCAAAGAAAATAACGGGATTGCGTAGACGGGTTCACGGCACGATGGGCGAACAGACCATCTTGCAAACATACGAAGAAAGACGATCGAGGGGAGGAAAAAAACGGGTGTCGGAAAGAGAACCCGGGAAAGAGGGCCACTGGGAAAATGCAAAAAGGTAATTCCGTCCGGCGTGCCCGTCCTTAATCGACGTGCGAGATAGACCGACACAAAGAATACAATGCCGGAAAACGAGGATCTTTTGGAAAAAGGGGGAGGGGGAGGAGGGTGAAAAAGGGGAAAAAAAGTGGTGCCAGGGGCTGGGGTCCATCATGGATCGCGGGGCCAAGTTCACGGATTGGGACGTTGGACGAGAGTCTTTCAGACTACCTCGTGGATCAACCAAGGGAATCAAAAAAAAGGGAAAAGGGGGAGATGACGGAAAGGGGAGAGGGAAACTACTGTATTGACGAGACGAAACACCACTCCAATGGCAATCGTGCGGCAATGCCGAACTACGAACCAAACGAACCAGAAGAGTAGGAAATGTGAAAGGGAACAGAAAGTAAAGATGGGGTGAAGAAGGGAAAGTGAGATCTGGACCACCGTAGCCACAAGATCAACGATGAAAGAGAGAGATGTGTAGCTACGGTGTCAGATCGGCAACTACACGACCCAGGCAGAAGCGAAATGTCCGAGAGGAAAGGAAGGGAAAAAAAAAGAAACGAGGGGGAGGGGGGTGGATCGGGAGGGGGGGGGGAAGACCGAATTGACATCGTTCTTTACTGTTCAAGCCGGTGGAAAAAAGGCGGAAGGGAAGAGAAGGCAGCCGGAAAAGGAAGGGATTGGGGAAGGGGAAGAGCGCGTAAAAGCCGCAACGATGAAAAAAAAAGAGGGGAAAAAAGCAGATTGACTTGGGGGGGAAAAGTCTATCATGCAGGAAGCTCATGAACCACAATACTCTGGCGCACCCATGGGGCACGTTCACTCTCCACCACTAGAGCCAAACTCAGTTCAGAGGGGGGGAGAAGGATGAAGGGGGGGAAAAAAAAAAGGGGCAGGAGGGGGGGGGTGTTGGGAGGGGAAAGTCGCGCACTGAAGGAAAAATTCTGCCAACAGGGCACCGGGGCCGATCCGGAACTGTGGCGAGCGGGGGGGAAGGAGCGAAAGGCAAGAACAAAAGTTCCAGGGGGACTCGAAAGGAAGAGGGCAAAGTAGTTTCATGAGGAAGGGGCAGCTCGTTTAGCGTCACTCAGCCAACGGGGGAAAAGCACCCTCTCGCCTCGAAGCAACAGATAAGTGGTTTGCTGGCACAAAGGGGATTGCAATCTAAAAAAAGGGGAGGGGAACAACTTGTCACTATGAAGCTAAGAGAATGGGACACCCGCCTCCAACTCACTCCGTAAAAAGAATCCAAAGGAAGGGGAAGACAAAAAGAAGAATTACCATCTTTCTAAAATTGGATGTCCACCGCTTAGGCCCGAGGGCGGTTTCAATCCGAAAGGGGGGAGGGACGTAAATTCTGGGAAAAGAAAACGGGAGACTGCCTGAGGGGAAAAGGACGATATAAATAGGACCCTGGCCTTTCGACCTGGTGGAACATCGGCAGGGAGGGGACCCATTGCTTCAGGGCAGAGAAAGACTAAATGAAGCCCATAGACAGGCTATGATCCGCTGTGCGGCGAACCAGCATCTTGGCCAAGCAATTCAAAAATAAGTCGTTTAGGTGAGAACCTTGAGGAGAGGGAGGAGATCGGGAAAGGGAGGGAGGGAAAAAAGGCACTGGCAGAAAATCTACGCAGCTCGATCTAACTCGATCACATGCCATAATGTCACTCACCGCCTCATGGGTCGTATCATTGCCGACGGGGGACCGAAAAAGAAAGAAGGCGGGACGTAAGTAGGAGAAGAAGGAAAGCAAGCTACTGTAGAAGACTCCCATCCTA
>Ga0179593_1298209_pt1 | contig 19354 bp, 35 predicted proteins | sample CZODoug2_1_08_16_FD_185931 | JGI IMG/M metagenome (GOLD analysis project Ga0179593, IMG submission 185931) | Vadose zone soil fungal communities from Angelo Coast Range Reserve, California, USA - CZODoug2_1_08_16fungal (PacBio error correction) | ecosystem: Environmental > Terrestrial > Soil >...
AACAAACAAGGTCGCAGGACCGGAAGTTCCCTGAAACAAAAAGAAAAAGAGAACAACGTCACAGGAGATAGTAATCAACATGGAAATCGACTCGAAGTAAGAAAAAACCCAAGGGAGAATACAGGGTGGGGATGGACGGAGGGAATCATCTGTGAAGGTCACTCCAAAGCCAGGGTGGAAGTTCCCGCGTAATCAACAAAAGACCCAGGGAATGAAGGAGGCAAGCCTTCAGTTGCCCACGCAACTGGAACTGGACTTTGGCGGCAACTGGGGAACCTCCGGAGCGGACCAATTCACCTAATCTTTCAAGCGCAAGGGGAACCTCAAGAAAAAAAAGGCACCCAACAAAAGACGAAGGAAGTTCGGGTTGCCACAAACAAAAAATGCAAACCAAACCCAAGGGGAAAAACCAAAGGTCAGGACTAAAGAGAGGACGACATCAAAAAAAAAGTAGGGTCAGGCCGAAAGTATCTCATGGGATCCGACATAAAACTCCAGCAGCGAAAGAACGAAAAACAAAAAAACAAAAAGAAGAAAAGGCAAATCCCTCTACAGCGTCTACCTCAAAAAAAGGCGCAGGGTACCCAACGGCGCAAGGGGAATCGCAAAAAAAATACTCGGGCAACAACTGGGTGGACAGGAAACGGTACGAAAACAACAAAACACACTTACAAGGAAAGGGCCCCCGAACCAGCTTCACGGGGGGGGGGGGGGGGGGGGGGGGGGGGGGGGGGGGGAGAGGACTAGGGTGGGCCCGGGCCCATGAGAGGCCGGGACCACAAAGGCGTTTGACGAAAAACACGCCCACAAACAACAAACTGCTCAAAAAAGAGAAAGGTGAAAAAAGACCGCCAAAAACCGGAAGAGTCCAGGGGGGACAAAAATAAAGAGAGTCAAAGCAAAAAACCAAGGCACCCAGGATACCAGCGAAAAGGGGACTCAGGAAAAGAAATTGTAGTGTAAGACCACAAGGGCGGGTCACTGAAAGACAGGGTTACTATCTTTGCTCGAAGGATGAAATAGAGATTGGGAACAGAGACGCCCGTCTAAGGGATAGGGTTGGGGGGGGAGGAAGGACCACAAAAAGTTAAGGGCATCACACTAGACAAAGCAGGGGAAGGCAAGCTTGCAGACACAAAAGGCAAGGTAATTCCTGAAGTCCATGGGAAACACAAGAAAAGCTTAGTTCGAAAAGACGTGGAGAAAAGAGATCAGGAAACGGACGGTCCAAGGAGAAATCAAATCCTAAGGGGAAAGAGACCTAATGGAGACAAAACAGATCCAAAGGCAATCTAAATCGTTTCAAAATCGATAAAGAAAGCTCGGAACTATTAGGGTAAGGAAAAAGGTTAAGGGAAAAAACATTCTAAAAGAGAACTATGAAGCCTCGTCGTGCGAAATCTGAAGGACAAAGAGAAAACTTTACAAGAAAGAACGGGAAATACAATCGGGGTAAAAATCCAACCGAACCGCAAGGACACATGTTTCGGCAAAAATAGAAGTGCACCAATTACGACGAACCGGAAGAAGGGGGAAAGAAAGCTAAGAAAAAACGAAGACACCCCTCAAAAAAGTCTCAAGCGAGAAAAAAAGACAAGTCCTCTTAACGGAAAGGGCACCTCAAACATCACCATTACGCCCAAGAGGAGCACGGGGACCCTAAAAAAGAGTCTCCGGGAAGTCAAAGGCCCCGAGAAACTCCAGGAAAAGACGCCGAAAAAGTTCTAAAGAAGGATGATGAAAAGGAACGCAAAGAAAAAAACCGATTAGACCAACCTAACTAAAAGGCAGCCCTTGGAGGGCGGAAAGCTGAAGAGGGGTTTAGTAAATAGGTGCGGAGAGGAGAGAGAAGTGGGGGGGGGACCAATGGCAACACACCCCGGAAAAGATGGGGGATGGAATTAGAATCTGAAGGGAAAAAAGGGTCGAAATTTCCTGGGGGACTCATTTGAAAACGCGGAGGGTCTGGTCCGGAGCAAGAGGTCGGGTTTGATGGAGAAGAAGAAAAACGCGCCGTCGAAAAATGGAAGGGGGGGGGGGGGAAAAGACTTAGCGGATCATTTTGGCAAGAATAAGGAAAACTTCGCGGGGGTAAAAAACGACAAATGTCCCTGATGGTAGGGGGGAAGAAAAGTTAATGACTCCTGATCGTGCGGGGAAGAAGTGCGATCGGGCTCGGGCGAATTCACTAAAACAAATGTTCAACAGGCCGCTCACCATTCAGGACCAGAGCCGAGGATAGAAAGGCGCAACGCCAGGGGGAAAAACGACAAGTCACTACTCAGCCCCAAAACTGGAAAAAAAAGAAAAACCACTGACTCGTGTGGAGCCCAGAAAAAATCAGAACAAAGAGTCCGCAATCCCGGTTTCGACCCGGTGCATTCACGGAGGGCACAAGCAATTTAAAAAGGAAGAAGAAAAAAAAAATAGACGCATCCTCAGCCGCCAGGGGGGCCAATGACATCTTAATCGCAGAAGATACAGAAAAAAAAAATAGGAAAACCGATGGGGGAAAAAACAGCGCGACGGAAGTCAAATCTTTGTGCCCTCCCAAAAAATCATCCTCGTTAGCGCCGGTGTCAGGTCACAAACCAGGGGAAAAAACGTCTTGGGAAAAAAAAAATGACGCCAAGGAAAAAGGAATAGCTACCCATCAACAACAACAAAACACCTCTTGAGTCTTGGGGTCCCAATAGGGAGAGATATCATTTGTTGACGAGGGGGGGGGGGGGGGTGCGTGAAAATCACCAAGACGAGTTTTGGGTAACTATCTTGTAGGACAAAAAGCTGACGTAAGGGGGGGGGGAAAAAAAGGAAGTGAGAGGATTACGAGCGCGGTGCTTAAAGGCCTCTTTGGGCCGAAAGTTGGCAAAGGAGTACTAGAAGAAATGCCTGCCTGAGATTTAAAAAGGGAAGGGGACGGATTTTCATTTTGGGAGATAAGGTTCATGGTGCGGCCGAAGCTGGGCAACAACGGGAGAAAAAAAGGAAAATTGGCGGTGGGTTTGTGAAAATTGAGGGCGGAATAAAAAGGAAGGGAAAGCTGGGTAATGCATCTGTGTGGGGATTGAGGTGCCAGGGGGAAAAACGGGGGGCAAAACACCGGAAAAGCCCAATCAGCGACTACGACGGGAGCGGTGCGGACTGATTTGGGATCGAACAGTGTGGGGGAAGGGAGTGGATGGGAAGACAAAGCGGAATGCTGTCTGATGTACTGGGACTGGGGGAACCACGGCCCGTAAGAGAGGGGTGGGTCTTCTTTGTGTGTGGCGGTGTCTGGTTTTGCTGGGTTGGATGGTTGAAAAAAACTTGGTTCTGGGGATTTGGAGGGGAATTGCGGGTCTTCTTCAACTGGACGAGTTGCGCGGCTTTGTGGGCATGCGTTAAGATGGCATGGGCTTCGGACAGGAGTCAGTCAAAAAAACTTAAGGGTGCTGGTATGGGGCGGCAAAAAGCGGGCGTTCTGTTTCTTTGGGTCTTTGGGTCTACTCTTGCTGTGGGAGTTGACTGGAGGTAAATAGTGGGTCTGGTGCGTTGCTGGTCATGGAACGTCGAGGGGTAAGGGGCGGTCCTGCAATGAAGAACGGAGGAGTTTGGCGGCGTGTCTGGTCCATGTTTTCTCAGGTGACTCAGGTGTCTGTCGAAGATGCTGCCCACGGGGGTCTGTTTAGGTCTTGATTCTGTTCTTGGTAAGGTCTATGAACTTTTTTATGGGTCGTGGATGGTTTCGGGAAAGGTTCTGGCTTGGCAAAAGAAAAAAAAAATTTAGGATGTTCTTTGGTTAAGTGTTAGGTGACTGTTTCTTGGGGGTGGGGGGTCTGGGTGCGTCATGTCTACTTTGGTCTCTGCTGGGGGGAGCTGGAAATTTTGCTGGGGAAAATTCGTAGGCCGGATCTGGCGGTTTTCGGGGACGAAAAAGCCCGAAATCAGGGAGTGGGCGTAGTATTTTTGGGTTTGTTGGGTGTGTTTGTGTTTGGGATTGTTTTGTTGGAGGGAGTTTTGGTTTGTGTAGTGTTTGCGGGTTGGTGCTTTGGGTTTGAGGTTGGTTGGGTTGGGTGTTTTGAGGGGTGGGTTGGAGTGCTGACTGTGGGGGGTTTTTTTGGATTTTTTTGGCGGATAAACTGTGGGACTTGGTTCCGGCTTGCCTGGGGAGGGGTATATTCAAGTTTTCTCAAACACTGACGAGAGTAAGGGGGGGGGGTGTGGGTGTAATGGGGGGGGGGAAGGGGAGAGAGGGGTTAGTGGGGGGGTGGGAGGTGGAGGAGGGGTAAGGGGTAGTGGTGCCGTGTCGCGTTTTATTGTGTTGGGGTGATTGTTTCCGACCAGCGATAAGATGAGTCTCAAGGGACGAATCAGTCATTTGAACGGGGGGCATCAACGAAAGACCTCAGCCCCGCAGAAACGAAAGAGGGGGGGGGGGACAACGTCAATAGGGGTCGTTCACGGAAGAAGATTTTTTGTGTGGGGTTGGGTGGCGTAAAAATATAGGACAGTACAAAAGAATTTAAAAAAGAAAAGGAGAAAATCAATGGGAATCGGGGCTTCAAATCTCAAAAGCCACAAAGGGAATAAAAAAAACGAATGTTCAATGTTTGCAATGTTTTTGGAACGCGAACAAAGAGACAAGGGAGAGTTTTCAAACTTGTGCAAGCAGAAAAGTGTCATTGAAGAGGCAATTCGGGAAAACCAGGGGGGGGTTTTGTGTGGTTCTTTTGTGGGTGGTGTTGTGGGTGGTTCAGGGGGGGGGGGGGGGCGGGGCGGAGGGGGGGGGGGGGGGGGAATGTTTGGGAAGGGGTGCTCATGAAGAGGTTTAGGGGGGTGGGGGAATGGCCGACAACGAGAACCAGGAAAAAAAAGAAAGAAGAAGAGAAGAGAGCCTCACGGAACGGGGAAAGAACCGCTCACAGGGTCGGAAAAAACCCAGAGTCACAAAAAAACGACTCAAAAGGGGGGTCGATCCACAAAAGTCGCCAGGGTCTCAACTTTGGATTCGGGGGGGGGTCAGCTCCCACAGGGAGGGGATTGGTGCGGGTGTAAGGAAGACGCGGATTGGGGGGGGGATTTTTCGGGTAAAAGTGGGCTTTTGACGGCGTTGGCAGTGTTTGTTGGGGATGGGCCGGGGGGGGGAGGTTGCCGGTGAAAAAGGAAAAAAGGTTCTGTTCTTAGGGAAAACGGCCACCCCAAATCAGTTGGGGCGGCCAGGGGCTGGGCGTTCTTATTAGCCGAAAACTCAAATGGCGGTCTCTAACTGAATGCGGGGACCTAGTGTTGCAACTGAGAGGTGGGGTTTTAGGGGGGGCGTTCGGTTGGAGATGCTTGTCTTCTGGTTCGTCTTTGACTTGTCCACCTCCCGTTACAAAAAGTGCGGGGGGTGTTCCGGGTCGGGGGTCAGGCGGAAACAGGGGAACAATTTGTGGGTGTTGGTGGGGAACAGAAAAAAAAGGGTCGTAGGGAGGGTGCGGGATTGGCAACACGATTGGTATGGTGAAGAGTCTAAAATTCCTTGGACGGTTTCTATTGGGGGGGTTGGAAAGGGGATTGGCGTCCTGACGAGGATGGGGGGCATGGGTGAGAATGAAAAAAACTGTCAGACAAAACAAGCCTCCAAGAGAAACCTGGTGGGGGGGGGGGGTTTCGCTTAAAAAAACAGTATCAGCACCACAGTCGATGGGGGGTGGTTGAAAACGTGCGGGGAAAAAGTGGGGAAAGGGAATCACGGGGCATGCAACACTCGAACGTCGGGGAAAGAGGGTATTTGACACCCGGTGGGCGGTCGATCCAAAACTACAGGTCAGCGGTAGGAAGCTAGGGTATTTGGGTGAATAAAAGGCCTACCAGGGGGGAAAAAAAGGGGGGTTGGTCTGCATCAGTTTCTTGTCTCAGGAAAATGGAGTTCGGGTTGCTTAAGGGCTTTCCCTTACCATACCCCTTAAAACCGGCTGAGGGGGAGGAAAAAGTGTCAGTTCTAGTTGTAAAGGGAGGGGGGAGGTTGGGAAAAGGTCCACCCGAAGGGGAGAGTAAATAGAAATCCGCAAAATCAACAAGGCACCGAGAGGGTAGAAAAAAAAAAATGAGGAAAGCAAGCACGGAGGAGGTGCGGTCAGAAGAAGGAATTTCGTAAAAAACGACAGGGTTTGCACAAGAGAAACACTCAGAGGGGTTAGGGAGGAAGGGAGGGGGGGTTTTGGTGGTTGGGGGGGGGTGTTAGGGGAAGCTGTGGCGGGTTTGGGAGGGGGGGGGTTGTACGGAAGAAAAAAGCGGAGGGGGGGAAACCCACACGGTACGAGAAATAGGTTGTTGGGGGGGCATTTGGAGGTCAGGCTGTTTCAGGAGGAATGGGCCGCCACGGTCGTGGGTGTGGAGGAGAAAACAACTACGACGGGACCTTTGGGTGGTTTCAAAAGGCAAAAGGATCATTGGGGGAAAGGAAAAATCAGCCCTCACGCCTATCAGAAAAAGGAAGAGAAAACGGTGGCACACCAAGTTCAGGAAGTTGGTTGGGGGGGGGGGAAAAAAAAAACAAGGAAACGAAAGGGGGGGGGGGGGTGAAAAAAAAAAGCTGGGGGTAGTATCGAAGGGGGCTGAGAAGGGGGGGGGGTAATCTACGTCACGAGGACGCTGCGGAAGGGGGCAAGGGTTGGAAGTGGAAGGTGATTTTTTTGGGGAGGGAGCTGGCGCGGGGAGCGAGGTTAGGGGATGAAGGTTCTGAGACCAACGCCTGGGGTTTTGGAGGGGGGTAGGCTAGGTGGAATGAAACGGGGGGTGTTGAAGGTGTGGGGGTGGGGGGGGTGACATTGGTTGGGGGGGGTGAAAAGAACATTAAAAAAAAGTGGGGAAGTTGGGGGGGTGGGAATTGGTGGGGGGTAGGGAAGGACGGGCAACAAGAGAATCAATGAAGCAACCCTCATATTGAAGGAAGCCCAAAAAAAAACAATTTCCAAAAAGGTGGGGGGCACAGGAAGAAAGGGCCGTGACCGAGTGGCTCACACGGCCTGGCCTGGACGCCAAAGGACCGTTGGATTTTCAAAGGAAACACCAATGAACCGCCGAGGTTGTGGGGACAACTTAACAGATGATTTCTTTCCAGGGGGGTGAAAAAGCAACGTGGGGTGGTCGAATGCAGAGGGGGCCTCTGTGCAGGATGGGACGCTGCAACAAGGAAAATGTGTCATCGTCAGCGGGGAGGGGGGAAAGCGAGGGGGCGGGGGAAGGATTTAAGGGGTTTTGTTTGTTCAGAGATTGGCATGAGGGAAACGAGATTGGGGCGTAGGAAGAAGTGGGCAGGGGTCAAGACGCAGAATTGAAGGCCGGTAGGGAGAGGGCCGGGACTTTTTGGGAACGAAAAAAGTTGCGGGGGGGGGGGTGGGGGGGGGGGGGGGGGGGGGGGGGGGGGGGGGGGGGGGGGGGGGTGAAAACGGGGGAAAGGAACGGGGAAAAGGCGAACGCCGGTGTGGGGGGTCCGTCTTTGCAGGCGATGGAAGCTTGGGTGGGGTGAAAGCGGTGCCTAAGCCGAAAAAGGGGGAAGGGGGAGCGAAACAGACCGGCATGGAGAAATTCGGTAGGGACATACTAGATACAAGGTGATGCGGGGGAGGTACGGGAAAACAAATTTGACTTCGGAAGAAATTCTCGGGGGCAAGAACATGGGGGGTGAGGGGGTTAATGGGGCGCGAAGAGGGGGAGGTGCGGGCTGGCATTACGAATTGGAGAATTGCAGGACGGTTGGAAAAGGGTAACGGGGGGGGGGTTAGTAAAAGCTCCTATAGGGGAAAAAGGGGGCGGACGTGGGGGCGGGGGGCCGGGGGGGCACGGAAAAAACAACAGATCAGGGAAGAAAGATAGGGTTGGGATGTAGGAAGTGGGGGGACCCCGAGAAAAGCAGGACAGGTGGAAACGCAGAAAAAAAAAAAAAGATGGGGACAATGCAAAGAAAAAACTAACTTCACAAAAAAACAAAACCTGTCAATACAGGGGAGGGGGGGGGGGGGGGGGGGGGGGGGGTGGGAAACAAAATGAGGAAACAAAAAACAAAGGAAAAAAAAAAAAGAAAAATGGGAAAGAACGCAGTAGTGTTCGAAGTGACAACGAAGATGGTGAGCGTTTAGGAAGCAAACCAACTAACATCACAGAGGTACAGTAGGAAAAAAGGGAGGGTCCAAAAATGTTCGAATGAGTTTCTGGTGGTTGATTTGGGGGGGGGGTGTAACCGTAGTGCTCAAACAAAAGAGGAGTAAAAGTTGGGACCCCTCACAAGAAAAGTTTAAGTGGAAGGAAAGGTTGTGGGCGAAAGAAGGGGTAAGTGTGAAGGGGGGGGCAGGGGAGTCAATGAACGAAATACGGGGGTTGGTGACACACCAGAATTTGAAAAAAGGGTTGTGGCTGTGTAAAAAAGAGGGTCGCTGGTGAGAAGACAGTGTTGTGTGCGACAAGCGAGATCATCAGAAAAAAAAACCAACCACAAGGGGAGGGAGTAAAAGGAGAGAAAAAGAGAGCCGGACAGACAAACTGTTAAAGGTAGAGGGACAAAGCTAGGAGGAAAAGAAAAGACAAACAAGAAATAGAAAAGAAGACCAAAGAGGCCACTGAAAAAAGGGAAAAAACATAGGGGAAAATTCGACAGATTATTAATTTGTGTGGGATGCGGGAGAAAGCTCAGCACAAACGACTTGGGGGGGGGGGTCGAACTAAAAAAGAGGGGAAGTCCCGACAACCAAAGGAGAACAATTTACAAGAAATCCACCACACAAAAGAAAGGGAGAAAACCAAAGAACCATCACCCAATACATTAGAATGCCCAACTGGGCCAACTCCTGTGGTGGAGAAAGTCCAAAAAAAACGGGAAAGGGTTGGAGTGGTGGAACTCCAAGGGGGGGAAAGTCGCCCCAACGGCAACGGGAGGAAAGGAAAAAAAAAAAAACCTAGATAAAAAAAAAAGAAGGCGTATGTTGGTATCCAACATCCTGTCAATGGGAGTGGACCAAAATAAATTGCGGAAGGACCGGGAAGGGGGGGGCGGGTTGGGTGGGGCCCTCGCTGGAAAGCAGGGGGGGGGTGGAAGAGGGGGTGGGTCTTCAGAAAAACCTCAAAGCGAAATCGGCGATGTTCGGAACTAAGCGGGAAAGGGTGAAAACGGAAAGGAAGCCCTAAGAAAGAGGAAAGTTTCAACCAATCACAGACCAGGGGGACAACCAAATCAAAAGGAATAACGCCGAAAATCGTTGTACCATCGTAGTTGTACCAAAACCAAGCCCGGCCCGACCCCCCACGGCCTAGAACGGAGGTCTGACGACACGTCAAACAAAAAGGTTCACCGTCTCGGCGCCAAATCGAAAAAACGGTCCGTCAAAAAGTCACGAGGGAAAAAGAAGTTCTAAAAAAGAAACTTTACGCCGGCCGGTCGTACCAAAGAAGAAAAAAATGTACTGTACGACTCTGAGGAATCCCCGGCAGAAAGGTAAATTGCTCCAAAAATTGGGCGACTCCTTCAACCACAGTAGGCGGAAAGCACCGGGCACTGTTGGAATAAAAAAACGGGCCCTTGAAAAAGTCAAAACCTGCGCGGATGGGTGGGTGGATTGGGGTGCCTACAGAAGCCAAACTCACCCGGAGCTTACTCCCGGAGAAAAAAAGAGCACCCGAAAGGACAACAAAACAATTGCAGTACCAGGGAAAAAGAGGGGATGAAACTCAAAATCAAAAACGTTCGGACGAAATAAAGGGAAGCATCTCTAAAACGTAAAGGCTCAAAAAATAAAAAAAAGCTCCAAGCAAATGAAATCAAGGGCCCCGTCCGAAGAAAAGCGTATGGAAGGGACGAGCAGCCCACCAGGGGAAGAACACAGAAGCAGAAAAAGGAGGAGAGATATGGAAAAAAGTCACAAACAAGAAATAACATTCATGAATCATCTAAAAAAAAAAGAGGCCTAAGAACACGGATGCATCACGTGGAAGGGCAGGAATAAAAAAAGAAAATCGGGAGACGGCCGTCCAGCGAAGGAAAAAAAGTCGTAAGGGCTGCAAAACACAACCCGAAAAAAAGAAAAAAAGTCATTGGTGGGGGGCCACAATGAAAAAGGAGAAACTGTGCGCGTGGGGGGGGGACGAAACCAAGTCAAAAAAAGCAGGTCCAGATGGGGTAATATGTTTTAAGGGACGGCGGACCTCAAAAAAACAAAAACAATGGACAAAAAACAAGAAGAAATATGAAACCTATAGGCCAATGACTTACCAAAAAGAAGGAGAAAAAAACACCGGGGAAAAAAAACACCGTTCTCCGAACAAACTCGACTAACCAGAAAAAAGATCTCGGGTCAGAAAGAGATGGGGTAACCCAAAAAAGGTCAGCCAGAAAACCGGCTCCACTACAGGAACGCCAGAGAAAAAATCGAAAGACCCAACTAAAAAAAAAGCGGAAACGGGGCCTAATCAGAGTTGCCCACTAAAAATCGAAAACCCTCAACTGCGGGGTCGATTCACCGAATGCGGCGACAAAGTATCCTCTACCGGGTCAGTGTGACAAACTTTCTTCCTTCATCGGAACCGAGAGCCCACCTGTTGTCCCATTGTAAATTGTCCCACAACCCAAAAACAAGTCAAGGAAAAATAGTCATTCGTGAATCAGGTTGAGGGGGGAAAGTTTTTTGGTTTTGTTTGTGGGTTCACCGCAAAAAGTTAAGGGGTCGACCAATCAGACACCACCGTGGGGTGTCCTTTTCCTACAACGGGCAAAAGGGGGGAGAAAAAACCCAAGGCATGGAACTCAAAAACCGGGAGAAACCAGGGATAACGCAAACAAAAAACCTTCCTCGTGCCATGTGGTAAAAAAATAGCTGGGAGCCGCAGACAAAAACGAAAGTCCGCCTACAATCATTTTCTACTGCAACTGAGGGAAGTGGCGAACAGTCATGACTTCTGAAAAACAACACCAGAATACGCGCGGGCTCTAAAGGGAGGTTAACTAAAAGAGAGAATTGGACGGGCGAGCGAAGGCTCCGGCGGGGTGGGGAAGGAAACATATTGGTAATCAGAAAACCGAGGAAAGACTACCATAAAGGGGGAGGAAAAAAAGCGTAAAAAAAAAAACCAAAGAGGCCTTACCGTTCATGGGAACCATCCACGAAAGAAGGATTAACCCAAGACGGGAAACGCCTCCAATACGGACAAGGTGAGAAATCACAAAAATCCGAAGTCGAGCATCCAGGGAACCCCACCACAAAAAAAAATTCAATCAAGAACCTCGGTTGAAAACCGCGAAGAAAAGGTCTATGATGGCCACTTCCCGAACAAAGAACACCAAAGCCCAAAAACATAAAGCTTCAGTCATAGAAGACGGACCACCCAAAAAGAAAAAAAAGGGGCAAAAAAAAAAAAAGGCGGAAAATAAAGAGCGCTCAAAAAACAAAGGAAAAACCATGGCCAGAGGCCGAGACAATGGGCCGCCAAAAAAAGACATGGTCAAAGAAAAAGGGGGACCACGACCCTGAATGGGGGGGAAAAAAGCTGACTTCCTGAATCAAGAACCACACCCCAAGAAAGCAATCAGCAGCGCTACCCTAAAATGTCAACTCAAATGAGTTGGGAAGGGGGCTCCAAGCAATCCCAGGGGACGCCGAGGAAATTGGCCGAAGAAATCTAAGTAATACTATGGGCCAACGCCCAAAGATCCAAAACTGGGCAACCGCAAAAAAGAAGGAAGAAATGAAACCAAGCGTAAAGTACGCAGGAAACGGGCAAAATACCAAAAGAAAAGAAAAAAAAAAAAAGAAGAAAAAAGAAGAAAAAAAGAAAGAGAGAAACAAGATAACACACGTCGCGCTGGGGGGAGTACTAAAAAGGGATGGGAGAGGGGTGAGGTTGAAGAACGATGTGCTGAAAAAAAAAATCCTAGCGATAGAAGAGGGGGTATGAACCCATGCAAACAACCCGAATGAGGCAAGGAGATAGGAATTGAAAAAAGGGGTACGAACTTCAACTGGGGTAACAGTTGTACCCTCGTGATCGTCGAGGAAGGGACAGAGGAGTTTGAGTCAAAAACTGCAACACGCGCTCGAAAAGGGGGGGAACGGGGAAGAAACTGGCGGGAGAATCAGGAAAGAAAAAATAAATCTCTACAGGGGGAAAAAGCTCAGGGGGGCCATACCCCGAAAAATGTCGACTTGGGGAGAAGAAACAACGGGACTTGTCCGACCTTCTAGTAATTAGAATGAAAAAGGGAAATTTGGGGTGAGAGGAGGGGGCATTAATTCAAGAAAACTGACCGAAAAGATGTCATGGATAAGCAAAAAAAAAAAACAAATGAACCGTCAAACGCTCAGGGAGGAAATCGCTGGACAGGTAAACTTCCAACAACCGCGAAGGACAAATAAACAACACCCTTACAAGGGAACCACCCGCAAGGCAAGCTTGAGAAACGCACGTCATCACAAAATCCCGCAATAGCCTTGTGGGGGGTTCTCCAAACCAGGACTTCCAGCGGCGGCGCAAGAAAAACGGTTAAAATAGTCCAACTGCAAATTCCAGGAGACTCAAGCGAAGCACCAAAAAACAAAATCTGCAAGGGAGAGGGAACTAAAAAACGACAAAATGGCAGAACCTCGAGTAAGCCGCGCTGGCACGGGAAAGTGACGGTTTTCCCAAATCCACATAAAAAAGGGAAAATGTTCGGGTCCAACCAGAAAAAATGGTGATGTACAACCAAGAAGTGACTGGGGGGGGAAATGCAAACAAACAAAGAACGGAGAATAAGACTGCCAACAACACACAAGGAAAATGATTATGGAGAGAGAAGGAGAAAATTTGACCAGGTGGGGACATGGTTTCAACAAAAACCCCGTGGGGGGGGGGGGATAAAATCAAAGTGAGGGACCGCATCCATAGAGTAGGGGGGGTAGGTAAAGAAAGGAATTCCGAAACGTCGGGGAAAGAGTTCGTTTTCCGGTGGTTTTTGTCTGTAAACGGGCAAAAACAGAAAAAGGACAGTCAAGTGCAGGTGAGAGGGGGAGACGGTATTGCAGTTTGGTTTCGAAACTGGGGGGGCAACTAAGAAAGGGAAAAAGTGAAAGAAAAGGGGGATGTCACGGGGGATTTTTGGTATGGCCTGCGTGAAATCCTCCACGAAAGAAGGCCTCGGGGGGTTATGACAGCATTGGGTTGAAAGGGGAGGCGCCGGGGTTTACGTCTTTCGCCAGGAAATTGGACAAGGGATCATAGGGTTTTCACTTGAAGGTGGGGGTAAAATAAATTTTGTGGGGGACACTGGCCTCCAGAGAAAAGACGAAGTCATGGATGACGGTGGGAAAACAGATAAAAGAGTCAAAATAACTGGTGGGTCTTTTCACAGGTTGGGTGGTCGTGAAACTCAACTTTTTTGAGAGTTAGTTCGGGGGGGGTCCTCGTCTTAGGAAGTGTACCACAAATCCGGAAGGACAGGGGATTTTGGCAGGCGGGGTTGTGAACGTGTGAAATGGTTAGAAGGGGTTGTTCACAAGGTTTGTATGGGGGGTTGTTCCGCAGGGAATTTTTTTGGGGGCCATTTGCCTTGGTGTGGGGGGGGAGTAAAGGGGGTGGCGTTGTGTGTGGGGTTGGAAAAATGGTGGTGTGGGGGGGGGGGGGAAAAATGGTGTGGTCCTAAAGTGGTTGGGGTTGGGGGGGTGATTTGGTAAGTTTTGTTCCGGTGGGTGGGGGGGGGGGTGGGGGGTGGGTTCTCACTCCCGCGAAGATTATAGTTCGGGGGCAAGCGAGCCAAAAACCGAAAAAAAAGAAAAAAAAAAAGAAGGTGGGGTCAACAAGGGCCTCCAAATTGCAAAAAGTGGGGTTAACAAGTGTAACGAAGCGGGGGGTTTGTGAAAGAGTTAATAATAAAACCGCCCGAGGGTCTGCTTCAGACCCAGTCAACAAGCTTGTTGTGCCGCCGAACAGGGAAGAAAAGACAACGGAACGCCAGTTGGGGCATCAAGTAGAAACAAGGAATTTCACCCAAAAAAAACAAAGGAAAGGGTTAGATTTTTTTCGAAACAGTGCAACTTCACCTATCAAAACAGGAAATTGTAAAGTGTGGGAAAGGGGGGATTTGCCAACAACTAATCTTAAGAAAAAAAAAATAATCAAAGGGAATCAGCACATCGGTCGGAAAACAATCCATTCATCAAAGGGACTTTGGAAAAAGGGTTGGCGGAAAAAGAAAAGAAAATCCAGCCGAAAAGGTGGTGTCTGGGGGGCTCCCGGAAGGGGGGGGGGGGGCGGAGAGGGAAAATAAACAGAAATTTTGGGTCAAAAGTGGGGAGGGGCTGGCATTTGAAAAGGATGGGAAGACCGGTGGCAAGGGACCCAAAGGAGGGACTATGTGTAGAGGGAGCTGGAAACTTTCTGTGGGGGGGAGTTTAAGGGGAGGGGCAAAAACGCATGAATTGGAGTTGGTCGGTGGACCATGGGGAAGGGTATGGCAAAGTAATAGGGACTTCTAGAATTGAGAAGGGGGGGGGGGGGTGAACGGGGGGCTCGGAGGAAGGGATTTGGGGGGGGTTTTTTTACAAAAAAGGGGCGTTCGGGTGGTGTGGGTTACAATAGTAAGTAGGGTGCAAACAGCAGGAAGCAGGGTCTCGGGAAATGGGAAAGGGGTTTTGGGGGAGGGCAGGAAAAGTTTCCAGGGAGGGGGATGGTTTTCGGTGAGTGGCCTAGTGTTAACGGGGGGAAAAATCTGAACATTTTTTGGGTGTGTGGGTGAACAGATGGGGCCTCTAGGCCGAAAGGGGATGGGAAAGGGGGGGAGAAAATGGGAAGAAAAAAAAACGGGGTAAGGCCATATAGAAAAAAACTGGAAGTTTTCTGCGGGGGGGGGGGAAAGGGAGACGAGAAAGGTGTAAAGGGGGGGGGTGGATCTTTTCTCCCTAAGAGACCTCAAACGGGGAAGAAATTTTTAGTGGGGACTACTGGGAAAGGGACGAAAGAAACGGAGGTCCACAGTATTGGAGAGAAGGCTCGGGGGGGGGAGGTGGAAAAATAAGAAGAAGACCAAAAAAGAGGGATGCCGGTTTTTGTCGGTCAAAAGCAAAAGCTTGGGGGTTCCCTTTGTGGGGTGTTTCCTAAAGGGAAGGTTAAAGTTTTCCGGGAACTTGGACCAATCTTGCAAATTCAAGTTGGACAGAACGTTCTTGCCTTGGGCATTGCAACCCGAAAGGGTTCCATCACACAAGGGTTCTGAACAAGGTTCCATGGTCACGGTCTGAAGACTGGGAAAATGGCAAAGGTTTTTGGGGTACGTGGCCACTGTAATAAGCCTTGGTTTGGGGGGAAAAATACGCTGAGGAATAATTTAGGTGATTTAAAAAGGGGGGCTTACAAACGAAGAAAAGTCTCAAGAGAAAATGTCCCTCTGCAAATGGAAAACAAAAGTCGAGAAAAGAGAAGGACTTGTACGGGAGGTCACATAATGAATTGGCGGGAAAAAGGGCTAAGGTGGGAAGGAAGACCAAGTGCGAGGGGTATCCTGAATGTGACGGTGTGTTTCATAAAACGGAGTTAGTTTGGGGGAGGACCCTGTAAAGTGGGGGGTGGGGGGAGTGGGTTGGCTCTACGGGTTGAAAGCGGGTTGAGGGGAAAGAGAAGGGACGCGTGTTGCAAGGAACTCAAGGTGGTGGTGTGGTAGGGCAACAGGCCATTGCGGAAAAATAAAAGATCAAGGGTATTTCATGAGGGGGGTGGACATGGCAGGGAGGTTTGAGGGGTTTTGGGAGAAAGAACGGGAAAACAAGGTTCGGGGGGGACCGATCGGGGAGAGAGGGGGGGGCGAGTGGGAAGCAGCCGCAGGAAAAAAAAATCGGGGGAAAGTTACAGGTTGTGCGAAAAAAGGGAATGTTCCGGATGGACTGTAGGGTCGCCTTAAGAAAACGCGGGAAGGGATCGGGATGAAGGGTGGAGGAGGGTGGGCAGCCCCGGTGGTTTTGAGTAGGCGAAGTGGGGGGTTCGGGCAGATTTTGAAGGGGGGTGGGGGGGGGGCATTTGTTGGGGGGAGGGGGGGGGGAAACAGAGGGTTTGAAACTTTTGGGGGGTGGTGGGGAAAAAAAGGTTGGGGGGGGGGTGTTTCAGGGCAAAAAAAAGGGGGAGCAAGGGCAAGAGAGGTAATAACGGACCTCAGGAACAGGGGACAAGGTAGAACATACAAGGAAAACGGCAGAAGAAAAAAGTAGGAATGAGCACGGGAGGGGGGGGGCCACCTGGAGGGGGTACCAGGACTACTTGGGAGGGGGGTTGTAAGGATACGCGACAGGGCGGGCAAAATTTTTGGTGGTTGGGTTTCAGGGGCAAGCCAGAGGTATTTTGTGGAAGACCTTTGGGGTGTAGAGGACGATGGGTCCTCGGGGGGCAGGGGGCGGAAACAAAGAAGTAGGGGGCTTGGGAGGGAAGGGAAAATACGACTGGGGGGGGGAGATTGGCTTAAACAAAATGATGGTAAAAGGGTTTCCAGCGTAAAGTTTCTGAGAAATGAAAGGGAAAAGGTGGTGAATAAGGGGTACCAGAAACGGTTGAAAACAAAAAACCTCTTTTAACCTCGCGTCGGAGGGACCCTTGAGGAGGGGGGGGGGGTTGTTTGCGATTCAGGGCGGAGGCCAGGGGAAAAGGAACAAGGCAAAAAGATCTGGAAACGGGCGATTGGGGAAAAATCGTCCTGGGGAGAAAGGAAACTGGAGAAAAGGGAAGGGGGGGAATAGGAAGGCGCCAATGTAGGACGGAAAACAGTACGAAATCAACTGTGTAGGGTAGGGAAGGACGTACGGCGGAGCCGGGGGAGGTCAGATTTCCGCGTGCGAGCACGTTTGGGGAGGGAGAAGGGGCTCCAGGAAAAAAAAAAGTAAGTGTTGAAAGGGGGGGGGAGGGCGCGGTCGGCCCGGGGCACGCAGGTACTTGTTGTGGAGAGCACTCCAGAAGGGGGGAAAGAAAGGGATGGTCGGGAGAAATTTGGCAACCGTGAAATAAAACCAACGATCAAAGATCAGGTCTGAGTGGGGGGGCTTTGAAAAACAAGGTGGATGGGGGGGGGGAAAAAGAACAAATCATTCACAAGGGGGCATGAGATTCCTAAAAACTCCGCTTCGAAAAGGGGACATGAAGAAGACAAAAAAAACTTAACAACAACTGAACGCAGGAGGGGACCACATTGGGCTTTCAAGGAAGAAATGAAAAAGAAGAAAAGGAAATGGGAACATAAACAAAGTCAGAGTTCACGCAAATGAAAAACTCACAGAGGGGGTGACAGCGGGAGAACACCAAGAGTAAAAAGCCAGGATTGCTGGGTGAAAAGGGAAGGGCATCCAGGGGTCTAGGGATGGGGGGGGGGGAGTTTGGGGGGCTTTTTTGGGTATTTTGGGGTTTTGGGGTGTAGAAAAAAAAACCCGAGGTGGGGGAATCACAAACAAAAACTCTGCAAAAGAGAAGGCCACTGGGAAAATTACCGCCCAAACAAAATGGAAAAGGGTAGTAATTTGGGGGGGGGGGGAGGAGGGGGGTTAGTGTAAAAATGCAGGGCCTGGGGGGGGGAGGGTTAGCCTTGGATTACAAATGGGATTGGGGGGGGGACATTGGGTGGTCAAACGCCCCCCGAAGGGATTGGACTTTTGCCCAAAATTTATAAGGGGGTCAGCGTCCTATAAAAGGCTCTCAACTCTCGTCGCGGGCCAGAGTGAACACTCTGTCTATGTCTGCTGAAAAAAAAGGTAAAGGGTGGGGTCACAGGAATGCCTACGACTCCTCAAGCCCTTCTGCTCAAATCTCAGGTCCTCGGTAGGAGGAATAGAGAAGTCGAGGCACCACCGGAGACGGAGGGAGAAGAGGTAATAAAACAAAAAGAAAAGGGAAAAAACCTGTCAAGAACATTCTCCGCAGAGTGTTGATGCGGCAACTCAGACTTATAGAGTTGGGGTCAAATAAATAAAAAAAAAACAAATTCAAAGCCCAAAAGCACCAGCAGAGCAAGACTTACCCCCCTCCAAAACCTGTGGGAAAAAGCACAAACAGTTCTGTGGGGAAAGACGGGGGGGGGGGGGGCCAGGTTGGCAAAAAGGTCCTCTTCTAGAAAGCGCTGCGAATAGGGAGGGGGCCCCTCTTAACCTTAAAATGGGACTACAGGGACAGATTCAAAAAGCCGCATTGGGACAGACAGTCAGCAGGGGTTGGATGAGGGGTTTGGTAACTCATGACCAAAAAGCGCAGAGGGCGGGGGTCCTAAATAAGCGGGCGGAGGGGCAAAAAACTTCAAGAAGCCCTCGGCAGGGTCCGAAGCCCGGCCTAAACACAAGGACGCCGGAAATGGGAAATGAGTGTTAAAAAAACCAAGACCCGGAGAAACAACAGGGCCTCTGGACGCTCCTCACGGGGAAAAAGGGACCAAAGGAAAATCTCGCTCCAGCACCAGCCAAATAACCAACCTTCGTAAAGGGAGAAAAAAAAGTCTCGACCGCCAAGGGAGAAGAGAGTAAATCCACGAGGACAAATTGGGAAGTCCGAAGCGGCTAAGTCGCCAAATCGAAGGTAGGGCTCAAACCCGGAGAGGAGCCGCTTTCCCCGCATCATAAAGGGAAACCTTAAACGCTCCAAAAGGTGGGAAGGGAAAAGTACACAGGAAATCAGATCGCAAAAAAGAAAAAGCAGAAAAAAGACTAAAAGAAAAGTCAAGGGACGAGGATTCACGGTGTCCACTCGGAGAAGAAAAAAGACATCTACGCCGGACCCACCATAAAAAGGAAAAAAAAAAAACCTGAAAAAATGCGACCAAACCCGTCAAAGAAAAAAAAAACGATTCAGGACGACGATCCAAAAAAGGGGGAAGGAAGGCCTGGGAAACCGGGCAGAGAAACCACAACCCCGTAAAATAAAATAAGGGAATGGATTTCACATAAAAAAAGAGAGAAGGCGTCAGGTAATAAAAAAGCGGGGGAAGCGCAAAACCAAAAACGGGTAAAGGGGGACCGGGGGGTCTTGCAAAATGGGTTCAAAATGGGGGGGGGGTGTCTAGACCAAGGGAAAAGACGCAAAGAGGAAAAATATCGTGGAAAACTCATGGAATATAACGAAAAAAAAAAAAAAACGAAAAAAAACCCAAAAAAGGAAAAACCCAAAGTTAAACTAGGAACAAGGTGTCTACGGTCCAACACAGAAAACGGGGGTCACCAGCAAATTACAAAAACAGCGGCTACGAAAAATGAGCCTACCCTCAAAAGAAACAACAAGCTACAGAAAACAAGGGACAATAAAAACAGAAGGCCATCTCCGAGAAAGAAGGCGAAAATCAAAAACTAAAAATCCGGGGAAAAAAAAGAACAACGGAGAATCTGAAAAACAGAAAAGAATCGGAGGAGAAGAA
>Ga0179593_1328489_pt1 | contig 19353 bp, 16 predicted proteins | sample CZODoug2_1_08_16_FD_185931 | JGI IMG/M metagenome (GOLD analysis project Ga0179593, IMG submission 185931) | Vadose zone soil fungal communities from Angelo Coast Range Reserve, California, USA - CZODoug2_1_08_16fungal (PacBio error correction) | ecosystem: Environmental > Terrestrial > Soil >...
GAAGCCAAGAAGTCCTACTCTAAACAAAATAGAAAAGGGTCTCATTGGGCAGAACCAAGGAGAAAGGATGGTCTTGGTTTGATAGGGACACCGATCTTGCTCAGAAAACACCACAAACAGGTTGGAAAAGATGAGGGGCGCCCAACTCAAAAAAAGGGAGCAAGAAACAGCGCCACAAGGTGCAACGATGGGAAACGGAACGGGGCCAGTAATCGGTGGGGACACAAAGTCGGAGCGTCGCGACCAAACAATAATCGGCACGGCACCCAAACATTGGCGGCACACAACGAGTAGTAAAAACGGACACTGGCAAGCATCAGCGTCAAAAGCCGTGTCCTGATCTCCAAAGTCCGGAGATGCAACATCCAGCGCAAGTCAAACAGCACTGAACCTGGGGGACACGAAACACACCGAAAACGAGCTGGGAACGTAAAATCAAATGGAAACGTGATGCTCGACGCAACTAAAAGAAGCAATCACCACAGAACAAACGGCCGCTACTTACTGAGGAGAAAGCAAAAAGTAAAGCCGTCGTCACCATCAAAGGTGGCAATCAACGTAATCCAGCCATGGAAGCCTCTCCCTCGATCTGAATTAAACGGGGCTAAATGGGAGACATCACCAACCAAAGCACTAACTAAAAGGAAGGAGAAGCAAGCGAAAAACCAAGCTATGGACGGCATTTCGGCTAAGGATCCCGCCGACACCAAACTATTTGTGGTTCTTCGGACAAGTCCGAGACCTTGGGGCGCGGGCAGGCCCAACGGGTTTCCACAGTAGACTTATGGAGGACAAAATGGCTAACGGTAATAAAGAAAGAAAAGGTCCGCAGGGAACGCTCACCACCGGGCATCCACCGGCATAGACATGGAAATCGAACACAGTGAAGAGGAAAGATAATGGGTCGAAATCCAAGCAGAAAGGAGGAGGTTTAAGATTGACCCCGGGGAGTGGCTGGATCAAAAGGAGAGCACTTCGCCCTAGCTCTGATCACCCAAAAACGCACGAGATCCTAGGACTGATCTCAAGAAGACATTAAGTCGGCACCTCCGATTCAAACAAAAAGTAGGAAATCACCGTGGATGTTCGCGCTGCAATGGGGGGGACCCATACTCTTGTAGGAAGAATAATGGCGAGAAAAGGTCGCACCAAGTTAAGGTCGCTGGCCAGAAAAGGAGGCGCGGGATGGAAAGACAGGGCGCTCAGATAAGAACTTAATCCCATAGATAACAGCTCTCCTGCGCACGCTTACCGGAAAGACGCGTTTATGAGCCAGCGTGCGGGCGAAGGAATTGGAACAAAACTCGTCATCGAAGCCGCACGGGAGGAAAAAATCATGGGAGAACCGCTTCCAAAGAAAAAAAACGGCGATGAAGAAAGCCAGGTCGCTTAGGAAGAAGGACAAAACAGGAAAAAAGGGGAGGAAAATTCTGGCGATGGCCATCTGGAATACCAGCACAGAAAAAACTCAAGATGAGGAGCGTTGACCTCCTTTGCACGGAAAACGGCACTTTAAACAAAGGAAAACATTGCGACTGACTTTGTCTAAAAACGAACAACTGTCGGCAAGAGCACCCAATCGCTGAAAATCAGAAGACGTACGAAAAGAAAAAGTCGGGCCATCGAGGTCAAGAACGGGAAGGGACCCAAGGTGGCTGATTTGGGAAACATTCCGTCGTGAGCCTGGCGCCGTGTTCAGATCGCCAGTTAAATCAACCAAAATTAACTTGAAAACACTCGTCCACGCGCAAAAGAAGGATTCCAGATGGGGAAGGGCAATCCTGGACAAGGTCACCTTCAGGAAATAGGTCAAGAAAGTACCAGTCCCTCCAGTTACAACCAGGCTAGAAGAAACCAAAAACGGAGAAAAAGTCTATTCAAAAATACCGAGAGGAAAAGCGGAAAGGGACTAGCCCCAATCAAAACTGACGGGAAAAATTACATCTAACGCCGCGAGGAACACTCCAGCGGGAACTTTCACCGAGAAGTCAAAATTTTTGAATAGACGACGGGCCTGCGAGTCAACAACAAAAAAGGTCGGTAAACTCCGGAGCCTTCCACATGAGCAGTGGGAGGAGATTTTAGGAACATTCCCGTCGCCTTAGACAGGGCGCGGTAGGGGCCGGAGGGAAGCCTTTGGCGGAAGCCAAGTCCCCGAAGCAACAAAAAGCAGGATTCCTGCCTTCCTGCCGGCGAATGAAAAGGCCCAACGCACTACGGCAAAAACGGAAGAAAAGTGGCGACAAAGGACCGATGAAATCAGTTAAAAAAAAGACAAAAACGAGGGCGTAAGGCGGCAAGGATACGCACAACTTGTCCAAAGCGCAATGATGGTAGCCCATCGAGACAATAGGCAAAACAACAGTGTATGAGGAAAGACGGAAAAAGGGGGGCGTAGAGGGCTCGCCAGACAGCAGGAATCCCTGGGAAAATGGAGATGGCAGGGGTCTAACGACACGGTCGAGAGGGGGGCAGTAGTAACTGTGAAGCCATCTGAATGGAGATATCATCAGCAGGAGGAGACTTCGGCTAAATAAAGTAGAAGGAATCAGCCGCAGAGCCGACATCCGGGGTGGATGAACGGGCCAAATGGCAGTGAAAAACAACCTCAAGACCGAGGTTGGAAAGGGAGTAATGGCCCTAAACTTCCAGTACACGAAAGGAAGGGATAGTCGTTGGTTAGGTCGACCAAGGGGAACGATGTCCGCTGATACAAACAGAAAAATCCAAGAAAGTTGACGAAGATAGGGATGGAGTAAGGGCGCGAAATTGGAGTGGAAAGCGCCGCAGAGGAATGTCGTGGGGTATCAAGTAGAGGGGTGGGACGAAAACACTCTGTTGGGAAGGGGCGTTTGAAGAGTAGGAAAAAACATGGACCAAACAATATGGAACGTTGAAAAGATGGCATAGTAATGGCGATGGGTAGGCCGGGTGGTTGACACCGGGATGGGAGGAGGGTGCTGTACAAGGAGGAGAAGGTAGTGATGTATCTATGGAACCATTGCGACGGGAGGATCAAAGTGAGCAAGAGATAACCGGGAGACGGAGCGTCGTGATGAATGGCGAAGGAAAGGGGCAAGAGAAGAATAGGAGGGGGGCGGGTGGTGGGAGGACCTGAGCCTGGTCAGTATTCATCAAAAAGCAACCACGAAAAAACCCATAACTTGGAATAGAGAAGGGGGAGCCCCGCCGCCAGTAGGTATAAGATTCGAGGTATCGATTACTATAGTTAGCGGCGACGGGGGAAAAGACCGTGTTGCAAAAACATAAAATGTCGGACGGTGGAAGACGTTGAGGGGGGACCAGTGAAACGGAGCGCCCAAGGGCTCGATCAGAAGGGGGTATGGGGCGGCTTCGGCTTAGAGTAGAAATACGTCCGCAGGAGATAAAATGAAATGTCAGTGGGTCGGCGTAAAGGGCGAGGGGGATCTCCGCAGTTGTTTGGCTCTGCACAAAGATTAAAAAAGTTCTAGACCCGTGCAGGAACGAAGGCCAGGATTCAACAAGAGCAACTTGGCACAATTAACGACGAAAGTCAAAAAAAGGGGGATTGTGGAAATTAAGCGAGGGAAGTTACTCAAATGCTGTTAGAGGAGAGCCGAAGAAAGGAGAGCAGATGACGTCGCCATTATCGCTGGGGGATTGCCCAGAGATAGGGAGAGGGCGAAATAGAGGACTTCTTCTTACCTTATACACGGGCCCGTTGAAACACCGGAAAGAACAGCCCGTGAATCCGGGGGTCTAAATGAGAAGCGGGTAATGAACGAGAGAGGAAGAAGGAACATTGGGGAAAATTGGGGGGCTGAAGGCCACGTCAGAATCGGGGACGAAGTGACGAGGAAGGAAATAGGAGGCGCTGTCCAAAAAGAATCGTCCCAAGGAAAACAAAACGCTATATGCTCAGAAGCCGAGAAGAGGCAATTGTAGGGAAGGAACTGCTGTCACGCGATGAGGAGCATCGGGGGAAGTAAGTCGGGCACAGGATCCGATCGTTTGGGGGAGCCCAAGACAGAAAGAAAAAATAAAACCTCTCAAAAAACTGCAACCAGCCGTTTTTTAGAGGAAGAGGAATCTAGGAATCGTAGAATTGAAGGTAAAAGATCGCGGTGGCAGCACAGAGGGAGTGCGCCGTCCATAGAAGGACGCCTTAGAGCCATTAACATCCTCGAAGTTAAGGAGGTAGTTAAAAAACCGCCCGGATGACGATGGGACCCTTTACGAGTGAAACAGGACCAGCCGACGTTCCATGATCTTAGAGAGAGTGGACAGCTTCGGGGGATAGGCTGACAGCTCCGGGTCAGGGGGGTGGGGGAGGGCTTCATGTGGCTGCGTCGCGCCCAGGAAAGATGACGAGAAACCTGGATAAAACGAACCAACGGTCGGGGGGGAACGGAAAAAACAGTGGCTGTTGCTTAAAGAGGGGGGTTGGTCGGTTTCTCAGAAAAAAAAAAGAAGGTGGCACAGTCAGACGGTGTCATACGAGGGACTCAAGGTTTGAGACCAGTTAATCGCTCGTTGTGGGGTTTTGAGTGGTTGGACAACGACGGGGCCGTTAGGATCGGTAGGGGCTGAACGCGTTTCTGATGCCACCCGAGACGTCAATTCCGGCCCGAACAGCGACAGGAGAGTTGGACGATAGAAAAGGGGGTTTTAGACATCATGGGGAGCCTTGCGACGACTGAGCGAACTGGTTGGCTGGGACCCTGGGTGGAAACTTGCATACGCGCTAAAAAGACAGATAAGCAGGACGCGAACGAACACCCAACTTGCGGGATGTCACTGAGATGAAAAAGTCGAGACGGACTCTGGGGAAGGGGGAGGAGGTTTCCTTGTCGATAGCCAGCTGAAAAAAAAAGTAACGTTGAGGCCGGGGGGGGATGGCCCGGAAGGAAAAGTGAAGGTACCGGGGCGCTGGTGAACACCGCCGTGGGCGGGGGCCACAAAGGATGATTTTGGTCGGAGTCTTCAAAGAAAGATTAAGGACTGTATAAGAGTGCTGAGCTCACTCAACCAACAAAAAAACTAGCATTCGATACATTCTCATCCTTGCGGACGCAGACCGATTCAGGTACAGTGGCAGGCACGGGTAAAGAAGGGAAACGGCAGGGAGGGCACAACAAACCAAGGGGCAAAGACCTCACGGAGAAAGGTTTTAAAAGGCAGAGTTAACGGCGGTTTAACGAAGAGGTCGGGACACTCCCGCAACCACTTCCAAGAGTAAACACCCGGAAGAAGAAGAGGACAATGGCAGAAAAAGTGGGTGTCGGGAGAAAAAAAGGATTATAGTCGTTGTTCGGGGCTATAAAGAAAAAAAAAAAGCCTCAGGCCCCATGTCAATCACAACATTGAATCGCGCAGGAAGAGAAGGAGCCAACAAAGACACTGGGGCTGAAAACAGCCGCAACACGGGGGGTCCGCCCGATGGGGCTCGGGAAAGGGACAAGGTTACTTAACGCCGGACGAAGGGACATCTAAATATAGTGCATAACACAAAAATGACTTGAAAACACAAAAGGAAAGGGTCCGAACTGCCTAAACAACGGCTTCCCCAGCCGGGACATGGCCTGACTTAAAAGGGAACGAAAGAATCAAAACTCTGGCTGGAGCCTTACACAATACCAGCGTAGCGGCAAAAAGGGAAGGGTCGAGGAAAAAAAAAATAACGAAGGAACGTTGGAATCAATGGTATCGATTGAGTAACGCAGCCACGTCGACTCTCGAACTATAGGAAAAAGCCAAAAAATTACCCTTACTACTGAGAAGAAGCGACGGAGGGAAGGACCTCGAAAAACCACGCAGCGTTGGACTCTAGAAGAATAAGAGAGAATAAAAGCTAAGCATTTGCAAAGCGTAACCGGGTAGAATAGAAGGAGCATCGCTCACCGAATAAGCACTAACCCCGGCAGAAGCAAGTAAAGGGCGACCTTGAATGAGGGGAGAAGGTCTGAACAAGGGACAAAGGACGATAAATGTTTTTCTGAGGGGAAGTCCGACGATGATTCAATTTCATCAGAAGAAGACACCTCCCTGCAACATGCTGCAAAGGAGAAAAGGAAAGGCCTGATCTGCACAGTACAAGCATCAAAAAAGAGAGTATTCATTCAGTCCAAGAGTCTACCCATGTATGCCGGACGCAGCCAATCACGACCGTAAAGAGGAAGGGAAAACCAAGTGAAGGAGCTGGTCACTCGAAGCCACCTATAACGGCGGGTAAACGGAGGAAAAGCCAATACGGGAAGGGAGGAAAGATAAAGACAGAGTAGCCTTCACGGTCGGAAAATGATAGGACGTGGCTTCAAGCAACATGCAGAGCCAAAGGAAGAAGGACGAAACGTCTCCGTCACCTCAACGCGCCAGGAAAAAATCTGCAGAACACTGGGGGGGGAGTCCTGAGAGGGCACGGGCCCTCGTCGGGTGGGCAGAGGGCTGGGAATATCCCCTTCGCTCTTAGGAAGTATTCTGTTAAAGACACCCTAGCGAAAAAATGCCTGTGAATGCAAAAAGCAGGGCGCTGGCAGAAGAAGAAAACTGACACATCTAGAACATCTCTCCTACTCGTCCCATCCATACCCCTGGAAAAGCGCTGAGCGAAGGGTAAAGAGGGGGAGTCGGATTCGAAGCCGAAAGCGGTGGGAGATCAGGAACGCCTTTACTCTATCCCCTGACAGAAACAAAAAACTTCAAGAAGGAAAGGGGGAGATTATTTCACGCAAAAAGAAAGAAGGCATTGGTGATTACTTAAAGGGGCAAAGATACTCCCGATCTGTTCCTCGCAACCGAACGACAGCAAAGAGAAATCCTAAAGATAGGAAAGAATTGCTATCCAAGTAATAAAGGTAAACGGTAGCAGGTCAACAAAAGAAGAAGGGGGTCGAGGTGGCTAGAAAGGCCTACAACGGTTAAGACAGGCATCAACCAAAAGAAGGAGAAAAAAGCACATCCTAAAGAGCGCGCGACAACATCGAGGTAACTAGTCCATGAGGAGTTGCCCGGTGGCTGTTTGGGACAAGAAGGAACGGCGCCTCACGGGAACTGGAGACTGAAGTCAAGGAGAAGGAAACCATCACAACTCAACGTCATATTCGCAGGGTACCTCTGCAAAAAAAAGGGTTCACAATCAGTTATGACATCAGGAATGCAAAAACAGAACAAAGCAGGAGAAGGAATAAAAAGGCACGGTAAACCCTTGCAGACAAGAGAAACCACAGCGCTACAACTCGCCGCGCAGATGCAGAACAAACAAAGTTCAAAGGAAAAATTGTCAAGAAAAGCTGGCCGACTGTAAGCCACAGCGTCCCATAAGTAAAATGCCTGACTGTGATCACCAACATTTCCTCTCGCTGCATGAAACAAAAAGAAAAAGAAAAATCTCCAAAAACGTACATATCTGAAGAAAAAAGGCTTTGACAGAAAAGGGACGTACGGGAGGAGAAATGGTGTAGTACAACCCTGGCGGGTGGACTCACATAAGGCAACTGTCACAATGGACGTGGATTAGTGAGCAGCGAAAGAAGGAACTTCTACGTGGAAAGCAACATCGGAGTCGTAGGGAGTGGAAGAATGGACCAATCCCCTTTGGTGTGACATCAGTGCGCTCATCAACCGAGTGTTCGAGATGCCGGCGCGATAAAAAAAGAAAAGAAACGCAGGATCTTCTAATCAGGTAGTATGAAACGGCAAGAAAGCAGCAACGCCGGAAATAAGACCAACGCTTCGACGTAGTCTTCAGAAGGATACCGGCAACATCTAAAAAGTCAAGCGAATGATTGAGAAAATAGAACACCAAAAGATCCAACGGAGAAAAAGAAGAGGTGGCGTGCGAGGTAATATCCAAAATAGACAACGGTAAGTTTAGATGTCCGGGTAAACTTCTGACGCACGACGACGTAGAATCGTTGAGGAAGGGACCTTAAAAAAAGATACACCCCTCGCAGGAGTAGCGTGAGGGGCCGGATGCAAAATCGACCTGAGCAGGATCCTGAAGGAAAGACCGACATCCTGGTTGAACGGACTTTGAGGAAAGAAACGGGGGGAAACAAAAAAAAGACAAAACGAGAGGGGAAGAAAAGATTTCGGAAAGAACTTCCAAAGCACGACACTGCTAGTTCGTTGACAGTGACGCTCATGTTGACTACCCCGCCGAGGGTCACGCCGGGGGACTTAAAAGAAAAAAAAATAAAAAAAGGAAAAAACAAAAAAAAATAATAAAGCCATAGGGCTGTAAAAAAGTGGGTGACGAAGAGGGGGAACGGTGACGGGCGCATTTGGGGGTGGTAATCGCCGCGGAGAGAAGGTGTTAAAAAATTGCGCTAGCCACATTTGCGTGAAAGAGACGAACCGGAGGCGGACGGTCAAATAGAGGGGGAAAGCTTTGACGGATAGCGGAGGAAAAGTGAAGCCGCTGGTGGGAAAGGCGTCCGTTTCTTAACAGACAGGGGCACAAAGGAAAACTGTGGAATCATGTTTGCGCCGAGGTAAAGGGAACAGAGAAGGGACGAGTCGTATGTCACTGGTTGAGGGGGAAGGAGAAGGAACATTCGCCATTACGACGAGGAACCTTGAAGGTTCGAAAAAAGTGCAAGGGTATGGGATGGTGATCCGCCCCGCCTTGCGGTGAGACGGCGTTAATAATAGCGGCCGAGATGGGGAGCAGACCTTGAAAAAAAAGGAACCAATCAATAAAATTAGGAATTTAAAGCGTTACCGGGGAGGGATCAGGAAAAGAGCCCAATGAGACAAGCGAAAGGTTGATGGGGCTGGTTCCGGTGCGGAAAAACTAGGTCAGAAAAAAAGTCAATATAGTGGGGAGGCGGAGGTGAAATAACAACAACCAGGAAGCGCGTTTACGCGCTGGGGTGGTTGGTGAGCAAAAGGGCTAAAAAAAAGGAATAGAAGAAATAACCAAAAGCCCCAGGGAGGCGGAAGAAATCAAGCAAGTGTTGGGTCCAATTCTCCGAAAACGAACGCGGATTCATAAGAGGTGAGAGTATCTAAGTCCCCAAGGGGATGCGGAAGAGGCGGCACGAGCGAATATGTCGAAGGGGAGAAGCGCATTATCGCTCGGAATAAACTGTAAAGGAAGAAGTAGGTGGCGAGGGGAACCCAGGTCGCAACTGTGCGGCCAGTTGAAAAAAGAGGCGACGCAAAGGGGGATGCCGACAGTTCTAGAGGTAAAGAGGCGGGGGGTGACGACCGTAAGAGAAGGACGACGGTGCGCTGTTCAGATGGGAGGTCCACGAAAAAGGAAATGTATGAGAGGCTTTCCATGAAATTAAAAAGCCGGGCTCAAAGGAAAGGGCAGGGAACCTGGCGTAGGGCGCGACATATAGAGCCGCCTTCAAATCATTTGCTGTCCGCGATGAGTTTGATAAAAAAAAAGCCCAACAAAAAAAAGAAACAAACCGGGAGAGAATTATTGCCAGATAAGAGAGTGGTGAGGAGGACCGCCGCTAGACGTAGAAGAGAAGAAAGAAGGGTCTCCTGGCAAGTGACCGATGGGACTTAGGGGAAAAAGGGAAAAAAAGAATTGGAACTAAGTCCGGTGGAGGCCAAGGAAAATTCCCGAAGCCCCAAACCGGGGCAAGGTTTGCAATTGCACCGGCGCAGGGAGTATGCTGGTAGGGGGCGGAGCAAAAAGTCGAAAAAAAAAAAGGAACTTTTCCAAATTCGACGGCGCGTACATGAGAGAGTTACGGATGACAACGCTGCGGGTGAGGAAGCTGGCAGGCTACCCTCGACACGACGAATAAGGACGTGTTTGCGGGAGTGGAAGGTCGGAGGAAAAAAAAAAAAAAAGAAAGACAGGACAAGTAAGAAATGAAAAACTGTAACCAATCAAGCTCGAGTGGTTGAAAAAAAGCTTGAAAGGAGGATCGACTTTATTCGTTGCATCCCTACATAGAGGGGGCAGGACAAGTAAAGCATGGTACACCTGCTTGGACGTGGTGAGTAAAAAAAAAGGGACTCTATGTGGTTAAGGTACGCGAAGGTGTCACGCCGTGACGGATGCACGAGGGAAGGGAGCTGGTCAAATTCAGGGTAATGAAAAAAGTGAAAAAGTTCGCCGCCATTGAAAAATTCGAGCGTTTTGGGGCACGTACAAAAAGATTTTGCTCCTCTCCCACTCGATAAAGTGGCAAAGAGGCCAAAGTGCTAAAGAATGGTGTCAAGAATAAAACGACCTAAGAATCAGTCGCAACGAACCACCCCTGGCGTCATAGGGTCGCTCAGAAGAAAGCTTCGGGGAGAACTATGATGGCGTGGGGGGGCGGGATGTTCCGGTGGACGAGGGAACTGCGAACAAACGTATTCTCGTGTAAGGCAGGGGAGAATGCGCCACTTAGAGGTGCGATGGAACCACTGAAAGGGTTAAACACCTGCCCGAAAGAAAGAGCAAAGTTCGAGTCGCACTTAAGAATTGCTAGAGATAGAAAAAAAACGGAGGAAGAAGTACAAGAAGAAGAGCTATTACACCTACCGATAAAAAGACGTACGCCTCCTAGTAAATGGGAGACTGTCAGTAACTATTGTCAAAAGAGGACCAAAAAGCAGCCGAATCCAACCTGTAAACATTCACCACGACCCTTGATTAGAAAGGCCTGAACGAGTTTCTCCGGGTCCCGCGGTATCAGAAAAAACCCTTAAAGAAAAGAAAGCAAGATAAATGGCCAATTATAACCCGAAAAGGGGGGAGCCAAGTTCCTTTTGAGAGGATGGATGATTCCGTCTCGGGCTAAGCAAAAAAGAAACAACCCAGTGGAGAAAAGTCATGGGACCCGCACCCTGCTGCAAAGCCTCGGGAAAAAAACGTCTCCGACGGTGCGCCGAAGTGAGGACGGGAAGAACAGTGGCATGACCCCAACGCGGAAATGCAAAACATGGAAATAGCCACAGAAACAAAGGCGGTGAAAACTCAGCTCACGTATAAAACACGAGATGCCTGGAGAGGGAAGGTAAATTAACAAAAAAAAACTTAAAGAGAAGGAGATTTCCAAACTACTTCTAGGGTCGGAACCTGCAAAAAGGGAAAAAAGAACCGCAACAACAGAAAAAAAATTTTGAATTCCACCAGACACGAGCTGGTTTCATGTAAGAGTGACACTAGCTGAAAAAAGAACTCTCCGTCCCCAAATGGCATCACCAAAAAAAAGGCTACTTACTTATTGTCGTTCGAGCACGGTGAGTGGCCGATCGAGAAAAAAGAAACGGGGGCTAAAACTTAAGAAGAAAGAGAACGCGGTCTAATGAATCCTTAAGCGAACCGGAGGCAAATACGATCCGGCGCGGTCCTACACCGACCTACGCGCTACACAGAAAACCGGTAAAAAGGAGGAACTTCCATTTAAGGGCCTATGGAAGGGCTGAGGGAGGGGCTACTTAAGACCCCTGCCCCAGAGAATTATGGTTCTCATAAAGAAAAGGAATCCGACAAGCCCCGAAGAAGCACCGGCAAAAACACCAGGGTTGCCCGAAGACCGGAGAGCGGTGAATTGAAAGTCGAGGCGGAAAGAAGCCACCAAACGATGCGTTCAGCGGAAGATACTATCACCCAATGCGGCACCACCTCATCGCAGTACAGCAGACGGGGGGAAAAGAGGAAAAAAGGACGGAAAAAAACGGGAAGGAGCGAAACGACGGTCTCGGCACTCCCGAAACCAGGGGGCATGGACAGCCCGCTCCAGGGGTTAAAAACGTACCAGAGGATCTTACGTTGCCTTAAGAACAAACAAGAACCAAAGGCCCGCGCTCCGGGGAGAGGAGAAGGCTCCAACCACCGACGCGGGAATACGAGAGACAAAAAGTTCGGCATCACCTGATTAGCTCGACACCTACTCTTGTATCAGTGACGGAGGAGACCCCGGCGCTAAAACTCCCTGGGGGAAGGGGAAAATACCGCCCGAACTATAATATTCACCACTGAAGAATAAAAGGGAAGAGCGAAAAGAGAACTGCATCCAGGAGTAACACGACTCTTACCGTCATCCATGAGGGGAGGAAGCCAGAGGGGGACTGAAAAAAATTCGAATCAAAGGGAAGCACGCGGCGCGCTTTGGTCGCGACTCGACATGATTAACAGGAAGCAAAACACCGGAAGCGATTACGAGCGATGGGGAGAGGAGCAAATCCACTCAGAAAAGGGGAAAGTTGCGGACGATGAACCGATATGTCCCAGCAAAAGAACTCATCCCCAAAAATGATCGGACGCGCGTTGAATTGAGCCCGTTGGAAAATACCGGCAACGGGTAAAGGGTCCAACAAGTGAGTCTCTGATGGGCGAAAGCAAAGGAAAAAAAGGGTTTCAGCCAGAAAACAGCTCGTGGAAGATCGAAGTATCACGAAGGCGGCGGGCGCACAGAGAGGTCACAGAGAAAAGACGCCCGGTGGCTGATTTGATGATATTCTGAAGCCGCAAAGTGCAACGGCGAAAAAGAGCCTTACCAACACAGCGAACACGACGATCCGTCAATGAGACGTTCCTCCTCCCAGGCCAAAGAGCACTGAGTTCAAATCATTTTCGGCAAACTGGAAGAAAGGACCGTAACTCCAAATGTAAAACGTCCGACTGACCGGGTGCAACAAGCGGACTAACACCCTCACGGAAAGGGGACACACTACAGGAACAAAATTAGGAGGGGCAAAATCAAGGCCATCGCGGTCCGAACGCTCGGGCACGCCAACCCACCCGACACAGCGTCGTCGAACCGAGGGGAAACAACAAGAAAAGGAAAAACTCGGACCAATGCGGAGCCCTTCAAAGCGCCCATTTCGTCACAGGGGGTGACAGCCCGATGATCAACGGTCCTAAAGGGGGGATACTCGTCGGTGGTCGAACCCAGACTCTCACCGGCAACAAGAACTACGATGGAGCTGGAGTTCGAGCAATAAGTCAAATTCAACTCCAACAGCGGATTGAAGAAGGACGCTTTTCCCACTTTCAAGAACTCATACCAGTGTCGCTAGGCACGGCTCGGCCTGCAAAAACGGGAGAGGGGTAGAAAAAAGCCTAAAAGAAAGAAAGCAGGATATCAACAACGCGATCAACTCAAGGAAAACAAAAAAGAGAGAGTCGTTGCGTCAACAGAATAGAAAAGAAACGTTCCAAGGGCGGCCATGCCGAGAAAGACTCAGACTCAAAAAAAAAGGAAACTAGATATGGGTTCGAGGTCTCGGGAAAAAAAGGCGACCGTGAAAAATTTGGAGAAGGATCCTTCAACCACCCAAGGAGAGATGGGGAACTTAATAAGGATCCAGAAGGAGGGGGGTGCCTATCCGCCTTCGCATCATCATGTGCGTTAGGGCCCAAGGAAAAGCGGCACACGGAGGCAGGATCCATCAAGCGAGCCTCCATCCGGGAGCGGAGGTGAACAAGAAAGGGAGGGGGCCACGCTCCAGAATCCGTGTTGAAAGGGAAAAGAATGGTAAGGGGCGTTAACGAAACGACAGCCGACCTGCTATATTCAACGTTTAGTGACGGGGACTACACAGGACCGAAAGAGGTTGGAAATGGGAGCCTCATTACCGCCGAGGGCTGTCAAGAGGAACTATATAGTTGTAATAAAGAAGGAACGCTTGGGGAGAACGAGATCTAGTAAATATTGTGAGAAACAAGTAAGAGTTGAGAAAAAGAGTTGCTCGATTGCGTTGCACAAACGAGAAAGAAAAAAAAAAAAAAAAAACAAAAAATAAAAAGAAAAAAAAAAGAAAAGACCGAGTGAGCGGACGGAAGATTGGGTTGAGCAGGGGTCATGTCACGTCTCAGGGTGTAGCATCGGGGGGTTCACTTTGCGGACCCGAGTTGGAATATACTTTCAGGGAAGTATGTGATTCCGCCAGATTGCCCAACGGATGGGAGAAAGACAAGGCGGGGGAGAAGCGAATAGGACGAGGCAAGAGGTTCGAAGGTTGGGTAGGGAGAATGACTACAGGCGCCAATACCGGGCCTTTCGATGGACGCAAAATCAGCAAAGGGTGGCCGGGTGAATGGTGGAAGTCAGTTCGGGGGCCGCCGACTGCGTCGTCGATTATAAGGCAAGATGAGTGACACGAGGGGAGAAAACCGTGGTTGAGAAGAACACGAAAAGGAACGGAATTTTGTGGAAAGCTGGAAGTTCCAGTGCTGATGGCCCAATTATGCGCTCGAAGCGAAAGGGTGTGAGGGGTGGAGAGTCTGCGGAACAGATCATCGTCCCGCAGAATCCAAAAACGAGGTCCGTGGCGGGCGAGACATAAAGAAACGGAGTTACGCCGCTCGGGGGGGGGAGAGGGACGAAGAAGAGGGAGACCAGAGAAGGCCATGCCGCTGACATCAAACAACTGTGTGGGGTGTTTCCATGAACGAGACCACGCCTATGAACGAGGGTGTCTGACAGTGAGGTCAGAGGAGAAGGCGATGTAAGGCGGTAAAGAGCGGCGCCATTCTGCGTGATACCGCGCAGTATCGACGGGATTGCCCAGCGATAAACGAGGATCGCGGGGATATCGACCAACGGAGGAAAACTAGTACAAAGGAAGCCCAAAGACAAAGACAGGTGGGAGGGTGGTCGAATCGGAGGTGAGCGGCTTGAGGGGACGGACTTGAGAAAGGAGCGACTCGCTGGTCGAGGGGTGAGGGAGAGCACGGGGAAGATAAGGAGGGACGCCGAGAGTCGCAGGAAATGTCAAAGTCATTCCGACAGGCTTGAGTCCCGCCGAAAACCGCTTATAGGCTTAAGAGAGAACAAGATTCCTGATTTCCATGTATGCTGTCCGGAGGTGATGCCGAAGACGGGGAGAAGTAGATGCCGCAAGAAGCGTGCTGCGAGCCGCCCGAGGAAAAGAAACGCAAAGGCAAAAGAAGGGAAGATGAAGTGGATTAGGACGTCTGAATCAATCGGAAGGAACGAAAATAATGCAGGGGCGAAGTAGCCAGAAATCGCCGTAAAAAAGGCCCGGTGCTCCGGAAAAAAACGAACGGGGATAGTGCTCGGGGGTAGAAGCCACCGATACGGTGTACAGATTCGAAAATACGCAGAGATATAAAACAAATAGATGTCTCGGTGGGACGCCAAACGAACAGCGGACTAAAACTCGCCGAGGGTCATCACTGTTGAGGGAAGCGTTGAACATGTGCATCAGTAGAGTGAAGAATTGGATACGGATGCGGGTCTAGGTCGTGAGGGGGAAAAGATTTGGGACTTATAACCGGGGGGGGAGGAACAATTTGGGGTGTCCCACCGGAAGGCGATCAAGGAGAGGGGTATATCCCCCCTGGTGGTCCCAGCACGAAGGTGAGTTGGGGGGGGAGGGGGGGAGTTAGGCAAGCACCCGGAAGGGGAAGTAAGTTGGCAAGCCATCCAAGAAATGAAGAACCGCCGGTGAGGGAAATGGGGTGATGCACAGGCAGGAGGGGGAGAAGTCGCGCAACCACAAAGGGAAAAAGCCATCTACGGTCAAAGGAGGTACAGGAGGGGGGCCTAAAAAGGGTGAAATTGATGGGACTTGAGAATGAGAAAGATGGCGAATTGTCAGTGGGAAAGGAGAGAGACATCGAGAAGGATAGTATAAAGGAGGTGGAAAGGGGAAGAAGTTGGTTGAAGGGGAAAAGGGTATCACATACAGATTGGGGGTCGTAAGGGGGAGGAAAGAAGTCAACGAGGGGTAGCATACAGAAGGAGGGATAGATTGGATAAGGTTGCAGGGAATAAAGTCGGCGTACTGGAGTAATCCGTGTGCTTAATTCAAAAAAAGAGTTAAGGGCAGTGAGCTGGGGGGGGGGGGTGGGCAAAGGGTGTAAAAAAAACACGGGGTGGTGGGGGGGGGTGGGGTGGTCAAAAAAACGAAACAAGTGGGAACACGACCAGTGGTTGGGTGTGTGGGGGACTGTCAGGGTGAGGTCAGGTGACCACCTTGAAAGGTGGAAAAGAGGGTGGTGGGGGGGGGGGGGGGGGGGGGCTTGGGGGGGGGGGAAAACAAAAAAAAAAATCCAGGGGGAAAAAAACGTGGAGTGTGTTGGGGGGGGGGGGTCAAAAAAAATAGGGGGGGGAAAAAACGGAGCACAGTTGGACAAGAAAACAATTCTAGCCAAGCGTCAAGAAATTCTTTTGGGGGGAAACAAAACTCAATGAATTTTGTTTGGGGAAATGTGAAAGTGTAGCGTGTGGCTACTCAAGAGTGAGGTGCGCTCACCCTTTTAGGGAGCGGGGGTGAAATGGGTGGGGTGTGGGGAAAGGGGGGGGGGGGGTGGGGGGGGGGGGTGGTGGGGTTGCACGGTTGTTATTAAGTGGGGGGTGGGGATTTGTAATTTAGTCAACAAAAGGTTAGTGGAAATTTTTTTAAGGATTTTTTTGGTTGTTGTTTTTTATTTGTCGTGGTGGGACACCGGTTACTCCGCCATCAGAAGGAAAAAGAGGAGGTGGATGTGCAAACCGGGGGGGAAAAAAAGAGAATGGCATACACTGTTTGTTTCGACCGTGACAAGCGGAAGCTGTCTCATCGACGAACTATACTCATGGTGTAAGGAAACCACCCACTGGAATCGGCATATCAGACGAGTGGGAGGGGGAAGGTGTCCTGAATATATAGCGACTCTATCGGGCTCGTACGAAAAACTCACCGATCAGTGGTGTGCATCACACGACGTTCCAATGGTGCACTGATTAACAGGTCGAAAAAGTAGTCTTCCCACTCCTTCCTGTACTCTTCGGGAAAAAAATTGACGCGAATTGTTATAGCGAAATGGGGAGGGGAGAAGTGTAATAATCAAAAACAAAAAAGGGGGAAAAGAGGAGCGAGCACTTCTTATACACGTCGCGTAGAGGAAAAGGAAAGTATGGCAGAGGCAAGGTGGGGACCAAAAAAGGAAAAGAGAGTACCTCACAAAAGGACCTGGGGAAAGATCCCGGGCGCACTTGGATAAACCAACTGCGGAAACAGAGTTCTAAAACGGGCCAGAATAGAAACGACTCTCAAAGCGTCAAAGAAACAAGAGAAGAAGCGGAGATGGGACGAATACACGATCGCCGAGGGGCCTCAAAACGGTTATGTCGGTCGCGTGCGATGATGACACAGTCTAGGGGAAGAGAAAAAATCCGTGAGAGGAAGACAAGGGAACAAAAAAGAATACGTGCTTAGCACGGGGAAAAAAATCCAGACATGTGGTAACCCGTGGAACGGTTACGACTCGGGTGCAGGAAAGGAAAAGCCGGACCAGTACGACAAGAGAATCTCACGACGGAGGGTGGAAGAACGTCACTTCACGGAAACACACTGAGATCGCCAGGGACGGGAGAAATGGCCGTACCTGCAAAAAGAAAGGAAAACCAGAGGGCCAGGCCTGTGGACCCGCCCGACTTCTCGGATCCTGCAAACGAAAAGGAAAAAGAGCAAAACCACCGCAAGGACAAAAAAGGCCTTTTGTCACGTCCACCACGACAACGGACGGGAAGGTTGATCAATGGACATAAAGCGAAGAAACTCCCCTTCCACTTGGCAGCACCACGCCACACGATCTTATGATAGTTAAGCACTTGGAAAGAAAACACAAATCGTGGGGAACCGAAAAGGAATAAAAAAGTGAACGCGCTGGCCTAAGGAAATGTCTGGCAAGCGGTTAAGGCTCCATAGGAAAACGGTCGAACCGCCGGGCAGAACTAAACCAAGGCGAGAGGAAAACGTAAATGGCGAACACACCGATAAGGCTACGAGTGCAAGCACCCACGGGAAATTTCGTCGGGAAAAATACGAGGGGAAAGTTCGCGGCACCGACCACGCAAAAACTGGGTTGCCCCGCGATGATCGGGTACAAAAGAAGAGCGTCCGGGAAAACGAATTTCCTGGAAAAGGCTTGCCCGGAGGCCGGCCGAATCAAAGAACAATATGAATGTCGTCCACAGTGAAGGGGAAATCATTTGCGGAAGACAGAGAATAGGGGGGAACACAAGTCCAACGAGACACGAAGCATAATCCGTAACTCCTTCATGACCTCAAAAAAAAACGACTCAAAGCCGACCACTGACTCTAAAGGGAGACTAATTCCCAGGCCGGACCGGGAACCTACACGAGTCGACCAATGTCGCGCTGAAGCTCGGGGGGCAACTGACCTACGGTACAGCAAATGCAGTAGATAGCAAAGGATCCCTCCTCTTCACATTAAAACGGGGCCAATCCGAAACGGACTGCGAAGGAAAAGGGAGCTTCTTCTCACTACCTAAATCCCATAAACAATCGACTTCGAAGCTGTCACAAGAAAAGAGGTAGAAGGCGGGGAGAGTAGAAAAGAAGAACAAAAGAACGAGAGATAAAAAGCCCGCAGAGCGCCTGGGTCTCGACTCTAACTTACGCCGTCAGCACCAACAAGCAGCATACTACGCAACCGGACGCTTATTGGAGGACCAGGAAAAAAGAGGGAATGCTGACATCTGTTCAGCAAGCAAGCCCGACTCAAAACCCCAATCACACGCCTGACGGCGCGTTGATAAGGGAAAAGAAGGGAGAAAACGCGCAACGGGGGAAGGCCCAAGGTCCGAACTTCTCTGATTGGGGACGATAAACCGGCAATAACGGTTCGGCAGGGGAAGAACCTAAATCGGCACAGACGAAGGAAAGAGAAAGAGGATCGAGGGCACCTTTACACCATACGAAAAAGTTTTGCTGATTGGGAGAATGTACTAGGACCGTCCGGCGTACCTGGAAGAGACAACGCCAAGAAAAAGAACACGACAGAAGCCGAGGTTACTCTTACAGCGCGCAATACTGGAAAAACATTGCGGCAAGTCAGTGAAAGCTTCCCATAACTAATTCCTGAAGGAACTGGTACAGAAGTACCACTGGGCCATCAAACACCAAACCCCAGCAGCAGCTAAACAGCGAACGTCTCACAATACAGAAAAGCAAAGTCCGATCCATCGTCTAAGAGGGCAACGCAAAACCTATCACGCTCAACTCAAGACTGTTGACAAAAAAAAAGGACAGACGGGCAAAAAAACCAAAAAGATAGAACACATTAGTCAATTACAATATCTTCGTGAACGACAATGGTGAAAAACCTATAAAACAGGACTGCTGTGAACCAAATAGCTAAAAAACCAAATCTGTGTTCTACCAAGGAAGCCGTAAACCAGGGGGACAACAAAAGCATTGTCGTGAGAGTTTCAGGGCGCCTCCGCCCCAAGTGCTCTCACAGCGACGGAGAAAATTCCAATAAATGTCAGTCAGATCATCTGTCGTCTTCTCTCGGGACGGCCTTCGCCCCCGGGGAGAGGTAGAGAAACAGTACGACAACATGATAGAAAAGCGATTTCTTCAAGCAGGGATGACCACGCTTCGACAAAAGCAGCACATAAAGGTCAAAAGCCTATTGTGAGACCTCAAAACACC
>Ga0179593_1644018_pt1 | contig 19349 bp, 17 predicted proteins | sample CZODoug2_1_08_16_FD_185931 | JGI IMG/M metagenome (GOLD analysis project Ga0179593, IMG submission 185931) | Vadose zone soil fungal communities from Angelo Coast Range Reserve, California, USA - CZODoug2_1_08_16fungal (PacBio error correction) | ecosystem: Environmental > Terrestrial > Soil >...
AAACCATGTTTCGCGGTAAGTTTGAAAACGTGTAAGCCCTTCGGAATACCAAGCGTCCAGAGTGGGAGAAGGTCCACGTCAGACCGAAGAGCGGAACTCCCCCAGTATAGAAGGGAAAAAGTGGGGGCCGCGACTATCTCCCACACGCAATTGTCCAACGTCAAAAACAGCCGTGGTAGCGGCAGCTGGAAGGTTAAGGCCCTCAACCTCTAGGTTTTATGAAGAATAGTATGCGAGGCAAATCCACGGAAAGTTTGTCGCCACACGTGAAGAACGCTACCGAGGGAGTAGCGAAGCCCTGGTGAATCAAAGGGAAAAGGGGAATGGCACTCGAGAATAAAATACCCGGTCCTTCGGACCACGCGCAACCGTTGCCGCGTTTGAAACACAAGAGTGGGGTTCCTGATCGAGGGTTCCAATGAACGATTCGCTAAAAGGGAAAGGGAACAGAAAACCAATAAGACCCAGAGGGGAATCAAAGCCGTGCAGGATTCCCGTCGAGGGACGAAACAGGAGGAGGACCAGGGGACGTAATACGTGAGGGTGGCTAAGGGCGGGAGACGAGGTAGAAGAGAGGGACGGAATTCCAGAGTGGGGTCACAAGACATTGGTTTACTCGCTGTTCCGCGGGGCTTGCGCGGGGAGCCTGCGTTTCAGGACGCGAAGAAAAGAAAGGATTTAGCGTCGGCAAGGACTTAAGCGAGACCGGGATAGTCGCTAAAGGAAAAGCAACAGCTTCCGAAGGCGTGCCCGAACGAGATAGAGGGATGAGACCCGGACACATCCCAGAGCTTGAAAGGGGTCGTTACCTTGCTCGTCGACCAGGGCGTGAAGGGCCACCGTACCGAACATGTTTACCGAAATTGACGGAATCCATTTCTGCTGAGTTTTTCCGCTTGCCACAGGGTTTGGTGTGGGGGTAGATGGAGGAGCCCGGGATTGGGAAGTAGCCGAACAACGACGCCGAAGATCGTGTCCGTTAGAAAAAAACAAGGAAATGGAAAAATTTTCAGACCATTCGAGTGCCACTAACTCACCACTAACGGGGTAAGTCAAGAGGTATCCCCAGGGCAACAAGGACGAATTTGCAGTGCCCGACGGCGCCTTGAGAAGAAGGGATCTAAGATGTGTTTGAAAAAAGTAAACTCCCTGCACCAAATGAATGCGATGGGTGCAGAACACCCGAAAGGTCCGACGCATATTAACAAAGACTAAACGAGAAGACGTCGGAGCTGCCGAACGCGCCAAAAAGAGGCGACTAAATACAACCCCGCTCCCACAATAAAAAAGAAGGAACAGCCAGTTATCATGCACGAAAGAATGACTGACATGGTATATCCTGTCGAGTGACTCGGGGAGGTGGGTGTTGTGAGGTCTGCTCTCGCTGCGGGTCTCTCTGGCGCAAAGGTGGCTCATAGGTTGCGGAGGAAGCACGTCGGTTCATAATGTAGGGTTAAGGGGAATCTAAATAGAGCAAAGGGGCGCTGGCGCTAGTTAGGCGCGAAAGCGTGCGATGAAAAGGGGAAAGACGAATAGCAAAGACAGCGCGCCGGGCAGGCGAACATCAGCTCAGGGGATGGAGGAAAGGACGGACAGCGCGTTGGGCGGAAAAAAACGCAAGAAGTCAAGGGATGGTAGAGCGCGAAAGCTGCGGGCAGAAACGAGGAGGCACGTGATTTAAAGGAGTGCGCATGGTGAGGAGGTGTTGGGCGGTGGGGTTCAGAGGGGGGTCGCGAGTTGGGGGTGGGGTGATTGTGAAAGAGCCGTGACGCCCCCGCCAGGGAAAGACATGGCAAGAGAGACAAAAAAAAAAGAATGACGGTGGGATTTAGGGAAAAGCGAGAGGTGGGAAGGCGAGAAGGAGAAGGGAGCCCGACTCGGGCAAAGACGGAGAAGCCAAGGTGGGACGGAAGGGAATCGGTGCCGCTGTGTGTAGGTTGGCGTAGGGGTAGCGCGGGTCGCTTGAGGGGGATCGGGGGTGTGGGTGGGTTGTGTGACGATATGACGAGAACGGGAGGAAGATCGAGAGGGAAAGCGAGGGAAAAGGAACTTCAGTGGAGTACGTGGAGACTGAGCCAACGAGAGGGCAATCCGGGCTGGTGAAGAAAAAGAAAAAGAAACAGAGGGTGCGGGATGTTAGGAGAGGGAAATGAAGGAAAACTTAGGAGAAAAAGGAGGGGCTAGTAGAGAGAAGGGGTGTTGAGAAAGGAGTCTCCCAAGTGGGGGGAAGGTGGGGGGCGTCTCGTGTGTGGGGTGGAATCGGTGCTATATTGTGCTGCTGTCGTGGGACAGTGGGGGAGCGACAGGTCTGGGGTGCGTGCGCTCCTCGCGGAAAGTAATGTGACGGATGAATCATGGTGATCGTCTGAAAAACACTGGAGCTGAAATTGGGGTCTCGTGTCATGACCAAGAAAAGAGACATAAAGAACAGGGGAGAGAGAGGGGGAATATGGGCTCTCGAACAAGAGAAAGTGGGACACACCACAAAAAAAAGGGAGGGCAATGAGATCGACACGATCAGCAAAAAAAAAGCGAAGAGGGCGAGACCATCAAGAGGACTACTGAAAAAATAGAAGAAGAAGAGGCCCAAATACAGGGAATCAATCGCGAGTAAAAGACGAGAAAAAAAACAACTACACCAAACACCCTCAATAAGAAGGATCAGAAGGCATAATCCTACTTGAGGGATAGACCTCACCCCAAAAGGACAAGTGAGACTCTACACAGACCCTTTGAAACATACGCAGTGCGGGGAGCCCCTAGGCAGCACTCGAAACACGAAGAGAATCCAACAAATCAACGCACAGACCAAGTACCAAAAGCAAATCTATACACATCTAGGAGGAACACACCAACCAAACAGAGAAGAATAAGACAACTGTGGGATGAAGAAAGAAGGAGCAACATAAAAAGAGAAAAGCACACTGTTGGTGACGCAAAAGGAGAAAGGGGGACAGATCTGGATAGGATATTGGAAAGGGGAAAATATCTCGCCGCATAGGAGAAGTTAGAAGCGTCTCCTGGATCTATCATCGAAATAGAAAGGTAGTCGGGGGGGGAGAGGCGATGCGGGTGGAGGGAAGAGAAATATAGGAGGGGAACGGAAATGGGGCAATAACAAGAAACGAAGAGCACGAACCGGGATAGGAGGGAGCACTTCATAAGCTGACCGGAAGAGAGGAAGGAAAAAGAAGGAAGAGAAGGGACTGTGAGACATAGACGAATAGTGAAACTGGATTGCCGAGTAAAAGACAAAACTACCGGATTTCAAAGAGAAACAACCGAAGGACAATTAGTGGTGGTGAGGGGGCACGCATCTGAAAACGGAAGAGGAGTGACCAACAAACATGACAAAACACTATAAACATAAAAGGGTGGAGTTCAGAGAAGGGGAGGGAAACCGGATAAACTCGGGAGCCGGAAAAGAGCTAAGCAGTCGGCGTGTGTGTGGGGGTCGGTAGCAAAGAAAGCGGGTACGCGGGTCAGGGAAGAAAGGGCGTCGGTGAAACCTTATCAAAAGGGGCCGGGGGCAAAAACAGCGAAACTTGGGGGGAGAGTACGGTACTAACCGTGGGGGAAGAGTCAGAAAAGGTCCAGCGGCGGAAGAGATAAGGTCAAAAAATTGGATGCCACACGAAGGTCGTTGACAGTTAGTTCGGTATGTACGACTATGGGGGGTCTGAAAAGATGGGGACGAGGCGAGGGGCGGTGCCAGGGGGGAGGGGGGAAGGGGGGGCATTTTAACTTGCGATCAACCCGGGAGCAAAGATGAGAGGTGGCTAAGGCTCATATGTGTGCAAACCAGGGTAAGATGAGCGGGGGAAAAAAGCCTACACAAAAACTGGGAGGGAACAAAGGAACGTGACGCAAACGGACGGGCCGTGGATCGGTCAGGGCGGTCTGTCTGGCACTCTGTTTCGTCGCGATGTGTCGGGATTGCAAATGTGGGGGAGGGCGAGGCGATGGTGAGAAGGGGTGTAGATCTGAGGCGTCAAAATAGGGTGGTCAACACCATGGGGATCAATTGTTTGAAAATGGCCGAAAAAAAGCAAGCCTGGGTCATCGGGGCGGCGTAAAAAAAAAAAGCGAAAGGATTGCAAGGCGGGAGGGCGGGGGCGGGTTGGGCAGGGGACCAGCGTGGGAGTTCGTGTGGAAAAAAAAGGGGTGAAGCGTGGACGGATCGGGGGGAGTGCGGGAAAGGGGAACGGGTGATCCGGGGAGCGGGGGGGCGGGCAGGTCAAGGGATCAAGTAGCGGCGAAGAGAAGTGAGAGGGATGCATTCGTGCGACTTAGCGGAAATAAGGGGTCTGGTGGTACGATATCGTGGGGGAAAGGGGGGGGTGGTCAGGTATATTCATGGCTGCTGGTTCTGTATGGCGCGTTTGGGTCCGGTGGTGGTGGGGGCGAGGGGGGGAGGTGTGAAGCGGCGGGTAGTCAGGTGATGAAGAGGGGGAAAACTGTCGTGGTGGAAAACACGAAAGTCTCAAGAAGGTCAATAGGGGTGTCAGAAGCCGGGTGTCATGGCCAGGAAGAGAGACATTTCACGCGGTGAAAGCTAGAAACGGCCTCAATGCGTCTTGCGTGGTGAAGGGGTAAGAGGAAAAATGGCGGCCAACGCAAGGGAACTAAAGGAGCAGAGCGGGCATAACGCAGCCTGTGGGGGGTGGAAAAAGAGCAAGGCGAGCGACGTCACCGGGAAGTCGGCGCTAAAACGGGTAAAAGAGAGAACAGACCGATGGGGAAATAGGATCGGGGGGAGTTGTCCCCTCTGGACGATAGGCTGGGGGAGGAACAGTCGGGGAGAAGGCCGAGGAAACGGACAGCTGTAAGTGAAGCTAGGATGGGGTGTGAAGGGCTAGGGGAGGTCGGCTAAATGATATTATGAGGACGAGGAGGGAGGGGGGTGGGCGGCGGAGGAGGTGTGAGGGGTCGCGTTGGCTGAAAAAAGAGCGGGACAATACGGAATGGGGTTATTATCAGAAAAAACTTAGAAAGATAAAAAAAGGGTTCCGGGGGTTGGAAAAAAGGGGTTCATCCCGGCTGCAGGAGGAAAATCAGTGACGTTGGAGCATGTAAGTAAGAGCAGACCGACGAGATTACCGCGTCGGGCCCGACCAGGGGGAAAGGTCCAAAGGGGGGGGCCGCGTTCAGAGGGGGCCAGGGGCGGCATCTGCCGCAAGGGAGCAAGTATCAAGTTCCTGTTATCGTAAGAGAGGAAGGAGAGTAATTATATACTCCGCTGTTACGGGCTGATAAACGCCCAAAGTTGTTAATATGGCAAGAGGGGATAAAGAATGGGATACACTACCGGAAAAGTGGGTTTGGGAAGGCCTCGACGTGAAAGAGGCGCGTACACATCGGGCCGAGTGAGGTGACTTAACAAAGGAAAGGACTGCTAGAGGGTCGACAGAAGGTCCTGACCACGAATACAAGAGTGGAAACAACAGGGTGTGTGAAACCAAAAGATTGTTGGAGGTGTCTACGTGTGTCAGGGTTGATGGGGTTATTGCTGGACAGATGTTTGGGCATGCGACTGGAGTTGGGCTCGGGGACCCACTAGGCGAGAGGAAAAGGTGTAAAAATCCTTTGAAACGCCGGGAGCATCCGTAGACGAAAGAAAATACATTTGGAGATCAAGGGAAATTACGCCATCGAATGCTAGAACTGGAGGTGCTATTGTAGGGGCAAATTCAAAACGAAGAGAGAGGCCAACATCGGGGGACAAAAAGAACTAACCAGTGGGTACTCGAACATTCCGGGTCACTCCGGGCGAGGTAGATGCTTGCTGTCGCGCGAGAGACTGCGGTCGGCGGTATTTAAGAGCCTAAGGAAGCACACCTGGTAGCTAATTAACAGCTAGAAGTTCTGAGGGACTCGAACCCCGGAACAGGAGAGAGTAGATGACGGCGGGAACGGCACGCAACGATCGTGACAGAGTACGGACCGCGATGTCCAAAGCAGGAGTTGTAGGGCAGGAAAAAGGAGAAAAGAGAACCTGCCGCTCTGTAAGACAAGGCGCAAAATTGAGATGAAAAAGGGGGTGTGCGCCTGCTCCACCGGGGACCGCACTCAGAGAAAAGAAAAAAGAGCCCGGATCAGTCTAAATTTCTAAAAGGGTAACCGTCGGTTTAGCGGGAAACGGAAAAGCGACCCAGCGGCCCCAATGGCGCAGGGAGAAAAAAAAAAAAAAAAACAAAACCGGGAGCGGGACAAGGCAAGGAAGGAGAAAACAAATCCGTTCCGAAAAGGGAGTTTGCGCGCTCAAACACCCCAGTTCAAGTTTAAGGAACGAGAAAAAGTAAAGATCTGCCGATACCAGACAGCATTCAACGCGCCCGCACCCGGAAAGAGCGGAGTGAGCGGCAGCGTGGAGGAGGAGGGACGGAAAGGTTACGGAAAAACTTCAACAAGGAATCATCCGGCAGGCTCGGGAAAAAAAAAAAGCATGAAGCAAAACACCGAGCAAGAAAGGGGAAAGGGAAAGAGCGCGCCGAGACAAGGTAAAGTCAAAACAGTAAAGGGGAAGTATTTTAGAGCGAGAAACGGACCGACAGGGGGTGGCGTCACTGCTCAGCAAAAAAGTCAGTGAGAGGATTAACCGCGCGTCAACCTGTAGGGAAGCAAAAAAAAAAAAATGGGGACTCGCCCCGACCAAGACCCAAGATGGAGGGTCCGGGACTTGCTCTCGAAGGGGACGCCCAGCTACTCTAAATGAAGTTCCCTTCTAAAAAGAGGGGGAGATCAGAAGAAGGGTGACACTATATGGGTGTGTTACCAGAGACGAACGCATCGTGTCGTCGGTGCCAACCGAAAGAAAACAGGGAAAAAGAGGGAACAAAGGGTCGCGGCCCGTTAAGCTCTTTCGAGGAAGAGACAAGATGAATGGGTGGTGGGGCGGGATATCCCTCAATGCCGGATTTTAATCAAAAGGATGCACCAGGGGCGTTCCCAGATTGAGGGAAGCCCCCCGACCACATGATCGTGGAGAAGAAGCCTGGAAAGAACTGGTATTCGCGAGGACAAAGATAGCCTGAAAACTACGAAAGGTTGGAGAGGATGAAGCGGAACTGGGGGGGGAGGGAGCAGCAATGCGCAGCGCAAACTCCCACAGAAGTCAAGAAATGGGGGGTTACGCAACCCTCCCAGGGGAGGAAAAAGCGGACACAAAAACATGCGGAGGAGGAAAGAGAAGAGAGTAAAAAAACCTCGGTATCGCGCACCCCATATCTTAGACGGGCGGTGTTGAGATGCGCATGGATTCTCCAAAGAAACACTGCGCACATTGGCATCTCCAATAGGGAGGGCAAAGGGAATCGGCGTTCTCAACTCCTCGAGCGCAATGTACTGGAAAGAAGGACTATGGCAAGTAACTATTAGGGGCAAGAGAGATAGAAGCGAATGAACGCTCAATCTTGAAGAATTCCGAAGCTTAATGGCAGGGTCGGTCGAGGGACTACGAGCAAAAGATATCCATGAGCTTGTGAAAATCCCGCATAAGGAGGAGGAAAAAGGGCGCAGTACCAGTGATTTCACAGAGAAAAAGGGCTTGAGAGTCCGGGCACCGAAGACCCTATTTCAAAGGCCTTAAAAAAAAATAAAATCCAATCAGTCGAGAGACGGAAGAGGAGAGGCTACGGGCAGGTCCAATGCATCGTTCGGGGGGGGAGTTAAAACGGATAGGATCCCACCTTTCAAAAAACCACGTTATGGTGTGATTAGTGGTCGGGGGAAATTCTCCGGTGTAGACAGGCGAGCTCCAGAAAAGGGAGTAAAAAAAGACGGACGAGGGGGACTCAGCGCAACAAAAAGGAGCGTCAGTGAAGTCTCGAAGATCCAGAAAGACCGGCCAGCAACTGTCGAATGGAGAAAGGGAAGTAAAGGGGAGAAGGCTCTCTTTACAAAGGGCCCACGTTGGAAAGATCTGAATAACGTCGTCCCCTAATAGATTTGAGTGGGGGGGCAAAAAGACTGACGGCGTAGCCGATTGACGTGCAAAAAAGAGAGAGAATGGATATCAAGAAAGCATGTACCTCAATGACGAAGTGAGGGTCGACTCCCCTACAGAAAGGAGGAGCAGAGCAAGTCGCGCAAGTGGCGCGTCACTGAGCAAAGGGGGGGAGCCCGCGACAAGTTTTTACGTTCTTAAAGGGATTTGAGCACTTTTTCGTGCTAAGGGGCGGAAGACGAAAAAGGACTATGACTATGGGCGATTGCGGGAGAACGGACGCTAAAAGAGTAGGAACATGGATGGAAGAATGCGTCTGACGAGTCAGCGTGCGCGTTGTTAGTGGGCTGGGACCCGTTGGAGCAAGAGAAAAGCTCAGCAGCGGAGAAAAAAGAAAGGAGAGTCAAAGGGGATCGTCCGGGGGTCTCCGAAAAAAGACTCTTTTAAATCGCGGAGAGGCGCGGTGGTCAAGGGGGTCAAGAGTGCGACGCACTCGAAGAGTCACGGGTTTGCCGAGACTCTTGCGAAATAAAAGGAGAGAGAGTGGGGGTAATTTGATCGAAGAGACCCCGGCGTCTGTCCATAAGGGAAGAATCCGACCCGATCCTGCGTTCAAGCGAGAGCGCAACGCACGCACACTCCCAGTGAACAATCGTGAGGAAAAAGAGGGGTATGTAACGGGAATCTTTAACGTTCAAGTGTTGCAAAAGGAAATACGCTCGCACGAAAAGGGGACGACCTTTCTGCAAAGGACTACGAACATCAGTCTTTACCGGTCGAAGAGTCCGGGTCACAGGAGGCTTTCCGGGGCTCGACTGAATCGGAAAGGAAGGGACAAGAAGGGATACATCTTGGGTGGTCTGGTCGGGGAAGCGAAAACCGGGGGACAGCAAAACCCAAACCACAACATCAGAAGTGACCACAACTTCTGGGTTAACAAGCGCAGAGTGTGAAAAGGGAGGAAGGTACCAGGAAGCTGGGTCACGGAGGCGACAGACAGGGAACGGGGAAGGAAGGCAGCAAGAGTCTTAAAAGGTCGAGGGAGCGGGAACACAACTTTTCCGGGAAGGGGAGGATCAATATCGCTGCTTAAACGTCGGGTTAGTGAAGACGTCGGTAAACTGTCAAGACGATACCACGGGAAAAAAGAGCGCCGACTTACGTGGTCACCGGATAATATGTTCCGGGCTCAGCTCAAGGCACTGAAAGAGGGGTGCTATATCGTCGTTGGTTCATCTCGTCGGTTGCGGAGGGGGGAGGACGGGATAATTTTAATTTGCCCTAATGCCGAGGCGGAAAGGCGTCGGTTCAACTGGGGACCTGGGGAAAGGGGGGGTAACTCGAGAACAAAACAGGGGAAAAAAGATGATAACCATTTTCCCGGAGGTTGAGCAGGGCAATTGAACGCCCACGCTCCAGGAGAACGCGTAAAGCCGCATACATTCGGAAATCAACGAGGGTACTACCCTCGGAGCACCAGCTATCTCCCGGCCCATCTGGGGGGGGGTGTTGTGGTGCTCCCTTCCTTCTGATCGAGAGGAGATGTACAGGCAACCTGGGACGGGGACTAAATGCGGGTGGGGGGGGGGGGGGAGTTGGGAGTTGTAATAGGCAGCGTAGGATGAAGGAGTCCAAGTGTGCGTGCCAGAGAATCTACTTAAAGACTCGACGCGGGATTCTATGCAGAGAAAGAATGAATTTCGACTGGAAGATTTGAAAAAACGGTTCATGACCGACGAAGAAAATCGTTTCCCGAAAAAGGGGAGTGGAAACACGACGTGGGGGGGGGGAGGCAAATGATCGAAGTTTATGCAGAACAGTGATGGATGCAGAAAGGACAAAAACCACTACACCAAAAAATGGTAAGCCCAGTGGGTCCAGCCGGATCAGATGCCTAGAAAAGACATCATTGCGAAAATACCCTCGGAAGCCAGAAGGGTCGAGTTGCAGATCCGAGGGCCGAAGAGGTGGGATTTCCACGACGTGGTCACAAAAGGGGGAAAGCGAACATCTGCCTTCATCGCGGAAGCAGGGCACTCTCTGGGCGGACTTGAGCGTTGGTCGCGAATGAACAGGCTGCTCGTGGGGTGAAGGACGGGGTTCAGAAGAAAACTCTGTCTTCAATTACAGCGAAACGGCCCAGTAAAGGGAAGTCCGCCGTAGTTCTAAGAGAGTAGAGGAGAAATCGTCAGGAGACGAAAAATCCCAGAATTTGCACCTCGGAAATGGGAGACGCAAGAGCACCATCTTGGGGGAGGGAATTCGACCCGCCGCTCCTGGACGAGCCATTCGCCAAAAGAGCTGAGGGTGGGTCACTGCTCCACGAAGTACCTCACTAGAGACACGCGAAAAGCTAAGAGCGTAAGCATTGACTAAAGGGGTCAGACCGCCCTGTTAGAAGGTGTCTAACGCGGCACGCCATAAGTCCATTCGCATGTGCGTCAATGAGAATTCGACCTGGGAAAAGGAAAAATACCCTTCGCGAACCGGAAAATTGGGGAAGAAACAGACAAAGTGTCGCTGACGGGATCGCAAACTTCGGGCTAAACCGAGAAAAATTCCGGAGGGGATACCGCGACCGCGAAAAGACTGAAAGTGAGCACCCGCAAAGCGGGAGGGAAATGTGTCTTACAAGGCAACGAGACTAGGCGAATTCCGCGTATGAACAACCGGGGGAGTAATCTTGGCCGACTTTTCCCAAGGGAACGTGAACTTGAAGATCAGAGAAGGGAAAGAAAGGGGCGACCACCGAAAAGTGTCAAGTCCTTTATAGATACATCGAACGTTTGGGGCTTTGAGGATCAGCTCACTACAAAAAGCTACGATCTGGAAACTCGCGTTGTACTGTGGCGCGAAATCAAAAGGAAAAAGTGAAAAGGGACCCCGGGAAGAGCCCAATAACGGGGATCGGTGGCGGGGAGTCATCGCCGTTGACCGCCCCCGCCAACGCCACGAAGCGCCCTGATCGCGAAGGCGGGCGGACGAAATTTGATCGATGGTTTGGTAATAGGAGACGACTGGAAGAAAAAAGTCAAGCGAAGAAGGCCCTGGTCCCCGGACTCAAGGGGCCAGCTCACCGAAGTCTTCGCGGACGATAGGCATCATGTAGTATGTGTGGGGGGGAGAATAGAAGAGAAAGAATGCGACAAGGCCGGATTTAGATCTCCCCTAGGAGCTAGTACCACAGATTGAGCGTTAGTCAGTGATAGGAGAGAGAAAAATAGGGAACAAAGAAAATCTCTGGAGGGGTCAAAGGAATGCTTTGATCTAAAACGTAAAAAAGGGGGGGGGAACGAGTGAAGCACTCCTAAGATGGGGTCGCCGAGGGGGGGGTGGTGGAAGGGCGGGTGCATGATGTGCGGGTAGCGCAGCCCAGGTCGAAACTCAGCACAGCATTAAATGAGGGGGAGAAAGACAAGAAGATTTGTCCGTATACCACTTAATATCTTCCAAGAGAAGAGGGGGCCGCCGCAACCCGGGATGGGTATCGAACATTCAGGTGACGGCTTTGGAGGTTGCGAGGAGGGCCATAGGAGAAGCAAGCCAAAATAGGAGAAAAATCGTTCAAACGAATAGAACACATGCTATGGGTCTGGAGAAGAAATCAAGAATTCTGTTGACTGAGAGAAAGAAGCTAAGGAAAGGATGGGAGAGGATCCCGTGGGGAAGCTAGAATAAAGGGAAGCTAACTAGGGAAGAGGTCGAAATATGTGACTTGGAAAACTACGGCTTGTAGCGAGGAAGCGGAAAACCCCCACATATCTCCAGGGCTTGGAGGCGAAGCGATTCAGAACGGCAAACAAAAAAAAAAAAAGGAGGGAAATCTCGGGAAAGGGTGGCACGTTGGGCAGGACGACAAGATGGAGAGTCTTAAGTATCCGGTCAACACAAGAAGAAATCCTCAGAGAACGAGCGAGGGGCGCTCTGGCAGGTCAAGGGATTCTCTAGAGACAAAGGGGGGGCGAGAGCCCACACCGGTCCCGGGCAAGAAAAAAAGAACGTAGGGGTGAAGTCGTCGTTGGCAGGGCGATGACACTTTCCGTGACAAGGAAGAAAAATAAGGGAATCTCCCACGAGAATACGCAGGGAGCTGAAAGGCGGGCGAACGAAAAAAAAAAACACACCCGAACATAGAGGGAAAGGTTAGAGAAGCGCACCGGTGATTGAGACGTTCGCGCTCAGGGAAGAAGAGGGGCAGACGGCCATCTGAAAAAGAAAGGGGGGAGTTGGAAGGACAGCAGGGAAGAGAAGAGGATAGTCTGGAGGTGGAAAAAATAAATAGTCCGTGAAGGCCTACAAAGCGCTGAGGAGACACGCTGAAAGAGAGTCAGGGTTAAAGACGGGCGAACCAGAGCCCGATGCTGGCCGGAATCGCCGGAAATTTTCGACGAAAGGGAATGCTAAAGAAACGCAAACTTTGGCAAAAATCGAGAAGACAGGTAAGGTTCGGCCTGTGAGCGTTCATGATCGGACAAGGTCGCAGGACAAAAAAATACAAAGGGGTAAGCCAGAAGCGGGCGAGAGGGCGCTAAAATGGGCGGTTAAGACAGAATTGGAGAAGTTAGGACCTAAGATCTCGCGTTCGAGCGGAGAGCGTTAGGGGGGAGAGACCATTGGGGGGGAAGCAGCTGAAAAACATCAGATGAAATGGGAGGGGGGACAGAGCGGGAAAAGTGGAGATCTGGGTCCGGGAAACGTAAACACTCCAACTGGAAGCGCGTCTCGCCAAGGTAAAGCAAGCTCTGTGAGAAATGGGGGGCGCTCATCTAGTCTCTCCAGGGCAAGCGACATAAGACGATAGGGGAATGGGGGGGAGCAAAGCTTTTTGCTCCCGGAGGATGAAAGATGGTTACAAGTCCTGGGAAGAGAAAAAGAGGCAGAGAAGGCTAAAGCACGCAGAAAAGCAGGGTCAAGAAGTGAGGGAGGAAAACGCTGTACGCGTGCCTTTCGGGGAAAAAGGGATCCACGCAGAAAGGGTGGGGGATCGTCGTTCGGATAAGAAAAAAAAGTATACGGGCGAAGGATGGGTAATAATACCATGAAAATGTCTTCGTTCGGGAGAGACCTTAACGGCGCGGGGAAAGGGAAGAGGGGGTATATGGGGGGGGGAACCGTCTAGAAATCCGATTCCCAGCAAAACCGCGATCATTGCCAAGGCAGGGGGGTAAAACCGCAATGGGGGGGGATTCGAAGGGGAAGAAGGAAAGACGCTGTCAGGCACATTCCGCGGACTTCACCAGCTCGCAGCACGCAAAGTTCGCGGTCTAAAAGTGGACGACAAAGTTTCAGGAAAAGAGAGGCAAATCCAGAGAAGCTTCGGCAAAGGCTCGACGAAGGGGAACGACCATCTGCGAGAAACTTGAACAGATCTGAGAGGGGGGTTGCCGAATAGAAAGGGAGAGGAAAAGGCCCACAAGAAGGGTCCGTATATATCTGTGAGGACTCGGGACTCGCTTTACGCGTCCAAAAAGGGGAACCTACTCAACGGAAAGAGCTTGGGGGCCCCGTCTCATGGCCTCAGGAAAAGTGGGGTCAAAGTACGACAGGGTTTGAGATCAAAAAAAAGGAGTAGTAATGAAAAGAGTATAACCCAGTTCCCGAAGTGGGAACCTATAACCCGGGAAAACGGAAGTAGCCAGGGGAAGACTTCCGAGATTAAGAGAAAAAGGCCGCATACCAGAAGCTTCAAAACTATAAAAAAAGCGGATGCCCGTGCTCGACGAAAAGTAACGATAGAGATTCAGGCGTCGCTCTTGGTCCGGAAAGTCAAGGTGACGTCGATGAGAACTGACACGCCAGCCGTTACAGCGTTAGAACGCGCTGCTCAAACTTAACCTTTGGGGATTAAATAGGAAAGAGACTAAAGAACTACCTCTGGGAAGGTGGATCAAACTACTTTGAATGGAGAACGCTCAGAGAAGCGGGAAGTCTGAAAGAAAAAAAAAAGCGTGGGTAATCACAAGGGGCCGCTTTGGAAAAAAAACACGTTGTGCTGATGATGGGGCTGCACAAGTAAGCGGGTGAAAGTGAAGGGGGGGGGACCCGACACCCCTATCGGTAAAAAGGGTGTTAAAGAGCTTTTATCAATTCCGTCGCGACGAAAGACGAATGGACGACGAAAAGAGTAAAAAGAAAGACGCGGAAGGGCTCAGGGAAAGGTCGACTATAAGGAGGGAACCTCAGTGTCACCGAAATAAGACAGCTGCCGTGTAAAAGGAATCCGCGTTGGTTCCCGAATGTAAGCTGCGTGCGGGCGCGAAGCAGGGGGAGGGGGTCGCAATTCTGTAATAATGAGCGTCGAAAGGAGCAACTCTGTTCTACAAGGAAGCGGCCGCTCGCCAAGTTGTCAAGTGAGAACAAAGAGAGATAAGCTAAAGAGGAAAGACACATAAGATTCTTGACCGCGTACCTGGCAGAGAAGGGTCCCCAGGGAACGGGGGCCCTGACCCAGATCGAAAACTGGGGAGCACAGGGAAAAAAGACAGTGGAAAAAAATCTGTGGTTGTCCGCTGCTCCACGGTTCGACCCGCACTCGAAAGGACACGAAACAACTGAAACGCTTCTACATTGAACTCCCATTAGGAGGAAGTTCTCCGAAAAACGCCATAGCCAGCGCATAGAAGTGCGGAAATGCGAATGAGCCCGATCGAAACTCACAAAAAGGTCCTACGTAAAGGCGAGAGAAAAAAGAGAAATTTTGGCGCTGACGTGCTCAAACAAAGAAGGGAAGCTCGGAAGATACCTCGAGACCGCGACCCCCCCCTTACGGGAAAATGGCTCCCCAAAGAGAGATCAGTCGAAGGAAAAAGGGGTTCTTAACAATAAAAGCAGAAAAAGGTCCCGTCATCGTGAAAGACAGTCGTGAAGAAAAGGGAGGCCAAAACGTTAAGCGGGAAAGAGGCACAGCCATAATCACCGGTCTCCCAAAAGGAGAAAGGGATTGTAATCTTCGAGAACCGCAGACTAAAGGATAAGACAACTACTCCGTGATCGGGATAGTACTCGCGGAAACTGAGGGGAATCACAGCCCATGATTGAATTTGCTCGCCCCTAAGGATCAACAATAAAGGCTTGCGAAACCCACCGGTACCGCTCATCGACGGAACCCCGAGGGGGAAATCCTGACCTGCCCGAGCCGAACAGACAGACAGGTCGATGATTTGAGAGGGTTGACCGGTAAGGAAGACGGGCCAGGGAGGCTGAAAAAAGGTTGGCCAAAGAAGGGTTGAAAAATGGAAACGACGGAGCGCCCTTTTCCGAATCGCTTCGAGAAAACAGAAGGGACAACTCTGGATGTGGGGGGGCGAGTATATATCACTCGGGAGGAGAAACAAAAAACTTTAGCGTAATTAGAATGAGCGGAAAAAAAGAACCCACAAGATCTACCAGGCAGAAGAGGGAAAGTGCACTTCCACCGACGCAGGGGTTGCGAGAGAACGAAAAAGCAAGATACGAAAAATTTGAAGCGGTGGCAACGAGAGCGGCGCATCGCACTAACCGAGGGGGGACCCCTCCCGAGGTTGGCGGAAAACGTCACTCTCGCACAAACAAAGGAAATGTAGGGAGAAAAACCTCGAGGAAGGTTAGGCAGGAAAAAGCGTTCGACTGTGTGCGAGCAGACAACAACAAGCGCAACATAAATGCCACCGGGAGGGAAAGATTTGAAAGGAAAAGGAAAGAACAGCACCGGGGACGGGAAAAATCATACTGTCTACTGACCGCGCACAGATGGCACTCGAAAGCCTACTATCACGGTAACGCTCAATCTGGAAATTTAAGCGAAAAGACAGGGGGTAGGCGGAGGGTAAGGATCGAACAAATATCTAAAATGAAAAGGGATCGAAAAATTCTGAAGGGACTGGACCACGGGCACCATCCCGTGGAAGAAAGACGACCCTAGGTCAGTTCAAAAGAAAAAGAGCTGAAGAAAAGAAGCGCGTTTGCGGAAGGGACGGGAGTCTCAGGTCCTTTCGGAAGGCGTGCGCTTAGCGACGGGAAACCACAAGAGTGGATTAGAGGACCGGCCGGAGACTCAGACATTATCCCAAGAGAGGGGGCGCGAAAGGCAATCAAGCGCGTCGGTCCGCTTAGACTCCGACCTGTGCACGAAAAAGACGGGATTGTATCGAAAGAGAGGCGAATAAGTGCAAGTGAGACTTGCAGAAACGTCGGCCAGCTATTGTGGTGCTTGCAAGTAAAAAGGAGCCGGAAAAAACCGAAAAAGGTGGGTGAGGTTCAGAAAAAAAAGGCAGCGGGATCGCATACGCGAAGCGGGAAAGGCAGTTTTCGTGAGAGGGCCTCCAGAAAGAAAGGAGGCGGGGGGCATCGCCGAATGTAGAGCGTCAGCGAAAACTTGGAAGAAAAAATAGGGGGTAGCACTCAACAATTTACGGTGTGATGAACGGATTTGGACGGGGAAAGGGGAAAAGAGAAAAGGAGGTCGCATGCCGCACATGCGGAAGGGAACTATGGCGCGATTGCGGGAGAACGTGACGGAGGAGAGGGAGATGTAGAATGCTTCTGACGAATCTTGCGTCTTGTTGATGAAAGACCGAGAACAAGTGGATCAGCGGAAGCTCAAACAGAGTTAAAAGAAGTCGTCCAGAGCGTAGAACCAGGGAGACGGAGGAGAATTAACCTTGGGTAAATCTCGGCGAGGTAACGAAAGAAGGAAAGAGTCGGGCGACGTTGACTAATGCAGAACGGGTGCGAGCACCAGGGCGACATACAGAAATGGGCTCTGTTGTTAAGGGGCTAAGAGTTTCTCCCGGCAAGGGATAGGGGAAACAAGCCTTGGAAAAAAAAAGGTCAGAGGAGAAAGCACGCAGCTCACATCGGAAAGGGTGTAAAGACCCTCGAATGGTAAACAAGGGAAAAGGGGTCGGGGGGGTCGGTTGACCCAAGGAACCAGCTCTCCACGGTCAAAAGAGTTTGAGCCTGAACCCGCCCGAAGTTACGCTGAACGATTGTAATCTGTCCGGAGGGGGTTGAGCATCCTGATCACGCCTGGGGAAAACAAAGGGATTACCATCGATATTGGGGGGAGTCAGGACAAACCGGAGAGAGCCTATTAAAAAAACAAGGAGGTCAAGTGAAGAAAAACGTGTGGTTGGCAACGGGAAAGGGAGAAGCTTTGTGGTTCTTCGTAAAGGACCGAGCGGGAAAAAAAAGGGTCGGCGACATTCACGAGGAAAGCCTGCGAAGCAGTAAAATCTTTTCACACGTCGATGGCGCGGACGCACAGGGAAGTGATTATCCGAAGCGGAAAAGATACGGCTGCGAATACGAGGGAGTGAGGAGACCAACGTGACCTGTCACCGCTACCACGGAAAGAAAAGGAAAGGGCTACTGGAGAAGAAATGAGACGGGAAAAGTTCCCACTGACAGAGGGTACTTCCTATAATAGGGGGTAGTCACGAATCGTTTTTATAGGTAAAATGCTCACGAAAAATGCTTGAAATCTCAGGACGCCGGAGGAAAACGGCGTGGAAGGGGGGGAAAGGTATAGAATCTCAAACGGGGAAGAAATACCTGGTAATACGGTGAGCGAGCCGGGGGCAGCCCGGGAAAACGGGGCAAAGTTCAGTCCGACGCGTAAACTCAGAAAAAAAGACCCAGAGACCGTACCCTCTGCAAGTGAGAGAGCTGGAAAAATCTTCCAAAAATCGGGCGTGTTTCCGTGGTATCGAGGGAAGGAACGGATCTCCCTCAAGGAGTGGAGAGGCAGCGTAGAGAAAAGAGATGCTCATCCAGCGCAGCGCCAAAAAAGGAGAAATCGGCGGCGAGGTGGAAGAATGTCCGCCGTCTGGACGCCACCGCTCCAAAAAGGAAAAGCGTTTCTAGCCGTTGAAGGGAAAAAAAAGAAGATTTGGGGAGGACGTATCGGATTCAGCTAAGCAAAGACCCTACCCCAGCAATATCAACGATGAGAACGGGTCAAAAAGCGTGATCAGGATGAAAGCGAAAACACAGACGAAGGATGGACCAAGGCGGGAGGGTTTGGCGTAGGTCGGCTTAAATTAAAACAACGAGAACGACAGGGAGAAAAAAGTGGGTAAAGAAAAACGTACAGCTTGCCGGGAGAAGCGCGGGAGGCAGGAGTGTGACAAAGACCGGTCGCAGGAAAAGTAGCAGGAAAGAAGCTAATCGGGTCGGCAAGTCTGTCATAATAATCCAGTGAGCAAAGAAAGGCTCACAGGGCGCGCTTCGCCTGGGGGACGCAAAGGGAAAGGAATCGAGGAGAGAGTGATGAGGAGGGTCTTACGTTCGCCCAAAAAAAGAATGACGCCGTTCCCTGGAGAGCAAGAAAAATCGTCGGTAGGAAACCGACCCCGAAGCCCTCTGTGAAAGTCTACCTTCCAGTTAGGGAGTCCACACTTGCTCCACCGGTTTCGGACAAGCACGAAGGAAAAAAAAAAGAAAAAAGCGGCAAAGAGTGTGGAAAAGAATAAATTTGCTCATCATACAAGGGAAGGAAAAAACGTATACGCAATCAACGCCAGATTAAATGGCAACAGGGGCCATGCAGAAGGGAAAAGAAAAGCTCCCAATCCGGTCCCAAGCGAGAAAAACGAGGGTGCAAAGGGAGCTTAAAGTATCTCGCAAAGGGGACCAAAAGGAAAAGACTACCGCGCATCAAGAGAGACCGCGACCCGCACCCTGAAGAAAAGGAAAAAAGCGATTCTTATATCCAGGGAAACGGAAAAGAGGAACAAAACGAAAAACGACGCTCAGAGCTACTTCGAGCACCGAGAAGAACGACTGACTGCCAAAAGAATTTACGTGAACGAAAGCGAAGACAATGTAATCACCGTCGATAGCAAGTTGAGGATTCGAGAAACTGAGAAGGAGAAGGAGGAACATCCTTCCTTATGCTTACTCAAAGTCACTCGCTGTCTCCACGGAATTACGGAGAGCCACGACTCACGATCAATAAAGGAAATAGGCGGGAATGGGCTCATCGATGTGAAAAAGAGCCATGGAAAACCGGACACCTATCGCGACAGGGAGCGGGTGGTGACCGGATACTTCTCGTAGGACAGGAATCGGGTCGAGGACGGCGACCCGTTCAACGGATAGGGGAACAACACCCGTTCCGAAGAGGCTTCACGGGGAGAAAAGAGGATTGGTTGGCGGCGATCGATTAAAAGCAAAACAAATGGCAGGAGTGGAAATAATGAAAAGGGACTTTCCCTCAGGATATGAAAAAAAATCAGGAAATCAATCAGCAATAGCCTAGGGAGAAAGAAAAACCGATGGTGGATTCGCGAGGTGATCACGCCGTACCTTGTGCGCCTATCAAAGTTTTGGGACATAAGGCTCCTGTGTTGCGGAGATCAATGCGCAAGAAAAAAGACACAAAAGAGAGGGGTGGGGCAGGGTCGATACAAAGGGGGAGAAAAGG
>Ga0179593_1696374_pt1 | contig 19349 bp, 20 predicted proteins | sample CZODoug2_1_08_16_FD_185931 | JGI IMG/M metagenome (GOLD analysis project Ga0179593, IMG submission 185931) | Vadose zone soil fungal communities from Angelo Coast Range Reserve, California, USA - CZODoug2_1_08_16fungal (PacBio error correction) | ecosystem: Environmental > Terrestrial > Soil >...
TCAAGAGCGAAAAATGAGTCGCTTCGTCCACACGGAATTGCCTTCGGTCGCTGGAATACACGACGCCCGCGAAGACCAGGCCGTGCTGACTGGATTCTTCGAAGAGATAAACGTAGCGTTTTCCGAGAGTCACGACGAACAAAGAGATCTTAAAAAAAATCATGAAGAACCGATGGGACTAGAAGATTCCTCCGAGAATCCTGGTGTCCGAGCAGGGGCGATCAGAGAAGAACAAAACAACCGAGGAGAGCCCTAGGTAGATAATCAGGGAACACCCGATATAGAAAAGAGGAAAAAAGAGTCGACGGTCGGCATGTGAGAGCCGCCTTCGCCGACGCGGTCACGCACGCGCGGCCGGACCAGCGAAAGGCACCGGTAACGGGTAAATGCGAGAGGAGTACAAGTGACCAGTCGCAGGCCGGCATCATAGTCAAGTGTCCGTCTGGGGGGGTCTGAGACAGCCAACCTAAGCTTGGAGTCGCGGGCGAAATACATTGCTAAAAACCGCGGGGTAAGTCTGGAAATGGGTCATGGGATGTTAGAAAAATCTCAAGATCAAATGGGGGATGGGCGTGGACACCCCCAATACGCCGAAGGAACCAAAATCATCCGGAAAAAAATTTCGGGAAGGGGGCAGCAGGTCTGCGATTTCGTAAAATCTACAGAATTGCTCAAGTAAACCCGGCTGGCTGTAGAGGGGTGAAAAAATCGGGGTTCACCCCGTCAGAATTCGACCACTCTTTCAAATCTTTACCATCACTGGGGGGACAGGATACGAGAAAAGCCGCACTAGAGTGTCGGGGGGAGCGCCTTGGCGTCAGGTTTCCGGAAGACAGGGAGAAGGGAAGAACTGGAGACGGTCCGGTTACCGCGCCCTGAAAAGTTCAAACGGCGGGGGGTGCAGTAAAACGCAAGGATCGTTTGGCAGAGACAGGGGGAACCTGGAGTCCTGACGGTCCTGGTGTCGCCGCGAAAAGCGTCCAATGCAAACGAGGAGAACGGAAACTATCAAATGCGAACAAGCTGGAGGCGGGGGCCTACGCATGGACGATCGAGTCTTCACAAGGAAAAATCTTCAGAGATAAGGAGTCTGGGAGGAAAGATAAGCAGAAGAGGGTCTCGAATTTCGCCATCGTAGCATAGAGCATTGAGTGGGAAAAATAAAGCGTGGCGGCGAATAGTTGGAGATAGCGGGGGGCCAACGCCGGATCAGGATCTCTAGGCCCGGGCGTTCTGGTACAAGGCCTTGGTGAATGCCGGATCCTGGAAGGGGAAAAGGTTTCGCCCAACGCTTTGGGCTGAACGGAGAAAGTTGGATAGCGGGTCAGCATCGTCAGTGTCAGTGAGGGGAGGGTCTCGCCACACTCGTAAAGCCTCACAAAGAAGCAAGGAAAAGAGAACCAGGGGATTCGTGAATCGACCTGCCGGCCGATTCCTGCCGGCGAGCCCCAAATCATTGTGGCTGACGGAAAAAAGAAAAAAAGAATGTCAGAAGGAAGGTGAGAACAGAAAATACTACTTGCGGGAACCGTGTAGCCGACAGAGGGGGAATGTTGAGGGGAGGGCTCCTTGAACAAAGTCCAACAGAAAGAAAATCCATCGCTCCTTCGGAAGCTCTCAAAAAAAAAAAAGAGAATGGAAGGAGGGAAAGCGAAGAGAGATCAAAGCGTTCAAACCCCGGGGGAAAATAACTCAAGATACGATACAACGGTCGCAACGAAGTAAAAGGTGCGAGCTAGACCAGCTAAAAAAGGGAGACTGACAATATTAAGTCAATGCCAATGATTGGGCTCTCGTCGAAACCGTCATCTATTCGGACCCGGAGGATCAACAAGGAAAAGGGCCGACGGCCATTGAGGTGGTGATTGCTCACGTGCGAGCAGAGGAACCTCCGAAATCGACACACGAATCTGACAAGGGAGGGCGGGGGGGAGGGCAATAAAGAACCATCGTCTGGAAGCTTTCGCGCATTAGAGGAATTCACCAGTACTAACTGAGCGGACCTATGAGAGAAAAGATAGAGAGGGAAAGCCTCAAGAGTCGGGATCTCAAAAGCACGTCTTTTAAGGAGAAACGCAATGCTATGCTAAGAAGGAGGTGAAAAAAGAGCGGAAGTGAGATAAGAGGTCACGGATCTCGATCGCAAGAAGATCGTCATCGAGGCCGCCCTTTTCCCTACGATATATCGAAAGGCGTATTAAAAGAGAAATGGTCGCGGGAAAAGGGGGACGCAAGCCGCTTGCGCTAAAGCAGGAACGAAAGAAAAGGCATGAGAAAGAATGGGCCCGGTCAATGTCCAATCGCGATCGGGGTCTCGAAAGCAGATTGAAAACTTTCAGGTTCAAAAGGGTAACCTGGAAACCGACTCAGAGGAAGCTGGGAAAGAGAAAATCGGTCAACGCCAACGGCCGAGACACTCTAGTGGCGACGGCGAAGGGCGGTATAACTCCATAGCGCGGAAAAAGCGTCCGGAGTGCTCACGGGAAGAAGCTGTAACCTCATGCTAAAAGCGAGTGACCATTATAGACTGATGGCGAGAGGGTAATACAAGCCAAGTGGCAAGTATGCCCCCTGGACGAATTGGTGACGGAAGTAAGCGGGGGTGGGTGGGGTCAACGGACTCCCCACGAGGTGTGTATAACGCTTACCGAGATGAGAACTAACAAAAACATTGAGCTGATTGGGGGGGCAATGGGGCGCGAGAACGGATATTGGGGCAAGCAAAGCCGAGGTTGCGGATTGGCTCAGAAAATACCGGGCGGGAAAAGGGACGACTGGTGAGCGGGATCTTCCCAGTCTCGGAGGATTTGACAGAAAATCGGGAACATGGTCGCGGGCAGGTGCCCGAGGGGCTGACCTGAGGAGGGAGAGAAACACGCTATTTTCGTCAGTCCTATTGTTTGCCGCCCTAGGACCGGGGCGGGAGGGTGAGCCTCTCTTTTCTTATACTCTGGAGAAATACGACAGTCCCTCCCCTTATTTCGCGTCTCTTAGAGGGGCGACTGCATAGGCGAAAATAAATAAGTGGCAGGCATTGCTAGGATCCTCAGACCATCTTAGTCTCAAAGGAGCATGGGAAAAGATAGAAAAGCGGGGGAAAGCGGGATATCTGCCAATAAGGTTGCTTCTGTCGAAACGAAACAAGAAATGGGGGACCGCGCAGCCTAGGGAGAAGGCCACGAACGAAGGTCAAAAAAGGAACTGGACGGAAAAAGCTACGGGGGGGACGAGCGGGGAGAGCGCAATCGGAGCATCCTCCTCTCGACAGGGGGGGCTTTCAGGGGTACACCCGAGATCAAAGAAGACGGAAAAAATCGGCTTTCTGCAGGAAGGTTACATGAGGGGAAAACAGCAGGGGTGTTTGGGCAACAAGAAACGGTTGAACATCTCCAAGATCCAGCACAAATGGGGAAAATTGACGTCAAGGAGGAGGGATGGCCGCACCAAAGGGGATTTACATCTCCGCTTCAAAAGACGAACTGGCGGGGAAATACGAATTGAGAGTTGCCTTAGCCAGGATCGCGACGTAGGGATTGGAAAAGTAACGTATGAGTGAGAATAAGGAATCATCTTCAGAAACAACACAACAGAGTGAGGGGGGGGAGTAGGAGTCGATGTCCTGATCCGCCGGGGGAGAAGGCAATCAAATCGTCGCATCCGGGGTAAAAAAAGACGCCAGTGTCGTATGGCGCCCCCAAGGTTTGCGATTACGTCGCGATCGCGGTACAGCAGCTTTGGGAGAGGACTAAGCCCTCTCTGGCAAGAAGGCAAGGCGATTGCTGACTCTTGGGGCATAGGGTCCAGCCATTGCGTTCGGGACCACAAGGGGATTGGAAAAAAAACAAACGAAGGGCCGCCTGCCGACCGGAGCCGTAATCAGAAAGGCGAAAATGGCCATCAGACCCAGCCGTTTGAGGTAAAGAGTCCCGGTGCAAAGATTGCAAGCAACGATCGATGAGGGGGGAAAAGAAGGCACTTTGGCTTCGGCGGGGGGCGAGAGAACGCATCATTCATAAAGCGGCCCTCAAAGGAAGGTCGTGAAAAAACAGTGGAGTCCAAAAATAAATAAGGTTTGCAGATATGTCACGACTGGACGGACCAAAGGGGGTAGGGATTAAAACCGCATCCGGGGAGCGACAGGTCTATTATACCGGCATTGCCGAGGGCGATCAGCAGAACTTAAGGTGGAGATTCAAAGTCAGGTATAGAAGCGGGGGAAAAATCGAAAGCGAGAGGGAGGCAAAATAGTCGACAAAGTGTTCTCATCCGGACTAGGAAGGGGGCAAAAAAGTCAAAAGCGGCGGGCAAGACGCGACTAGGAAATTCCGGTAAAACGAGCTATGCGGCGACAGAAAAAGACCAGAAAGACCGAGGTCACCCAAACCAACACTCGGGAAATTGAGGTCAAGCCGCAAAAAATCCTTCGACAGCCTCACGACGGTTTCTCTCTCCAATTTCGTAAAACATCTGTAAAGGGGGACGGAGAGGGTGTGGGACCAGAAAAATCCGGAGGCGTATCCCACCTCTTTGGAGAAGTTCGGCGGGGGACACAAAAAAAAAAAAATAAAAACCTAAGAGCGTCAACAAAGGGTGCATCACTGATTGAAGACGGTAGAAAGAGATTTAGAACTCCGGATCAACAAATCTGCTCGTCGGTCCGAGTCCCCTCGTGGGCCCAGGTGGGCAGAAGGGCCGGCCCGCAGTTCCGCGTGACCATCAACTGGGTTACGGGAAATATACCTAAAGACGCCACTAGTGGAGATCGGATCAAGGGCTTGAAGGGTTAATCCGGAGAAAACCGCACGGAGGCAGTTGCGCTTCGGGTTCCTTGGCCGAGAAAAAAAGACAAGTCAGCACGGGGGGGGGGAGGCACGACGCGAAAGAGGGAAAATTGCAAAGGGGCGAACTCGTACCATGGAAGGGGGTCAACGAAAAGGTCGTCTGTTCGCCAGGCAGCGTCTAGGAAAGGCCGCCAAGTGGAGGAAAAGGGTAGCACCGGGATGTAAAAAAGACTTGAGGCTACAAAGGGGAAATATCTCTTGGGACGGGGTAGGGCAGCGTAACGAGTAGTCTTGCAGCGCGATCCTGCAGCGGAAGCCCAGAAGCGAGGGGGGGGCCTAAATCGAGACGAGCGCCGTGGGGGTGTAAAAACTCCTGAAAAGAAAAAAGGGGGTGGAGGAAGGGGAGGAAAAAAAAAGAAGGCGTGCCCGCGACTCTCTGAAGTAGACCGGATCTCATCGCCCGGCGTTCTATCAAATGCAGGGAAGGCAAAAAGAAGGGTCCGGAAGGCCTTAGGGTATTTCACAAAAGACCGAAAACGAGAACAGTGTTGATGCCCCGTGGACAGCTAGGGGAGGGGCCGATGGGGAGGGGGGGGCGCGAGGCGCACGAAAGAACATCTTGCCATGGCGGCAAACGGCCCCCAGACATGAGGGGAAAAGGGCAGAAACGCAAAGGAGGAGTAGGGCGACAGCGAACAATGGGTGGACGGAAAAGAAAAGGCCTTTCAGAATTGGGCAAAAAGGGCGAACGTCAGAACAGGATAACGGGGAAAGGGGGAGGCGACCTTGGTTTTGAAAGGAGAGTGGCGCCAGAAGGATCGCGGCCGCAGGAAGAGAGGGGAAAGCAAGAAGGAGAATGCGGATGAGCACAGGAGGAGGAAAAAAAGCAGCGCGTGGTGTATGCCCATTCGGAGAGGACGCAAGAAGGAGGAACAAAGGAGAAAGGTCTGGAAACGGTGCCGCACGGGAGGAAGGTTCGAGAGGTGCGCGAAAAGGGGTGCCCAAGCCTGAAAAGGGGCAACATTGCAAAAATGATTTGGGGATCGGGACACAAGAAACTAAGCCTGCCTGGGGAGGAGAGCCAGGAAAGGGCATCGAATGAGCGGGCGGCCGGGACAGGAAGGGGGGGTGATGGGGCCTTCTCGGGCCAAAACCAGGCACCAGCGACAAGTACTAAGAGATTACACTGTATAAAATATTCGAAAGGGGGTTTTAAGTTTCAAATAAATAAAGACGTCCTAAACTCTTTAGATAGGATATCGGAGGAACAGTGAAGGATGAAGGAAGGAACCTGAAAATAATACTAGAAAAGAGTCGTCGTGGAATCATCATCAGTTAAAAAAGGGGAAAGGACGGAAAAAACCGGCGGGGAAAAACGAGCACAGCAGAGTTCTATAGCCGTAGTACGAGGTCTAATCCAAGGGATGAGCAAAAGATTCTAACTATTAATAATTGGAGAACCTGTCTACGAATATCTCCCATTCGAACGCTATGGGTCTCACAACTTTGTCGGATTTAAAAAAAAGGTCAAAGGGGCAGGTAAGTCGCGAGAGAAGGGAAAGGTAAGGCGAGTTCATTGAAACCTTAATTCGAAGTGTCAAAAAGATCCTTTAGAGATCACTACTTGCCGACGTGCGAAAGTGTCAAGGGCAAAGTCACGGCATTGAACCCTAGAAGGCAAGAGGGCCGAGCATGAAAGAGACCGGAAAGATAGGTGTAAAAATCCAAGGCGCCTATCAAAGAAAGATAAAGGTGGGCCAGAGGGGGGAGTATATAGCATAACAAAAAAGGATGTTCAATCTCTTTAACGATCGTATAGGGGGGGGGGGTGGAAGCGTGGACCTCATCTGGACAAAAGGATCGATTGGTCCTTGCAACCCTTGCGAGACTGAAATAAATAGGAAAGAAATTGCGGCTGCAAACAATGAAAAGGGGGAACGGGCATGAAGGTTTGCAGAGGCGGGGAAGGAGGGGGGCAAAAAACGCCAAGAACCCACTACTTAAACAGTGGTGGACCCCAGAAACCGTTACCGAGTCGAAAAAAAAAGCAGCAGGGTAGATCCGCTGGAGGGGTTCTCATGGGGATAAAGCTATGGGGAATTAGTCGCCTTCTTCTTGGTCCCATACACCTCCCCTGGGGGGGGAAGAGGGGTACATGGCCCCTTCGGCTGGGCCAAACACAAAAAGAGCAGCCCGAGAAAATAAAAACCCCGGGCAGAGAGGGTTCCTAAGTCTTTTCTTGGGGCCCATCTGCGGTAGGCCTTCTGGACTGATGCCCCAGTCGCTCTTTGGGTACTTGAATGTCCTCTGGCTAAGTTCTCTCCGAATCGAGGGGTGGAATTAAGGGTTCTCAATCTCTAATTCCTTGGCAGATGTCCCCAAGCTGTTTCTAAGGGAGGCGCCAGGGTGGATCGTCAATTGCTAGTTCGATTGGCGGACTGAGTGGATCTTCTTCCATACCATCGCGGCTCAAGGAGGCAGGGAAAGGATCGGGTAGGCAAGGGAGCACAGGAAGAAGGATTACGTTTCTGGGCTACTGCTCAGGTTAAAGAGAAAGTGCCAGGGACCGAGATCTGCGGGGATCATCGAAACACTCGTCCCCAAGAACGTTGCGACTTCGAGAAGGCTTGCGCGAGAAAGCGTTTAAATAGGAAAGCCTCTACCTGCAACTTGGGGGGAGGCGAGGGGGAACGCTACGGAGAAGGAGGAGAAAAAGAAATCTGAGAAAAGGCTGTCAATGAGGTTTGGCCGAGGAACTTCAAGCGCGGGGTGGGAAGAAGAAAGTTTCCTGGAAACATCAGGAAAATATCCGAGAGAAGTCCAAGGGCTTGCGCCCATAAGAAGGGGTGATGGAGAGAAACGGAATCGAAAAGTTCAAGCGCGACCAGGTCATCGTATTGGTGCTTAAAATACGACAGGGGAGGCGAGAAAAGGTAGCAGCGGTTGCTTGTCATCAGTCCCGGCTGGGCACCCTGTGGGGAAGAAAAATGGGGGAAAAAGGGGAGGAGAAGGGAGATCCAGGTCGCAGGTCTTCTGCTCATCGGGTGAATTGGTCTCCTGGCAAGAACAAGCCGAACTGGAAGCAAACGAAAAAGAATTGGGTGGTGGTTGACACCCCTTTAAGATGACGGGAGAAACGAAGCACCCCCGTCGGGGACTCGGGGCCAAAAAAAATCTGTACTCACGCTGGCCGGCGAGGGCGAGAGACAAGGTGTCAAGACGGAGTGAGGTGCACCCAACCCAGCGAAGTTTCCGCGTGTCCTAGGGAAAGATTGCGGGGGTAAAGAGAGGACCGCGACTGGTCGATAACCAACCGACCTTGGGATAGTAGCTCTTCCAAGGGAATAGGACCGACCTTATGAGTCGACAAGGCCTTTGGCCTTCTGGGCGTGGAGACGATAAAAAAATAAACTGGGAGGACCTCCAATCGAAGCCATTGGGGGCAATTCCTTCGACCCAAATTAAAAGTGAGGGGGGGGGGGGGAAGGAGATAGAGAGACCGACAGAGTCCCGACCATGCACCTCCAGATTGTCGCATATATCCTCCAGCATCCTTGCCGATCAGGCGATCAGAGAAAAAACGCAAGAAAAGGGGGAAAGCCAGGGAAAAAGAAGAAAAAAAGAAAGCTAGGCGACATTGACGCGAAAAGAGGGCAAATCGTACCACCCTACTTAACATCGGAGGCTCGAAGGAGCAGGAAAGCGCGGAAAAAATGGGGCACCTGGGGCCAGTTCCGGGTCACGAATCTATATAGGGAAGGAAGGTGGGAAAAAGCGAACGGTCTGCCACTGGTCGGTATGGGGAAAAGGAAAGAGATTAAAAAAGGGCTTGCGACACCTGCCCATAGCGTACACTGAAGGGAGTGGGAGGAAAAAAATGGAGCGCGGAAAAGGTAAAAAGGATGGTTAGTCTAAACTCGGGACAACGGAAGTATCAAAAAGGGGGGAAAAGAAACCCATAGGAGGCTTACCAAATTCCTGCAGTCACACTTTCGAAAGGGTTCCAGAAAAGAATTAGAGGAGATGGTTCGCCGAAGACACAAAAATTGCGAGGAACAGGGGAGGAAAGGTGATAAACAGTCACAAACGTCCAAAATTCCGGAACTGGGGGGGCTAAGCGTTGGAAACCCTCCTCTTGGGGTCGGGAAATGCAAGGGAGCTCAGTCCTCAAACTCCCCTGTCTTTGTCATCTGGAGCCGGGGCCGGGGGAAAACCAATTGGGGGAAGGTTCTCTCCTCCTCCCGGGTAATGGGAGTCATGACGGGTGGGACCGGGGGGGGTGCTCGGTTTCGGAACGTTCCCGCCTTGGGGTCAAGAAGAAGTTTCTGGGGGGGGTCGAAAACGGCCGCAAATGATACTGATTACCAGATTTCAGGGTCTCACCCGGTTTCCAAGTTGTAAGTCCGACCCGGCACCTTGGTGGCTGTCGGGTTGTCTCCTTACGCATCTCTGAAGGGGGTCTTCAAATTAACCCAGGGGAGTGGGGGCGCCTCGGGCAGCGATCACTTTAGGTGGCTCAGTAGTTGATAAGGGGGGATACGGTCAAAGAGAGGGTCGAAGAACAGGTGGAACGTAAAATTTGGGTGCTTACGATATACTGGAGAGAGGAAGAGATGTGGAAAGCGGGAAAGATCAGAAAAGGGTTTTTCGTCCTATACTACCATTCAGCGAGGGTGACAGGAAAGCGGGGAGGAAGGGGATGCGCCAAAATGACGAGAAGTATGTAGGGAGACGAAAAAATAAGGTCAAAGTATCTAAAAGGAAAGTTACTTCAAGGGTCCTTGGAATTCCGCTCCATAAAAAAGCAGGTAAAGGAAAAGGGATTATGGTATTAAGGGGGGAAAAACAAGCCGATACGATGTTGGATACCGGTCAGCAGAGGACGATGGGGGGTAGGATGGCGACAGCAAGCAAAATCCAAAAACTGCCATGGCTTGCTATTGGACTGCCAGGAGAAAACATGGTCGGGGGAAAATATAAAATTGGGGTACCTCCCAGGACTGAAGAATATCGTCGGTGGGCCGAAGAAAAACAAAAAATAAAGTGTGCATGGGGGAAGGGGAAGAAACGCCTTGGGAAATTGTTCACGAATTTTCGCTGCCCGGGGGTCGAACAGCGCACAGGAAAAAAGGGAAGGAAGGAGGGATGTTGCTTGTCGGGGGCGACGACCATTGATCTCGGCCTCTACCAAAAAACCAAAGAGGACTAGAAAAAGAAAGAGGAGGTACGAGCACAACCAAGGATTGGGAGGAAAAAGAAAGAGATAAAAGCATCCGAGATATTTCATATGCCCTGCGGAGGGAAGGCAATGGGGAGAAACTCACATTTCAAAAGGGGAGGGTGAGAAGGGGTCCAAAAAGATTCCTTTCTCTTTTCGAGAAGTGCAGGGTGAAAAAAGGAAAGGGGGTTCCGTTGATTCCAGGCCACAGAGGGGGGGAGCTGCTCCAATCCGGACCGGGAGGAGTCGGCTCCCGCGTCGATGCACAAAAGCAGGGAGGAGCGGCACGGGCGGGGGGCCAGGGAAAAGGAAGAGTGGTGATGGGAGAGGAGGGAGGAAGGGCGACCGGAAAATACCAACATCTCCAAGAAACTCTGCGGAAAAAAAAAAAAGAACTCGTCGAGTCGTTGAGTGTTGCCAGGGCAATACCAATAGGCGCACATCTTCTGCTAAAAACGCTTGTCGCGGGAGGGAGCGGCATTAAAACAAGGCGGGGAAAGAAAAAAGGAAACCCCCAGGGTAGAGTAAAATTAGCTTATAGCGTCGTCGGCCAAGAATTCGACAGAGAGGGGATGGACTCACCCGGGTTTAAGAGCGAACAAGCTAGGGAAGAAGAGGAAAAAAAAGCCAGAAGACGCGTTCTCGTCAATCTTCCACGGAAAACTGCCTAGCGCGCGGGAGAAACGGCTTCCGCCACTGTACAGCAGTGTCGCCTCCGCCTCTCCCCTAGCGAGGACTCATCCCTCTTGCCTAACTTTTCTCTCCGTTTCCACCAGGGGGACTCAAGGGGGTCGGGTGGACGAGGAGTAAACTGGTAAGAGACAAAGAACCTTCTTCTAAAGTAAGGGATAGGACTATAGGTTCGCAAAACATCTACAAGTCTCCAGTGGCGCTCTTCCGCAGGAATCCAGTTGCTTAGGGGGACCGTTCTCTTTCGCCCCCTGGGGAACACGAAAAACTAAGACGAAGGTTCCTGTTAAGGCATAAAGATGAATCACAGGAGCGGTGTGAGGAACTACACAAGGGGAGGGCCATTGCTCCCTAAACTCTATTGGCGGGGTGGGTAGGGCAGGGCTTCAGCAGAACGCCTGAACCTCTGCTTGGTCCCGGGGGCTAGAAGAACCACCCGGAATTTCTTAAAGCGGGGGTGGGTTGGTGCCAGAGCTTTGTCACGGGGGTAGGGATGGTTCTCCGCGAGGCTAGGGGGTTCCTGTGGAAAGACAGGGGTGTGGTTATCTTTCTCTTAGGCGCGCTGGGAAAGGAAAACAGGGGTAAAGGGGAGGTCTGCCATTTTCCGACCGTTGGGTGAAGGGGAAAGGGGGGAGAGGCGGGAAAGCCAGTGGGGGGGGGTGAGCACTGTCTCAAAACTCCAGGAAGGGGATCAAAAAACCGATGGAGGGGGACTCAAAAAAGAACATTTTAAAGAAGCTGGACGAGGTGGACATGGCGCTAGAAATATTTGGCAGGCTGGCAAGAAGATTGCGAGGGTCATAAACCCCCAGAACCAGAAAAGATGATTGGGACGCCCTACGGGGGGCACCACGGATCTTAAGAGGTCGGAGAGCGGAAAATAGGGGGGAAACGCGGTGCGGCAAAAAGCGAGGGGCTGGAACGCGTCAGCTAAGGCGGACACAGGGGGCAATGGTGTCGTCAGAAAAAAGTTACCTCCCTATGAGCGATCGAAAGCAGAAAGAGGGTCGTGATAAAAAGAGGACTCGACTGAAAGGTAGGGTCCCACACCAAAAGTTGCTTTAGAGGACGGCGCTGCGCAAAAAAAAGGGATGGCTGCAGGGAAGCAGAGGACCCAATCAGGGGCTGTCTCAAGGGGTACCTTTTACTTAAGGATCATACATGGGGAAAAGGAGAGCCAAACCCTACGGGAAAACGGGGTCGAGGCTCCTTTTCAGCCAATGAGAGGCCGGGCAGGCAAGGAAGGTTAGAACGTTGAAAAAAACTAGGCAAAAAGGCCTTTGTCGTTCCAAGAACGGGAGGAAGGAGGGGGAGAAGAGGTCGGGAGAGATAACTCAACTCTACATCAAAACTCGGTGTGCGGGAAAACCAAGAGGAAAAGGGGGGGGGTGAGGGAAGGAGAAGGGGGAGCAAACTCGTAGTCTGGCAGGCGGGCAAGGAGGGTTGTAAAGCGAAAGCGGGGTGGGTGCAAAAGCAAGTCTTGACAACAAACCTCAAATGTCAAAGAGTGAAGAAAGTGACGCCCCCCGACCTAAGGGGGGGGGGTTACACGAAACAAAAGGGAAATTTACTCCAGCCTCGGGAAAAAAAAATAAGCCCTTCATCAACTTGTGGAGCACCAAAGCTGTCGAGTGCCTGGCCAATGATCACGAGTGGGGACCTGCACTTGAAAAAAGGAAGGGGGGAGGAGGGGGAAAAGATGAATGGAGGGGGAAAGCTCTCCAAAAAGCAACGGGGGAGGAGGGAGGGGACTCATATTCGAAGGAGCCCCGGAATTCTAATTCCATCACGCGTCGCGATAAGGGAATATGAAAGCTCAACTACTGAGGATTTGAGCCAACACAGTTTAGATTAATATAGGGGGAAAGGTGGCGAGGAAACTTGGGGGAGCTGACATGGACCGAAATCGATGATCTAACTCTTTTTCCTCGGGGATTATCTGGAGGGTGGAATACGTTCCAATGAGTGCACACAGAGAAGCCTTGCCGCTGGGTCCTAGCCAAAAAAAAGGACTTGAAAGACTGCCAAGAGAAACTAATAGAACCCCCCGAGGCTCGTGAACAGAAAAAAACGAGTTGGTCCCCCTAGGTATCTCTTACTATTCTAAAACTCGGCGCTAAAAAAAGGCGGAAACGTTCCGGGTTGAAGGGCCAGTGGAAATCCTATGAAAGAACAGCATGAAAAACTGGAGAGTCAAACATAAGGAATTGGAGTGAGAAGGCCACAAAATAATTGAAGGTCTTTTGTTTAATATACAAGATTGCGAAGAAGGGGGGATTATGGCTAGGGAAGAAAAGATTAGCTCAGGTGGGCCTCCCTCTTTTCTAGGCAGGTCTCCGCCCATCCGGACAGGGGAGAGAGGAATGATCATACAGCATCGGTAGGAAAACCACCTTGGGGCCTTCATTCATTAATAATCCATAAAAGAGAGGCTCCTAGAAAAAAATCCGGGAAAAGCGCATGATAGTGCACAATCGGGTCTACTAACTAGGGATGTGTCGAAAAGAAAAGCCGGAAGAAGGGAGAGGAAAAACACTCACTAGTTGCAGGGGAATCCCGTTCTACGCAACCTCCCGGTCACGATAATCGGGGGAGAGAGGAAGACGGGGGGACCAGGTCGCCGGAGCCATCGGGACCTTGTGGGAGGGTATTTTTCCCAATCGCAACTCGGCTTCGAAAAAGGACTCAATAGGGAAGAAAACTCGAGAAGGGGTAAAGAAAGGACGCGGATGGGGGAAAAAGTTACTGATGGTTTAGTGAATCCGGTAAAGCAGTATCCAAAAAGAGGAGAATGGGGGAGCTTGACAAAAAAAAAACCGCCCCTTTAAACCCCTTCAGCCTAGGGAGAGGGGGACCGAAAATGGAAAGGTCTTTCGAGCGATGTCGCCTAGTAGAGGGGAGAATGGGGGTCAAGAAAGCGCCGGCTAATGACTGTCAGAGGTGGGAAAAAAGGTCAGAAAATGAGACGAAATTCGTTGAGAAAACATAGTTGCACTGCAAAGCATAATTTTTCGTCTTCGCTCTCAACAGTACAGGGGACGACGCCAATAGGGGAGTATCTTCGGCCTTTCTGTAAAAGTGGGGCAAGGTCCCGGCGAGCTCACGGAACTTCGGGGCTGAAGAGGGGAAAAAGGTGACCGGGGGAACTGAAAAAGTCCAAAAAGCACGGATTGGGGGGGAACACAGGATGAGAAAGGGACGACCGGGGCCATGGCAAGCGCGGAAGGCTGTGAGACGGGGGCTAGGCGGCAAATTGGCCTTCCGGGGATTTACGGCCAAGTGGTGCAAGCTGATCCCTTGCAATTGCGGGACCCTCTTGCAAAAGTCAAAGGGGGCAAAAAGGAGAGGAGGGTCGACAAGGCTGCCAGATCATCGTAAGAGGCGGAAGTGAGAGCGAGAAGGGAAGGGGAACCTTTGGGGGGTGAGATCTTCGCTAGCCTCCTGAGTGAGATGAAAAGAGGGTGCTTCCTTAATATTGCCCCATGAAACGATTGGGGTGGAACAAGGGGGCGATGCCGGATGAAAAAATGAGGTCACTGCGTTACGGCGAACGAGGGGGCCTGCTTCATGCCTAAAGGTTTCCGCCCTGCTTTCCTTGATTTAAAAACAGGGAAACACCAGCAAAAACACGCAGTTTGGGAAGGGAAGGCCGCCTCGGTCTTGTCTCTGTTGTTGCGGTCGGGGCGGGGGGGAGGTCGCAAAGCATACGCCAGCCACCTCCTTCCCTTTCGGCCAGTGCAAGTGAAAATCAAAGAAAGTGACGGGGGGAGGGGAGGAAAAAAAAGGGAGCCGCAATTCTCTGCACTGCGTATTGCGCGCACCCAAAAAGAGGGGAGGGAGGAAGACCCAATGAAAGGGGCACGCAGGCGCACGTTCTCAAAAGCGCAAATTACGAAAAAGTGCGGCACCGTGGAGAAGAGGGGAAGGGAGTGGGAGGCGCCACTAGAGGGGGCAAGGGGTAGAGGACAGAAAAATCCATCTCGAGGCCGGAGCGATCTCAAACCCAACAAAAAAAGAGTTGGAAAAGATAAAAAAGGGGAATAATGGATAGGCAAGTAGTCGCCGAGAAAAGGCTGGTCCCGACAATCAACATTAAAACGGGGAAGACCAAGGACGAGTAAAATGGTAGGTTCGAGAACCGTGTGCGCGAAAATGTGGGCAAAGTCGGACAAGGCGGGGAAAAAAAGCGAACTGGACACAATGATTTTGGGGGGCCGCTTAGGCAAAAAAAAAAGAAAGCATCGAGGTTCAAGTCTAAAGTCCCCATCCACTGGAATGAGACGGGGGAGGCAGAAAGGGAAGGGGGTGGGTTCTAGTCTGCTTTCTCGTCGATAAAAACCCTCAAAAAAAAAACGGCGCCCCAAAAATAGGCGGCAGAAACTGGGCCATAAAAAAGCGTCTCGTCGGTGAGTCGTTAAAAAGAATGAAAAGGAAAAAGTGGAAGGGCAAACGGGTCAAAAAAAGCGGATTCACCGAAATTCAATCCTGAAGAACGCCGGGAAATAGAGAGGGAGCCGGGCGTGGGGGGGAACCCAAAGTAAATCTGTGCTTCATTCAAAAAGGAACCCGGCCAGCCCTCTTTCCTTCGCACAAGAGATAGTCAAGAGATCTTCAAAGACGTCACGAAAAGCGTTTGCTGGGGGTCCAAACAGAATCGTGGTTTCAGTCGTCCCTCTTCCCTAAGATCTCTAATGCAAAAGAGGGTCTTAACACTTGGAGAGGGCCTTGTTGACGGACAGCCTCTAAATGGGGAGGTAGGAAAAAACGGGAAATGAAAAAAATCGGAGATCGAGTCAAGACCGTTTGGGTTTCCACAAGATGGGTTCCCTGCCCTCTTCTTAGATTCCGGCTCGGGATCAAAGAACGTGCGAGAATCAGCGTTCCTGGGGAGCTAACGTGCCATTTCCCCAGCTGGGGTCTAAGTAAAGTAGGCCACACACAGAGCCCTAACTAGGACCGTGAATAGCCGCACAAGGCCTTCGTGAATTTTGGAAAAGGGCAAAGAACAAAACAGGGAGCTCACCATCCGGAATTGTTGGCCGGGGCCCTCGCCGATTAAACAAATAACGGTCAAAAACAACATTCGCGCTCCCGACAGAACTATGAGAGGCGGGAAAGGGGGGGGGGATCACGTACCGGAACAGCGGAGGTTTTAGCTCTGGGACCTCAGAAGAGTCAAAGGTGCAGGGGGGGGGTCCACGGGGCAGCACAAAGCATTCTCCTCGGGGTTCGAGGTCATGGAAAATTGGGGGACTACTGAAGATCAGGGAGGAGACACCCTTGTCAAGTTCGTACGGGGGCACCCCCGGAAGGGGGGGGACAGAATGAAGGGGGGACGCGAGTGGGGGTTCAAAGCAAACTGAGGACCCAGGATCCGCAAGTGACGATGGACGCACTACCAGCAGAACATTACCGAAAAAAAAAAGTGTGGTAAGCACAAAACACCAAAAAAAAAAAACAAAAAAAAAAAAAAAAAAAGAAAAAAAAAGAAAAAAAAACCCAAAAACTACTCCATTGCGCGAGAAAACGACTATTGGGGAAAATCAAGGGGGGGGTGAATGGGCTCATAACCAGACCCGCCCAGTTTACCGATTGAGGGCAAGAAAGCAACCACGATGGGCCTCTCCGATCATTTCAATGAAAAAACGGGAGAAGGGGGGAAAATTTGGCCACGCCGTGGCTTTCCAGCGTCGAAAAATCTTCACATCCGAGGGGGGGTGATGCCGATGGGAAAAAAATCCCTATGCGCGGGGTCCTTCGAATCACTAGAGGGGAGGAATGTCGAGAAGTCATCCATCAAGGAGTTCCAGGTAGGTCGCTTTCCTCACTGTCTTGCTGGACAATTATGCCGGGAGGAAATCTAAGGCTGGGACGCCTTCAAAAAGGGAGTCCTGTTGCTAGCATACAGAGGGGGGAGAAAGGGGGCTCTAGGGAAAACCGTACGTTTAAAATTCTGGGGGGTAAAGGAAAAAGTGGGAAAAGCCGTAGAGGGGGGAGGGAGCATGTGCAGCTGTTTCAATCGTAACACAGGACGGGAAAAAAAGAAAGGTAACTTTGGCTTACTCCTAACAGGCGGGAAGAACGCTCAAATCCGTGTCAAATATCTCCTCCGACGAAAAGCGGGAGGGGGGTGGGGGGGGGGGGGGGGGCCAATGACGAGGAGTCAGAGAGACCATCGGGCTTCTTTCAGGGTCAAGATTTGGGGGCGGGGGAAGATAGAACCCGGGGCCTGGGTTGCAAAGACCGAGTCTTGAAACAAAGCTGCCCATCCAGCAAGCCACGGGGGGGGATAAGAAAAAAGAGGAAAAAAAGCGTTCGACCTCATCGAAACTGTGGGGGAGGCAAACGGGAGGGCAGGAAAGGATCAAGGAGAGAGTTAACCTTTCCTATACTAAGTCACCTGAGAGGGAGAGGACCACACCGAGAAAGAAGTATCTCAAACAAAGGGGTAAGGATAAGGAAAGGGATATCATTCTCTGCTTCCAGTGAGCCAGCGTGAAGGAGTTGAAAAGGAAGAAGAAAAAAGGACAGAACCATCGTCTTAATTTACGCCGAAGGGGAAAGTAGAAAAGAACAGCCAGGTGGGGTATCGGGCCATAACAAATCTCCTGGATCTCCCGCTGGGACTTCGGAGGCTGGAGTGGGGGAGGCCTGTAAAAAGCGCGGAAGCGTGTTTCCTAGGAACGCCGACCGGGAGCAGCACTGAAAAAGGGGGGAAGAAACCGGGAGGAGAAGGGCCATACAGCAAAAGGCCAGGGATGTCGAGTTAACTTTCAAAAATATTGGGGAGGGGGGCGCAAAAATGCAAACGGTAGCACGGGACCGTCTTTTTGATCGGAAAAGTCAGCACCTATTCAACGGGAGTCTTCCTCAATCTGCTTGGAACTGGAGGAAAGGGCGTCACAACAGGAGCATGTGGGCACTATATAGAAGCGTGCAGACCAAAGTTCGCCGAAGGACCCCGGTTGGAGGCCGGGGTCTCATGAAGGCCCTCCGGTCATCCTTCGGGAAGGGGCAACGGATCCACTCTAAATAAACCGTGGAGAAAGGTTTAAATTGTTCTTTAACCATGCACCTATGAGGAGGAAAGAGGGGGGGAACGGGAGAAAATCCAAGTGGGTCTGATCCTCTAAAGCCTACGCGTCACGAACTGTCGCGGCACCGAAAAAAAAGGAGACACCAGGGGCAGGTCACTAGCGCGAGATAAAAGATGGACCAGGGTTTCACCAGACGGCTGCCATTACTTTAAAGGTGAAGGGGGTTAGCCAAAAATTCCTGACCGAGATTCGGGAAGGCCAGGTACAAAAAAAAAGCTAAATTGCTAAGTTCAGCCGTGGAATGGTACAAAGGACGTGGTTAGGGGGGTCTCCAATTCTTTCCCTTCTTAATCCACCATAGGGGAAGTAGCGGGGAACCAATCAAGGGGGGGGTAATCATACCCCTAAAGTACTTCAACACCTTCGGAGGAAAACCGAACGTGAAAAGCGGCGTACTATTTTACATCCGGTAACAGCCATGAAATCAAAGGAAAGCTTAGCTGGAATTCCTCCCTGTTGACAAACGTCGAGCCCTTCATTCCTCGAGAGTGAAAACTGGGAGAAAACAGAGGTTTTAGGGAGATTACTCCCTGGCGACGCAAAACTGGGGGTGAAATGCGGCAAAAAAAGGGGCAGGGTGAAAAAGGGGGATTTGAGGAACCTCGGGAGCCCGCCAGGAACTTCGAGGCGGGGACGGTCGGGGGGGAAAGCTTCAAAAGGAAAATTAAAGCACGGGCTTGGGGGGGGGAAAAAAAGAACCTTGTAAAGAGGGGGCATCGAAGAAAATTGCCGGTCTCCGGACGGGTGAGGGTACGCAAGAATATCGATCTGCAGAGCCGCATCTTTCGCGCCCTTGTGCCAAGTAAGAACCGTGGGGTAGGACGTAAAAAGTGGAATTTCGGGGACCTACAGCCGAGGAGAGGGGGGGCAAGAAAAGGTAGAACTATCCTCTGCTACTATCTGAGAGAAGACGAAGCACTGGAAAAGTTAGAAATCTGTCCACATCGAGGTAGTGGGCAAAAAGGATCGGAGACCGCTTGGTAACTAAAAAGAGGGGCGGACTTAAGGTCTGGGGGACGGAGGAATGGGAGTGCCAACATGCTCCAGCCTCCGTCAGGTCGGCACGTCTGTTCGCCACATCCTACGTTGAAGGAGCGGAAAAAAAGAAGGCACGTTGTCGGACAAAGAAGTGGGGCCTATGGATTGCACACCTTAACGAAAGACCGCCGAACGAGTGGGGAAAAAAGGAAAGAAGTGGAGGTTGGTGCGGGGGGGTAGGGTGAGGGGCTCACGCCAGCGCCCTGCCACCAACCTATGCCATGGAAGAAATGGGGGATCACGGAGGAAAACTTACCTTTTGATCTTTCATAGAACCTGCCAGATAGGAAAAAATCACGGGAGGTTTGCGAAGCCCCGTCTGTGTAGCAAACCAAATCCTTGTGGGAAGGGCGGAAACCGGGGGGTGTCAGAAAAATGTGAAAAGCACGCGTCACTTCTCTAAACGCCGGTACTGTGCGGGAAAGGGGGGGAAAAAGAAAGAGGGAAGGGGATGTCGTGAGACCCTCCTGGAAACTCTTCCTCGGGGGGACGCGAGAGGAGAAAAGGAAGAGGATGGGAGCCAGG
>Ga0179593_1537120_pt1 | contig 19348 bp, 30 predicted proteins | sample CZODoug2_1_08_16_FD_185931 | JGI IMG/M metagenome (GOLD analysis project Ga0179593, IMG submission 185931) | Vadose zone soil fungal communities from Angelo Coast Range Reserve, California, USA - CZODoug2_1_08_16fungal (PacBio error correction) | ecosystem: Environmental > Terrestrial > Soil >...
TTCACACAATTAGCTCGGAGTGGCCTGTAAAACTATGAGTGTTCAGGAGAAAAAAAAAAAGGTTGGGAGGGGGCCGCAGAAGGAAATCCAGGGAGGAACAACAAAGGAAATGAAGCTGCAAGGAAAAAACGGGCCGCGAAATGGATTAGGCGCCTAATTTGGTAGGTTGGGTTTTTTGTTGTTTTTCGGTGCGGTTTTTGGGGTGGGGTTGGGTTCTTTCTTTTAGGGGGGGGTTGGTTTTTTATGGTCTGTTGGGGTCGAGTCTATGGGGCGGTTTTTTGAGTGGTGGACAGACTCAGAAAAAAAACGAGTCCTCCGTCCGGGAGAGATCAAGACGAACGCGCACAACAGGACTCTGCCGAAGCGTGGGCCATACAACCCCAGAAAAGAGCAAGGGACTGGAGTCAGTGCTAATTCCGATTTTAGACCCCGAAAATAGAGCACATCAAAACGCAACCTTCGGGGGGCAAGGAAAACCCGGAATAGCAACTCATTGCGGGGTTGAGCCTAGATGGGTCGCCAAGCACCCCGTTACGGGGTGTGAACAAAAAAAAAAAAAAAAAAAAAAAAAAAGCTTCTTAAGGGAAAAACGGGAGCACAGACCACCAAAAAAAAAACAAAGGGGGGTCCCTACAAGGGGGGGGGGGGGCGGTACACGGGGCGGGGGGGGGGGAAAGTTTGGTAGGTTAAAAAAGTCCTGGGCCGAGACGGAAGCCGTTAAGAGAGGACCTGCTTAAGGGGGGGGTCCTGACCGTGCAGATAAGAAAAACTGGCGAGGTCTCCACTAAAGACGAAAAAGAACACAAGGGGAAATGGGAAGAGATGGGCTTTCTGTTTTTTGAAAGGGCGAACAAAGTGAAAGAAAAAAAAAAAACAACGTTAATAAAAAGAAAAAAAGGAAAGCAAATAACAAAAACCAAAAAAAAGCGGAAAAAAAATGACAAACAGACGGGGGGAGAAAAGAAGGAAAAAAACAAAAAAAAAAAAAAAACAAAAAAAAAAAAGCCGAGAAGGGGAAGGTCCGTAATGACTTCCCATGAAAAAGGCTGAAAAAAGAAAAGACTGAGGAAAAAAAAACGTTCGGGGGGGACTGGGTCGTTCCGAAGGTGGGAGACGGGCAGATTAGAAGAGCGCGAGGAAATGGCCTGGACAATTGGGGAAAAGGAAACACCACCAGCGGAGGGGTTTTGAAAGGAAGAGACCATCAAGAAGGAACGAGAAAATTTAGAGGGACCGAGTCATCAAAAAAAAACGTACAGCAACAAGGAACCATCAGGAAGGGAGGGGGGAAAGGTCCAAGTGTTGAGTGAAAACAAACGGATCAAGGAAAGACGATTTTGCGCGAAAAAAATACCCGTGAAACTGGGCGGTGGAAAGGGATGAAAAAAACAAGCAAGGTGGCGTACATGCGTAAAACTCCAAAAGGGGGTGGATGAAGAAAAAAATCTACAGGGGGAAAGGTACTGGCAAAGAAGAAGAGCTTAAAGGGGGAAGGGAAAGAAAAAAGTGGAAAGTTTCAGGGAAAAAGGGTGGATGTCCACGGGCAACAAGGGGGGGATAAAGGGGCGGAATCGGGGAAAGGGACTCGGCCGGCAATAGGGGGATGCAAAGAAAAAGAAACACGGGTTTCTTGTGCTTCATGAGATGTAGTGGGCCGAAGGCTGTGAAAAACCAGAAAAAAGGCGTTGGAGTACAAAACGGAGGGAGAGGGGGGTGCAAGTTAAAGATCCTACAGCCCGCTGGCAAAATTACTTAGACAGCAAAAGCGAAAAACACTAAACCGGCTCAAGGCCGGCCAAAAGCCCTTTGGGAAAACTGGTAACAAAAAAGCCCCAAGACCCCGGCAAGAGGAAATAAAAAGTAAAAAACCAGGAAACATCAGGCCGGGGGAGGGTCCTCAAACGGCTTAAGAAAAGGGCTCCGACACTGAAGGGGTGTAAAATCTGCGTTACCACTCCAAAGGGGGGGGGGGACTGAAAAGTAACAACCAATTGGTTTTGCCGGTTCAAAAGAGGTGAACCCGATCTTTTGGTTTCCCCTGGGAAGACGAGAATTTCGCAGGGGGCCCATCAAGCCTCAGGGTGATCATGCTTCAAGGTGGGGTAACGTAAAGGTTAACTTGCCTTTCCTTAGGGGGGGGGGTTGAAATCAATTTTTCAGGCCTGCGTCCAGGACGCGAAGAGGAGTGGGAGGATGGGAAAAAAAAAAAATGGGAGGAAAAACGATACTGGGTTCCTGAACCGCAGCCCAACCCAGAGGTCTAAAAAGGGCCGCCGGGAAAAATGAAGCTGTGAGCGCAGGCAAAGAAAAAAAAAGGTTTTGCAGAAGAGTGCCAAGGGTCGACAAGGGATCGTAGTGGAAAGACAATAGCTTGGGATGAAGCCTGTTTTGAACGAAGACACGGATGGGAAACTGGGGAAACCAAAAAAATCCGGGCGAAAATTGAGCTGTATGAAAGGTTAAAACTGAGTACATAGGGGGGGCGAACCGAAGTTCAAGAGTTGCTGTCAAAATGGGCAAGGCGGAGAACTGAAAACCGGGAAAAAAAGAAAGGCGAACGGCCAGCCTTGAGGCAAGAAAGATGAGGGAGTGTGAAAGAACTGCACACGTGGAACATTGCCGAGGAGGGGGGAACTCCAAATGGGACAGACCCGGCGTGGAAAAAAAAAGGGGGCAGCTGACGTGCAAAAGTTCGAGGAGGGACAAAAACTAAAAGGTAGTCCTCCCAAATTACGACACCAGTTTTGACCTGAAGTTCCAATACACCATCAAGACAAAATGCCGCAAAGGCGAAAAGATCCGGCGGAAAAAAAAGGTGAAGAGTCACCAACAAGAACAAAAAAGGAAAAACCACAGAGCCCTTAAAATCCATACGATAAGAAAGAGGGGGAGAGCGCGAGCCCAGCAAAAAAAGAGTATCATAGAAACTTTTAAAAAAAAAAAACGAAAGAAGGATGACGGTCCGAAGAAGCCCAGAAAGAAAAAACTCAAAAAGGGACCTCGGGCCAGGGAAAAAAACGTCTTCCCGATCCGGAAGAAAAAGAAAAGCGCATCGAACATCAACCACAGCAGCCAGGGAAAAGCTGTAAGTGCTTCCTAAGAGGGCAAGTAACAAAAAGAGCCTGAACATCTGTAAGGGGACGAATTGCAGGAAACAGCGGAAAAGGCACGGGGCAAAAATGCGCGCCAAAAAGACGGGCCCATTTCCAAAGGTTGTGCTGAGTTCTCTACTAAGGGGGGGGCAACAAAACGAAAGTCCGAAAATCAAGGGCAAAGAACCAATTGAGGATAGTCGTGGACAAAAAAGTGCGAAAGAATTCGGGGGCCAAAGGGGACGCGACGGACGGTGTAAAGGTTTCCGGCGAAACAAAAAAGAACGGGAAAAAAAATGCAAGGGAACGATAATCGAGTTCTCTGTATGAATTGACTGTTAAAACCGCACGTGGTCGGAAGTTGAAAAAAAAAAAAAATTCGGGGACCGACCCTTTTTGTTGTTAAAAAGCATGCGCTTTCGGTCACGATTGCAGGAAAAAGAACTGGGAAAACATTGGGTGAGATCATCGCCCGGCCTCGAAAGGGGAAGGTGGGGGGGGAAAGTTTCCTGCGGAGCCGGAAAGTAAAGGGGCGCCACTTCTAAATCTCCCTCAAAAGTCGAGTGCGAAGAGGGAATCGTTGGAGGGCCTTGATGTTTGGGCTGCCATTCAACGTGGGTACGGGGGAAAAAAGGCTTGTGACCGTTTGAATAAAGTCCAGGTGGGCGGGTGCTTAAACTAGGAAAAACTCATAAAAAGGCCCCGGTGAAAAGCCTGGTCAGGGGGGTGATAGAGGAAGGACGTCTCCCTTGGATTCTCAGGGGGGGGAAACAAGGACGGCATAAAATGGGGGCGTGCCAGGGGGAGAAAATATTTTTTAAAACGAAAAGCTGGCTTTAAAAAAAGTAGCGAAATTGGAGACTATTAGAAACAAAAGCTACGCCCATATTGATCCCCTGGGGGCCGTGGGCAAAGGGGGGAAGAAACGGAGAAGAATGTATGGGAAATGTAGTCCATGAGGGTATATCATGAAAAAAGAACAACCTGGGGGGGAAAAAGAAAACCGTGGGGAGGACAAAAAAGTTCCCCTAGGCTCCTGGAGAAAAGGATCACAACAGAATTGCCAAGGAAAAGTTGGAGGTGTAAGGCGGATGTAAGGGGGTGGGAGGGGGCGAGGGACAGAGTCCAATGAACCTATGTTTTCTGGGGTCCAATTTCAAGACGCAGCGGGGAACAAGATGATCGCAGAAGCCATCAAGTTGTAGGGGGCAACGCATCGCTAGACATCCCAAAGGGGTGGCGCATCTACCAAAAAAAAGGGCAGTTAGGGGGTATGGCACAAAAAATCAGAACGATGAAGGATGACACTAGCATAAACTGGTAGGGCCGCTCGAAGGTGTCGAATCCATGAAGGGTTAAGCCACTCGGCAAACCGGTCCAAACGAACAAAACAAACGGAGGGGGGATAGAATGTCGACAAAAAGGATTAAAGTCGGAAGAAGTGGGGCGAAAAGACACCTCGCAAATATCTCGAGGAACAACAAAAACGAGGAGGAAACTACAGAGGACGGGGAGCTGGAAATTGGGTCACTAAAACAGAGGCGTAAGGGAATGCCGGAAAACTACCTATCCCTCGAAGGGGGGTGCGCCCGGTGTTGGGAAAAGAAAAAAAAAAAAGTGAATGGGGGGGAAAAAAAGCGAGTCTTGAAGGAAACTGAGAGGGTCGAACACGAAGAACAGAAGGCTACAAAGGGGTCTAAGTTGAAATCGGAGGGGCCATACTTGAAGGAGGGGAAAAAAGTGAGAGCAACGAAAGAGGTATGGGAATCCCGGAAAAAAACTTCCGGGAGAAAGACCTGGGCTATATACATTAAAAAGGGGGTGGGCTACGGAAACTCCTTTCGAGGGTTAAGTCCAGCCAAAAAGAATATATCCCCCCTCCCTTTTTCTGGAAGGGGGAAGAACACAAGATCATGGAAGAGGGAACAGCGCAAACAAACCTTGGCAATCCCATACTCAGGAAATGACGTGAAAACAGACCGACGTCAAACGGGTAAACACCATAAAAATCGAACAGTGGAGTCCAACAGCAGCCAAATAGAAAACGGGGGGGCCCATACAAAATTTCAACGGTGAGTTCCTCCGGAAAAAAACACGACCCGCCCGGGGGAAGCATATAGGGCGAAAAAAACCGAAGGTCATGAGAAAAGAGAGCGGAAAGGACAGCCATAACGCTCAAAAAAAGCAGCAGCTTTGCGGGGAAAACTAGTTGGGTAAGAAATAATAAAAAACCACCGCAAATAACCACCGGGGAAGGGCAAAAAAAAAGAAACACCGTTTACACTAGGCAAAGGGGCACAAGCGCCCTCAGAAAAGGAGATTAAAGAAGACCGAAAAAAGAAAGCTCCAAGGACCGGGCCTTGAGGGCTGTGGAAAAAAGTCAATTAGAAAATGAGGATGTCACGGGAAACAGCCAAAAGCATCGGCAAAAGTGGGGTGGCAAAAAAAACCAAGAACAGTGAAAAAAACCACGACCCACCAAAAAAAACAGACAAAAAGGGCAGTCTATAAAGGAAGGGACGCAACGAAGGGAAACGGCAGGGGAACGTTTGGTCCCCCAAAAAAACATACGCAACGGCCAGCCAGCGGGCGTGGCTTCAAAGGAAAGCTACAAGGGAAACCCAAAAAAACAAAAAAAAACACAACATCGCAAAAAAAACGCGTCCATCGCAGAGAGGTACAAGACAAAATCGTTGTAAAAAAAAAAAATGCATGAAAGAGCTTCTCCACTTTCAGGCAGGGAAAATTATAGAAAAAGGGAAGGACCATCCAGGGGAAGGTCCTCTAAAGAATGTAGCTGCCTGAATGGGCCCTATCGGGGGCCGCGAATTGCAGAAAAAAAAAAAGTTTTGTTTCAAAAACAAACTTGAAAATCAAGAAGGGGGGGATCGAATCCCGGGGGGGAATGCAATCTCCGGAAAGCAATGTCTCCTGCAGGAGAGGGGGGCCAGAGATGAAAAACAAATTGGAAAGGGTTGCGCGTCCAGAGGGGTCGATGAAGGCACCGTTGAAAAAAGACAACCAAACAACCAGAAACCTGGGCAAGGAAACCGTGGTGCCCAGGAAGAGGTCCAAGCAATGCAGAGTGGCTGGAAAAAAAGTTCCAGAAAAGGGTGCCAAAAATACCGTGGCAGTGAACCCGGGGTTTTTTGGGGTTGTCTTTTTGGGGGGGAAGGGCGGAAAAAAAGGGCCGTCATCAAAAATAAAAACGCCTCTCTCTCAAGGGGGGGACTGAGGGGGGGCTGCTACCAGGGGGGTGGGTTCCCAAAAGAAAGCACGAAAAAGTCGTTGTCCGACAACTGGCCAAAAAAAAAAAAATGAAATATAGGTATTAACAAGCGGAGAAAAGATGTGTGTGCCTTCAAACGGCGCTACCAGGGGGAGAGAATTGGTTAACCGGAAGATCTTGGGCTGAAATTTGGAGTCGGGCGTGGAAAAAAAAAAAAAAAAAAAGGGATGCGGCCGGACCGTCTGTGTGGGGGCCGTGCCACAACCAAGGGTGGAAAAAAACGTTAACTGAAAAAGGGGCAAGGGAAGGCAGATGCGAAAAGAAAAAAAAAAAGGCGCGCCCCGGGCATGGAAAAAAAAAAAAAAGTGGGGAGGGAAAACGCGCGTCTTTTTGCCGACAGGAAAAAAGGAGAATGGGGATTCGCGGCTAGAAAAAGGACCAATCATAGGGAAGGAAGAAGACACAGCCCCGGAAATTGAGGGGGGGCCCTTCCAGATCCTCAAAGCAAAAAAAATTACGTACCACGCAAACGCCGGGGAAAACGGAAAACGACGCGGAAATTCCTTCCCTTTAAAGAAGGGGGAAAAAAAAAGACAAAAACTGGGCGGATATCAAAAAAAAAAGCGCGGGAAACGTGCAGGTTGCCAGGGGGAAAAAGGAAAAAGTGAAACGCCAATCTTGAAAAAAACTTCAACTGGGGCAAAGACCCAATAAACCCAGCCAACGCCCCCTGAAAGAAAAGGTGGTGATAAATGCACACTCAGCGCAAAAAAAAATTATTGCCGTCTCCCCTCAATAGTGAAAAAAGATTTCAAAAACGTAAACGGGGGAAGAAAGGTTGGGGGAAACAGGCCAAAAGGGTAATCCCACAAAATTGGAACCGGGGACCCGTCCGAAATCCTCAGGGTGCCTCAAGTGAGGGACAAAAACGCAAAAAAATTAAAGTTCTGGCTGAGCAGCCCTTCCAGAAGGGCCTGCCAGGGGAGGGGGGGCGAGGCCAAAAAAGTGGAATCCAAGGAGGTGCAGAACACAAAAATCGGTGTAAGCCGACCAGGCCAAAAAGGAAAAAAGATCCAAAAAAGCGAAAAATAAAAAAAAAAAAAACGGGCTCAAAGGGCCGCAAAAAATGCCCTGGGACGAAAAACCAACTAACGCACGGCCTTGCCCGGGGAATCAGGAGGCATAAACAAAAGCAGCGAAGATCCAAAGAGGGACCCCGCGGAACCAATCGCGGCGCAAAAAGGGAAAAGAAAAAATTGTCCAAAAAAATGGACGGGGGCCGCAAACGACAATTGCCTTTAGCTTGCAAAAAAAAAAAAAGGGGAGGGGAAAAAGCCGCCAGTGGGGGTTCCCCAAAAAAGGTCGGACACGAAAAAAGGTCGACCAGGAAAGCATAGAGGGAAATCATCGCAGAAGGGGAATTCTAATGTCATCTTTAAAGAGGTTTGCTGGGGAAAGTTTACAGGGAAAAAAAAAGAGGCCGAGATCGAGAACTGGAGGGGGGGTTAGTAAAAAAACAAAACACTGGTAAGAACTGGACTGGCACCGAGACTGTACTCCACGCAAGGTTTCTTAAAAAAAAAATCCGGAGGGAAGATTGCTCATTTGGAAAAAAAAAACCCCTCTGCCCCGACCTAAAAACTTATTGAGGGAGGGGGGGACCGGTTGCGATAAAATTGGGATATCACAAAGCAGGGGGGGGGACCAAAAAACACCATTGGGTGACGGATCACTAGCGGACTGCCCTGCTAAGGAAGGGGAAGGATGGAAGAAAATTGAAAAAATTTCACGTACGCTGGAGGCCGGAATTTCAAAAGATTTTTTCGTCACGAAAAAAAGGCCGGCGGAAAGAAAAAAAAGGGAAAAAGAGAAAAAAAAAAAGACTGGAAAACAAAAAAGGTATCCCGCTAGAGGGCCACGAATTCCGAAAACTGACAAGAGCCCGAAAAAAGAAAGAGGGTACCGGCCGTGCTTGGGGAGAAAAAAAAAATACGGGGGACAACCCAATATTGAGGGTGGTCAGCTAAAACTGGGGAGGGGATGGGAAAGAAGAAGCAAAGAGGGTCGGGAAAAAAAAAAAAAAAGTTCCTCAAGGCGCAAAAAAAGGCCATGTCGGGAAAGCCAAGCCACTGTCAAATCGGAAAGAAGTAAACCCCGACGAAGCACAAAAGCAAACACAGAAGGTCAGGCGGAGAAAATCCCGAGCAAAAGCAGAAAAAACCAGCGAGCCGCGGTTAGAAAGTAAACTGTGATTCGCAGTGAAAAAATCCCTGCTTGGAAGACCGGGAAGAAAGTAGACGAGGAAAGGGGAATTGACTTCCGAGAGGACTCCAGGGGGGAAAAAAAAAAGAGTGCGAAAAAGACCACATGAGGGAAGCCATCCATGGCGATTACAGGCTTTCCGCGAAAAAGAAAAAGGGGGAAAGGCTACTAAGGGTCTTATGAAACTGAAAAAAAAAGGGAAACAGCCCTAAAAGCACCAGAAAGAGGGGGCCGCTCCATCGAGGACGAAAAACCGGTTTCTTAAAAACCATGGCCAGGGGATTGCCGATGGACATCAAAAAGGGAAGACCGCCGGGCGCAGTCCCCTCCAGTCAGGGAGAAAAAGAGTTATGGGGTAAGACGCGCTGGAAATGCAAATGCGATAAGGCAGTCAAAAATGATCAGCTTGAAGTCCAATTTTAAAAAGCAGAGGACGCAAGCAAAAAAAAGAGGCAAAGAAGAGCTCTTCAGAAAGGGATGCTCCCTGGAAAGCAGGAGCACGAGAAGGCTAAAGGGCAAAAACATGCAGAGGGGCTTTTGGGTACGAGAAGAAAAAAAAAAAATACTTTTGACCCGGCAAAAGGGGGAAGGTGGAAGCAAATCAACCGGGCTCACAGAGCCACCCGAGCTGGCCGTGGGAAAAATGTGTGCGGAACCAGCAAAAGAAGTCTCAAAGAGGGGACATATAAGCGGCCAAAGCCATTGGGTCGGGGGGGGAAAAGGTCAACATGGTTGCGGCCCCGAGTACATCTCCAAGGGGGGACCAGAGTGACGCAGGGTTAAAACCGTTGGGGGGGCATGGAAAAAAGGGGGAAGATGGAAAAGGGGCCAAATTAGCCCTGGCAAGTAAAAATATAAAGACGCTCAACGGCTCGGGAAAAAGGGGGGAAAAAGTAGGGGGGAAAAGGGAAAAGCTCCCGCACGGTTTGCCGGTGACGTGCCTTATAAAGGACGAAATCGAAAGAAAAAAAAAACCTAGTGGTAATCGCGACAGGCAATCTGGGACGGAACTGTCCTACGCCGGGGGGAATCAAAAGGGAGAGCCGGGGGGCCAGGATAACCGGCAAAGTGCAAGGGGAAGTGATGTTGGGAGAAAAGGGGGCGCGGGGTTTAAAGAAAGGGGGAGCAAAAAGTAAAAGAGAGAAGAAGCGGCTCAAGGGAAAATTAACATAGTTCTAAGACACACTGAGGGGGGGATGGGCATCTCCCTACCGGTTGGGGGGAAAAGGAAATTAAGGGATGGTGATTTCGGGAAAAAGGGAGGTGAGCAGTAGCAAAAAAGAAAAATAAAAAAAAAAAAACGGAAAAACCCACAAATGAAATCCGCTAGAGAAAAAGTCCTAGGTTGCTAAAAATCACTTGAAAAAAAAAGTCTGAGTAGGAAGAGGCAAGGGGAAAAATGGTAGAAGCTCAGCGAATCTGGCATCCAGTTTCAGCCAAGCGAAAATCCCGTTCAGGAAAAAAAACGCGAAAGCGCGGGAATCGGGAGAAAGAGTCTCAAAAAAGGGGATCAGTTAGAAAAAAGAGGGGGCCACCGCGCCCAAGAGATCCTCACAAAGAGGGGAGGAAACGAAGAGCGTGCGGGGGAGGGATGTGGGAGATACAGAAAAAAAAGGGAACCTTGAAAAACGACAAAAATAAGACGAAAGGGGATTTGGGGGGGGGGGGTGGTTTGCAGCAAAGATCCAAAGGGATGGTCTCGAGGGAAAAAAAAAAAAAAGGAATTGGGAACAAACCGACAAATAGGAAAAAAAATCTAAGTGAGGGATCGTAAACAGGATGGGTGCCCGAAAGAGGGACGGCCCCCAAAGGTCACATGGGGGGTCCCGAGAGAAGCAGAGGACCGGAAGGAGAAAAATGTGTGAGAAGCGTAAAGAAAAGGCTTTGTTTGGAAAAGAAGGGGGTGGCTCCTAAAAAAAAAAAGAAGACAGTAGAAAAGCCCTCACAGCCCGGGGAATCGAAAAGGGACCGGCGAAACGATCATCAAAAAACCAAACGTAGAACGTGGAGCCCAGAACTCTGGGTGACGTTTGAAAAAAGAGTAACGCAAAGGCTCAAAAAAAATCAAAAGGTTTTTGCAAAAGAACGCCAGGACTCAAGCTGGGCCCAAGAAGACTAGCAAGGGAAACAAGGAGGGGAACGGTTAAAAAAAGCCCGGGGACAGCACCCCCGCTCCCCCCAAGGGAAACCTTAGCAAAAAATCTAAAAACCAATGGAATCGGCCAGACCATCTATACTCCAAAAAAAAAGAAGAATCAGTCTGGAAAGGAAGGAAAGGTAAAATGAAATCAGAAAAAGAGCACCCCTGAAAAAGGAAATGGTGAAAGACGGCTCCAACCCCAGGAAGAGTAAAGCAAGCGAAAAAAGTTAATCGTCCTGAAAGTCGATAACGGAAACTCAAAAAAGGCTTCTGCGGTGTAAGAACTCGGGAAACCAGCCGGAATTTGACAAAAAGCTTGAAACCACTAAAAGCAGAAACGTGCAAAGAGGGACAAGCCTGGAAGTACCAACGTGAATGAAGGAAAAAAAAAACACCCACCAACAAACTACCGAAAAAAAAGGAAAAAAGACCGGGGGAAAGGGGGCGCGACGAGGGAGATGAAAAAAGAAGTTGCCGAAAACGGACGTGACGGCTTTTCAAGGCCACAAAAGACCTAAACATCGGAGGGGTCCACGGAAGAACATAGGGATCAGGGAAAAAAGGTGGAAAAGGAGCTGGAGAAACAAATGCGTAAAAGAAAAGGGGCCGTCAAATGAAAAAAAAAAAAAGACAAAGGGGTCTTTCCAAAGGGGAATGAAGAAAGGAACACGGCTTGAACGACCAGCTGTGGAAAAAAAAAAAAGAAGTGCCCATCGGGGGGGGGTCAGAAAAGCCATAGCGCCGGTAAAAGAAAGGAGGACGATGATGGGAGTCTGGGACAAAGGGAAGGAACCAGGGAAAGTCAAGTAAAAATCGATCGGGGTCCATTCCAAAAAAAAGAAAGAACATTGAATACTCAAAACCGCGAACATCAATAGAAGAAAGGGCGACTTGGCAAAAAAAATCGGCGGGGAAAAAATGAAAAGGAAAAAACCGGGAAATCTAGAACAGGAAACATAAGAAAAAGGGGCAAGGTTAGGAAACCCGCCGAGGAAGCCAAGATTGATGTGCCCAGGGACGTTTTGTAAAGGGGGGGGGAAATAAAACCGTGGGTTGCAGGGTTTTTCGGGGAAAAAAGAAGTAGCCCAAGTTCCAGGGGGGAAAACAGATAAAAGCTTAAAAAAGGCGGAAAGGCGCAGGGTAAGGTGCTGGAAAAGAAAAAGGGGCACGATCGTTCCGACAAGAAGTATCGAAAAATAGGGGAAGAAGGATCACGAAAAAGCGGTAGAAAGGAAGAAAGACCGGGCGCAGACCATCCAGGGATTGAGAAAAGTTTTTGAAAATGTTGGGGGAGGAGGGAGACCGAAAAAAATTGGGCTAACTGGGGGAATAACCTTTTCCAGGGGGCCATCCAAAAAGGAAATAATGGAGAAGGAAAAAAATGGCTTGTGGGGGGGGGGTTGGGGGGGGGCCGTGCCTGAGAAATGGCCGGGAGAGTTTCACGAAGGGTTGACGCCGGAGGAAAATGCCAAAAAAAAGAAGGAATCGGCATGGGAAGGTGCCCCCGCATGGGGAAACGGCGCGTCTAAAAAGGTGGTCAACGGCGGGGGTCGCAGAAAAAACCAATGAAAATACGAAGGCCCGAGATTGGACAGGGGGCAAGAAAAAAAATATTGGTGACGTAAACGGCAGAATCAAAAAAAAGGGAGACATCAACGCCGGAAAATCGGGAGTTGAAGTAAACGGAGGAAGCCAAAAGGTGTCGGGAAACCAAAGCCCAGCGATTTGAAAAAGGAAGCTGCCGGGAAGGCTTTCCCAAAGAATGTGGCAAGTAAGAGTTTCAGCCAAAAAAATAAAAAACAAATTAAAGGGTACTCCGCCCCCAGGTACGAAAAAGGGGGGAACAAAGGGGGGAGGGCAGGACGCTAAAAGAGAGGAAAAAATTAATTCCGTGAATGTACCCGGGCCTCAAGGGGAAAAACGTTCACAAAAGGGGGGGGGTTGATAAGGAAAAACGAGACTTTGTAATGAGAGAGGATCGGGCACCGCGCAAAATGGCATGGGGGGAGAAAAAGGCGCAACGTTTCGTTGACAAAGGAAATTGAAAGAAAACCACGGGCTCCGAAAGATTTCGGGAAAATAACGAACGGGGGCGTGGCGGGGGTGCAGGGGAAAAAAAAATCCGTAACATCAAACCGCAATGCAAGACTCCCATCAAAAAGGTCAAAAAAGCGGCCGCAAAAATCTGGAAACCGAAACAACCTCCAACGACCAACAGGACACCCGTCTTGAAGAATCGCACATACACCAAGAAAACATGCAAAGGCCGTGGGGGGCCGCCTAAACCGGGCTAACGAAAAGGGTGGAAAAGCGCGTAAACCCATCGGGAGGGGGGGGCCGGGACATAGGGTGGGCCTGAAAAGTCCAAAAAAGAAAGGGGGGGGGGAAGGAGCCTTTTCACTGAGGTCGGCGACAAAACCGGAAGGGTAAAAGAACGGCAGGGGGCGAGGGGGAGAATCAGTAAGCGTGTTGGGGTGGGCACAAAAGGAGGGGGGTGGGTTGTAACAGAACACCAGGATTTTGAAAAAAAACGCGTAGCAAAAAGAAAAAAAAGCCCCTGGGAGGGGCAGGGCGGACAGGGTAGGAGACCACACAGAGAGGGTTTCCTGAAACCGCGACGGGAAAAACCACTTGGAGAAAAAAGCAGAAGGAGTGGTAAGGGGAGTCTCCAAAAAATGTCGCCACGTCAAAAAGGACTGAATGCACAACTTAATTCGAAAGGGGGCACCGGTCAGATTGAAAGGGGGTCAAAAGAAGGTGCCACTGCGCCCTGAAGGGGTTTCACTAAATTTCTCTCCGGAGGGGAATAATTTTCCGCGCAAAATCATAAAAAAGGAAAAATCATAAGTCCCTAAGCAGATTTTCAATGTCAAAAAGGAAGAACGCCCACGAAGGGAAAGAGCGACCTGCATCCGGGTGAAGACGCAAAGGGGGATAAAACGAAGGGAAAACTTTAAAACGAACAGAAGGGACAACTTGCGTCACAAAAAACCCCGATGGAAGGGCGTTTTCTGTAACCGAAAGGCACAAATATTTTCGGGCCGACACTTCGGGATGGGAAGCAGAAGTGACGCAAGGGAACCGGGGGAAAGGGGGGGAAAGACGCAAAAGTGGGCCATCCAAGAACATTGGAAAAGGAAGAACTCAGGTTCAGGCAGGAGTGTTCGGAAGGAAAACAAAAAAAAAACCGAAGAAAAAGAACACCAGAAAAAGAGCAGCCCGGACAAAAAAAGGAAACAAAAAAAAGCCTCTGGAGAAGGCAAAAGCCCCCCAGCCCGCGGGGTCTGGACGGCGGTACAGAGGACACAGAGGAGGGGGGACCCGAAGAAGCCCAAAATGTTTCTCCGAGGGGGGTGGAAAGCGAAAAGGGAAAATGGGCCCCAAATTCAAAAAAAAGGATAAGACGCCAGTGTGAGGAAAGGAACCACATGTAGGAAGAGGAAAAAAGCTTACGCAAGGGAAAGGAAGACGGGATGAAGAACGTGTACGTAAGGACAAAAAAAAAAAATCAGGGGAAAAAACGCAGGAAAAGCGTGGAAGAAAAGCAGCACAGATGCGGAAAAAAAAGTGGGAGGAAACGGGGAAGAACCATGCCAGGGAGGGGTGATTTTAAGAATGGAAAACAAAAAGGTAAGGGAAAAAAAACAGCTATCCAAAACATTCAGAGGGTGGTTTACTGGCAAAGCGACTGATTCATATAATGGAAGAAAATAAATATTACAAAAGGAGAATCAATTACAAAAGGGACACCATTGGTTCCTAATGATAAAAAAGAGGAGAGAAAGTGATGCAAGAGCTTCTCTGATATGACTCAAAGTGGTAAGCAGGAAGCACAAAACGAGTCGAAGGAGGGAACATAAAGGCGACCGGGGTTGTTTTACTCGAATGAGGGAGTTAAAAACGAAGAGAATGGTGATCGACTTGGGTGAAGGGGGAGCAAACGAAATGGGCCGTTGGAAAAAAATAAGGACATTGGGGGAGGCCGGGGAAGTGGGAATCCTTGAACGCAACTGAAGTAAATCTCTCCCCATTGGGGAAAGACTGAACCAGGTAAGGGGGAGGGTTAACTTGGGGTTGAGGATGCCACATTCATAAAGTTGTATTAAAAAAGAGTGGCCGAAGGAAAAACTAACGGGGAAGCAGTTTTTGGAGAAGGGGGGGACGTCCGGGAAGACCACCGCAGAAGACACCTTAGCCTGGGGAAAAAAAGGAAGGATCGAGAAAGGAAAAAGAAGCCAAAAAGGGTAAGCCGGGAAAAAGGGGGAAAAGAAACGGACCGGACACAGGGTGCGTGCCGGATAATTTAGGGTCCGAATCGAAAGCTGAAAAGGGGAAGCGCTGGAAAGGACAGCCACTGAAGTACGAAACGGTTCAAAAAGAGGAAAAAAGAGTGGCGGGGAAGGGGGGGGAACCCCTGGCGGGAGGACAAAAAATGAATGTCTGTGAAAAAGGTAGGCATGGGGCAGGGGGTTGTGAATGGGAAGGTAGAACAAAAATTGAGGGCGATCCCGGGAAAACGGCAACGGGGGGGGGGATGAAAAAAAAAAAAAGAGAACTGGGAATGGGAAAATGGGGGAAATCGCCTGTGGGAACAGCTCCCCTGGGAAGAGGCACGGTGTGGGGGAAAAAAGAAAACCAAGGGGTTTGGAAGCGTGTAAAAGAGGCCCAGGAAGGGGGGGAAACAAAAGAATGAAACATCGCCCATCACCACAGAAGGGGGGAAAGAAGGCAGCAAAAAAGAAACGGAAACGTCCAAAAGTCCTAAAGGATCAAGGAGGACCCCGTTCGTAGATGGCACCAAAAGGCACGATTCAACCAAGAGCAGGGAAAGACCGGGCTAAAGTGTGCGAAAAAAAAATGTCAAAAGAAGAAAAACCATTCCCGGCTGGAAGCTGGGGCGAAAGAAAAAAACCACACTCCAAGAAGGGGAATGGCGGAAGATTAAGTCTCACAAAACATAGAAGAAAAAGCCCGTGAAAGCTAAACAAAAAAAACGGGGGAAGGAGGGAGAAAAGAGCCGGGGGGCAAAAGGGAAAAAAAAAAACTGGTTTCAAACTGGGAAAAAAGGCGTGAAAAAGGGGATGCGAAAACAGCTAGAAAAGAAGGAAGGTTTGGAGCAGGGTTTGTTTCGCAGACCAGAACGGATGGAAAAAAAAAAAAGAAGGGCACTGGAGGCAATACGAATGTGAAAAGGGAACCGAAACAAGGGCTCTCGGAGAAAGGAAAAAGTTTTTGAAAGGGGAAAGGGGCACACAAAAACGTGGGACCCCCTAAGGAAACCTAAGAAAAAGGGGTGGATTGTCCGGAGAATAAAACGCGGGAAAAAGTACAGGGGTGGTGATGTCAAAAAAAGAAGAAGCTGGGGGGGTGACCTTTTGTGAAAAAAACACTGTCAAAATTTTTCCAAAAAATCAAAAATCATCCGTGAAGGGGAAACTTCTGGGGTGGGGGAACCGGGAAAAAAATCATGAAAAGAAACAATCAAAACTCAAACGGTCGAACTGGGGGGGCCAGAAGGAAGGGACGGTTTGAAATACTAGGAGGGAAACGGGAAAAAATAAAGGAAAAAATCAAGGTTAGGTTTCTTTCCAAGGAAAAAAAAAAAAAAAAAATATAAGAACAAAAAAGAAAAAGAGAGGCCCAAGTTCACAAAAATTCTTGGGGGGCCTAAAAAAAAAAACGGCACGCCCGGCATCACGGGGAAGGGGGTCCGACACGTTCCAGGGGGGTCATTCATATTCGAAAAACCATCGAAATACGAGAAAGGGAGCATCAAAGAAACGTCGAAACTATTGGGGGGGAAAAAAATGGGTATGGGGGAAAGCCACTGTTCATAAATAGGGAGGGTTTATAATGGAAGGTGTGTGAAAGGAAAGTAATCAGGAAAAAGGAAACTTTCGCAACGTGAGGGCGCGCAAAAACCTAAGGCAGGAAAGCGCCCTAGTGAAGCAGGCGATAATCGAAGGAAACGGAACTAAAGGCAGAAAGTCGCGGGGACAATCGTAAAAGAAACGAAAGGGAAAAACCTGGGAAAAGGGTCTGCCAAAAACTTCCACCAAGGGGGAAACGAAAAAGATAGGGGCCGGAAATAAAAGGAGATGAAAAGGAACCCGCAAAAAATCCAGGAAAAAAAAAAAACAAAAAAAAAAAAAATAAAGCAAATAAGGGATATGGCGAAAGAAATGTATATGAAAAGTGGGCGCCAAGAAAAAAAAGGGGACAAAAAGAAAAAAATCGGAAGACACCAACAGAACAAAGCGCGGCGTGCTCATGGTCTACAAGGGGTTGGGGAAAAAAAAAAAAAAGCTTGAAAAACGAGGGAACGGGACGGAAAAAGGCAGGCTCGAGTACAAAGGGTCGGTCCAAATGCAGTAGGTGTAGGGGGCTTTTCCTGTGTTTCGAGTTCCGCTTTAACCAAAGGGAAAAAAAGCGGGACCAAGGGGGAAGGAATCCTCAAAAGGATCGGAAAAGGAATGCCGAAAAGGCCCGCGGGGGTCTGACGGGAAAAATAAAGTGTTGCGTTTTTGAGAAAATCGGGTGTTTTTTTACTCGGGGAAACGAAAAAACAAATCAGTAAACGATAGGGGGTCCATGCTCTCAAGACAGCATTCGGGGGACAACGAAAGAACGCCAAAAAAAAACCATCAAGGGAGGAAACCGTGCGACGGGAAAATCGCGGTCAGGGGTTTTCTCTAGGAAAGAAAAAAAAGTTGGACTGAAAGAACAAGAAGAAAAAAAAACCTCAAACAAGGGCCATGCAAAAAAGGAAAAAAAAAAACCGTTTAAGGAACGGGGAATGGGCTCGGGACAGCTGGGGGGGGGAAAAAAGGAAGGGTCCACGCTGGTGCAATTGGGGCAAATCGTGTTCATCAAAGGTGGGAAAAAAAAGGAACGGCCGTAGACCAGTGAATGTTCCCATGCTGCGACGGAAAAGCCCGGTCCGGGGAAAATTCGGGGGGAGAGTGTGGTTCAAGGAAACGATCGTTCCAAAAGGGGTCGAATGTCGATCAAAAAAAAGGTCGGGAAACGAAAGACAAAAAAAAGGGACCACCGAGAAAAAAAAAGAAAAATGGCTCTTCAAGGGGGGGACTAAACCAAGGGGGGGGTTGAGCAGAAAAAATGCACACAACGAACCAGGGGGGAGCTCGGAAAGTTGAACCAAGGCTGGGGAAAAAACGTCTGCTTCCGAAATTCTGTGTTGGGGGACCGTTAAAAAAAGGCTGCCAGGGGTGCAGGGAAACTGGGGGGGGAAAAGAAGGTTGAAAAAAAAGGGGAAAGGCGCCTGCACATGCTCGCCAAAAAAATGTTTCAAAAAAAAAAACCTGCGAAAGGGAACGAGCGTCGAGAAGAATCAAACCGGAAGGGGAAGGTCGCGAGAAAACCCCGAGGACGAGCAGGAAAAAGAAACTCGAGAAAAAAGTTGGAAACTAGGGGTTACGGGAAAAAGCAACGCAAGACCTTCACCATCGGAGGGCCTACTAAAAAATGAGGGTCAAAGGGGGAGAAAAAAAAGGAAGTGGGGGAGGGGAAAACAAAAGGAGGATACATCAAAAGAAAAAAAAAAATGTTCCAGGACGGGGACAGTTTGGTCTTTCGGGGTTCAGGGCACGCGGAAAAAAAAAAGACCGTTGAAAAAAACTTTGAAAACATTAAAACGTCCGTCAACGCACAAAACCCCCCTATCGACGTGGATAAGTCAGGAGGAGGAGGGAAAGGGGCAGGGAAAGAGCGCGAGGGAGAAGGGAACGTCAAAAAGGGGACATAAGATCCGTGAAAGTGAAAAAAAAGTTGGTTGGGGGGGGGGGGGGGGGGGGGGGAAAACTCCAAAGAGGAGTCTGAAAAAAGAGAACTTTCCAGATAAAATCCAGGGTCAAAGGTAGCTACGACGGGGACGCAAAAGTATTTTGGAGGGAGGAAAAGAAAGATCCCCAGACGAGAGGGAAAGGCGTGTATCCGAAAAAAAGCCGTTGGAGTACAAACCCCCCCCAAGGCAGGAACACAAAGGAAAAACGAAGAAAGAAGGCAAAGTAAAAAAAAAAAGGGGAAAGACTCAAGAAAAGCGGCATCCTCGCCAGCCTCACGGAGAAAAAACAGACTGGGAAAGAAGGCCACCTCCAAAAACGGGAAAAAAGCACTCGGAAGTTCTAAAAAGCAACATGAAAAAAAAAAAAGAAAGCGGACGTGGGGCAAGCCGACCTAGGCACGAAGGGAAATCTCGGGAAAAAGCAAGAAGGGGGACGGGGACACAAGCCAGAACCTGAAACAGGGGAAGAAAATAAAAATTCGCAACTTATGGGCTTGGAACGCCGCGCACTTCAAGGAAAGACGCGAAGGGGGATGGTCGCGGCAAGACCACGTCCGAAGGGGGGAGGATCAGAGGCTTCGTGTTAAAGGGAAAAGGAGGGCCCAGAGTCGTTTGATGGGGTTTACAGGGGGGGTTAAAAGAATGTGGCGCCGCGAACCTCTGGGACCAGGAGTCTTGTTTTTCAGCACGCCTGGAAAAACAAACAAGTGAAGGGGGGGGTAAGGGGGATGGGCTGCACGAAATGGTTTCGGTGAAAAGCAGAAAAAGAAGGTAGGAAAAAGCTAAACAAAGGGGGGGGAAAAAACGTCAGGCGCCCGACT
>Ga0179593_1715532_pt1 | contig 19347 bp, 37 predicted proteins | sample CZODoug2_1_08_16_FD_185931 | JGI IMG/M metagenome (GOLD analysis project Ga0179593, IMG submission 185931) | Vadose zone soil fungal communities from Angelo Coast Range Reserve, California, USA - CZODoug2_1_08_16fungal (PacBio error correction) | ecosystem: Environmental > Terrestrial > Soil >...
CCCAAGGGGAAAAAATCTAGGGGTTTCGACCGGAGAGTGGCAACTCAAAACGGTGAGGAAGGTCCTCACTGCGCCAAAAGAAAAAAACCGATTGTCGCGGAGTCCTGGGGGAAGTGCAAAAAAAAAAGGAGGAGCGGCAGACAAGCCGCTGGGGAAACTGCTTTAAGCTCCTAGGCACAGAGAGTCTCTCGTTTCTCGCGACGCGTAAAAGAGGGAGGGGGGAAACCGGCGAAAAGACCAAAAAAACCGCCTTCGGTGAACGGCAAAAAGTCCTTAAAAAGGACGTGACACACAAAGGGGAAAAATGAAAGAAAACCGCGCGGCCCAGGGAAGAAAGAAATGAGGAAGGGCTCAAAAAAACGACCCAAAACCCTCGACGTCGCTGCCAAAGTCGGGGCCAAATTGTGGTTCCCATCCACGAGAGAAAACTTCCACCGAGACGGAAGGACGCGGAACCTGTTGGTGACCCGAAAAAACCTCGGGGAAAAAACGGCTGTTGCACCCAAGGCCTTTTTCAGCAAAACCTTCCAAGGGGAGAGGTTGGGCAAGGCAGGAAATCGGGGGAGGGGTTCAGAGGCAATCCAGGTGGGCGGAAAAAAAAGGGACCCCTTGCACAAACCATCCGTTCAGATTTGAAAAGGGAAAGGGAAAGTTAGGGTCGGAAGCGAGCGAGGATCCCTGGTGTACGTTGGGAAAGACAGTTGCGCCCCTATCTCGAAGAGGCCAGTCCATGGGAAAAAAAAAAAGCCTCGGAATGGAAAAAGGGGAGAGGTCGCCCGGGTGGTAGACGTCACTTCACAATGGTGAGCCTTTTTCAGAAAAAAAGGAAGGGAAAAACCTAAGTGAAGCAAAATTTGACGGTCAAGGGAATCTCCTTCAAAGACCTTCCAGGAAGAAACGAAAAGGGGGGGGGTGGGGGATGAAAAGGAAAAGGGAGCAGAAAGCAAGGGAACCGCCCCACGCGACGCGAGTGGGGAAAAAAAATCCGGAAAACCCAGGAGGAAATGTAGGAAAAAAGTCGTAAAAATCGGGGAAGAAAGGAGGGCAAAAAGACCGGGTGTGAAAGTTCCAGAAAAAAGTGGCAAACGGCCCAGATCAAAGAAAAGCCTCTAAAAGGAAAATAGTCTGCTGGAGAAAGGTAGGACCGGTATTTTCGGAAATTTCACCGTAAACCTAAAGGAAGAAAACTAAAGCTTGAAGAGAAAGGAAAGGTCCCGAAAAAAAAGAAAAAGGTTTCCCGGGGAAGGAGATTCCCCCTGGGGAATGCAGCCAGCCGCAAAAAACCGGGGGCCGATAAAAAACGCACCCGGGGGGAGTCGGTGTCGTGCGAAACACGCGAAGGCGTCGAGACATCTCCCTCAAAAAAAGGAAGGCCGCCACAAAAAAACCCCCTAGGAAAACGGGTAAAAAATTTCCAGGGGGGTCAGTATGGGACGCCCCCCTCGGGCTGCAGGGAAAAGGCACCCCTGGTGGGGGGGGGGAATTCAAAGGAGGTGTGAGCGCCCCCCTATAGTCCTTATCAAGGGGCCAATCACTTGCCACATGAAGGAAAAAGAAAGATGCCAGGATTCGGCAAAAGAAAGCCGTCCCGTGGGGAAAGAAGAAGGAGGTGTTTTGCGAAACCGCGATCATCACAAAAGAGAAAAAAAGCGCAGCCAAGAGAGGCCCAATCAACCGGGGGGAAAGAGTCCTTCACCGGCAGGGGAGAAAAAGGTGGAAAATTTCAAACAGAAAGAGGGACTAAAATTTCTCCCACGCCCTCCAGCCCGGAATCCCAGAAAGAAGGGTAAAAGACTAAAGCGCGAGAGGGGTCACGAAGGGAGGTTTCCCTAAAAGGGAAAACTTTAAAAAATGTCCTTTTTGTCAAAAAAAAAACGCCACGAAAAGCCCAGAAGAGAGCGGCCTGGCCTGCGGGCGGTGGGGGAAAAAACCCGCCTTAAAAGCCGGAGGAAAGAATTGTGGGAGCGGTAGCCAATTGTCCCGCCGGGATAAACGTGCCCAAGGGCGTCCATCGTAAAAAAAAAGGACTAGGAAAACCGAAAAAATGAACAAAGGTCCCCCCGGCGCCCCGTTGCCGGGGAAAACTTCTGCGAGGTTCCGATCAGGGATCCGCTCCACCCGTCCCCGCAAGGGGGGGGGGAGTTAAAAAAGACCCCGGGACACGACGGAGAAGGGGAGGGCACGACTGGGGGGAGGGGAATCCGGGAAAAAAATTGGGGAATGCAAACCTGCTGAAAGGAGGAATGATTCCTTGTAAAAGGGGTATTGAGTAGACTTATCTAATATTCGAAAAATTAAAAGAAACCTCCCCCAATCAGGAGTCTTGCGGGAAAGGAAACGCTAAACGGTAATCTAAATCAGTGTGGACCCGAGGGGGACCTTGTGGAAAAGAAGCAGATAGTGTCAAACTAGAAAAAAAAGAGAGAACTGAGTCGGCAAAAGTGTGGTTTTCTATCTAGGGGCCTGGGAGGAAGAAAAAACAGGAGATCCTTGGGGGAAAAAAAGGGGGAGGTCAAACTCACAATTCCAATAAAGCCACTGGGGAAGAGAGAGCCCAGTAGGAGGACAACAACAACGGAGAAAAGGAGATAGATCCTCGGGACCGCCTAGAGGAAGTGGATTGGCCGCTTTAAGCCCCAAGAAGGGAAAAAAAAGAGCCATAGGGGGAAGGGGTATGAAAAACGAATCACAAAAAGTTTTCCGGAAAAAGCAATGAATTTTTAGCGAGCATTGCTACGAGCAGGGCGAGGGGAAAAACTCGAAAAAAAGGTGAAAACTGAAAAGGGACCCTGACGGTCAATTGACACCTCTCACGGAGAGGGGGACAAGCGGAAGGGGGGGGCAGGAGGAAAGACCCCACAAAAAAGAAAGACTTGAGAGACGGAAACATCCGCCTTTACTCAATCAGAATGAAAGTCGGCACGCCCGCAGGGCACGGTCGAACAATGGGCCGGGATTCCGACATCCCCAGAATTCCCGCAAGTAGCACGATGTCTACTGGGGGGAAAGGAGGGGGGTAGCAAAGATCGAAAGAGAGGACAGGAAAGAAAAAGGGCATTATTTCCAATTCAAGCGCGGGATCAGGAGAAGAAGAAGGAGGAAAAAAGGGCGTCGGTGAAAGTGAAAAACCTTTCTCTGGAATGAAACGCTTAATGAAGGGACTTTACAAGACAGGCGAAAATGAGTAGCCCTCGGGGGGGGGGGGAAAAAGGAAAAAGCGAAGTGCAAAAAGACCAAAGGGCCCCGAAACGTCGCAGGGACTGTGAGGGCCTTGGCAACAACATTCGCAAAGGGTTTGAAGGGAAAGAACACCAGAACGCGACGCGCCTGAAGGCAGGGAGACTACTCCGGGGTCGTAAAGGGCCCCGGGGTCCGGGGAGAAAGGGAGCGATGTCAAAAAAGACACCGGGTTCACTAGCTGGGGGGGGGGGGGGGGCCGTTCGGGGCTTGATCTTCTTGGGGATCCGAGGGGGGTATAAAGGAGAAAAAAAACTACGGAAGGAAATCCTCCAAGCCTAATGCGGCAGAAGAGGGTGGGGGGCTGTGTCCAGGGTCCAAGGGGAATAATTCTTCGTCAAAAAAGATGGCCAAGCGAGGGGGTCCGGACAAGGAAGAAAGTCAAGGAGGGGGGATTCGCAAACCAACCTCCCTGCGACAAGAAAAAGGGACCGCAAAATAGGCCCCCACGTCAATTTGGAAAAAGAAACCCAGCGGGGGGAAGAAGCTTGGGGGAATGGAAGGAACTTAACCTTACTCCCGGTCGACCACGAGGTGTGTCAGGCAGACATTATAACGCGCTCGAGCCCAGGAAAGGGGGAGCTTAAAGGGTCCGAGACAAAACGTGGAAAAACGGGTAATATTGAAAAAAAAAAAAAAAGGCCAGTCGCTGAAGGGACTCGTGGGGGGAAATCGCAAACGGTGAAGTCGTCCTACCTAATACGTGCTAGAGACCAAAGAGAGAAGGGGAGTAAGGGGGAGTAAAAAAGACCTTAAAGGCACGGATGGAAACGCTTAAAAGGCAAGTCCAAAAACCGGAAACCCCCAAAGCAACTCGGGGGGACGAGTGGGCAAGGGCCCAGGAAAGACCAACAAAAAATTCTCTCTTCAGGAATGTAGCGGTGTCTCGTGAAAGAAAAAAAAGACCCCCCCCAGGAAAAAAAAGGGAAGAGGGGGGGACACCAGAGGACCCAACTGGGTGGGCGGTCGCCTATCACGCAAGGCACGGAAAGGGGAATCCAGGACGAAAAAAAAAAAAAACCGGAGAAGGAAGGAAAACCCCCCCAAAAAAACCCCCAAAAAAAAAACCTCGGGAAAAGTCAAAGGAGCCTTCTTCTGGGAGCCCTCTTCGACTGAGTCATCCAGACTAAAAAGGGATTCTGTAGAAAAAGGCTTTGAAAAAGAGGTCAAAAGAATCATCCCATTCCCAGGAAGAAAAGGGGAGGGTTGGGGGTAGATAACGGCTCTCAAAAAAACCGGATGCAATAAAAACCCCGCCAGGGGAAATAAGAAAAAAGGGCAAAAAAAAAGAGAAAGTGGGGGAAAAAGGTTCTACCAATACAGGGAAAAATCCAGCGAAAGGAAGGTTCGAGACAAAAACACGGGGAAGCTCGAATCCTGGAAAGACGCGGTGGGAAAGAAAGAACTCTTGATAAAAAGGGCGAAAGAAAGACCACGAAAACAGGCGGCGGGGCTGGAGCAGAAAAGTGAAGGGGAGGAGCAGACAGGGGACTCTGCGAAGACCATTGACCTCCTTACCAAACGTCCTGGGTTGGTCCGGAAAGCCTTCCCACCGAGGGAAGACTTTCGCGGAGAAGATCAGAAGGGAAGAACGGGACTGCGATCCGCCAGGGGGAAGATGAATATCCCCCATAGGATCAGAGGTTGAGGACGCTTCCTTCCACAGGGACCGCCTACGGCCGAGAGGGGTGGGGTAATGGGTTGTGCAAGAACGATGCAGAAAGGGGAAAAGGTCCAAAGGGGGGTGAGGTGGAAAAAACCAGCGGACAAAGAAGGGAACAATCCCACTTGGGGAAGACCGAAAAACCAACAACGTAAGGAGGAGGAGAAAGATCCCGGAGAAGGACTTTGGGCCAAAGGGAGGGGGAACGTTCCTCGGGGAAAAACCGCAGACGAATAGCCGGGAAGCAACTGCGCCGCCCCAACAAGGACCACCACACAAAGAGTCTAGAAGGAGGGGGGAAACCGGAAAAAAAGCGAAAGGGCCCAAAAACGATCCCGAGGGGGTGCCCAGAGACATCGAGGATGATTCCTCAGGGACTACGTTTCTCGCGAAAACAAAGGAGAGAGTTGATAAGGACGTAGAAATCTGACGTACCCGCGCAACAAATCGGGGAAAAGGAACCTTTAAAAGATGCAGCAAAAGAGGGGGACAAGCGAAGGGACACATCCCTGACGGGACAATTGTCTTCCCATATGGGGGGCCGCACAGCCAAAACCTCCGAAGAAGGCGGTCAAAAAGCAAACGTGGGGGGGCTGATCAAGGGGAAAATCCCTCCTCAGCGGAGTAAAAGATCCACCACCAGAAAGAAAAACTGTTGAACTCAGAAAACAGAGAGGGCCGTGGAAACTTGGTCAGCCCAAACCTTCCACTTCGGGACGTGGCGCAAAAAAAGGGGAGCATATCGGACAAAGGCGGGGGTGGCAGATGCATCAGGGGGAGGAAAAAAGGGACAAGCCGGAAGGAAAAATCCGCAAAAAGGGGGAAGGGAGATGGCCGCCCCCAGAGGGAAACCACCCTCCAGTATATTGCAAAATTTTTAGCGGAGTAGGAAAAAAATTTCAAAGGGAGGAGCTCAAAAAACGCGAAGGGCTCAAATTACTCAATTTCCTGGGAAAAGGGGGAAGAGGGACTTGGTCTGAAGAAAATGCTTGATTGGGGGAAAAATACTGACCAACCACAGTTCCTCCGATCTTGGGGGAAACCACCCCCTGTCCAGGAAACATGAAAGGTGGATGGACCACGGGTCCATCCTCAAGAACGGACTCCTCGCCTAGCAGGTTTTGGAGGGACCCTGGGAAAGGGTCATGAAAATAGACCCAAAGAGCCATAAGCCCTGAAGTAGGGCCCGCAACTGGGGGGGAACATCCTCATTTCCAACGTCCCGGAAGGCAATCGGAAAAGAAAGGGCAATAAAGGAAAAATCGGTCGGAGGGGGGCTAGGAGACGCAGGGGTCCACCAGAGGGGGGCACCGTCAGTCGACGCCAAATTAAAAGGATTAAAAATACAAGGCTCGGGGGGGGGGGGCGATGGAGACAAACCCCCCGGGCACCCAAAGACCTCCCAAGGAAGTCAAAAGATAAAAAAAAGAAACTCTCCGGCAATCCCTTGGTCAAAATCCCTACCAAAAAACAGAGAACTTGGTAGGAGAAAGCAATACAAGGAAGTCGGAAATCACCCCCCACACGATCGTTCCAAACTTCGTAGGATAAATGTTGGAAAACGCCATTAGTATTTGGGGGGACGTTCCCTGGGCGCAGGAATTTAGGGGGGGGGGGAGAATGCCAAGGTTGGACCGAAACAGAACACGAGCATCGCTCCGACAGTTGTGGCAAGGGGAGGACGCCCAAAGCCTCCCCACGCCTTGGACTAACAGACCACAGACGTTCTAAGGGAAAAAAAAAAATCGAAATGAGGAACTTGGTTGCTGAAAGAAAAGAGTAAGAAAATACCGAAACACCTCCTCTCCATAAGCTCTAAGGAAAAAAAAAGGGACCACCATAAAGGGTGAAAATTCCGTAAGGAGATGTGTCTTTTACTTGAGCATAAATGCGGGAGAAAAGAAGGCCAAGACAGGACACTCCGCAGCCGGAAAGACCAGTACCGCGTAACGACTGAACGCAAGGGGCGAATGGTACCCCAGGACAAACAACGGTGTCCTATTTGTCCTCCAAAAAGAAAAAAGAACGAAAGGGTCAAGGGGGAAAAAAAGGGAAGGGGGAACCAGCTTGGGAAAGCACACGTCCCTGCAAGGGCTTTGAAAAAGATCAGAAAAGGAGGTAGGTCCGGGGGACGCCATCGGAAAGGACTCAAACTATCCGTCCAATCAGTTCAGAAGAAAGAGCTCCAAAAAAAAGGATCCAGAAATCCTGAGAGGAAATGATCTCCGTGCCGCCCGGGTCCCAAGCTGGACCTTCGGAAGAGTCCCACTGGGGAAAAAAGGAAAAAGACGGTAACCCGGTCGATACCCCGCCAAAAGGGGGGAAATTCACCGCAAAAAAGCGGAGAACTGGTTTTATTAGGAATCCTGAACAGCATTTGGGGTTCCCCGAAAAAAAAAAACGGAGACGGGGGGAAGGGGAAAAATGGCGGTGTAGAAAATGAAGGATCGAGCGGGGCCACGCGGAACGAAAGTTCAAGAAAAAAACCCCAGGACACGGGAGGGGGGGGGAAGCAAAGAGCGGAACCAGAAGGGGATCGAAGGGGACGAGTGATTAAGAATCTTGTCCCGCGAAGAAGGGAGGGGGAAGAAAGAAGAAAAGGAGGGGGAAGGGGGGCAAACTTTTGGGGACAAAAATCGGCCAGTGGAAAAAAAAGAATCGAATCGCCAGGAGGAAAAGGATTGGGGGAGGACAAATCGGCAAACACAAACCATGCAAGAATGGTTCGACAAAAACGCGCGAAGATCAGAGATCAAAAGGGAGAAAAGAAAGAAAATGCAGGTTTATCAAGGTGGGCAAGGTAAGTTATGAAAAAAACTGCCAGAATCCAAGGTGAAAAGAAAACGGGAGAAGGCCATCAAGGCAAGAAAATAAAAAAACCAATTGACGCAAAAAAGCAAGACAAGGGGGAGAGTGTGGAAGAATGCAAAAAAAAAAGGGAGGGACAAGCTCGGTGATCCTGAAACGGGATCGAGAAAGGGCCCTTTGAGAAGGGCGCTAAACCTGCACCTTGGAATAGTTCTAAAAAGAAAGGATGCGGAAACAGATGAGGCCAAAAAAATCCTCAGAAAAATCCCCTCCTCTTAAATCATCAGAAAGTAGAATAGGCCGGAGGACTAATCCCCCAAAAGGATCCGAAAGAAGCAACTTCTGAAAGTGGTCGAGGAATCACAGGGTTCAGGAAAAAGTGAGGAAGTCAAAAAGGGCAAGGTGGGGTAAATAGAGTCCATCCTCGGTTAGAAAGGCAAGAATTTTGACTTTGCGAGGTACCGTGTAGGTGCAGGACCAGATGGAACTAGGAGAATGGAAAACCGAAAGGCGGAAAACAGATACTCATAAATGATTGGAAGCACCTAGGAACAAAAAGGAGGCTTTTCTTGCCTACAAGCCAAGGCGCAAGGAAAAAGCTCAAAAATCCCGAGGAAAAAAAAACGTTGGCAGGAACAACTCGGGCACTTGTGGGGAAGGGGTGGGACACGAGGGTACCGCACCAGGGAAAAAAAGGGTTGGAGGAAGGGGGGTGAGACTAACTACGGGGGAAAAGGTCCAACGGCAAAAAAGGTCGGCCAAAAGCAACAAAGGAGGGGGACGCCGAAACGAAAAAAGAGGACTACAGCCGGCCAGGGGGACCTGGTTTGGACGGCGGCGGGAGCTTTCTGGGGGCGCGCGGGGGGGAAGGATAAATGGGGGGGAATCAACAAGAAGTGCCCCCCATACAAGCCAGCCGCCAAAATCAACCGGGAGCCTGTTTTCTTTTCACGCAAGGGAAGAAGCTGGAGGGACAAGTTGAAAAAGGTCGCTAAAAAAACCCAAAACGAAGAGAGGGGAGAATGGCCTTAATGAAAGCGAACACCCATACCTTTCAGGCGCCACGGGAAAGCCCACAAAAAAGAGGGTCAAAAAAATCCAGAAAGACCAAGAACGCGACGGGGAAAGCTCATTTTTGTAGGAAGAGGCTCTGCTCGAAACCGGGGAGAACTGCGGGGGATCAAGTCAAGACGGCCCGAGAACAGGGCCGGAGAAGTGGGATAGGAGGAAAGCGAACACTAACTGCAACTGTTCCGCGAAAACAAAAAAAAAAGCAAAGCAAGGGGGGCGAGGTGGAAAAAAGGTGGGAACCTAGGTGCGCGTCCTGAAAATCGCCCCAGATCGAAGGGGAAGAAAAAAGAGCGAGGACAAAAAAGAAAGCAGGCCGAAGGACGCTTTGGACATAGGGGGGGAAAACCCCACCCCACGTCCCCTCCGAAGAAAGGTAAACAAAAAACGAGGGGGGGGGACAGAGGCCCTTGAACAGGATCCGAAAAAACTCTCTTCCAGGGTGAAAGATTCATCGGTTGCGGGGGAAGGGAGGAAGACCGGGGCCCAATTCCCCCACGCTCATTTAAGGGAAAAGATCCTTGAAAAACACCCAGAAAAAAAAAGGTCTTAAAGGGTGGGGACGCCTGAACCCGAGTCCAGGGGCCTCGGGACGTAAGTCCAAACCACCACATTTACCAATCCCTTCTAGGGAGGACTTTTAAAACGAGCTATAAATAGGAGGAGTAACTAAAAAGCAGAAAGAAGGAGCTTGAGGAGGCCGGGGGGCCAAAAGGGATTGATTCCAGAAGTGTAAAACAGGTGGGAAGGAACCGTATTTTTAAGCAAGGATTAGGGCCCCGGCAGTAAAGAAAAGAGAAAAAGAAAAAAAAAAAAAAAAAAATTTCAAAAAGGAGGAGATTCCAGGGGAGCCCGCGCAGTGGAGGAAGGGGAAAAAAAGAAGGACCTGGTGAGACTCAAGCCGAGTTCCGGGACAACCCCCATGGGGAGCTGAAGCGCGAAAGGATGCAGAGAAAGGACCGAAGGAAGGGGACCGAAAAAAAAGGGAAAAAGACGCCAAACGAGGTCAGTAGGCAGTCTGGGGCGGGGCAATGACTGTCCTCCAAGCTTCGTCTCAGGCGCGGTTCCGAAAAATGCCTGAAAAAAGGTCCGGAAAAAAAGGGAGAGCGAAGAATGTCGCAGGTAGCCCTCAGAAGAAGTAAGGACCTGTTTAGCCGAGGAAAGAATCCTGGAAAAAAAAAATCCTCAGCCAAGAGAGAAAAAAGATCAGGAGAGGGGGAGCGTACGCCAAAAAATGTTACCCTCAAAGAAAAAAAGGAGGATGAGTGGAGGGGGGGTGTCGGCTCCGGGCTGCCCCTAGGGGAAAAGGCCCGTAAGAGGGGAAAAGAGAGTCTCCACAAAAAAAAAGAATGACCAGGAGCATATCAAAAAACAAACGGGTATTAGAGGGAAGAAAAAAAGGAGTGATCGCTTGCACGCGTTGCCAGGCTGCAGGGAAAAAGAAACGCAGTGGGGACCAGGAAAGGAAAAAGCAGGCAACCCCGTCTAAAGGGATGGCGTCAAAAGGGGGGGGCAGCCGAGGGAAAAGGAGAAAATCTAAAAAAGAAAAAATAAGAGGGGGAGATGACCGGAGGCCCTTGTCTCGGAATAAACCTCCATCAGGGATATGCGAAAAAAAAAAAAAGGGGGGGGTACTTCTTCTTATAGCGGGAAAAAAAAGGGACGTAAGAACTCTCTTTAACTTCAATCCTGGACCAAGGGGAGGTCATAAGAAAGGAAAAGAAGAAACAAGTCGCAAGGACCGACGCCAGGGCCACCCATATTTCGCAAGGGACCAAAAACCAGAAAAAAAAAAGTTCGGCGGAGGAAAAAAAAAGTCAAAAAGGGGGGGAGGATAAGAGCCTCCCTCCAAAAAGTCTCCTCGGACGTCTCGATGAAAAAAAAAAAAAAACTGGGGGGGAAACGATCTTCCAAGGAGGGAGTTCACCGGGGGGGCCTGTGGGGAGAGGACAACCTTTCCACTCCACTGCCGAGGGGCGCCGGAAAGGAGACAGAGGAGGAAGTGGGCTTGTTGGGGGGGAAAAAAGAAGGAGACGAAGCCGGTAGAAGCCGCTTTCACCCAATCCGATTCGCAAAAAAAGAAAAGAGAACCCGCCAAAAAACGGGCAAAGACGAGGTGACCCTTTGGAAAGAATAGGAGGACAAGGCAGCCGCCGGAAAGCTCCGTCGGTTCCACAAGTGAGAGGGACCTGGGGAAGGCATAGGTGAAGGGGGGGAAGGGTAACACGGGACAAAGCACCATTTTTGGCGGAAGGAGACAAAAAGAGGGAAAACACTGTTCCAAAAAATCAAAGAAAAATTGCCAGGAGGGGGTTGGGTCCCAACAAAAAGGGGGCCGGGGAAACCAAATGGATCGGGGGAACAAATTTCTAAGAATAAGAAAAGGAAAAAAAGGATTCGCTCAACGATTGTAGGAAAGGGGGGAAAGCCGGATTCCTCGAAAGCCGGAGGCCAGGGGTAATCCCCTGAAAGAGCGGCCGCAGGGTGTGGAACCATAAAAAGGACAAAGGGAGGAAATGAGAGGAACCAACTTCCAGGAAAAGAAAAGATCCTTGGGAAAGGAGAGCCCCGGGAAGGGAAAGGGAGACACCTCGGCAGAAAAGAATACCACCTTAAGGGGAGCCCGGAGCGCCGAAGTAACGGGGCGGGAAAATTTGGGGGGCCAGTGAGAAAGGGCCAGGGCAACGAGGACCACGGGGCCCGGCAACTCCGAGCGGACCGGTGATCCGGGCGGGGAAGTTCAACGAACCACAAAAACCCCTCGATCCGAGATGGTAAACAGTAAGGCTTCGAGCCAAATCCTCAGGGAAAAGTCCAAAAAAGCCGAACGGGAAAACTGAATCACCCTTTGGGAAGTTGGGGGTCCAATTTGGATTAGGGGGTGGTGCTTCCCCAGGATGGTGTGGGGGACATTACGGGGTAGGTTGGATCCGGAATGTTCCTCAAAAGAGCCATCCGTCTAGAAAAGGTACCCTGTGCCAAGCCAGGGGGAATTAAGGGGATCACCTCAAGAAGTACTTAAACCCAAACAGAAAGGAGACTCCCTCGGGGGGCCCCCCAATTGAGAGGGGAGAAAAAACTTAGGGGGAGGGGAACACGAACAAAAAACCAAAAAAAAAAACCAAAACAAACAAACCAAAACCACCAAAAACACAAAACCCACCACCCCACCAAAACAAAACCACCACCCCACACCAAACCCCCACAAAAAAAAACCAACCAAAAACACCCCCCAACGGAAAGAAAAAAGAAGCCCCTAAAGAAATCTTCCCGGAAGTCCTGGCAAAAAAGAAGAAGGGAAAAACAACGGGCTGAGGGGGAGGACTTTGAATGGGGCCTCTCAAACCCGAAATTCCACGAAAAAAAAGTCCCCCGCCAGAAGGGCCCAATCCGGGAAGCCTCTTCTTCCTCCTGAGGCCTGGGAAGAGCGTACAGCCGATCACCCACAAGCAACTATACTATGCGGTGACAGAAGGGCGAGGGGGTTGGGGAACGCCAACTCCCCGCAGAGCAGCGAAAAAAGGAAAAAAGGTGAGGGAAGGGAAAAGGAAAACCAGAAAGGGGATAGGGGGGTTCGAACTGGGGGGGAAAAAAGAATGTGGGGCGCGGGAAAACTGGGCAAACATAGGGTCGGAAAAAAAAAGAAACTTCCGAGGAAAGGAAAAGAAAATTCAAGAGAAAGAGGAAGATAGGAATCAACCGTGAAACGAGCCAAAAAAAAAAAAAATCACATAAAAAATGAGGGGGGGTCTAACCGGGGAAAACCGCCCATCTTCCGAACTGGGGGACCCATCCAGGAACTTTCAATTTGTCAAGAGGAGACATGTCTCTAAAACGAAACCAACTCCACAGGCCAACGCCCCAGGTTATGGGAAATGGGGTCGAAAAACAGGTAGACAGTTATACTCCTGGGGGGGTAAAAGTCCCGTCCCAAGGGTCCGGACATGCACAAAAAGCCCTGGGGGGGGGAGAATAAGGGGAGTAAAGAGAAGGGGTAGGTGTTGTGAAAGCTAAAAAAAAACAAAAGGGACTCCTACCTTAGCCCTGAGGGAAAAAAAAAAATAAAAAAAAACTTAAACATTCTGTCCAAGGACCAGACCGCTCCAGCTTCTTTATCTCAGCGCTAAAAACTAAGGGTCAGAAAGGTCCCGGTTGAAAAAGGAGAAAGGGTGCAGGGGAAACACCGATCTCAGGGAGGGAGAAAAAACAAGCTGTCTCCTTTGCTGGTGGGCAGGAAGGGTTAAAAGGTCAAGGGGGGAAAAACGACCGGCAGGCGGAGGGCAATCCAGTTGGGGAAGGAAGAGGGAAAGAAAAAGGAAAAAAATGCAAAATGGCTACCTGGTCCACCTAGAAAAAGGAAAAGAGATTAGAAAAAAAAAAACCGGAGAAGTAGGCACTATGGGAAAGATCGGAAGACCGGGGGTTTCGAATAGGGGGGCACCTTGACTTTTCTGAACGCCCCTGCAGCCCATGGCCTGAGGTAAAAAAAAACGGGGACTGAGAAAAGGCTCCAGCAAAAACAACGAAAAAACCCAAAGGGGGGGAAAAGCCTCCCCTTCCTCTCTGGAAACCGCGAGCTTTCTCGGGGGACGAGCAGGGATAAGGGGAAACCGAGAAAAGGAGAAATCCGAGGAAGTCACCCAAAAAACTTTTGTCAGGCGGCGAACAGCCCTCCAGGCAGCGGCTGGGGGACGGTAGAAGAACCGGGGTAAAAAGGAATCTTCGAGCGACTGACCAAGGAAAAACCGCCTCCTCTGCCAAGGGCGAGGTAAGGAAACAAAGAAAGGGGGAGGAAAAAAAAAGGTCTCCCACGGGCAAAATCCGACCCCCAGAGGGTCTCCGAAAGAAAAAGGGAGTTAGAAGGGGCAAAAGGAGGTGGGGGGAACCGGATGGAAGAGTTACTAAAGCAGGGGGCTGAGTCAGGCAAGCAGCGGGGACTCAAGAAAAAATAATCTGGGGGGGGGGAAGGACAGGGGGGCCGTCCGGTGGGATCGACATAGCTTTACGAGGGTGACGACGTGTCCGAAGAAAACAAACTATAAGACTAGGAAAAGGTTCAAACACCGCCGGCGAAAAAAAACGGGATGAGGGGGTTTCTGAAATCAAGCAAGCAAAAAATTCCCAGGAATAAGAAGCGGAGGTGCCCTGGGGAGAGTTGATGTAAGAAAAAAAAACTAGGGTTTAAGTTCTGGGGCGACCCTCAAAGAGTGCAGGCAGAAGTTTGAGCTTAGACTACTAGGGGACAAGGGCCGTCCTGGATGGGGGGATGCTGTTTAAACACTCGTGGAAAAGGCTAGGGCAGGAAAAGTTGGGGAAGAAAATAAAAAGAAGGAGCCGGTTGTGCCCAAATGGGGGTTCCAAAAAAAGGGGGGGGGAAGAATTGGGGGGGGGGGGCGGAACTGCCTTCGCGTCCGCAAAAACCCAGAAAGTCAAAGGGGAAATGGAGAGTAGCCCGGGGGGGGACGAGGAGGCTGTTGCTTTGTTTCCTAGAACGGTGGATTAGGAATCTTCAAGGGACAGAAAAAAGGAAGAGGAAAAAGGGTTCGCAGAGGAGAGAGTGGGGGAATGCGGAAAATGATTGCATGTGGAAAGCCCACCAGACCGGTGTCCTGACAGAAAAAAAAAAGGCCAAAAAAAGAAAAATAGGGAAAGGAAAAGAGTGAGAAAAAGAGAAAAGGGACATTACGTGGCCATTTACATTCCTAGCGCATGCTCTAACGCAAGGGGTTCGCGCAGGTTGGTGAAAAAGAAAATCGGAAAAAAAAAAGGGGGAAAATCCCAGAGGCGAAAAGCAGGAAAGCAGCTCAAGGTCCTCGGGAAGGGCAGTGCAGGGTCCTGAAAAAAAAGAAAAAAAAAGGCAAAAACGCGGACTCCTCCAGACGGGTCAAAGGGGCTCATGGGAGGCCCCGCCGAAAGGGGGTTTAGGTGGAAAAGCCGGAGGAAGAAATTAATAAAAAAAAGAAAAAAAAAAAGAAGGAAATCCAGGGCAGCGGCGTTCAAAAATGACGAAAAGGCGGCATCTGGACATGGGGAATGGAATTACCAAAAAAGGGGACCGCTACAAAAAAAGGCGCGGGGGGGCAGGAAGGGGGACGAGGAACAAACGGGAAATGGAGAGCACCAGAAAAAAAAAACGGCGAGGAGCGGTTCGGAAATCGCGGATCGAAAAAAGGAAAACATCAAACGGGAAAAAAAAAAAAAAAAGTTGGCAGGGAGGAAAGGGGACACAAAAAAAAGCCCCCCAAAATTAGGAAGCAGGGCGGAAACTGATCCCCGAAAGGGTCAGAAAAAAAAACAGGGGGAAAAGAAACAAAAGCGAAGGGGGTTTACATGCCCTGCTCAATCTCCGGTTCTGAAGAAGGCGCGGGGAGTGAAGGGTCGAGAGACTTCACAAAAAAAAAAGGAAAAGTCCTTCAGGGGGGCCGCCTCAAGGGACGGACCAATCAATTAAAGGAGGGAGGGTAAGAAAGGGGCAAGGCGAGGGAAGGTCGCAAAAGGCAGATTCCCAAAAAAAAAGGTCCTAACAATCCAGGGCCCGCACCGGAAGTTGAAGTTTGCACTCAAAGAAGAAGAAAGAAATCAAAATAAACGGCAAAAAAGGGGGAGAGGAAAAAAAGGGGAGATACTTTGGATGCTAAGGAATCCTCCCAAAAAGGGCGCGGTCCGCCGCGAAAAAAAATCGCGCGACCAAAGGACGAAGAAGAAGGGTCCGTCCAGGGGGGAAGAAATCTGGGAGGGTGAGACAGAACAGGGGGGGACTTCAGAAAACAACCAAATCAAACCGTCCACCTATCAAGGTAACGAAGGATGTCCCAGAGAGAAGAGCCCCCTAGTAAAGAAAACCTATCAGAAAGAACAACACCAAGAACAGAGGAAGAGAGAAAAAGACCCAATCTTATCGGAGCGGAAAGTACTCGTCCTGCCAAGGGGAACCGAAACGACGTAGGGGGGGTTGGAAGGAAAACGTAAAAAAAGGGGAAAAGAAAGGGGAAAAGAAAAGTGAAAAGAAAAGAAAAAAGAAAACTCTCCCACAGCCATCAAAGGAAAATCTCCTCTCCAAACACAAACAAAAAAAAAAAAGGAGGAAGGGGTCAGGAGGGAACCCGTGCGCCAAAAGCGGCGCGAAAAAAAAACACTCCAAAAACCAGGGAAATGAAAACACGGCAACTGGCAAAACCCAAAACACAACCACCCCTAAAACCGTAGGGCGGTCAAATTTGCAGGAATCCTGAAAAGATCCGCAAGAAAATCAGAAGTAACGCCAAGTTTTTGGGAAAAACTGTCAAGGAAAAGAGGATGGCCGCATCTCGCGTTTCTCCGGAAGCTCTGGGGAGACAGAGGACGAGGGGGGGTAATAGAGGGGGGGAAGGGGAAGAAACAGGGGAAAAGACGTAACCCTTGCGGCCAAGAGGTGACGGCCCGGAAAGAAAAAAAAAAATTCAAAAAAAAAACCGAAGAAACCCCAATACAACGAGGGAAGGGGGGGCAAAGAAAAAATGTTGGGCCCAAAAAAAAACCCCCAGCCGCCGACGAAGGGAAAGGCGGGGCTGAGACCCGGGGCGTGTGATGATCACTGAGAGAAAGCCAGGAGCGCATTTCCCGCGAAAAAAAAAAATCGGAAAAAGGCGCCCACTGGGGAGTGGGACTAACCATCGGAAACGGGCGTTCAAACCAGGCCTTCTGGTCCAACAACACACCCATTCGGGGCCAACAAACCAATCATGCGAAAGAAAAGAAGGGAAAAGAGGGGAAAAAAGGGCAGGGGAAGGGTGGGAAAGGAAGGAAGACCTTGAAAGGGCAAAAAACAGAAGGGAGGACCCCAGTGGGGGGGGGAACCAGCAACTCTCTTACCCGCCCAATACTATAAGGGGGGAAAATTCAAGGAAAAAAAAATTGGAAAAGGGGAGGAACGAAAGAAACAGAAAAGACTCAGGAGGCAACTAGAAGCAATGGAATGTAACAGGAACTTCGGCGGGGGGGGGGGAAAAAGGGTAATAAAAGAAAAAAAGGGAAGGTGGAAAGGGGAGTCATCCATTCCCGTCCCTCCCCCGAAAGGCAGACAAGAATCAAGGAAAAGTCGCCTCCAAAAAAAAGCGGGGTGATTTTCCCCGGAAAGCCGCAGCGAAAAGTGAAGAAGCAGGGGAATAAGGGGACCAGGGCACAAAAACGAATTTCCCAACTCTGACGAAACGCGGAGGAGCGGGTGCGGGAAACCGAGGGGGGTGGGGAAAGGACAAATGTTCAAAGGCCAGGAAAACAGGGAGAGAAAAAGCCTCGAAAAACGATCGAATTCACCGGAAGCTGGGGGTGGAAAGGAACCAGGAGGGAGTCACCTTCCAATCTGAACGTCCCACCCTTAAAAATCGAGGCAAAGGATTCGAGGGGAAAATCATTCCCAAGGGGGGAGGAGGGGGGGTAACCAAGGCCCACCGAGAATCCGGAAAAGCAATTTCTTAAGAGAGACGTTAAAATCCTTTTCTGGAGTGACCTGGGAACCAAGGACTAAAAAAGAAGGTCGGGGAACAAATAGGCAAGGGGTCCCTCCCCAAACCCGATCGAACGGTAGAAAGTAAAATGGGAAGGACGGGAAGGGGGTGTGGGGGGAATGCAGGGCCCAAGTCAAAATGGTGGAAAATCCGAAAAAAAATACAGAGCAGGAAATTAAGCATCCAAAAAATCGCTGCCGGAGACCCGACACATCGGGGGGCAAAAGAAATTCAGAGGAAAACAACCCCCCCCTCCCAGAGTGCCGGAACAAAGGAACCATCAAGGGAAAACTGAAAAAAAAAGGGGGGACTAAGTAAAGGGGTTTGAGAAAAGCGGGAAAAATGGCGCATCTCCCCCCCTCCCCCGAAGGGGCCCAGAAAAGGAATAACCGAAGGAGAAAATGAACACAAAAAAACTTTGAACCACCGAAGTTATTTCGATTTGCGTTAGTGGGGAGAATAAAAATCGAGGACGGAGAGAAACTTCCTACGCCGCCGCCAGAACCGACCAACCCTGGAAGGAAAAAAAGAGAGGGAGGTCGGGGTGAGAAAACGAAAACCTTTCAAAATGGGGGGTTGGTCCCCTCAAATCTCAAGAAGAAGGGACAAAGAGGGACGGTCAAAAATGGAATGGGGGACAACGCCCCAAGCCGCCGGGAGGTTGAGATGAAGAACAAGGGAGGTCAAAATGGCAAAGTCCGGGGGGAAAACCGTAAATCCCATCTTTCTGTACATGCTGAAACCCGAGGGGGAAAGGGGACAAGCAGAAAAAGAGGCTCCTAAAGGGGAGAAAACACCCAATATCGAGAAAACCCTCAACAAGAGCTCCTGGAAAAAGGACTGGACCCCTCCCCAACTTCTGCGGCCGGCCAGGGAAGAGATTCCCAGCTCACAAACAGCAACCCGCCCAGGGTTTCCGACGACAAGACGAAGGGGCTCAGAGGGGAAGATTACCGAACATCTTTGGGAGGAAAGTGCACTCAGGCAACGGGGGCGATGAAGGCGCGGGGAGAGGAGGCCGGATGGCGAAAAAGAGGCGTAAGGGGGAAGAGGGGGGGAGTTTCTCCAAAAGACGCCAGGGGAAGGTTATTCGAACCAAAAGAAAACCAGGCATTTATAGGTCAGGAAAGGGGAGGGAAAGGGGGGACTTGGGCGGAAAAAAAATAAAAGGAAGTGGAAACAAAAGAGAGGAAGCGCGAAAGGGGGGAGGTTTCTTAAAAAAAAAGGAAAACGCGGCTGGGAAAAAGAAAACACAAGGGAGGAGGAAAAGCCACTTTGGGGGGGGAAGGGGCACGGCCCCAAAAACCCTTTTTCCGAAAAACACCTTTTGCAAAAAAAGAGTCTTAATTCAATAAAACAAATGGAGGGAAAAACTAATAAGAGGAGCTGCGCAGTGGGGAAAAGATTTGACAGGGAAGGGGGGTCAAAAAAAGGGGGGGGGGAGAGCAGTGTGGAAGGACAGGAGGAGTACAGGGGCAAATCCAACCCCAAGGGCGCAAAATCCCTCCAAGGAGAGGAGGTCGAGAACTCCAGAAGGAGGGACAGGGAAGGGAAAGCAAAGTACAAAAACCTGAGACCCAAAAAAGGGGTCCGCGTCTCCCGAAAAGAAAACCGGCTGGGGGGGAGGAAGTTCCGAGGAAGACGGAAGACGAATAAAAGACTCGTCCACGTTCCAAAAAACAAGAATTTTCCCGCAAAAGGAGTGCCCGGGACGAAGCTTGGGGGAAGGAATCCAGAAAACCACGGGAAAAGAGGGAAATTGGGGGGGGGGCGAGAAAGGACACAGGGGAAGTTTATGATATCTGGACGCCCGCCAAGTGGGAAGGGAGGGGGGCAGGAAAGGAAAGGGAGGGGGAAGAAACCGAGAAGGAGGGAGGCGTAGGAAAGCGAGGGAGTCAAGACAGGGGAAAACGGAAAGGAAGAGGACGGTGGACAAAGGCTACGCTAAAGGATTTCTCCAACCCGGAGAAAAAAAATGAGCTGGGGGGGTCAAAAACACAAAACGACCCAAAGACACGAAAGAGTTCCTAGGTTCGGACAACATCGCCACGTTGGAAGTGCGGGGGAAAAAAAGAAAGTATCCGA
>Ga0179593_1411027_pt1 | contig 19346 bp, 15 predicted proteins | sample CZODoug2_1_08_16_FD_185931 | JGI IMG/M metagenome (GOLD analysis project Ga0179593, IMG submission 185931) | Vadose zone soil fungal communities from Angelo Coast Range Reserve, California, USA - CZODoug2_1_08_16fungal (PacBio error correction) | ecosystem: Environmental > Terrestrial > Soil >...
GAGAAAAGATTATTATCAAACGCGCCAGGGAAGCGAGCTGGCAGGACACGCACACAGTAAAAGCGACCTTGGAAAAATTCGGTGGTTGATAAAGACGACCTAGAGGAAAGAAGAGTCGGTACGGGGCGAAACCGGGAAAGTGAAGGGACCCTCTTCTCTCAGGAAGGAAATCCGTTAATCCCGGCCCTTTCATGACCGAGCCATGAGCCTCAACTCATTGCATGAAAATCAGGGGCGGCCGGCAGGGAAGCGTTGGGAAGAACAGTAAGAAGGAGCAACATAAGTGAAAACGAAGTTTACTTAATGAGGTCTAGGCTTAGGAGCAGCCGTTAAATGGGGAAAGAGCCACGCAACGAGGGTGAGCATGGCGACCGATGGGGAGAGTACATAACACCGGGGGGGGGGAAACTTTCAGAGAGGCTCAACGACGCTGATGCGTCTTCAGCGAAAAAGAGGAGGTTCTCCGGGACTGAAAATAAACGAGAGAGAGAGAGCCCTTTTTGCCAGAGGTCATTAGATAAGCAGAAAAAGGAACAAGGAAAGAGGTATCAGCCAGAAAGAGGGCGGCGGCTGACCGAAAAAAAACCGGATGCCGCCCAAGGGATCCGCCGGGCTGGAGAAGAAGCGCGGCAAAAGGAAGGATATCGGACGGACTGACCGGGGGTACTGCACGACCGAGCCTAAGTAAGAGCGCAAGGAGAATGGAAAGGCCTCGACAACCTCTCAAAAAATCGCGAAGGGAAAAAAGTCGCGCATCTGAAGCAGGGGCACAAAAGGACGCAGAGGCAGAAGGGACGGGACACGCGGAAAACATTACTACAGAATTTGGACAAAAACACTGCAGGAGAGGTAAAAATCGCGTAACGCCGTGCCTCATCGAAAAATCACGAATGAAGACCCTCGAACGAAATCAGTGCTCGTGAGAACGGGGAACTACTTTCAGGGGGGAAAGCGACATGATAAGTGAAGGAGAAGGGGACTGACTTAGTGCGAGTGTCACGTTTCCTCCTCCTGGGGAGATCTTGGAAGGGAGAAAGTCCGTGGTTAGCAGGGACAAGGAGCGGACCTCAAAAAGAGGAGCAAGTCAGGAAAGGTAAGTCGCGATGAACAGAAACCCAATCCAGGACCGTGGTGGGGGGGAATGGTCTCCTCGAGGCAAAGAATCAGAAAGGTGCTTGCAAAAAATGAAAAAGGCACGTATTCCAAAAGAGCCTTTTCCTGTCTCAAGCACCAGAGTCAGATACGTGAAGACACCTAAAATGGGGGACAACCGATATAGGAAAACCCCACAAGGACTTTCCTGTCCGAGGTTCTGCAACGAAAAAAAAAAAAAGCGGGACGGGGGGGGGAAAACTCAAAGAATGCCATCCGGGGGACGTGGCGGGCGACAGTAAGAAAAAAGGCAATCCACTGGCAGGGCCACGTCCGTGAAGAACGCTACCCTGACGAGAGCTTTGTTCCGCGCAAGGGATCTTGTTCAAATAGACCAGGTCTACAATCACTAAAAAAAAGTCCCCACTCAACGAAAAGTCAGGCACGAATAGATTAGAATTCATCACGAGTTATTCAGTTGATTGAGGAGGGCTCGAATCGGCAAAGGACTGCAAACTACCAAAGGGAGAAACTGAACCTTTGGAAGCTGCACCTAGGGAACCGCCACTAACGTGTCACGAACCGGCCTAAAAAAAAGTTAAGGGGGGGGAACGTGTGGACCAAGAGGACGTAAATTCGCCTCGGAAAGGGTGGTACAAAAAGTACCACCCAGGGTAGGGTCCGAACCGCATGAGGTTGACCCGTTTAACATCGGGTAATCCAACACAAAAAACAGAAGAAAAAAGAGATGATGTTCCCGCGGAGTCAACTGGCACCCAATTCCTCTCTTCAGGAAATACAAGTTAAAATCCATCTGACGTATACCATTAGTGCGGGCCAAGCAAACAGCCAGTACGGCCCACAGAACCCCGCTAAACGCCTGGCTCGTGAGGGGGCCCAGCGGCCTGCATTGGGAAAAAAAAGAGCAGCGACGCGGGGGTCGGTAACAGGCGAGGAATGCAGCCGGAGCAAAAAAAGGGCAAACGGGGAAAGATCATCACTTCTGGTTCCGCTTTGAGCGCGGGCAGGGAGGAGCTTAGGCCCAGAGGGGGCGGGGTTCCACAAACAGCGAGGCTTCCAAGTTCTCCAAAGACTCATGAAGTAAAAGTCACGACGACATCACCGGACGTCACGACCCCCGGGGACCGAGACCTTGGCCTTAAAAAGGGTTCAATCAAATCAACGGCACTGGCCTGTAGGTGGAAATAACAACCACAGGAGGGGAGGGAAAGGGGGGAAAAGAAACAATCTATCGCCATTCCCTCGTACCTTCTTTTTTGTCGGGGGGCGAAGCAGAAGTAAAAAAAGGCCGAAAGAAGGGGAGGACGGTGGAGGCCAAAGGTCGATCCGGCGGACAGCCCGAAAAAGAAGTTTTCCTTGGATAAACTTAAAAAGGGGGGTGCCTGGCAACCCACCGAAAAGTGGACGAGGAATCCCCGCAAACAAGAGAAACCGGGCAGGGGTAAATGGGGCAGTCAAAGGCTAGGCCTGGGGAAATGATAAAAGGCCGTATTAGCGATTCAACTCGAAAGTCCAGGAAGCGAAAAAAAGTAAACAACGGAAGCCGGAACTAAGAAAGGGAAAAAGGTTCGCGAGTGTTGACAGAAGAAGAAGTAACCATTACAAAAGCCAGCTCCGTTTAAGAAGCGGAAAAAATCGAAAAAAAAACAAGGCATAGGGTTAGAGACCAGGGGGTCTTAAAAAAAAAAGGGGGCGTGTAAAAAGCGAATGGGCCCAGGAGTACTTCCGAAACACAGCCGGCGGTAGGCGAACCCGTAGTAGGCCGGTACCCGTGAAAAAAACGGCGGCCATCCGGAATGGGGAAAAGGCCGGAGAACGGGTTTGCAAACCTGGGGAACTTACTCTAAGGGGGGGAAGCGGGGAAGTCGATCCTAGGGAGAAGCGCGTTGCCGAAGCGTTCTTAAAAAGGAAGGCGCGGGCGAAGCAAGAAGACAGGAACTACCAGGGAAAAGGAGCAAGCTGGAAAACTCAATTCCAGACGAAAAAATCCCCTTCGCCAAAGGACGGCATCTGGTGACGTTCGTCATCCCGTCACGGCCAGAAAGGGTCTAAAAAAAAGCTTCCTGTTCGGAAGGTATGGGAAAGCTTAAGGAAGGAAAACCTTGAACACTCCACTATGGAAGGGAAAAAAGGTCATGGGAGAAGAACACGCCCGGGCACCCTGCGATGACAAGACCGCAGAAAGATCGCAGAAGAAACGAAACTGGGGGACGGGGGGGGGGAGAAAAAAAACTTTTCGAAGCTTGCCCCTTTCTCAAAATATGCGTATGGCGAGCAAACCTCTTGGGGGGTAAAGGATAATAGAAGAAAATCTCTGAAATCATGAAGACAATTTCCCAGCAGGAGACCGTAACGCCAAAGCGGGCCGCCATGTGCGGGGAAGGGCCCTGAGGAATGAGATTGACGGTCCTTAAGAAAGGCTGCCGGAGACGGGGAGTGGAGAAATGAAGAATTACCTGAGATCAGGGCAGAAACTTCACTTCCCCACTTTCTCACCAAAACAACTGGAACTTGAAAGACGGAGAACAACAAAAAATGATTTAAGCACAACACGGGGGGCACCGGCAACGCGAATAATTGTTGACTGCATGCGCAAACTCAGGAAACCTTCTAAGCTCAATATAAGCGTTGACGCAGAGCACAGAACTTGAGAATGGAAATATTCACAAAGCGATAAAATAATCGGAAGTCTTCAATAACTCTGTCGGGAAAGAACCATGATGCGTACAGGGACAGAGGGTGCGCTGGAAAGGGGGGTTATAGCACGGTCCCTAAGTGCAAGTCAGGCAGTCAGTGATTGGGACCCCGGGAAAAAAAAAAATTGGCAGCCAACCGCGGCATCGGCCATCAGGGGGCCGGGGAAAGGAAAAAACATCTTCCTGACGACCCGCTTCAATTATCCATGCATTAACAGCAAAGGCAAAAAAAAGCAACGCTATGCTCACGTAGCAAAGTTCCCAGGCGAAACACATAGTGACGAAAGTGTGAAAGGGGGAAAGAGGAAGGATAGAGAGGAGCAGGAAACTGCTGCCAAAAGAAAATCAAAGAGGGGGTATCCTCTAGATAAACTTTCTTTACAGACTTGATTACGGGGATCTTAAAGGGAGGGGAGTCGATAGGGAGAAAGGGGAAGTCGTTTTGAACCGGTCCGTGTGTGACTAAAAACGAAAGACTGAAAATCTTCGACACGAAAATGCCGAAAGTGAAAAGCGTTATCATCACAACTTCAAAGGAATACTTACGTACAAGGCCGCGAACAGAGTGGCGGGCGGGAGAGCTAAAAGGGTAAAAGCTGACGAGTCTCCACGACTGGACTGAGACGCTTGAGAATTAAATCGCGGGCCTTCATTGGGAAGGGCCCGTGAGCCGGCAGAAAAGCTCCTAAAAATACGTTGAAGGAATAGGAGGCTGACCCATCTCTTTTAGTAATATAGCCAGAGCAAAAAATTCGAAAGCTGACCAGCCTGTAACAAAAACCGCCCCAGGGCGGAAAAGAAGGACGGGCCCCAGCCAGGAAAGGCAGACGAAGGCCCTGAGCTACCAATCAGCTGTGCCGCAGCAGGGGAAAAAAGGGAAAAATCGACCATGACCGAAAAGGAAAGAAATGTTCTAAGGCAAACGACGCCGTGCTCGGAGGAAGAATTAAAAAAAAAGTCAGTTGGGGAAACCGACAAGGAGTAAGGGGAAAGGGGGAAGAAGGGCGGAAACCGTGAGCGAAAAAGGGAACATGGAAGGGGAGGTCATGAGGCACCGTGTTCCGATCGCCAGTAACGTCGACAGGTCAAAAAAACGCAAGACAAAAGAGGTGTAAGACGGGAGGGCTGCCGAAAAAGACAAGGGGAACAAGAACCGGGCAAGGGGAGGTCATCCCGGCCGGCGTATTTCAAGGAAAAATGCGGCAGGGAACAGCAAGGACACATGGAAGGAAGGGGATGCACGCCCAGGGAAGCAGGAGGGTTGGGATCCAAACGCTCCATCGAAAAGGGGTGGAGATGAGCAGAAAAATGCCCCCACGAAAGAAGTAGTGGCCTGGCCGAGTAGCGGTAGCAAAAGAAGTACCCCGACAAGGTGTGTTGGGTCCGCACAAACAAAAAGCCGGCAGGGGGGCGACGCGTGAGAACCAGGTAACCTGCGGAACGGGGAGGAAAGAAACAAGGGGGAAAGGGAGTCGGGCAGAAAAGCCAGAAGCCCCTTACAAGACCTAGGGGGGGGTGGGAGACCGGACACAAAACGCGTTTACAAAACGACCCAAAGAAAGAAAAAGCCGCAACTCGCAACCAAGCCTTCGCTGGGGCAAATGCATTCGGAGGGGCGGCCGGAAGAATATGCCAGAACGGCATCCTTGAACGATCTTCCTCTTCAGGAAGGGGTAAACTTCTGTTCCGCAGGGAAAAAAATAAACAGAAACAATGCTATAGGGGGGATAATCTGTCGACGGGGATAATCCTCCCAAGTCAAATGAACAGACCCCGGTCGGCATGGGGGGGAAAACCCAGCATGTGCGCCCTGAAAAAGCGGAGGAAATCATAAGAGTCCAAACAACCAACTAGACATAGATATTAGCGCGGCTTTCAACTGGGGGCACAAAAAGGGGAGAAGGACCTGAAAGACTAGGGGACTGGGCATCGCGTTAGAGGGAAGACTAACAGAACCTTCCAAACCCCTCGGAGAAAAACCGGCCTGGCTAGTCGTGGGCGGACCAAGAAATTTGTACTACACGGGGAAAAGAGGGGGGGGGGAAGGGACAAAGGTAGTGTGAAGTACAGGCAAATGCCGATCACAACGCCCGAATGAGCACATCGGGGGGAACGCGAACCGGAGGTGGCACGGGGGCGTTCGCGTATTTCGACCGGTGGACCCTTAGGGGGTGGGGGAAAAACAGAGTCTGCCAGGGTCCACGAGGGAATCTACTACTTACGCGACATCAAGCTGTCCCAAAAGGGGAACCATGATGGGGCGAGGAAAAGCCACAACTCAAGTTAGAGAAAAGGGGAACGACACAAAGACAGACGTAAGGGGTCGGAGACACTCAATCCCTCCTGCCGTGAGTTTGCAGGTCTGAAAAAAAAATACCACTGCAGAGAAAGCCGGCGAAGGGGGAAAAGGCGAGAGGAGGTTCGTGCAAAAACCAAAGGCATTCTGTAACGCTTGTCCGGGTACGTCACCGGACATCGCACGGAACCGTGGAGAGTAGAGAACGAAACGAAAAAAAACAAGTCTCGAAGAGAGGGGGGGAAAACTGGGGAATGAGTCGGAGAAGGACTGTAAGACAGATCGACTGTCCTGATGCCGCCAAAATTCGCAACATTCAAAACACTGCAATGGCGAAAAGGAAACCACGTCAAACCGAAGCCAGGCCAAAGAAGGGGGTTCGCAAAAAAGGGAACCCAAAGTACAGGCAATTCGCCGTACTTCCGAAACCCTCACCCGTAAATAAAGGGAAGACAAAGCAGAGGGAAGAAAAGGAGGAAGAAGGAAAGACAGTGGGGTTTACTGAAAGGGGGAGGGGAGGCGCGCGATCGGGAAAGGAGCCGGCTCAACCAAACTGAGGGACAGACATCAAGCCCGTATTCTGAGTAACTTCTTACAGGACCTGGCTCGCGAGGGGGAAAGGTAAAAGGGGCAAGGTCAGAATTCTAGAATGGTGGGTTAAGAGAGGCACACGAGATAAGCGAAAGGGAGCGGGTCCAAAGCTGTAATGTAAATAAGAAGGGATAGTCGAAGGAAGGCTACCGGACTTGACTCAATTAAGGAATCATGATCATGCTGGCGTAACAAAAAGTACCCTGAAAGCAAAAAGAGGCCATAGGGCCTGTTAGATAATCAGAGCCTCCGAACTTGGTGGCCTAATACTTCCTTGTAATAGGAATGGTAAACCTGATTCTAAGTAAAAAGGGACTCACGGGAGCAACGTGGGCCTCTAGGGAAAAGTTCAAAAAACTCCCGTTCCACCGGGGACGGAGACCTCCCTCAGACGCTATCAGGGAACCGAGAGAAAGGGAGAGGTGGAAGACAAGGGGACGCATCGTTGATCCATCAAAAAAATTTCGGACGTAAACAACAATTTTTCAGTTTCACGGAGGGGTCAGGTAGGAAGAAATCTAGACTGAAAACGCAGTAAGTACAGTGGTCTTACTGATGGATGCAAAGGGACCGTGTATCACAACAAACAGAGGGAGGGCCGTCCATGTGATGGGGTTAAGGGCAAAGTTAATGTGAAAATGGAAGGAAGGGTCCTCAAACCGGGGAGTCCGGATGCCCTGGTGGACGACCAATCCTAAGACGTCCTAAGAGAGGGAAGGAAGGAAAAAACGGAGCAACCAGACGAGCCGAAAGTGAAAAACATAATAAGTAACCAATCCTCTCAACACCAGGGGGGGAACCACATGGGGGACGCTAGAAGGCGCGGGAAATGGAATCTAATTCATTACGTTAGCGATCAACTGCTTTACTAATCAAAAACACTTAACAACAAGGGATGGAGGAAAAAGAAAGAGGAAGGGAAAAAGGGTTAGAGGCGCCGGGGTAATGCCGTCAGCGGACTCCGACTCACAAGAGAGCAGGAAGTTTTGGAACCCAATTGTTGCTATGAACAGTTTGTCACGCCCAAAGGAACGTCCTGAGAGAGTGGAAAAAAACATGAGGGGGGAAGGAAAGCGTCTCAGGACTTGCAGTGTCCGTAGTCGATGACACACGCTGCAGCTCCCGGTAAATTGCAAAAAATGATTCATTAACTACGAAAAAACGAACCGGGCGCCTTGATAGGCTCGCGGGAGCAACCGGGAGCCCGGAAGAAAGAAGAAAAAGAAACATGGCTTTCATAGGCGTTAAGGAAGGTATCATGAAAAAGGAACGGGTGCCTCGCCCCAACGCAGTTAAATAGACCCGCGAAACGGATAAAAGAAGGCAAGCAGGATAAGCGCGACAGGAGCTTTGCTGGCCGGATCGCCTTCCAATTTCAGGTTCACGAAACGATCAAGAGTCTCCCGGGGAAGAGGCCACGCAGGTGAGAAAGAACGGAAGAAAATAAGGGAACTGGGGGGATGACTGGCCCACCGAGGCGAAGACGGAGTACGGGACAATAATTATCCAAAAAAAAGGACTTCGCTAAAATTAAACTTCTCTTCTATCAAGGTCAGGTAAGATGACGGGAAGAAAAAAAGCCTTGCAGAAAGAGCATTAAAGTTTACCATGAACAGCGGGGCCCCCGCGACGGGTCTATAGGTAGAAAGGATCAGGGGCAAATTCCGCGCTTATCCTTGCAAAAAAAAACCACGCGAGCTCCTTAAATGGAAACGCAAGGACCCCGGCCAGTGGACTGAAAGAAACGGGAGGGGAAGAAAAAAAAACTGTTCCTCTCTCATGTAAGTTCCATAACAATTAAAACTACCAAGACAAGGAAAAGGAAAACCAACAGAAGGAGAGGAGAGGAGAGGGGGACTCCTCTTTACCGTTGCCCAAGCCATGGTATTGTAAATGAGCAGGAAGTAAAGTGAACGGAAAACCGTATTTCATCCTTTCCTGTGGTCAGGATTCGGTGGTTCACGGGAGGGAAAAAGGGCCTGTGGGAAAGGGTCTCGCAGAAAATAGCGCCATAAGCCAGTCATAAGAGAACGGTCTTAAGGAAGTCGAAGCGCAAAGGGTCACCTCTCCCTTTATAAAGCAGGTGAGGTCGAAGATAATAGACACGGGCAAGCTGAGGGGAAGGGGCCCAAAAAAAAGTGCGCAGTCGTCATAAAAACTGTGTAACTTCACGCACGAGCAGACTGTTTCAGACACCGTCGAAGGCGGAGGAAAAAAAGGGGAATGCTGAGGAAAAAGGAAAAAAAAAAGGGCAGGGGGCCCGACAGATAGCACTGACTTGCCGGACCAACCAACATGATGGAAAAAAAACAAAAGGAAGTGGTACGGGCAGAAAAAGAGGAAACCGGGGACCTAGTACCGCTTTACCTCCAGGGGGAGTCGTCGCTAAAACTTAAGCAGGGAGCGTGGGCAGGAATCCGAAGACTCGGGGGGGAACCTTTAGGTCACCCCTCACGGGTACTAAAACGAGCAAACCCGCCGACAGCACCCAAGAAAAAGAGGCGAGAGGGGTTGACTGGAAAAGGAGTACAAGTGAGGGAGGCGGACATAGGGGAATGCCGGACTTAAAAAGCCGTTCTCTATTTAGGCAAGACCCGTTGGAATGATCACTTCCTTCAGCGTTGACACGAAACGACCGGAAAACAGCCGGTAGGGGGGGTCTACTCAGCGTGGGGACCGGAAGGAAAAAAATTTGCAATGGTGGAAAGAGTCCATTCCCAGTCAAAAACCGCAACAGGAACGGGGCGCCCCGGGGAACGACGAGGCTCCATCGACGATACAACAACAAGTGAATTAAAGAATAATCCTCTGGTCCTTTGATACCATCAACTGCTGGGCAATGGGCCCGGGAAATACGGGGAATGAAGAGGGCGGAAAACGGGGACAGGGGGGACTTCCATGCATCCCTACGGCAAAAGCTCGTAAACGATCCGGCCTTTGCACATTTCTGGGGCGTCCCCGGAAGACAGGGGGGTACTCCCCGCAAGGGAGGAAGAGTCAGTGTAACGGAGAAAGAATGCAAGGAAGACCGCCGCCCGCAAGGAAGCATAGGTACAGGAAGCAGCTCGGCGGTAGGCGGGCAGTATTTCTTTCAACAGGCGTTGTAGTCGGCGGGGGCGAAGGGGAAAAAAAACGGAAAATCACAGGAGGCAAGCGAGGGCCCTGGTATGAAAATGACGACCTCACCAATACGGAAAAAAAGCCCCATACGGCAAGACGTTTCTCAGTCCTCCACCACAATGGAGAAGGTGCTGGGGGGGAAAAAACCGAACAGGGTTAAAAAGTCGGGGATAAAAAGGGCGAAGAAAGATAAGGGGCCTAATTAAACTTCCAGGTTGGGGGCTCCAAAGAAAAGGAAAGCACTCCTTCTACTTGGGTAAACAACGTCTCGAGGGAGGAAAAAAAAGAATTGTGTGAAGGGCGAAACGAACTGAGGAAGTTAAGGGGCAAGGACCTCAAGTAAATCGTAGATACGAAATCCCAAACACGGAAACAGTAAAGAAAGGGCGGTTCCACATGGGTGAAGAAAAGAAGGTACTGGGGAAGAAAGGATAATAAGGGGACCAAGGAGCGCGTAGAAATGAGACGCAAGGTCCACGGCCTGGGGAAAATCCGAAAAACCATAAGACCGACAGACAAGGAGGACGTTTTTCCTAAAAGGTTTTTTTGCCGCCAAAATTAATTTAATCTCCAGCAAAATATTCTCCTTGAAAAGGAAACGAGGGGGGCCATACGCCCGAGAAAAACACGGCAAGAGGTGGGGGGAAAGGACCAGGTGGGGCAGCCAGGTCGGGGCAGGGCTCGTCTGAACGTCTTCCCGGCGTACCCTGGAAAAAGCTCCTCTAAATCACAGGAAAAAAACTGGACTGGGACTAAAAATCAAGTTCACCGATGCGCGTCGTACCCGTTTAAAGGAAACCTGGGAAACTTGCGGAAGGGGTGCAGCGGCCAGGGAAAAGGGGAACGCACGAGGGCACATCCGAGTCATTCCCACGTAGACTAGGGGGCGAAGAAACATCCTGAGACAGGAAGGACTGCGGAAAAAACGCTAAGGCAAATCTTAAGCAAGACATAGGGAGACTGCAACGAATCGGTGAATGGGGCGAGAGACAGCCGGCCGCCCTCAAATTGGCTCAGGGCCATGAATCTTGTCTTTATTTTTGGGGTAACGAGGTCCGTCTACACCACTGGGAACGAAGAAAAAGGGAACGAGGGACGGTAAGGTCCGAGAAAAACCAATGCAGAAAAGAGGCGATTCACGCCCGAAAGAAAGTCAGTAAAGCCGAGAGAATAAATTTTTTCTACCTATCAAAGGCGGGCAGAAAGGGGAAAAAAAGAAAGTGCGTTGCCGTACTAAGCAGGAAACCCTCGTGTTCTTCTGAATTAGGCCAAGAAGAATAACGCATTAAGTACAATCGGGAAAGTTAGGGGGGGAAAACCCGGAAAGGGGATCACGGCAAGAAAGAATTCCGCCATGAAAGTGGTGAGAAACTACGGGTAATGATCAGACCTTCCTTTTCAAACCCGGACCGAGCGGGTGATATGAACTGGGGGGCAAAGGAATCCGGCAGAGAGACGGGAACTGCACTGAAACGGCGGGCAGCACCAGCAAATGCCAAGGGGAAAAAGAAAATACCACAAAAAAACGCAAATGGTTGGCCCAAGGACATCACTTTTGGAACTGCCAGTCAATACGGAAAGGACAAACGGCGCCGCTAAATCCTACTGCAGGGGGGGAAATCTAGGAAAACCCCATAACTGAGAAGTCAGAAGTCACACCGAGAGGTGAGACGCCGGCCAGGCCGTCCTCTGGCAATGGCCTCACAAGGAATGGATTACTGGTGAAAAGGTCGCCTTGCAGTTTGGAATCGAGACATAAGCGTTAGTTGCGCCCGAAGGGGGTTTCATTGTCAGGGCAAGCGGCCGGCCGGGGCAGGATAGTATTCAGAGACACAATCTGAAATGGAGCCCCTTCATTACAAGGAGTACCATTATAATTATAAAGAAGCATTCAAAAAAGAAAAATGGACGGACCTTCTCTTCTAGGCGTTGATAACAGGTCGCCCTAAAGAACATAAAGGGGGCACAGTGTAAATGGTTGCAAATTAATAGATCTTATAGGCCTTCCGGGGAAAGTTGTCGACTCGTCAAAGAAGCAAGGGGGGAGCCAGTGCTGCCAAAAGGGGATAAAAAAAACCAAAGGTAAGAGGACAGGACAAAATAGCGGGCTGCTTCGGGCAGGTCATAGCCAGGGGACCAAAAGGGTTCGTCCGACAAAGAAAGTCTCGACATCGGTGCTCGGAGGCAGGGGAGGGAAGAGGTTCAGCCTCACAAGGCACAGACAGGAAGAAACGGGTCTATGCCGCGAAAACAGGTAGGGCTGCCCGGCTTAACGGACAGAAGAAAATCCCTGCTTCTCCCCACGAGGATCCGTAGGAAAAAAACGGAAGCGGGAGAGAGGGGGGGAAGTACCTGGGTTCCGAAAGGGAGCCTGAACCTTCAAGCAAAGGATAAGGGGAAAGGAAAAAACGGCAAACCGCTCCGTCGAGAGAGAGGCCAGCGCGACCAAAATAGACCTGAACCAGGAAAGGGCAAAACCAGGGCAAGTCGCGTCTCGCTCCGGACATGGACCCAGAAGGTTCCCGTCCCCAGAAATACTTGTGCAAAAACAAGCTTAAATCGAAAAGGGGAAAATCATCCAATCGACACCCGACCTGGAGACAATTGGGAGAAGGAACGGGAAACGCGAGGCGGGAAGGGAGGAAAAGTTCTTTGACAACGGAGACAGGAGAACGCGGGAAAAAATTTGGCAAAAACCTTTACTAAAAATGCCGCCTGGCCTGGAGGATGCAGGGGGACAAGATGTACCCATTAAGTGAAGGGAGAGAAGTCAGAAAAAGGACGCAGCATGCCCCGTCGTGATCAGGAAAAGGCACATATGATACGGAAAAAATGAAAACAGGTGACCAAAGCCCCTGGCGACAGGTGTGGCCGGGAGGGGGGAAAAGGAGATTCCACGGGGCCATCTTGGTAAACCGGGGGAAAACCATTCAGGGCAGAGACGGGGAAGCCAGAAAAGGTGGGATCAGAAAAAGAACCGCTTCACTCCGTAAGAAATGTGGGAAAGAAACAACAAACGCCGTCGGGGTCAACGTGGTGTAGGAGAACCTGACACAACTACGGTCAAGTGGTCCTGGGAGAATGGGGCAAAAAAGAAACCAGAAAAAAATACTACCTGAAAGGGTTTACGCACTAAGGGCCATCCAGTGTCAATTGGGAATGGAAAAGAAAACGTACACAAAAGAGAAAAACTTACCTGTCAAGCCCTTTTGTGTGGGAGTTGAAAACTAAACAGTCCGAGAGGCCTCCTTGACAAAGCCTGACTTGTTGAAAACTTCGAAAGCCATACGGGTAAACACTAGCGCCGACTGAGAAAGAAAAGACCCACTCGGAAAATGAAGAGCTAGTTCGGAAAGGATCTTCGTGGGGAGGGGAGATTCAATAGGCTTTAATTCTACCGGACCGACATAGGGTGTCTTCAACTAATGCAAGTGGGACAACTGCTGAAGATGGGGGGGGGACAAACATTTCCCGATATTTCCTGTCGGTTCACTATAGTGTTGCAGGGACCAGGGATTAGGGAACTGCCCTTGTCTAACGAGATGGCAGCCAGTCTCAGGAACTTACAAATCATTATGTTGCTAGTGACGCAGCTGGCAATAGATCTCTCAAAAAAACGTAAGGAGAAAGAGTTATTCAAAGGTCACTGTCCGAAAAAGCCTGATGGCAACGCCTCCCAGAAAAGGGGCCTTGAAGCGGGAACCACGACCTCTTCACAAGAGTCCTTCCACCAGTAGACTTAACACCTGAAAGAAGGGGGGGGCAGGTGAGGCTGCCCAAGTCGGAAGAAGGGGGGGTAGAAGAAACAGGAACATCAACAGTATCACAGTACACGTCTCAGGTAATAATGAAAGAAAAGCCGACCAGGCATGAAAAACATCTAAACTCTCAATGCAAAAAATAATTCGGGGAACTCGTGGCGCGTAGGGAAGGCCGATTGGATGCGTGGGAAGGACAGTCTGGGGATAATGGGGTAACCACCCAATGCATAGTCAAACCTGAGGCAATGAGAATTGTAGCGGCCGACGACCATAAACTTACGGAAGACCCCGGGGGCCCGAGACTGGGGGCCTGAGGGTAGCAAGGAAATTCAACCACCCCTTGGTCTGAAAGGGAGTGAGGAAAAAGACCAAGACCTCCGGACAGGGGATCAGCGACAAAAGCAAGATACGGCCAAACACTGAAACGGACGTCAGGGGGTCACGCGAACAAAAAGAGCCAATGCCTCCCGCCAAACTGGTTGAAAACAAAAAGCTGTTGGATCACTACGTTAAAAACGCCAAATGTATGGGGGTGACGGCGAAGGCGAATGGGAAGGTGGCAACACGGACCCTAGCAAGGCCCAAGTGGATCGAGAACAATCAAAAAAAACTGGTCAGAAAAAGGGCGCGGTTGTAAACCCAAGGTCACTCTGTCGAGGGTAAGGGCAGACGTCAAGACATTTCAATAAAGCGCTGAAAAAGCGAAATTTCCAAAAAGGGCGAAATCCCGGAACCAAGGCAGAAAACCAGAAAGAAGGTTCTCTAAAGGGTGGGTGCCTCCATCAGGCTCCGTACGGGAACGAAACCTGAAGCGGGGGTAAAAGCCGCCTCGCCCGAAGAAAAAAAGATGTGGAATGCGGACCAGGGTGTCTTCCCGTCGGGAAAAAGGGGGGTAAGTAGAGGGCAAACCGGCCGAACAATGCAGAACGTACCCGCTCTGCGTCTGCCGGCCCCTTAGTATCCTGAAGAAAAGGCGGAAAAGTCCTGGCTCGAGGGTTCCGTGGGGACGAAGGGGAAAGACGCGAATTTGGGGCAGGCGAGCCAATGAGATCAAATCGAAAGCGCGGGGAACGTAAAGGAGGGGGTAAAAACCACTTATAAGAAAGGCGAATGGCAGGACTAAAACATTAACTAAAGAAGGAACGAAAGGAGCTCGCAAGCGGGGATCCCTTCAGACCTGGGGGAAAACGGCCGCGGGTCCTTGGAGTAATCATCCGAATCCAGAACGTTTCCGGTGAAGATTCAAATTACTGGAGTTAAGGGGGATGTGACGAAGGAAGAATCCAAAATTGAGGACCGCTCACTATTGCCCCTGTCAGGCGGCGACAAGTCCTAAGAGGCTAATGACCAAAAAAGAAGCCGCTAGGAGAGCCTCGCGGACCGTCCTCGTGGCCCGAAGACCAAAAGGCAGACTTTCTCCAAACACATTTCTGATGGTGCGTATCCCCCCTCTGGGGGACACGGAGGGCATGCAAATAAGCTGACTTAAAGCATTAAAAGGAGAACACTGGGGAGGATGAGGGGATTTAACTGGCGACCGGGAGACAATATAGGAAAATGTGGGGGGTCCCTTATAACATGAGTCCTGGCAAGGGCTTCCGGCATCAAGGGGCTAACATCCTTCAGACCGGCAGGAAGGGAGGGGCCAACTGCACTGCCCAAGAGGGCCGCAACCGAAACCCGGGACGTGCTAGGTAAGGATTAAAACCTTGCAAAGGACGCTAAACGTGGGACCCACAACGATCATTCCAAGGCCAGCGGACGGCATTAAGGGCTCCGAGCACCTCTAAAGTTGGGCCGAATCTCGAGAAAAAAACACCGGATGAGGAACGGGAAAAATCTATATTTGTTAGGCAACGGGGGAAACTAGGGGACAGGGCCCACAAGAGAGGGGGCACACGGGTTCCGTGACCAGGGGGGGGATGAGAAGGAAAAGTCACGTCCGTCGGCAGTGACGCAAGCATCAGGTACAGAAAATCAGTTCCGGATGGCAGGGGAAGGCCGGAAGGGAAGAGGAACACCCCGGAAGACAAAAAGACCAAGAACAAGAGAATCAAGGTAAAACATCCAGCCAAAAACAAAATGGCTTCCTCAGGCTTCCTGCAGGGGATCCCCGGTGACGCCCGGGCAAAGAACTAGAAAAAGTGTACTTAAGGCGTAAGGGAGAAGCTTAGGAGCATGAAAAAAAGAAGTGAAACGGTGGCGAGCAAACCACACACAAGGGTGTGAGCCCTTGCAGAAAGCGCTCCACGGTAAACAACAGAACGTGTCGCGAAACTCAGCAGCGGCCTCTTCAGGGGTCGGTATCGCCGGGGCGGTGGGACACGGGAAGGTGGCGCCGACACGGCGGCGCGGACAGCTGTGCGCGGGGGTCCTCCCTTGTAGGAATAGGGAATCAAAAACTAAAACTACAAGGAAACTAATCCTGGAGACCAAAGGCGGCCGGAGGAGGATAGGAAAAGGGTCACCGAGGCCTGCAGGCGAAAAAAATACTGGCGAGGGACTCACTTCAGAAATCCTTTCTCTGAAATTTTCCAAGTGCCGGAAGAAGCAACCAGGGGCACTCGGGACAAATCAAATCGAAGGGGCCCCGCGCAGTAGAGAGGTATGAAAAGGGCCTAAAAAAAGGCTCGATTAACCAAAATCAAAAACTTCAATCCTCAAGAATCCTCATTCACGAGGGTCCCGTGAAAAGGACTACGAAGGAACATGCCGCGAGTACCGCCGAGATGGGTCTCTAAACAGGGCAAAGAAAAATACCATGCCAACTTGATAAAACAAATGGTCCCTGGCCACCTAAGCGTGCTACGTTCTGGCGGATGGCATACAGCTTGCTGTTGCCCCGGCGGAAATAAAGTAAAACGGAATTGCGGAAAACCGTTATCGGAAAAAAGTCCCCGGAGGTGAATGCAACGTGGGGTCCAGGGAAAGGCCGGGGAAGGCGGCGCAGGGAAGCTCGAAGAATGCCCGTTAAATCAGGACCGTGACCATACTGACCGCGCGGAAGAAAAAAAGGTACCCCCCGCGCCAGTGAAACGTTGGCCGGGAGGGGAAAGGGCCAATACTAATCCTATTCCAAGGCAATAAAAAGGGGGACCCCGCAAAAAAACGGCAGTGCTGCAGACAACAGAAGGGAGGGCCTGTAGGACGACAAAGATCGAAGAAAAGGGTTGGAAGAAAAAAACAGTCATGGCAGGTCTCTGAACTTGAGAAAGAAAGTGGGGGGAAAAAACCGGTACCCCACTACTGGGGAGGAGTGGCCATTCCAAAATATAGCGGTAAAGCCTTGACTAATACCCCGACTACCGGATTTGGTGGAAAAGAACTACCTCATCCCTGAAACGTTTATTACTTCCACTGCCATTAACCCTACAACGGGAACAGGGGAAAGGCCTCCAGTGATGTTCGTACGCAACAAAACGAATTTCCGTAAAGTGAAACGCCTCTTTGGGAACTTTCCCCATGTATACCCTATCCCATATTCAAACCGCACAAAAGCGGCACCTGGGTCAGTAGCTGCGAGCGTGTACGTCACCGGTGCATGACAGTGCGGGGAGTCGGGACGTCCCCTTCATGAGACTGCAAAGTAAACATCCTAGGTGAAAGGTAAGACCATGGAAAAATGAAATGCGTCCGCTGGGAATAAAACAAAACGAACCAAGTCCGTTATCGGTGTCGACTCGCGGGGCCAGCGCCGAGTCTTTTCATGAGACCCTTGAAACGAATGCAACCAAAGGCGGGCCGGAACCCAAACCGGTCTTTTGATACACCTGTGTAAAAAACCGCGCATCATATCACTCAACAACAACGGCTTGGCGCCAACTCTCTTCTTGTGAAAGAAGGCCCATTGCACCGCGGCAACTGGGGCCGTCATCCAAGACCGGGGCCGGAAATCTGGTGAAAAAAAACGGAAAGAGGCAAAAAAACAGCCCTTCCGAAAACGGGCGCTATACCCCGAAAACCGGCCAGGCGTAGTCCCCAGCTTACAGAATTGGGGGAAGCCACCAGCGGAGAAGCAAGAGGAAGTCGCAGTAAGGCCTGCCGAAATCCCTAACCGACTTAAAGCACTAGAGGAAACATCAAAAAGGGGCTTGGACCGAGGGGGACGCGTATGTCGGGCCGATGTGGCTCGGGGACAGAAGGTGGTCGAGTCCCAAAAGAGTAGGGGAAGCAACGTCCAACCTCGCCTGGTAGAGGCCTGGACGACACACCGGAAGGGACTAAAATTTGCCCTAGTAAAGGGGGCCTGGTCAAAGAAAGGCAAAGGCCCACTTTAGCAGGATTTCTTAAAACAAACCGTACTGTCTTCGGCAAAATAAAGGCGGACGACAAAGATCTTCCATTCCACGGTCCACCTGCCCTTCGTGCATGGTGAAGAAAAAGATCAAAAAACTGGGGTAAAAACCTTCAAAGTCAAAAAAAGATCTAAGCTCTGAGTGTAATCCGCTTCCAATCATTTGTTGGTACAACTTACGGCATGTAAGTGTCCACTGACCTAGTGCCGGCCCGTGGGAAAAGGTAGATTACTACCGAAAACCACAGGAAACCGGGCTCTGAACCGTTCATCGCTGCGTATATGGAGCAACTTATCAACTGTCTGAGCAAAGAGACTTAAACTGACCTGAACGGCACTGGATAATGAAGGAAAACAAAAGTCACGGCCACTGACCTCCAGGGGGAAGGAGAAAAAAGTTGTTAGGAGAAAAAGGGGGGCAGCCCCATTCCTTCAGGCAGAAGAATGCCCTGTAAGAAAAAAGGGGAAAAGCGAAAACCGCCTCAGAAAAAAGGGCAGCGAGGGGAGTACAAGGGAAAAATTACAGGGCGGGCAGGTCCTCGGGGGATGGGGGCCCGGCTGACCTGCTCGCGGACCAGCTTCGGCGGAAAGAAGCCTGAACGTAGAGAAAGCCGGAGAGGCGGAAAATTCCTTATTCTACTCGCGGGAAAAGTTCCATAAATTCATGGCGATTTGGAGCGATGGCTCGAGCGCTCTCAAAGCGGGAAAGGAGTCGGAATGAAACGTAGAATGGGGGAGAGGGAGCAGGCTCCCGGGAAAACAGGAACCAAGGGCAGGATAGAACGCGTCTCAACTGGAATCAAATTCAGAGTTGGCCGCGCCTGCGGGTTCTATCAAGACAGCCGGCCGCCCGCAACCGGCCGGCGGAAAAGGAGGATTGTGAAAAAATTGGCAGGGGAGGAAAGGCTTAGGGGAAAAAAGGGAGCAGAGGGCAGATGGAATCACGTCGGTGATGCTAAAGACCCGCCGGGGAACAAGCTGGCGATACCGCAAAAGAATAAAAAAAAAGAATAAGGAATCGCTTACAGCTCAATTGTGCAACGCTTTGAGCAGAACGCGGGGCAGCCAGGCCCAAAATCTGCGTCGGGAGGGGGGCGGAACCGCTTTGTTTCAATCAGCGCAAGGAAAAAGAGTAACGCATTCACGGCGTACTATGTGAATTGGACCGGCGAAAAAGGGGATAAAGCACAGAGAAGAGAAGAAAAATGCGGTGAAGTACCCTTAGGTAGGGGAGAATTGGGGACTTGGAATTGTGACTGCGGGTAAGGGCAAAGTGTCTATGACTACGTGGCTCCGAAAAAAGAAAAGCCGACCGACTTCCCTTCAAGACCCAGCGAAACAGGGGAATGACTCCGGCGAGGGTTGGAATAAACAAAAGGGGCCAGAAAACCGTGGGCACCAAAGGCCGCGATGCAAATGGTGAAGGGGGGGAAATGAAAAAAAAACATCTAGATCCTCTTCACCAGAACGGGAGA
>Ga0179593_1659732_pt1 | contig 19345 bp, 28 predicted proteins | sample CZODoug2_1_08_16_FD_185931 | JGI IMG/M metagenome (GOLD analysis project Ga0179593, IMG submission 185931) | Vadose zone soil fungal communities from Angelo Coast Range Reserve, California, USA - CZODoug2_1_08_16fungal (PacBio error correction) | ecosystem: Environmental > Terrestrial > Soil >...
TCCCTCGCGCTACGAGAAACTGATATCGCCTCGGGGGGGGGGGAGGGGAGGAGAGAAATCTCGAAAGGACAGAAGAGAAGGGGCCCTGTCATGAAAAAGGAGTTTCTCTAGACACCGCGCTCGCAGGAGGCTCTAACCGAAAAGAGCCATCTTATGCCCTGGGGGGGGAGCTTACTCATAACTTGAGGAAACGTGAGCGAAACGCGTCGAAGCTGGGCGACATTATCGGGGGAGAGGAGCTTCGGCCGCATTAGTTTAGCTTTAGAGAAGAAGCGGCTAGCGTCAGGGAGCGTTAAAGGCAACCGGGCCCGGGGGAAGAATCGCAAGAAGCGAGGATTGCTGGAATCTGAAAGGAGCTTCTCCTCGCGCTGGTCAGGGGGGAAGATCATGCCGAAAGGAGGGTTCAAAAGGGGAAAAGAAGAGGTTGAAAAGAAAAATAAGGTGCTGCGCTGAAAGAATATCAGCTTCTGCACGGGGGAAAGAGCGGCATGAGTTTAGTAGTCTTGGCTAGGGAAATACAACCACGCATTTCCTGATTCAAAGACGCGGCGGGGGGGGGGGGAGGTTTTGGGACGGAGACCGAGATGGACATTTTTAGTTGCATGTCAACCATCACCGGTACAGGGGGGGGTTTCGTGATTCCGAAAGTTGCTTCCGATGCTATTGGAAAATCTCGCCAGAAGACAGAGGGGGGAAGATATTTAAAGAGGGGTCCGCGTGTCGGACTTTACGAAAACTGAACCACAAGGTTGCCAATCACAGCCAAGGCCGGTCTAATCAACATTGGGAAGATACACTCAACTATCGAAGAATCAAATGTAAAGGGAAGGGATAATCTCCTGGGGGAGGGGGGGGGAAGTGCGAAAAGGAATCGCCGATGATCGACAAAACCATACTCCATGGGGGGCGGAGGCGCCGAAGCCCAAAAACCGAGACGAAGGGCGCCCAAGAGCTGATTCTAAAAATCGAAGAAAAAAAAAAAAAAGGGTTAAAAAATGGACAGGTCAACTCCCTTGGGGGATTGGGCAGACTGTGGCAGCAGCCTCGATCAAGCCGTTCTTATTGGAGGGTGACTTGGATGATGAATTAGAACACAACTCCTATATCAAACTACTCTGTCTCCGTTGATAAAGGTTTAAGTACGCAAGCTTGCGTACCAAACCAGGGATTAGAAATTCCTTCAGGGGAAAAAGAAAGAGGATCTCTCTCCACAAACTGAGGGAGGACGAGTCTTTTTCTTGGTTCTCAACCAGTAATGGGGAGACCTCATTAGGGCAGAAGGCCGTAAGCGTGCCGCAAACTAACCGTCGCTGCAATCGCAGCACTCGGGAACGCGAGAGGCTTGACCTGTAAGTCATCCTTGACTCCTAACCGGGGGGGGAAGAAAAGGAAACAAAAATCCCAAAAAAAGTTATCGCGTTCTAAAAAGAAGCGGCCAAGTTCAGGACGGAGGGGGGCGGGGACGGTTTATCGGGACCGCACGTCTTAGATTTGTGGGCGCGAAAAGAGATTTAGCATCAAAGAAAGGGGGCAGCCCTCGGGGGGGGGGGGTTTCGGCGCCTCCTCAAGGAAATTGGTTTTGGGCGTGGAGGAAAACATCGGCACAAGGAGCCAAGCCGCCAGGCGGAGAAACCATCTGGTACATTCTGTGGGGGCCTTCGAAAGTGGGGGGAGAGGAAAAAAAAAGTGGGGGGGAAGAAAGTCTAGGGTGTATGAAGACAGTTTTTCCATTAGGAAAAAAAGACCAGCACGCGGACGAGAAAAACGGTAGGACTTAGCCAAGCCGCGAGGCAGCGATTTTGGGAAGAGCATCTTAAGCAACCCCGCGAGAATCACGAAAAAACCCGAAGGGGGGGAAGTGGGAAAGGAAATCGTCGTGGGAGGAGTGGCTCGCTTCAACTCGTATAAAAGCATAACAACACAGAACGTCTCCTTACCTCATTAGACGCGGGCTGTGGGAAAGGGAAGTGTAGAAGAAAAAAAAAAAAAAAAAGGAAAGACATGCCTCGGGACCGTTGCCGCCTAGAAGAACACGGGAGAAAAAAGATCTCAAATTCCTCGGATTCGGAAATTACCCACTATTTTACCCTGGGAAAGAGGGAAGGAGGCTTGTGAAAAAGGAGCGCCGAAAAAAGCCCAGAAGGGAGAAAAAGCTCGGTGACTCCTCGCTAGAGAAATCACCGGGCCGGGAAGCAGATGAAAAAGCGCAGTCCTCTTTCATAAAGTTTTCCGAGGAAAAAAAAAGATCCACGGAAAACTCAAAAAAGAAAGGCCCGACCTGGGACGCCATCTCTGATCCCGGTCATCGCCGAGCGGCAACAGAGCGGGGGGGGTAAGGGGTGGAGACCCGTTGAGGTCAATCATCAGCTTTCTGAAAAGCTCAAAAAGAAAGGGGGCTATGGATCAAGGGGGGCTTAAAGAAAACGGAAAAATCATCGGTGCTCGTCGAGATCCGATTGAGTCCAACTAGGGGTCCGCCGCTGCATGTTCTCGAAGGGCGATCTCCTCCACTATTCTATCATCAGCTGCGTAGCCGGGGAAGGGGAAAAAAGAATAACAAAAAAAATAGAGGTAAAGAGGACGGTATGATCAAGATGATGCTCGCCATCGTCCGGATCAAGACGCAGGACCAACAAGTGCCGAAAAGCGTATCTCTACTAGAACTGCTCTCATTAGGGCGCGAAGAAGAGGGGAAGAAAAAACGGATTCCGCTTTGGACTGACTCATACCTGGGGTGGGGATTGCCTCCGCAACGTATACGAGAACTCGCGCTGTATCTTCTATACCGGGAGCAGATGGTCTAGAGAGGGGAAAGATGGTGGGGTCTCGACGTTGGAAGGAGTAAATGATAGGAAAATTGAGATTCTTCCGCAAAAACGGAGAGAGCAAATAACTGAAGTCACAAAGGTCGTCTGCGCGGGCAGGAGCTGGAATCTAAAAAAGAGAGAGACAGGGAATTGAAACTCGGGTTCATTACAGAACTAAGATTGGGTAGCCCACGCGCTGACTCGAGACTCTAAAGAAACGGTCTTAAAAGAGGAGTCATGGTTATTACTTACATGGGGGTCGAAACATCGAAGGTGGGGTCCTTATTTCAGAGCGCGGGAGGGGTTTGGGGCAGAAGGTAAAACGTGAAAGAGAGCATGAACTTCGACTCAAAATCGATGCAGGGAAAAAAGGAAAAGCACAGGTTTGTGTCACCTCAGAAACACCTGATGTTTCGGGAGGCCGGAAGGGAAGGGTTTGAGAAGAGGAATTTTGTTTATCGCTGGAAGAGGGGTAAAAAGGGAAGGGTCAGTTTGATCGTCGCGTCCGTCGTGAAGACTGGGGGAAAAAAACGGTACAAGACCGGGAGCCAAGGAGCCTGCTAGAACTCCATTGGGGGTCCTCTAAAATTCGAAAAAGGGGGGGAAGAAGAAGGAAAGAGGGTCATTGGAAAGGCGGCGGGAAAGAACCCGCATCTGAGGAGACGATGATCCACCAAAAAACTCAGTTTGAAGGCGGGCGACTAATCCGCAAAACCGGCCAATAACGAGGAGGAGGCTAAAAAAAAATCGCCAAGAAGAGGGCCAAAGATAAAGTTCAAGGTTTCACAAGAGGGCGTTGGGCAAGAGGACTTTGTCCTCATTCTTTTGGATACTAGAGGGGAAAAGAAAGGGGGCTTGGGGGGACATCGAGGGAGAAAACAATTATTCCGCAGTCCCCAGCCCCGCCTACGATGCGAGCGAGGGAGAAGTTTGCGGAAGGTAACGCCAAGGACTGGGGAACAAAACAAGAGGAGGGAGAAGGAATGTAAAGGTCTCTCTAAAAACTTATTATTATTGCCTCTTGAGGGTTCTTGTTCCTCCGCAAGGGAATGCTGAGAAAAAGCTTGTTTTGGTCCGAACGGGTTGCTTTACCTTCCATGGATGAAGAAAAGAACTCTCTTCAAAAAAAAAGACTATAGGGCTTGCTGGGCGAACAGAACCGGGAACCGTGTCAACACAGAGCAAAAACTTGATCAGGAACTGCGGCCAAAGTTCAAAACTCTCATACTTCTTTGAAAGGAGTCTTTAATAGGGGAAAACCTGAAAGAGGAATCAGAAAAGGGGCGCATCAAGGGAGTTTGGTCTCCTCTTTTTTGGGGGGGGCGGCGCCTCCGCAGTAAACTATTCGGGAGGCGATCAATAGACTCCTATGCGCTCGTCAATCCAGCCGCCATGAAAGGGAGGAAAAAAAGTGACATTCTTGATTGAAAAAAAAGGAAAAAGTGGCACGGGACAGTGTGATATATCCTGAAGGGGTTTTGGGGGGGGGGGGGGGGGGGGGGGGGGGGGTTGTGGGGGGGGGGGTGTGTGGGGGTGGGGGGGGGGGGGGGGGGGGGGGGGTGGGTTCGGCAACCTGTGGATTGACGGGATTTTTTCATTCGTCACGAAAGAAAAAAAAAGACTAGAAAAAAGGGAAGAAAGGAAGGAAGGTTGGTAACAGGGATTCCAATAGAAAATCAACCGCTTCTGAATAAGAAAAAAAATCGGGGTAAAGGAGGGGTACACAACTTGCCAGCATCGCGGTAGTAGGTAATTGTTGCTGAGAGGACAAGTCGTAGGGGTTAAGAACGAGGAACATAAAAAAAAAAAATGAACATGGGGACAGAGCAATTCCAACCTGACGAAAAACTCTGCCGCTCTTTTCAAAAAAATTGAAAAAAAAGGGGGGGGCAGGCGAAGCGGGTGAAGACAACTTCAACCTAGGAATTCTGGAACAAGAGGGGGGAAAACCGATGAGAGAGAAGCGAACCAGACGCGCTAGGCGCAGATCAGAGAACGCGAAAAAACTCAGAAGCTCATTCTTGCGCGGCGAAAACCGTCCCGGGAAGCAAAGAATCTCGACGGAAGAGGGAAAAGCATGAAGGAGGAAACGAGAAGGAACGAGCAAACGAAAGAAAACGCGCTCGCACATCTAGAGACTCCCGGTCATCGCCGAGGGCAACAACGCGGGAAAAGTATCAAGTGCGGAGGCATCAAGAAGGCGCAGCTCCAAAGAGGACGCTGGCGAGGAGAGGGAGTCTTCTGAGTCAGGAGAGACAGGGAGACGCGAATATACCAGGGAACAGGGAATGCTCAATCGTGTTGAGGTCCGGCCGCTACAGTGGGGGACGACGTCCAAGGATCATCAGCATCGGGGGAGAAGAGAGTCATCTCTCCAAAAAAAATGAGGAATGATGAGGAAATCCAAAGAAAAAAAAAACTAGACTAGAAATAGTTCGCTGAGGCAGTACTCAAACCCTATTGGCCCTGTCAGGCACGGTATCTCGAAAGAGCCAAGATTATCTCGCCCGCAAAGGAAATATCTGACCCGAGCACCATCGGGGAAAAGAAAAATTGGAGCCTTCGGAGAAAACGTTCTTGATTGCCTACGGAAACGGGATCAAAACATTAAAATTCCACTTCTGATTACCTGTCATCAAGGGAAAGGATATTTGCGAGAGCGGAAAAGGTCCGAAAGGGGCGTGGAGCGGGAGAGAAACAAATGAAATAATTACGGCTAGAAGAAAATTCCGGTGCCCTGTTTTGGATACTAAGAGCCAGTAGGAAAAAAAGAATAGACTGATCAGGAGCTTTCTGCCTGAGGAGTGCATGAAGGGTGGAGAGAAGATGGAAAATCGAACTCGTGTTTATTGGAGAAAAGACGATATTTTATAAAATTCGCGGACCTGAGCTCAGCTCGGCAAAGAAAAAAAGATGAGGAGTTAGTGTCGTCAGGGGATTCGTTCTCAGGTAATCCAACACAGAAGGGAGGAAAAGAGGGCAGGGGATTAACCTTGAAGAGAGCCACTTCCCTGAGAAAATCCCCAAGGGTCTTAAATGGATCTGAAAAAATTTTCCCCCTCCTTGGATGGTTTCGGGGATGGACGGAAAAGGGGGGGTTGTTTTTCAAAGAGAACTCAGACACTAGAAAAAGCTAAGGGGCTCATCAGTTTTTCAATCGTCCGCGTGAAGGGTCGTAAACTAAAAAAAAATCAATGAAAATCAGCAGCCATGAGCCAATAAACTTACCATTGAGACTCAAAACGAAAGGATGTACAAAGAATGTCGGAGAACGTTCGAGCATCGCGTGGCAGGGGAACAAAAAAAGAAGAAAGGGAAGGCGGAGGGCGCAGAAAAAACCAAGGAAGAAATTAGTGCGCAAAAAGCGAAAAGGCGCACGGGGGAACCGAAAAGACGTCAATTGGGGACAACAGAATGAAAAAAGTTGGCCGCATCTTCCGCTCTATCAAGCACGGGGCGTGCTTTGGGGTAGAGTCAAGGTATGGGAAAAAACGTCACGCCGCTCCCCAGCGATGACAGCAAGTCAAAGTAAAGGGGGCTATTGCGAATGTTGGCTTCCGCCATTAAGGAACAAAGGAGGCCAAAAAAAATAAGGAATAAAAGGCCGGAGAAAAAAAGAGTATCTGAGAGAAACACAACAACGGAGATGAGGAAGGAAGAAAGCTGGTTCTTGTTAACAGGGAATTCTTCGAACCTTGCGGGTGGGGGAGTAAAGGGGAGGCCAAGCAGCCTAAGTCTCCATCTCGAACCGTCGTCAGAGAGCGGAGGGAAAAAGGGGGGAAGCCTGGACTCAGCGAAAAAAGTGTCAACATCCATGATCCAAGCCGTGCTTAGAGCTTGAAGCGAGTGAGTAGAAGAAATGGCTTGGGGGAAAGTCGGGATCGGTTCCCTAGAAATTCGCTTTGGGAGGACATTAAAAGTTGGAGAGATCAGCATTCGTTTAAACAGACGGTTTTGGCTTTCTAGCCTCCGAAAGGAAAGTCTTGGGGGGGAGTATCAGACGAAGAGGCGAAAAAAAAGCCAGGTTGGGTTTGGGTTTGGTTCCTTTGAAGCGCCAGTTATTAACCATCAGGGGGCTGATTTCCTCGAAGGGGGAGGGGCTCGACCCGCCAGGGGGGGCGAAAAGCAGGCTCCGGCGGCTGGAATTGACTGGGTTTGATCTCCGTAAGTTCCAGTCGTCACGACCGGCACGCGGAGAAAGGGTAAGGGGAAAAGTTTTCAAAAAAATAGCACAGCGAGGCAGTCGGGGGGAACCAAGAGCATCGACCCCGCGTCGGATACGAAACATACCGTAAGCAGGCCACCTGCCAGCATCTCGTGCAGACTCAGTGAAGGGGATCACTGAAGAGCTCCCCGCTACCACCAGCACCCGGGAGAAATGACCTCAGGAAATAGGCTGTTGTAGGCATTTAGAAGCCAAAAAATAATAACTCATGCCGCTCGGGGTGAGCCCTTTTAAAGAAGAGTCTCGTCCAGAGGGGTTCTGAGAAGAGAGGGACCAAAAATTTCCCCGGCCCAGCTGAAGTTGCTGGTCTAAAAGAAATTAAAAGAAAGGGCGCGTCTCCTGCGAAGAAGCTGGACCTTCTTTACGAAAGCTTATTGAAGAAGCGCTCAAAGAAGAACAGAGCAGTCCTCGGAAAAAAAACATTGTTCTCGCCCACCAGCCAAATCGCGAAGCCTCACCACCGAATCCGAAAAAATAAAGAATCTGCTCCCGTCATCGCAATGCAACCTCTCTGCTTTCATGCGGTGAAGATCACCGTGAGGCAATCAATAGGGAAAAAAAGGAGCAGGGAGATGAAAGCGTCTTCAGGCAGGGAAAAAAGATTCCTCCTGCAGAGCAGCTTGGCGGATAAAGGGGGAAGGCGGGAAGCGGGTTTAGGTCCTGCCGCTGAAAAACGAGACTATGGCGAGATCACGCCACGAGAGAACAGAAAGAGGAAAGAAATCGGCAAACGAGGGAGAAGATTACCACTCGGGAGAGCGATGCCGATGAATCGCTCGTTGCGGAGAGAGATCGAAAGGCAAAACAAGGGAGAAGGCCCTGTTAAATCGGTATCTAAAGCAAGAGGGAACGAGTATTGAGGAGGAAACGCAGAAGCAGAAAAGGAGACCAATCTGAATTCGGCAAGGCTGCCGCATAAGGTACTATGGAAGAACGGATCATCACCTCAATGCCCCGAGCGTTTCCAGGAAATCAGGCGAGATGTGTCAATGGTCGGCGGGCCAGAGAGGAGTCGGGGCTGGAGCGGCCTTGTGTAAACTGCATTGACATATTAAACGATCATTATCAGTGAAGGGACGCCCTTGGGGGAAAGAAGAGAGGGAAAGGAACGGTAAGACTGAGCAGATACGCACTCGCCTGGGCAGGAATGTGATCAAGCAGAAAACGGGGGGAAAATCGTGGGTCATGAAAAGAACATACTATTAATGTATCCTGCAGACTTCGATGAAGAGAAAGTCTTCAAAAAAGAGCGAGAATTGAGGGGGGGGTGCTTCTCACTGGGAATACAACACCCGGAAGTGCGAGGGGGAGAGCCGCGGGGCGGGTGTGTTGGGCAAGAGGGAGGAAACGGACGGAATGACTAGGGGAGAGCGACAGACAGATGCTAAGTAAACAGGTCCCCTCCTTTTAACCCCATTATGGTGGGGAGGATGGAAAGGGTTGGCGCTTGTTTACAAAAAAGTGTCTCGGCAATGGTCTGGAAAAAAGTGGGGAAGGGGACGTTTTGAGAAGCGTAAGAGACTGGAAAAACTGAAGAATCCACCAGGTTGCCAATAATCCACGGGGGGGAAAAGACAAGGGGGTCCTCGTACACTCAACTTCGAAGACAGAAGGTCCTCTCCTTGGGGGGAAGAAGCAACTCTCCTGGCGGCAAGGGTCGCATTCCTGGGAGCCACAACAAAGGACGAGGCAAAAAACGAGCAAAGAAAAGCTAAGGTTCGCCAAAGCGAAAGCTCAAAGGGGGAAAGGCACACCGAGAAGACGTCGGGGAAAAGTCCCTTTCATGCGATTGGGAACATAACGTTGGGAGCATTAAGAGAGAAACGGGGGCGCGACACGGTTTCTACGAATGGAGTGCCAAGGGCAAGGTCAGAATCGCTCTTCCTAGTCTGTCCAGCGAGGTACCTTGGGGGAGTAACGGATGGAGGTACCAAGCGGTAGAAGAATCACGTAACAAGAAAAAGAAGAGTCCGATCAACAAAAAAAGGAGGGATAGAATCCTCTTGGTGGAAATACACATAGGGGAACCCGGAGGGCCAGGAAGGGTGGGGTTAGGGGTGGTGATAGTAGAGGGTAGTAGGAGGTTAAGAGGGGGGGAGGGGGAGAAGGTGATGATAAATGGGTGAGTGGAGGGCAAAGGGGGAGTGGGGGAGGGAAGGGGGGGGTGGGGAGAGGAGAGGAATAGAGAGGATGGAGGGAGTAGAGGGGGTGGGGGAGAGATTGGGCCGCACTGTCTCTGCGGGGGGTTCTTGTGACTCCATTAATCTTCTCCCGCCGGGCTTGGGGTGGGGAAAACCGCAAGAGAGGGGCGTTCCCTTGCCAAGAAGCAAACTCTAAAGGAAGACAGATTCTTCACAGATAGAAGGGGGGGGATTAAAAGAAGAAGGATCCAGGGGACACCTCGAAAAGAAGTGTCAACATCCAGAGAAAGGGTGATCGCGGAGAGCCCATTGAAAAGCGCATAACTGGTGACCCCTGGACGTCTTCTGGAAGAAGGAGTTGAAGGGGGGTCTCATCATCCTTCTCTGGTTCGCATCAGCCAGGTCGTTTTAGCTGACCGGGGGGGCTTAGGGAGCGAAGACCTTCAAAATCAGTGGTTTTGGCGGATCATAGGCGACCAAAGAGGGCACAGGAATTAAAAAAGGAAAGAGATTATGACACCAAAAAAAAAGAGCACTTCGATTTGTCGAAGTTGATTGTAGAGGGACCCCCTTTTTCCTGAGGGCTACTGAAGGAAAACTGGGTGCCCGTTTTACAGTCAAGACCGGCACGCTGACGAGAACAAACGGGACAAGGAAAAATTTGAGAGGGGAAAAGCGAGCCGGCGATTTAAAGAGGCAGACTTAAGCGCCCTCGGCGGAAGCACGAACCATAGGGGGGGGGGGGGGACATTCAAGAGAAAAGAAGAAAAGAAATCCGGGAATGAGGGGGGTTCCTCCATCTAACCATAAAACACAAGAACTCAGCTGAAAAGGAGGTGAGTATTGTTAAAGGGGCCTTCCACTGACGCAAATAACGAAAAACATCGGGAATTTGGGGAAGAAAGGGGGAGTCTCGGTCAGGTGGCAGGCATAGCAAGGCTCTGGGTTAAAACAGAGGGACCAAAATAACGAGGAATTCTGCTTGAATCTAAACCTCATGCAAGACATGCTGAGATAAAAGAGACGACCTGGAAAAAGAGCCAGGGCGCTTCGTCTCAAAACCGCCACGGGAAGCAGATAATCTAGCCGTAGGGAAGAAGGGTAGCCACCAGCCGAGATGCTAACGTCACACTCCTCTCGGAAGACGCAGGAGAAAATAGAGATGCTCACCGAAAGGAGAGAAAATAGGGAATTTCCTGGGAGGATACCGTTGAGGAGGCAGCACCTTCTGAGAAACAAGAAAGACATTTGGAGAATGGTGAGGGGGTTCTTTCGTCTTGGGCGTCGAGAATCCTCCTAAAATATGCATACGGGGAGAGAAGAAAAAGGGGGTGAAGTAAAAAGAGGGGGGAGGGCAAGAAAAAATCTCGACGATTTCTGAGCAAGCCAAAGGGAAATCATCAGCATCGCGAGCAAGATCGGGAATGAGAGGAAACAACAGGGGGAAGAAAGAGAGAGTTCAAAAAAGAGCGTCTACTCTATTCTGATTATCTCAAATGGCGGAGCGCGCCAGCGTAATTCACTAGTAAGGAAAAAAAATTGAGAGAAAATGGCCATTCAAACATGGTCGACGAGCACCGCTCGAATGAGGAAGCAAAGAATAAGAAGAGACCGAAAAACCAGAAAAATCTGAGCTCAATTTGGGATCTGCCACGTTGAGGGGGGGAAAGAAGGGATCATAACCGCCGACGCGCGCTGGGGCCACAGGAAAACGAAGGTGACGAGCGCGTCGGCATGAGTTGATCTTTCGCGACGTGGAGCGGCGGGTTCAGAAAAAAAAAAAGGGTACGGCAAGAGAGGAACTAAGGTTTTGGACGAAGAGCAAAAAGGGTCAGGAAGAGGGAGAGGGGTATCAGGGAGCTGCGCCTCTCGCGCTGGATGTTGATCAACAGACTTTTTTTACCCCAGAGAAAGAAAAAGAGTGTTCTAAAAGAAGAAGGGGATTTGAGCCGACGCTTCGGCTGCGAGAAGCCGGCTTCGAGAAAAAAAAAAAGAGGAATGAGTTATTGGGGGTTCAGGTTGGCTTTCACTCACTGAAAAAATAAACAAAAAAGGAAGGAGTGAAGACGCGGGCTGGGGGGATGGCAAGAGGGGGATTGCACTGGAAAAAAAAAAAAAACGGGGGAGAAATTTCCCAGAATCAACGCTCTGCTGCAAGGTGGATCTTGCATGTCCCACCAAATGGTTTCGTGCCATAAAAGAAAACGGGGGGGCGGTCGCGATGGTCTGGGTTGACCTGAAGAGATATAGATTTTGGAAGATGGAAAAAAGGTCCTGTCTCAAGTTTTTCAAACCAGCTGCCGGTCGTGGGAAGGGAAAACGGGGGGGAAAAAAAGAGAAAACAAGGGTGAAAGAAAGAGTCTTCTATACTCCACTCCCAATTGGGTCCCTCTCACACTCAACTTGAACCATAATCAAGAAAAGAGAGACTACAAAAAAGGGAGGGAAGGCGCATCGGTTTCGCCGATGATCGCCCTAACCAAAAAAAAAAAAAAGAAGGAGGCGCGCCGAAAAAAAATCGTGTCTCCCTCCCACTGATTGGAACAAGCTGAGGACCCAAATCGAAAAGAGGGCACGTATAAAGAAAAAGTCAAAGTGAAAGCAGAAGGAGAGGGTGAAAAGGTGAAGGAAGGATGGAAGGAAAATCTCTCAATCCCGGGCGGAGTATTTGGAAAGGAAAGGGGAGCGTCTTAAGTAGCCCTTTAACAGCCTATATCGATGACGAGCGGTTTGGAAGAGGGGGGGAGAAATTGGAGGAACCATGTAAGAAGAACAGTTCTTGCGACAAAAAAAAGAAATTGCGGGAGAAGAGGCCCAGGGAGGAGAGAAAGAGGAACGGACAAAGAGAGGATGAAAAGAAGGAGAGCCAGAAAAGTTGCTGGAGTTTTCCCGCCATTAATTATGCTCCCGGAGGGTGGGGAAAACAAAATTGGATTTTCCCTTAAATGACGCTGCAGCACAAGTGAAAAATCAGAAACATCAGAAGAGGAGATAGGCGGGAAAGGGCCTTTGCTAGGTCCTGACGACCCGAAAAGAAGAGGGCCCCAGGGGCGAGCGTCGGCAAGACAAAGCCCAAAGTTCTGCCCACTCATAAGTGGCAGGAAAAACCAGGGAAGACTTATCGTGAAAAAGATCTCTTTTGTCTCGACTCGCTTTGGGGCGCCATAAGGGGATTGGAAGAGGGAGAGGGGTTGAGGGAAAGATAGAAGAGTCGTTTGGTTTTGGGGGGCGGAATAATCGGCGAAGCGTGAGAGAAATTAAAAAAGGGGAAGAGAGAATTATGAACCTCGGCGTATTTCACTTCGAAGTTGGTAGAGGACCCCCAATTGGGTATGTATTGAAAAAGGGAGAAGAATGCTGATTAAAGGGGGGAAGGGAAGGAGGTGACGTCGGCACGCGGAAGAGAAAAACTGGAAAGAAGGAAAATTCCAAGATTGGATAAAAAAGAGGAAGCGATTTTGAAAAGACGTCATCTTCCCTCCCCCCCTCTTAACACGAAACATCAGGGGTAAAGGTTTTGGAAGAAAAATCGCAAAAAGAAGATCCTTCGGCCAGGGAAGTGGCTCTAAAAAGTCGTAAGGTTTCCTCCCTCTTTCGAAAAACCAAGGCCTAAAGAGGAAAACTGAGGGGGGCTGGTTTTGATTGAAAGTAGAAAGCCTTCGCGCAGAAAAGAGGGAAACTAGTTTCAGCCAAGCAGCCGAAGTCAGAGTGCGGGAGAAAAGAGAAATTCAAGAGGGAGGGGGAAATGACACGAGTTCGGGTCCCCGCTTATTAAGCTTTGATATCACCGGTTCACAGAGGAGAAAAAAAAAAAAAGTCCAGCAGAAAAGGGAGCCGCCTCGCTTCTTGCGGAGAACTCAAAAATGTGCCAAGGGAGCGAAAAAAAGTCAGAAGAGGTGCAGCAGTGGGAGAAGAAACACCATCCTCTTCACGGAGCTACGCGCACTCCTCACCGGAGGAGAGAAGAAAGGTCTCCCGTCAGAGGGGGAAAGTTAAAGAGGATCCGTGCGGAGGCAATCAAACATGCCCGGAAGGAACAAAAGCAGCAATTGGGGGGAGGGAAAGGTTCAGGAGATACTTCAGTCGTCGAGGATATCCTCCTGCAAAGGCTCTGAGTCAAGAAAAGATGACAAGCAGGGGGTGGATTGGCCTAGGTTCTCGACGGGGCGAGAATCCGCCCACGAGTGCGATCATGAAAAAGAAGAGCGAGGGAGAGGGGGAAGCTCTAAAAAAAACGGAGAGGGGGGAGGGAATAAATATTCCCTCTCTTGGCACGCTGCTGATGATCGAGAGTATCTCTAAAAGAGGAAGAAAAGGAAGCGGCAGGACAAGGATAAGGGGGGGAAGTCAAGCTGGTATTCAAGAACGGATGCTCGCATGAGGAAATCGTAAAAAAAAGATCGACCAGAAAAGGAAATCTCCATCTTATTTCTCCTTTTGAGCTGGTGCCAGAAATTGATTTCAATCAGGAAAAGGGTAAGGAAAAAAGGGCCGAGAAGGAGAGGTAGGGGACGGCTCGGACGGACAGAGACGAGATGTGAGGCGGAGGAAGGCGGATAAACAGGTCGCGACGGGAAGGCTTCTTTTGGGCCGAGAGCTGCAAAGTACGGCGACGCTCTGAGAAAAAAAGTTTTGAGAAGAGAGGGAGGAAGGAAGGAAATCTCTTGCAGTCTCTGACCGTAGAGCCTCGCGCGGGAAGGAAAGGTTGATATAATAAACTAGGAAAGGGAAACGAGGGCGGGGCCAGAACTACGAGTAATTGGAAGCCTGCACGACACGCTTCGCTGACTCGGGAAGAAGGGCATTCTAAAGAGAGAAAAAAGGCGTCAAGGAGAAAGGGTAAAAGCATTCCTGAGAGCAGCGGGCTTTGTTGGGTAAGAAGGAAAAAAAACTTAAAAAGGGGAAAGGGACCTGCTACTAAAGAGCTTCTGTCCATTGTAGAGGAAGGAAGAAAGTACCAATGAAGGGGTCGTGTGAAAGGGGGGGGTTGCTTCCGATTCTCGGTAACAAAATAGCCTTCCTCTCTGGCATATCTGGGGGTGGAAAAAATCAAAGGGAGCCTCAGGGGAGGAGAGTCCGCGTTCCAAAGGGGAACCTACCTTGACACCACTTTACAAGTCCACCAGTTGCCAATCAGCAGCCTTGAAGGAAAGGGGGAAATTTGGAAGGAAACACTCAACTTCGAAGGAATGTCCCCGATGGGTCAGAATTAGATCAGGAGGGACGGGGAAGATCAGCATGGAGTTTCTCCGATGATCGCACGCCAAACAATCAATTTGGAGCGCCGAAAAAAAAGGAATAAGGGGGGAGTGCGCAAAGCAGATGGAACAAAGCAAACAGTGGAACGGAAGTAAAAAGAAAGTTGAGACGGTGGGGGAATAACTTTGTTGCATCTTTGCCGACGCGATATTATGAAGACAAAGGAAAACGGGGACAAGGATGCTTGTAAAAGCAGACGAGACGAAGAAAGGCGAAAATGTAGAAGGGGGAGGGGGTCTTCATGACTTTAACTCCACTTGCGGGGAAAAAAAAAAACTTTGAAAGAAAACCGGGAAAAAAAAAAAAAGGGTCGGATAAACAACAACAACTGGAGGAAAAGAGAGATCAAGGTTTCTGGGAAACTCAAAAAGGGGAAAACACCTCTGGGGGCGGTCCGCAAGGGCCTTGGCGGGTCAAGGAAAGGCCGAAAAATCAAATCGCGGAGCACACTCGGGCCTAGGGAGGGGAAATTGGGGCTCCTGCCTAATGACTCTCTACCAAAAAAAGGGAAAGAAAAAAGGCCCCCCATGATGCGGGGAGGAAAAAAAGGAAAAAAAAAGTTGAAGGGACCAATAAGCATAACGTCTGGGGGAAGGAGGAGGGGTTCCAGGATCGGGGTTTGTGAGCATCATCCAGGATGGGTGCTGCATCCTCCTTTTTATGCGCCGGGGGGGGGGGGGGAAAAAACTTCGAAGCCTTCAAAAGTCTTGGGTTTGGCGGTAGGATCAAGAGGGGGGGGCGTAAAGCAAGGAGAGCAACCTTCCCGTCGCCAGGATAAAGAAGAACCATGGGGAAGATGATGGAGGGGGGGGGGGGGGAAAATGGGATGTTGCCCCCAATGGGGGCAAGTAAGAGGAGAAGATGCTGATTGGCAAAAGGGGTTCATGTCCATTTTTTCCAGTCAAAAAACCTTCACGAGGGGAAAGACTTAGGAAAAAAGGTGGGAGAAAGGGCCAGCGAGGCAGGAAAGGGGTGGAAACAAGAGCCTCGCCACCCTGGAGAAACGAAAGGGGGTAAATGGTTACATGGGAAGGGATCAGCCACACGCGGGGGGTCGCCAGGTTCTCTCGAAAAAAGGAAGGGGGAAAACCTGGGGAAAAAAGGGAAACTCTGAACGACCTAGAACTGCTGCTTTTGTAAAGGAGAAAAGACCCTGAAAACAGGACGCAAGAAATAAGCCGAATTGGAAAGGGGGAAGAGCTAGGGAAACGAAAGAGGTGCAGGCTCTCAATGAAAGAGGAGTTTACATGTTAACCACGAGTTTTAAACCTTGCCCGCTGAAGTCAGGCTTGATCTCCCAACCCTTGCATGGGAAAAAACGAGGAAAATCATCGCGCGGAAGGTGAGAAAGAGGACTTGCAGAACTTCAAGAATGGGGGGAAGGACGATCATGTCAAAGGCCTACTTTTCCTCAGCTCGCCAACCATCCAAAAACTCGTCAGGAAAAAGCTCGCGGAAGGAAAAGCATCGCGCTGCTCAAAGGAGAGGGGCCGAGCGCAACAGCGCGGAAGGGAGGCGGTGATAGAAAGTGCGAAAAAGAAGAAAGGTCAGGGGACAAAGGCGCATCAGATTGGAGGGGGCTGCGGTCGATCTTTCAGGCGGCGGGGCAAGCCTCTAGGAGCAGCGTTCTCGGATAAGATGGAAATCAATCTAGAAAGAAGGGGATTCAGGCGGAAAGATGTCGAGCTCCGCCAAGAAAGAAAGCAGAAAAAAAAAACACCCAAAACACAAAAGAAAACACGCGTCCGGGCGCGGGGGAAATCCTAGAAAAAACTGGGAGGACTCGATCTGATGATCGGGAGGAGGGATCGCCAGAGGAGGAAAAAAAACCTGACGTAACAAAAAAAGGATTTAGAATGTAGGAAATTTCACAGAGGAATCTCCTATCCCCGCTGCTCGAGGAGCGAGACCAAGGTCTTAAGAGAGAAAAAGATGATGCGACTCATGATTGACCTCCGCGGGAGAACCATCATGTGCAGGGGCCAGAAAAAGAGATTGCCAGACGAGGGGAGGTATCAAGGAGGTGCTGAGCTCTGGTCCCGAAGGGGGGGGAAGAGGGTCTGGGAAGGAGGGTGGCGAGAAACAGAATTACTTGCTAGCCTTATCTGCTACCGGGCCCGGTTTTGAACTCCCGAAGAGGAAAAAAGGTTCGAGGGGGGAAGGGGAAGTAGGAGGGCCACCTCGCCTGAAAAGGTGGAGATAAAAAACAGGGAACGAAAGGGAAAACAGGGGTGTTCATTGAAACTACTATGAATTTGAGCTGACTCTTCGCTGCCGACTAGGGAAAAAGTGAAAAAAGGGAAAGGGGGCTTGAGGGGGGAAGGCCTTCTCAATGAATACAAAGCAAGAAGTGATTCATAGAATGTTGGTGGGGCCAAGGGAGAACCTATGTAATCCTAGCCACTTACGCGACTAAAGGAGATGATGGAGGGGGTAGGGAAGGGTCAAAATGTACCCCCTGATGGTTAAGGGAAGAAGCAGGGGGGGATGAAGATGCCTTGGGTTGAAAAAGGGGGGGGGGGCAGGGGAAAGATTTTGGAAAAGAGGAAATATCAATTTTTCTACGCTTGGCAGGGAGGGAACTTTACAAAACTGAAAGAACAGGTTAAAGGACTTCTAGAAACTACCCAATTGGGGTCCTCTAAAACGGAGAAGAAATCAAATGGGGGTCCCAAGTTCAGAAAGAGAGAAGGGGCTGAGGGCAGAAGCAGACATTCGTGCGGGCCGCTTATCCGCCCTCCAAAAGACTCATTGAGGGCGAGGCGGGAATCCCACAATAGTAAATAAAACGAAAGAAAAAAGCGAAAGGCCAAACGGAGGAAAGATAAAGACGGAAGGTCAAGTCTTAAAGAAAAAAGGTGCAAATTTCCGACGATATCACGCACGGGGCGGTCAGGGGAGGGGAACCGGGGGTTAGAAGGAAGCCTTAGCCAATAAAAAACGAACTATAGAGATGACGTCTGGCTCGAGAGGGTATAGGCGGGGCAGCCAAGGGGGGGGAAGTGAAAAGGGGACTTCTTACAAAGAGCGTGAAGAAGAATTCCGAATATAACAAGAAAAAAGAAATCTAAAAAAAAAGGGAGGAGAAAGAGAGAGCCGCTTTCCTTTTGGGTTTATCAAACGGAAGCGTTCTAAGACTTCTTGGGGGGGGTTTTCGCTCCTTACTTGGCTTCACCTTCCAAAGTGTCCTCAAAAGGGAAAGCGGAAAAACTAGAAGAATAGGGGCTTTGACAGGGATAAAGGCATCAGGGGAAGACTAAATAAAAAATCATCCTCCCCGTGCTTGAGCGTCTGCAAGACTGCGGCCAAGGGTCTTCAAAGCCGCATAATGGCCGCAAAGGGGAGAGTTGTAGACCCTCCGTCGAGTGGCTCAATCAAGTCCTTCGAGGGGGCAAAAAAATTCGTTTAGGCGAGGGTTTTTTTCTGCTCCTCCGAGTAAAAAAGGAGGCGGTTTTTGGAGGAGATCCGGAAGAAAAGGAAAACGCCGCCAGAGAGAAGGGAACCATCGGGACAGGAATTACCTTAGAAGGGAAGGAAAAAAGGGGAGGGGGAAAGTATAGCTGGCTTCTTATTTGCAACCTGGGGGTGGATTCCGGTCCAGGGGGGCCGGATTCCACAAAAAAGGAAAAGGGAACTTAAAGGAAATGGGGAAAAAATCAGAAAGCAGTCGATTTGGTAAACAAGAGGAAGGAAACCCGGCTTCGTAACAAAAGCACGAACCATCAGGGGGTAAAGGAGGTTGTCAAGGAAAAAGATCAAAGAATGAGGAGTGGCTCTCTTCACGTCAGGTGCCAGCCCCTCCGTGCCCTAAAAAACACGAAAGAGAAATTCAAAGGGAAAAAGGTGTTATTGACATGAAATGACTTCTCACACCTGCCTAAACTCATGCCCGCTTGTGGCAACGGGGGAAGCAGAAGGGCAATTGCAGCTCTAGAAAAACCGCCGTAGTTCTGGAAACCAGTTTAAAAAGGGGCAAAGGGGGAAAGGGTGATCTCCAAGGGCATGCCCAGTCGCGAGGACCGCTCAGCGCGCGACCGAAAAGCTGTGAAGAAAGAAAAACTTGGAAAAAATAAAAAAAAGGGGTCAAACAGATCATGGGGGGGGGGGGGGTGCTCAAAGGAACAAAAGGGTAGCGACCACCAGACTCGAAAGAGAAATCAACTCCTCAGGGACGCGCTGCACATCGAGAAGGGATCCTCCTCTCCTGGAAGAAAAAAAACGGGCATGGGGTCAAAAGAAGAAAACTGAGGCAAGCTCAAAAGAATCAAATTGGCGGGAGTTCATGGAAAAAAAACTGAACGAGGAGAGAGCCCCTTCTATATCTGGCGTCGAGATAAAGCTTGAATACATGGCCTCAAGCTGGGGGGAGGGAAGGCAGCAGGGGATCTGGGCGGCTCAGCAATCCAAGCTTAGCGTGGGGCTCGAATCTCTGAGAAACAACAAAAAATGGGGGAAAAAGGAAGGAGAGGACAGGAGACGCGATGCTGATTCCGAAGGAGCTCTCCCATCGTCGCGAACCTGAGGCAGCCTCAAACCCGATTTGAGGAACTTCAGGAAGGGGAAAGGAAGAGAAGGAGGACGCAGGAGGGAGAAGGACGCATGATCGACCAGCAAGAGAAATCAGGATGGCTCCTTGTCAAGACGGAAAAGGGCAGGATAAAGGGAACTTATCCATCCAACTGCCTTACACTTCCCAGCGCTTTTGCGATATCAGATCAGAGAGGGGGGCAAAATGGTTAATGCGTGGAGCGTTCTGAAAAAAAGGTCTGAAAGATTACTTATTATCTTGATAAAGGTCCCGGGTGGAGACGAAAAGGGAAAATCGGCTTATTCACCGTAGCACGCTGCTCTTGAGCATTAGCGCCCTCTCGGGGAGGGGGGAAAGAAAGGTAGATAAAAAAAAAGAAGAGTTT
>Ga0179593_1582284_pt1 | contig 19344 bp, 28 predicted proteins | sample CZODoug2_1_08_16_FD_185931 | JGI IMG/M metagenome (GOLD analysis project Ga0179593, IMG submission 185931) | Vadose zone soil fungal communities from Angelo Coast Range Reserve, California, USA - CZODoug2_1_08_16fungal (PacBio error correction) | ecosystem: Environmental > Terrestrial > Soil >...
TACAGGACGGAAACCAAAACCATAAACGCAAGCGTGCAAATGCAGGCCGCAGGTATGGACACCCCCCTTCAAACGAAGACCTACTCCAAAAAAAAAAAACAGCTGCCCCTGACACAAATCGAAAGGCGAGAACTTTGTACAAACTGAGGAGACATTTTTTAGGGCGAAAAAAAAGAGCCTGCGGGAGTGTCACAGCAGTCAACCCACACATGGTGGGCTTAGAGGAAAGAAACACACAGGGGAAAGTCCAAAGTCAGGTGGGTCCAACAACGAGTGGGGACGCCAACTCAAAGCTGCAGACGACGCTGGAGGGAAAACAAGATAAAACCTTGGGTGAAGAGCCGGTAAAGTGCTCTGCGAGAAACCCAGAAAAAATAGAAATCTTGTGTATAGAACAGGTCCAAGGGGGGGAAATAACCAATCGGAATGAAAAAATTTGACATCACCAGCCAATTGATTAGCCCTGGGAAAAAAAAAGGGAAACAACAGCCTACACGCGTCGACGGTAAGCCGGAAGGGGGGCGTCAGACTAGCCCAGCTCAGTGAGGGTAAGGGAGAGAAAAACATAGAAACGGAAGAAAAGGATGCCGTATCAATACTTCTCAGATGGAACACGGTAACCGGACAGAAGACCGTGCGACAGAATTATTAAATCAGACGGGAAAATCAAAAATACGGAAAAGGGGAAAAGTCGGAAGTCAAAGATCGAGCTGGGGGGGGTCTGCCAGCAAGAATCATAGCATGGGGAAGAAAGGTTTTATCCCTGAAGGGCGGGCGAAAATGCCCCGACCATGCCGGACAATTTGGGGGGGGGAGAAACCTACTTTTGTGAAAACAACGGCCGACCACAAAGGAGGTGAAAAAATACCCTCAAGGTGACGGCACTAAGACATTAGGGAAGCAGAGACAATAAAAACTTCGACTGCGGCAAAGGCGCATCGGTGAAACAGGATGAACCCCCCCTTGGGTGTGGGTGGTTTTTTATTTTGTGTTTTGGTGTCTTGGGTTTTTTTTGTTTGTTTTTACACTTTTTTGGGTTCTATTTGTTTGTCTTTTTCATGTGTTTTTTTTTTGGGCGTCGAGGTGCTACATTGTTTTTTTTGTTCGAGTGTCTAAGTTCTTCATTTATTTGGTAACCTGTCCACTCCTAGATTTCCTAGCTTATTCTGGTTAACTCCTATTTTTCCGTAAAAAGGTTGCTTATTTATACAGTTCCCTGTTTTCTTTTGGTTCATTGCACTTACCTTGGGGTTTTTCGTGCTTTTTCGTTCGGGTGCTACCATTTCCCTCCTTCCACTCATCCACTACCCTTCTTTCTTTCCTCACCTGCCGTTTGGGCCCCCGGGTTTTCTTAGCCCCCGGGTGTAGGATAATTGGGGTATTTTGCGCTTTTCGCTGCTCTTTTCTTTCTATCGTTCTTATACTCGTCCTTTTGAGCCCCTCATTTCTTTGTGTCTTTTTCCCCGCGCGTTTCTAAATGGGGTCTATTGTTTTGTTTTTAAGGGTGTGCACCTTCCGGGGGGGGGTTGTTTTTTGTTTTTTTTTGTTCAGCGTGTGGCTTCGCCCTCCTATCCTCTCAGTCATCTTGACCTTACAACTGTAGCCAGTTCCTGCCCTGGTCAGCTTTGTGCTGTATGTACGTGGGAATTGTGTGGGTACTGCGTACCGCACTCTTTCCGTTTCGGCCATTACAATGGGGGATTCGTTGTTGCGTTTTTTCGCCGTATACTGCTGTGCGGGGAATGATTACGATCGTTTTTTTGTGTGGCTGGGTACTGGTCTGCTGATGTAAGTTTTTTCTGTGTGTGGATCATGTTAGCCGCGAAGTGCTTATTATAAAGAGGGGACCGATGCAAGTGACGACAGCTCGGACAACTCAGAGCATTATCCATTAACGGAGGGGCGTGGCACCTTATGCTTAATGGACTTACCCTATTAGCTAGATTGCAATCGTTCCATGCCCGTAAAAAGAGTAAGGCTGAGGTATCCCAAAAGACCTGAGCGGTGTGCACGTCGTGGCAGGAATAAAACAGCTCCTGAAGTAGCCTTCAGCGTGGCAGGGGGAACAAGACGACGTGGTGGCCGCACTATTAGTAAGGATGAAAAGAAAAACGGACTCCGACAGCCCAGACTAAAAAAACGTTCCCCTCCGGGGGGGGGGGGGGGAAAAAAAACGACTGAAAAAGGAAAGATAGAATCCAAATGCCACAGAGAGACGCGAGGGGCGCAAATAGAAAAATCGGCTGGGGTGAAGAAGAAGCTGCCCTTAAGCAGGGGGAAAACTCTGGGGAGTGATGCGCTAACGAAAGGGAAAGTTTTTCGAAAAACGGCTGGTAGCACCATGCAAGGGGGCTATGGGGGAGACAGGGAGCGAGCTTTTTCGGGGTGAAAAGGTTTAGGGAAAAAGCCAAGTATTAGTCGGTAAGGGAGAAAATCCATACAGGGCAGTACTCGCGAGTCACTGCCGGTACACAGATCCTGTCTTCAAAGCGTGAAAAGACTCGGGGGAGGAGCAATCGAGCTGGAATCAGCCGTTGGAAAACAGCTTGACGGGTGTCCCCTGGGCAAACAGCTCAAGGAGGCGGATTCACGGTGGGGAAAAGACCAGGGGCGAAAGACAGCCTGGTTGGGGGAAAAAAATGAAACCGGGCACACGGTAAACAACTCAATGAATAAAAGCGAGAAAAGTGTCCCTGGGGGGGGCGGAGGGAGAAGAGGGAGCAGGGAGGTGGGGGGGGGGGGCTGTCCATGAAGGGTGGAAGGGAAATGGCGTAACGGGGAGGAGTGTGCTTGTTAGAAGGAAGACTGGACAAACATATCGATTGGGGGGTCGCGGGGGCGCAACATAAAGACGCGAAAAAACCGGGAAGCACAAGCAAGGGAGATTCAAGGAAGTGCGAAAGCTCCAAAAAAAGGGGGGGAGGGTCTTGTGCTTGCGGGGGTTGAAAGAGGGGGGAAATGTGTCCTTACGGAAGTGTGGTTCACCCCGGACAACAAAGAAAACGCGATCGTCAAAGCAAGGACACTTCCACCAGGCAAAAATGAAGGGGTTTGACTGGGTACTGGGCGCCCTCCCGGTATGGGGTCAAAGGAAGGGGGTGCCCAATTTCCATGGGGGGGGGGGAAAAGAAGGGTTTATGACGGTTGAACAGGAAAAAGGGGGAAATCGGGGAATACTGGCTCGGGTGTGGTCTGTAACCCCACACACAACAAAGGAGGTCCGACAGAGCTGAGGGGGGGCGAAAGCTGACCACCTCAGGGATTGTAGAGGGCCCTAATGGGACGTTTCAGTAAGAAGTGGACCGATGATGAAAAGGGGGGGGCACACTGAACAAACCGGTAAGGGACCGGGGGGGGGAGCAAGGGGCAAGCAGACATACGTCACGCTCTTTGACACCAGCGAAACGCAGACCAGCAACGGGAAAAGAAAAAGGAAATACGTAAAATCCCTGCGGAAGAAGAAAGCACTTTGCGGGGGGGGTCAGGGGGGGGAGCATCGAACTTTGAAAACTATAGAAGGTCGGCCCTGTCTTCTAACATGAAAAAAAGAAACAGGGAGGGGAAACACAGAAAACAGAACGGGGGTGTATTGCGAGAAAAAACAAAAAAACAGGAAAACAAAGGGTTACCACGAACCGCCTTTCCTGTGCTGGCGTCTAATGTCAGGAACGGAGAAGACACGCACACGCCAAATCTGTTATTTTCTCGAAAGCATAGACCTGCTTGCTGACGCGCCAGGGAAAAAGGAGGGGGACACCCAGGTTGAACAGAAAGAAAACAGGGGGAGGTCAATCAATCCGAAGGGGTCTGGGGGATCCATCCCACCAGGGGAGGTGGAAATCAGGCAATGTAGCTGAATTTGAGTAATTGGAGAAGAAAAAAGGACTAGAAACAGCGCCAATCAAAATGAACCCAATGAAGGTTTTTCAAAAAGGACAATGGAAGTGGCCCTGTTACAAAAAAAAAGGAAAAATTTGGGAACAAAAAATCGGACAGAAAACAGGAGGTGCGCATCAGAATTGAAAAAGGTGAAAAAAGGGGAAACAAAGAAGGGCATCCACGTAAAAGCACAGCCTTGGAAAAAAAAAAGGTGAGAGGGAGGAGAAGCCCCCAGTCATTTATGGGTCAAATCAAACAACGAAAAAACACGGGAAAGAGAGGAAGAAGAGATGAATGACAGGGAAAAGAAAAAGACATCGGGAACGCAGGATAAAAAAAAAGGATCGGGGGTGGTGCCCCAGAACGAAAAATGCATCGGGGAGCGAAAGGAGCGGAAGCATTTCCTTGGGGGTAAATCCTGTGTTCCCAAAAGAAAGGAAGTGTCCAATGATGGGACCCCCATCACCTTCTGGATGCGGTGATTGGGATGTGACGAGGAGGGAAGTCGCTTTCCATGGGGGAGATGAAGATTAAAAAATAAGAGCCCGTGAAAACAGTCGCGTGTGCCGGGGACAGGGGATCTAACAACCGGCAGGGGAGCAAAATTGGTGGTGTAAAAGAGGATGACAGGACGACGGGATTGAGAACCTGGTGCTTGGGACCGATGGGCCAGCAAATCCCGCTTCGCAAAAAAACTCGGGGGTTGGCCGGGTGGGAAAAGACGGGGACGTGTGCGGAAGTCCCTTTCAGACTGGGCAGGGGCACGCCGTTGTGCAAACCCCAGACTGACGGCCGTTCACCGGAACAAAAAAATGACCGAGGAGGGGTTTTCTGGGTCGGCCTACCCATGGGGTTCAAGGGGGGAACCCGAAAGACCGGCGTTTTTTCGGGGGTTGAAATAAAGCCCGGGAATGGCTGAAAAAAAAAAAGAGTACAAAGGTTTCGGGGTTGGGGGGCCCAAGGTGATTACAATCGCCAAGGAGAGAAAAAGGGTCAATTGGGGGGGGGAAAACCGAAATTCAAAAGAACGGGGGGGTGTCCCAGGGAAATTGTTGAAAATCACATGAGGGAGACAACAATTAATCACAAAACACCTCCACGCGCAAAAACCTGGTGCAGGGGGAAAAACGACCCAGAAATCGACCTCTGGGGTGTCCAAACCAGAAGCGACCTGAAAAAACGCGAGAATAAAGGACCTGAGTAGCTGCCAGACGCTGTCTACAACCCCTAGGGAAAGATGTGTATTTGGAAGGGGGACCAACGTAACACAGGGCCGGGTAAAAATCACCAGGGACAAGACAACACTGGGACAAAACAGGACTCAAGGCCAGTCCAGAAGTTTAAAATTGAAGGACAAAACCAGGCAACGAAAAAAAACCCCACACCAAGCAAAACTCCCTGGGCAGAAAACCGGGGGCGACAACTGGCGTGGAAACACAGGGCGGGGGAAACGCAAGGGGTACGAAAGAAGGGGGGGTGACATACGTGCCCATGCGAAAAAATGAAGTAAGGACAAGAAGAGGAAAAAGCAAAAAAAACTTCACGGCCCCAAAAGAAAAAACACAAGACAAGCAAAACTCGAACCGCAAGAGTACCTCCAGGGTCTGGTTAAGGAAACCCCTCAAAGAAAACCGGTTGAAAACGAAATAAATAGTGAAAATGAAAAAGTTCCTGGAGAAAAGGAACCCGCTATGGGGAAAGAATAGTCCTCAACGGGGGCGCCACGACACTGTAAAAGATCAGGGGAAAGGAAAAAAGCACACACGAACTCCCTTCAAAACCTCATACCAAGGCCGCCAAAGATTAGCGACAAAAAGCTATCCGTCAGAGCGGGAAAAAAAAGGTGTGAAGGCCGGCGTGAACGATCAAGAAAAAACACAAAAAGGAGGACCGACCAGGGACTTGAAACCTAATGCATCACACCAGCAAAAAGGTACTCTAGAACACACCGGAGTGGAAAAAAGCCACCTCCAAAAATTAAAAGATTGGTCGACAACAAAACCGGGAGTGCAAATACCTCTAGGCTTAACGGAAAGTGGGGCTGATGGGGAACGAACGCATTAAAAAGAAACATCCCCTACTTCGTTAAAAGCGAAAGCAACACGATCTTGGAAAAACAAAAAAGAAGCGTCCGAACGCAAAAGGTGATCGGTGCGAGAAGCAGAAAAACCCCGACAGAACCGAAGACAGTCAAAGAAACATCAGGCTAACGTTGGGAGCGTCAGGGGACTGCAGGAAAAACCCAGCTAGTCGAAGATAGAAGGGAAGAACGCATACAAGAGTCACGTTCAACTGAAAATATCCACGACAGGTCAAGCCATTCTCTCCGAGAACAAAACGAAGAAAAATCTTGTCGAAAGATGATGAAGAAACACCCAAAAAAAAGTCATCAAGGGACAATAATGCGAACAAGAGAGCGCCATGTAAATCGGACACCCAATACACAGCGATCCATCTAAGAACTAGAGGGCGTTGCATTAAGCCGAGTGAAAGGTGTCCAAAGCCGGTCCGAGCCCGAGGAATTGACAGCGGGGAAAACCCAAAAACAATGTGGTCCAAAAGCACAACCAAGAAAGAACGGGTAAGAAACACTCAGAACATCACACGGTACGCTTCCAGATGAAACTTCTTCATCTCAGGCAAACAGAGCCGAAGGGGGCCCGATTAGGGGGAGACCCTACTGGCTGGGGTCAGGAAATGAACTTAACAACAGGGGGAAATCGTCTGACCCCCGATATGAGGGGTCCCTCACAACCGGGGTGGGGAACAAAAAAGGGTCCCGTGAAAATCCGGAAAATAACACGACACGTCGGATTTTCCGAAACGCAACCAACCAGCAGGGAAACCGGCCCTGTGACGTGTGTCACGGAAAGAGGGACACCACGGGTATCTCTTCAACAACGGAGGAGAAGAAAGAAAGAAAAAATAACCGGCAGAGGAGGGAACTCGACTAAGGGAAAGAAAGGAGGATGGAACGCCTACACATAAAAAGAAAAAACCTCAGGGGAGGAAGCATCAGATTCGGATGGGAAAAAACCGGGTAGGCAACAAAGATCTCCTGGTGGGAGAAGGAAATACAAGGACTCATTAGCCCCAAACCGCAATGAGGATTCGAACCGGACAGAGAAATGGGGTTCTCCGGAATGCAAAGAAATGGGGGGCCACAGGGGGCTACACCCTAACTTTGGAACCCTGAGGGGAAAAGGACCAAGGGATTGGGGGGAACTTATAGCCAAAAAACCCATGTCGGGGACACTGGCAAGGGCCAAGCCATGCCCTAAATCTAGGTAGACCACCAACCCTCCGACCCCATAGGATGGAGGTCAGAAAAAGACGAAAGAATTCCGTCAGGCTATCGGGGATTAAAGACACAGACTTCATTAGGCACAAGAAAGCGTGCTGAGGACTTTGGGGGGGTATCTCAAGGAGGCAGAGGAAAAAAAATCATAAAGCAAAAGAACAGTTTCCCCCGGGGCTTAGAAAAAAAATTAACAAATGCCATGGAACGATGCCACGGGATCCAGAAGGAACGGGAAACGACCAGCCTGCGGCTAAAACCCATATCGGCATCGTCTGGGTGAGAGAACAACAAAAACTAACCTGGAGGGACGGGGTCCGGTATCCCTCCGACCGCACCACGCACGGCCTGAGGAGGGAAAAAGAAAAAAGGGGAAGGATGCTTTTTGAGGCAAGGATGAAAACCCAAGGGCGGGTGGGTGGGGGTAAAAAGATGGGGCCAGTGACGGGTCGGGGAAACGGCGCAATCCTGATTGGCAAGGGATCGTAAAGGCAAAGGTACATAGGGGGGGGGGGGGAAAATATTATGGCACAAAAAAAAAAAGCGAAGGCCACGCTGGTCAACAATCACAGAGAGCGCGGATTTGCTGGTGGGGGGGGGGGCCAAATGAAAATAATGGGGTGCAGAAAGGGACACATAAGATAAAAGGTGTTTCGCTTGAGGTCGACGGAACACGGCACAGCCTGACGGGTGAGGGAGGAAGGGACGGAGTACATTGTCACTGGGGGGGAAGGGGGGGAAAGCAAGAACAGAAGTAGGGGGTGAACTGGGTACCATGTTTAAAATATGGGCGGCGGGGCGCCAAAGAATTGGGTGGAAAAGTACAAGACGGCAGGTCTCCTGCAAATCGAGGCACTCAAAATAAAAACGCCCCGGCGAAACATCATAGAGTTTTTCAGGTCACAGGGGCGTGGGAAAGTCCGAAGACCGTTTCCGGCGAGAGGACTGGGGCAGAAAAAAACGGAATTGTCTTGGGGAAAACCCAAAGGGAGTGGGTACGAGGCATTGGTCCTACCTTCTTCAGTAAAAAAAAAAAAAAGGACGGCCCCGAGAGTCAAAAGAGAATGGAACAGACAAGGAATCAGAAGGGAAAGGCCCAACGCAGGGAACGTGGAAAAACGTCTTGGGTTTCTGTTAAAAATGGTCCTGGTTACTCTCTGGTCCGACGAAAGGGGAAAAAAAGCAGGAGGCTGAGTGGGGGGAGAAGGGGAGCCAGGGGGGGGAGGGACTGGGGGGAGTGCCCTGTGTCCTCGGTACGTAGGGAAGAAAAACCAAAACCCCATATCGAGTGGGGTCAGAAAAGGGGAAGACTCACCGCAAATGGGGAAGGGAAGCACACCGGGGAAGGCCAAAAGGTATGGGTGACAAGTTAGAACGCTGGGGCCCCGAGGCCTTACTGAGGGGGTAGAAAACGTGGTTGGGGTGCGGAAAGTGGTTAAACGGGTTGTCGACGAAAACATCAAAAAATTCTTTCCCCATGGAAAAGCTAAAGAAAACAAGGCCGTTAGAGAGAGACTTCTGAGTAGCTTAGCAGATACCTCTTCGTGCTTTTAAAAAGCAGCCAGCGAGGTGGACTAGGGGGGGCTCCAGGTAAAAACGTTTAAAAGAAAATCCTAAAAAACCCACTGCACCTAAACTTGGGAGGGCGGCAACAACCCACGGGCGAACCACTGAAGGGGGTGGGGGGCCAACCGGCGAAAACAAATTCAGGTTCCACAAAGCGGGGGAAGAAGGAGCAACATGAAAGAATGGCCGGACCCCTATTCAACACGGAGGGGAAGCCCGTGTGCTAACGACTGGGGAAGTCGGTGGACCGCCCGGTCGTACACCAAAGGGTTAGCCTCAAAAAAAAAGGGGTCAAATGCTCAGCAGAAAACTGGGTAGGGACTCGCGGCGAGGTAGCAGTGGATCACGGGGACAAGCCAACGCCCCGACACACTGTCAAAAAACAAAAAAACACGGGCGAGAAGGCGAAAGAAATACCACACAAAAAAAGGAAGTGGGCTGCCAGACCGAGGACGTGCAGCACCAGTGTTCAAAATGGCGAACGTAGTCTCAGAAGGAATGGCGGGACCAGAACACCTCGAGATTCAAAAAAAGGGAAAACTGTGCGCCTGGCGCACTTCAGTCTCAAAAAACACAACACAAGGGAAGGGGATGGAAAGAAGAAGAGGGAAAGACTGCGCCAGACGATGAAAGGGGGGAAAAGGCGGGGTGTTCTGTGAGACGACGAAGCCAATGACGAAAGAAAAGGGCAAAAGGGGTTGGAAAAATCCGGGGGGCGGCTGAAAGGTCCAAGAAAAGGTTGCTGCGAAAATTCTGTGACAGGGGGGAAAGGTGCAAAAAAAACGCTGTTTGACGGAGAGGAAGATTGCAGGAATACCAAATGTGAACCGGACGTATGGGGCCATGATTCACAGAGAAAAGGAAAAACGAGGGATGAAACCACAAAAGGGAAATTAAGCGAAAAAGAAATCTTTTAGCGGGAAAGTTGGGTAAAGAACCCTGTTGCATGACCAAAGCACGCAAATCCCAGCGCCGCAAACGGATGGGGGGGGTGAGAATGGCAAAATCCGTGGAAAAAAAAATGTATCGGAGGGGAACAGAAGGCGGAAGAAGCGGGGGGAGCGAACTCTTTCAGTGAAAAAAAAATGGGGCTTGGGTTTGGTAACTCAGAAGAATTTGAGGGGGGGGCCGTGGGGGAAAAAATACCGGGTTTCAGGGTTACCCGCAATTCTGCGCCAACCAAAAAAGGGTTCTGGTCCCCAGGCCCGCCCGATCACCCCAAGATGGCGACAAAGCCCTCCTTTAAGCACAAAACAGTGAAAGAGGCTCTCGTTCCCCCGAAACTTGTGGGGGAGTTCGAGAGAAGGGCAACAGGGAGATGGATAACAAAGAGGAAAATGGCTCTGGACCCTTTGCAAACCGGGCCCACTCCACCAGGGGGCACAAGAGAACGAACATCATCTGTACCAACCACCACAGAACCCGCGACAAAAAATGGCCGACACCCCCCAGAGATCACTAAATTAGGGGGAAAGCGGCAATACGCTGTCGGTCAAGAAAATCGAAGGGGGGGGGGGGGGGGTTGGTGGGGGAAAAAGATAAAAGGGAAAAAGACCAGGGGTGAATAACAGGCACCGACCTCCAGAACCACCTATTCCAGTAACACGGAAAAGGAAGTAAAACATTCAAAAAAAATAAAAAGGGGGGGACGCGAAAGACAGGAAAACAGAAACAGACCCCGAAATCGGGAAAGGGGCTGATCCACTGCTTGCGGGGGAAACCCTCCAACGGGCGGGGATCAAAAGAGAGGGGGGCCCGAAAGGGGGAAAATAGGGGAAATTCAAGACGAGGCCAGGACAATCCCATCACCGACGCCAAACCCGAAACACCTCCCCGGAAACAAACCGGCGAATACCAACAAGCCGTGGTGGAAGAAGGGGGGCCTAGGTCGAGAAACCAAAAATAGTAGACGGGGGGGCCAGAGGGGCAAAGGCAACTGGTGGGGAAAGGACTAAAAAAAACATTTTACCGGGGGGGAAAAAAGAGGTTACAGTCCAACTCCTCCCAAACAAAGCCTAACAACGCACAGGGAGACAATTAGGCACCAGAAGAGGGAGCAGCCGGCGGGGGCGGCCGCGGAAAGAGAGGAAAAAAAAAAAAAGGTGGGGTCCGTACCACTTGGAGGAGGATCTGGAAAAGGGGCAGCACAAACCAAACAACAAGCCGGGTAAACTCGAAGCACACTGTTGTTACAAAAAAAAAGAACGACGGAGCCGAAAATTGAGAGACCGCCACAGTTTGTACGTGGAAATACGGGGGCGTTGGTGGGGACGAAGAAAGGTCCAGATTTGAACAGACGAGGTAAAACAAATAAGAGCGAGGACAAAAAAAGGGGAAAACACAAAAGCCTCCATCAGGAGAGGTAGCCAACCAAGAAAAAAACACCCATAACCTGTTGGGGGCGGGGCAAGCCAGCAAGGACGACAACGGCCGCGTTCCCAAACTGTAACCGGGACGACAACCAGCACGGCTATGGACAGGAGTCACGTGATTGAAGTGAAGGTGGGAGAACAATAAAGTGAAAGAAATAGGGGTGGCGCGGGGGCCGATTTCACAGGGAAAAATTAAATCAGAGATCAAAAACAATAAAGGTGAAAACAGCTTGAAAGGAGTCTGACAAGAGGGGACAGGCCCTTCATCACGACAGGGCCTCCAGAAAAAAAGTGAAGCGACCAAGATCTGGGATCTAAAAAAGAGAGAACCGGGGAGGACAATGAGAACGTGTGGTGGAACGCCGATAGATCGAAGAGGGCCTGAGATCGCAAAGGCCCCAGGAGGGTAGCAGAAGAAACAAAACCAAAACTGGAATCTGAATGTCAAAAAAGAAGTATGTGGAAAAAACCTGCAAAAAGATCTTCATCACTCTGGGGAAGTTAAAGGAGAGACCCAGAAAAACCTGTTTAGGATAGACCGTAAAGTGACTGTAGGCGACCCAGAGATCAGGTTGGTGAAATCAGGACAGAGGCGGGTTTCAAGTTTTTCACGAACCGAAGGACACCCATGAAAAAGGGGATCCCACGAAAAAATGAGTTCCTCTTTCGGTGTCGAGGGGGAAATGGAGGGGGGTGAGGGGGGTTTCATGAGCCAGGGGGGAATCTCACAACAAAAAAACGGAGCGGAGAAGAGGATTAACCAACCTACTAAAAGAGAGGATGAAACAAAACGGAGGAACGACTTAAAAGAAAAAAAGAAAGATGACTCATGCGGGCGGAAGAGAATGTAATGGGAAGGGGGAAGAGAGGGACGAAATCCTGCCTGGGTGGTGCCAAAAGGGTAAAAAAAAAAGGCACGGAAAGAAACAACGGGGTAGGGGGTGATGGAAAACCATCCAGGGGTGCGCGAGAAGGGAAAAAGTTAAAGAGCGGAAAAAACCGAGGGTGAAGACTACCAAAAACGTTTTGGGGGGCTTGAGATCGCCCACCAGTGGTCTGGGAAAAAGGGTTAAAGAATCTAAGAATGCAGAGGGGGCGCAATCCGACGAAAAAAAGCAGTCATGCACGCCGCGAGCGGGGGGCCTCGAAATTCTGGGACGGGGCAACGAAAAGAAAAGTGGGTCGCCTATTCATTAGGGGGCAAGTTCCCATCGCGCGGGAATCGCACGAGGTTGGGGGTCGGGGGGGCGTTCAAAAAAAAAGGGGGAGATTACTAATCCGTGGTACCAAAGAAAACGGCTTGAAAACACCTGAGAATAGGGAACAGAGGGGGCCCTCAACGCGCCGCCGAAAAAAAACGGAACCTATGCGTGCGTTCGCCGAAGTTTTGCCCTACCGGTGGGGGAAGGAGAGAAGCACATCAAGGGCAGGGATGGTGGTAAAAATTATTATAGTTGTGGTGGCCTGGCCGTGACCCTGTCCAGGGGCAACGTCCGGCAATCCTTAAAAAAATTAGAACATAAGAGAGTAGTGGCCACTACAAAAAAAAGAAAAAAAAAAAGGGGGTGATCATATTTTGAACCGCTCGGCCGAAAGGGCCCAGAGGTGGAAATCAAGTGAGAAGGGAGGATAAAGGTCATTGGCCCTCTGGAGGAATGAAAAAAGGGCGGTGTCAATCAGTGTGGGTAAGTGCAGAAAAAAGACTGTTGTCGCTGACATCAAGCCACGACAGGCTGAGGAATCTCTTCAGGTGGTCAAGAAATTAGGAAGTTGGGCCTAGAAGGCGAGGTTTGTGGGGGGAAAAGACCGGGGGCGTTGTCGATAGGAGAACGGCCGTTAAAATCGGCGCTTTGGTAGACCGCGCGGATCAAAGGAAAATTTCGGAACAAAAGGAGGGGGGGGGACTCGGAAAGGAGTTCGTAAGGGGGGCAAAAATTCTGTCCTCGTTGGAGGCCAAGGAAGGTGGTCCTCACGGCCATTGGTACCGAAAAGACTTACAAAAAATCAACAAAAAACAAAAGTGGGGTCCAGGCATAAGAAATCAAAGCTAGTTCAAGCCACAATGGTGAAAAGGGACCGTCAACTGCTAGTCTCAACATGTGGGAGGGAAGCTGGAGAGTCGATCGGTGGGGGTTGTAACATCTGTAATTGGTCCCAAACGTGGACATGTGGGATTTGGGGGGGGAAAATGCGGATCAAAGACCAAAAAAACTCCGGGGGACGGGTCAAAAAAAAAAAAAAAAAAAAAAAAATGGGAGTGTTTAGTACTCTGTTATACAAAACCAAAAGCATAAAAGAGTTCCGAAAAGAAGGCTGCCGAAAGAAATGGGGGGGGGTCAAATGATCGAGGTAAGGCCGTGAGGGGAAGTAGCGGGGAAGGGGGGTGGGCATTGGTGGGTTGCCTAAAAAGGTGGCGTGCGTGGGGGGGGGGGCAGAGAGACCAAAGCAGCTGGGAAGCTTGAACCCGAGTAAGAAAGAAAAAGAAAGGAATCTTTCCTCCCCAAAAAAAAAAACTCATCACGACGGCCAATAGGATCAGACGGTGGAAAATTTTGTAGAGGAGGAAAATTGGGAAAAAAAAGGAACTGGGGGAAGACGACAGCAAGTCGTCTTGTGAAAAAGTCGCACGCCCCAACGAACCGGGGTCAACATCGGCGACCAAACCGAGAAGTTTCAAAAAAAAACGAAAAAGAAGTCTCTTTCCCACCAAAGAGAAAGGGCAAAACGGGTGACCGGCGGCTCCAAAATGGGGGGAAAAAAGAGTTGGCAAAGGGAGAACAGCCCAATTGCAACGCTTGAGGTCAAAACGTGAAAGGAAAAAATTCTAAAACAGCCAAAAAAAGAAACAAGGGGGGAAGAAGCTTGCAATGTTGGGAATAATCAAGACAAGAGGGGAAAATGAAACACGGAGAAAGGTTTCCCGGGGATCCACGGAGAGTGACATCTCCACGCAACACCATAAAGGCAAAACGATGGGTATGCCCAGGGGTCAGCACCAGGGTTTTTGAAATAGGAAACCGAAGGGGGGTCGCCACCAGAAAAAAAGGGGGGGTTCTGGGGGAAAGTCTCCATAACAACAAAAATCATCAACGGAAAAAAAAACCGAAAAAAAGGGGCGGGGACGGGGGGATCCGGTGATTGACTCCAAAACTGAGGAAAATATAAGGAGGGAAAGGGACCGAGGAAAATCCGCACAGTAAAGCAAAATTGATCTTTTGAGAGTTGGGTTTCTGGGGACGGAGCAACGGGCAATGTTAAACGAGTTTGAGGCGCCGTGTGGGAATCCACGAGGGGGCACAAAAAAAAGACATTCGGTGGAAAAGGGTGAAAAAAAAAGGGGTTCTTCAGGGTGATTTAAAGGGCGACTGAATTTCGAAGAAAGCGAACAAGGAGGGCGCCGTGGCCTTTTACAGAAAGCCGAAACGAGGGGGAATGATCCCCAAAATTGAAGAGGAAAGGGGAGCAGGTCGGGGGAGGGGGGTAAACTGGCTGTGTAGAAAAAACGGGGGGCACCGCAGCCAGAATCGGAAAGAAATAACCTTTTTGATCAAGGAAAGGCGTGGGAGGGGGACACGAAAAACATGCCGACAGAAAAACGCAGGACGGTTGTGGAACGAACGCGGTTAGGGGGCCTCCAATGGATCGTGGGGGTTTGAAAAAGGAAAAGGGGGGCAGGGCCGGGGCCTTACCGCTAAAAAAGGACGGCTTCTTTTCTGGGGGGGGGGTACAACGAAAGAACACTTCCGGGGGCGAAAAAAAAAAGTGAAACCGTTCGACTGGAAGGTGCAATAGAAAAGCGATCCGGGGATTAGACATCATAGACCTATTCAAAAAAAAAGAACAGCTTGTCTGCTGCCGCAAACGGGGGAAGAAGGGCCCCTTGAGGGGAAAAAAACTCAGAAGAGAAAAAAAGAAAGTGTTCTCCACAGAAGAACCTTGTCCTGAAAACGGGGTCACCTCGTGTCCACACAAAAGCTACCTTCAAGCAAAGGAAAGGATGGACAAGACTGGGGGTAGCTCGTTTCAGAAAAACTGTGTCCCAGAGAGATGGGGTTTGGGTGGTTTGAGGAAGGTAAACAGGGGGTGACCATACCAAAAAAAACGGCAGCACAATCCCAGTCACGAAAAAAACATTCGAGGAACAATAAAAGCAGCAGGACGAACCATCCCAAGAAAAAACGGACCCAGCCGGGGAGAAGCAGTGCACTTGCCACCTCGAAAAAAACCGAGGGGCAGGGCCTGGAACCACATTAAGGCAAGGGGGGAATAAGACAAAAAATCAAAAAAAGAGAAAAAGGACACTCGGAAATCCAACGGGCCGACCGAGGCCTAAAAAGAAAAGGGGGGGAACGAAGGTGGGATAAAACATGCTGGGGTTCCGAAGACCAAGGAAAGGACGTCTCGACTCACAAGGAGTGGCAAGTAGCAAAAAGGGGGGAAAAGTAAGGAAGTACAAAAAACCTAAAGATGCGAACGAATACCAAGGAACACAATTAGCCGACAAAGCCGATCACTTCAGCGCTGCCTGTGGGTGTCAAAAGAGGGTTACAGCAAAAGGGGGAGACAGCAGGTCTGAAAAAAAATTGAATTGACAACCAAAGGAAGTCTGGTTCCCCAACAAAAAACAACCGTACGCTGCGGAATATTTCAGCAGCGCGACGCCCGAGCGGTTAAGAGGAAACAAGAGCTCGGGGGGTGTAACTTGCCCAAAGAACAAAAATCAGAGTCAAAAAAAACATTATTATAAACAAAAAAGACCAGATTCCGAAATCCAAAAAAAAGAGAAACTCAAAGCCCCCAGGAAGAGAAAAATAAAAGGTGACACACATTTAATCATCCACAATAAGAAACCTTGGTCAAACCGAAGGGGAGAACCTTAAAGGAACTGTAAATCAAGAGGGCAAACCTTTTTCAAAGCGGAGGGAAAACAATTCAACTCCAGGAAGGCCTAATCGGGCCCTATATCGGGGGGGCAAGACCGCTTCGGCGAATAAAAGTGATGGTGAAGAAGGGACAGGGAAAAAAGAAAGAAGCATGAAATCCTCCAAAAGAAAACACATAAAAAAAAACTAGCCTCAAAAAATAGTCTGAACAAAAAGGAGTCTAAAAAGAGTCCGAATGAATGGCAAAGAACACAACGCCAAAAAAATAAAACAAGAGGAGGGGGACGTGGGAGGGTGCGGGGAAGGGAAGTCCCCAAAAAACGAAGCCATGAAGTGCGGAAAAGAGAGTCGAGGGGTGTTTGGAAATAGCAAAGAGAGGAGGGGGTACGAAAATGGGGAGATCTATCCTAGTATAAAGTCAAAAGATAAAGGGTCTAAATGGATGGACGAAAGAAAAAATAATAACAGACAAAAGAAAATGTCGGGGGAACTACCCGAGGCAGGGTGGAAAACCGTAGGTGAACGCACGGAAAAGGGAAAAATGTCATCGAGAGTCAATCAAGGGAAAGCAAAAAGGAAAAGCGATCCAACGTTTCGTTTCAAAGAAAAGATAAAGTAAAGTGCTCGGCAAGGAAAAATCGGAGTGGGGGGGGGTGGGGGAGGGGCAAGAAAAGTGTGGGGAAAAATGACGCAATCTGGGGGGGGTCTGTTAAAAAAAAAAGTAAAAGGGTCATCCGTGTTCTCAAGGGGGGGTAGACGGAATGGGTGACAAAAAAGGAAGTCATCAAGAGAAAAAAACCTAAAGGGGTAAATCTGAACGAAAAAACAAGGGTATTATGAAAAAAATTCTAAGGGAAAAAAGTATCAGAACTCACAACCGTCCAGAAGAGAAGATCGTCTCGCACAGAGATTACAGACAGAGGGGTGTCGAGTATGGAAAAGACGGGCGAGAAAGTACCCTATCTCAACTGAAAAAAAACCGACAATCTCTAACAACAAAATACATAGAGGAAGGCCAGGTTGTGTGGGGCACTTATGGGGGAGGTATTGGGGGGGGTGGGGGCTAGGAGAGAGGGGGGCGAAACGGTGGTGGTGCAGAAGTCCGGTGGGACTGCGGTGTGTAAAAAAAGGGAAGCGGGGGGGGGGCATGGGGAGTGTGTCGCAGAAGAGGTGTGGTGTGAAAATAGGCTCCATGCGCTAAACACACTCAGAAAAACCAAACGCCAAAAAGCTCAAAAAAAAAAAAAAAAAAAAAATCATAAAGAAAGACATACATACATCAAAAAACGGAGCGAACGCCTGACGGAAGAGTGGGAGTTTGGTGAATAAAAAAAAAAAAAACAAAAAACACACGTACGAAGTAGGGGGCAGGGGGGGGAGCTGTGTAATCAGGGAGGAAGTGACAGGCCTGAAACCGCGATAAAGCGTAGAAGAAATCACACAGCATTTCCGTGCTTTAAAAAAATTCAAGATAAGGGAAAGCTGACACGAGTTCTATCCGAAAGGAAAACTGCGGAGGAAAAGACATCGGGAGATGGGGGAAAAGAGAAAAGCGCCATATTAACATCAGTGGCAGGAAGTGCGACTGTTTCTCTCGCGACGGCCGTCTACGGAAGAGGTGCAAAGGACAGTCACTGTGAAAGATGCGGGATGAGGAACTGACTAGCAATGGGACGAGCAGGTGCAGCTGAGGACGGGGAAGGCGCGTCGAGTATAATATCGTTGGGTGGTAGGGGAAAGGGACACGTAACCAAGCAAAAAAAAAAAATTACAATTTTCAACAGAAAAACAAAGAAGCAGTTACTTTTCGGGGTGTGAGTGGGGGCTGTCTGGGAAATGTAAGGAAAAAGAAAACTCGATCGATGTAAAAGGGGTAGTGGTTACCCCGGTCTTCCAAAAAGGAGAGGTCAGTGGGTGGCGTGTGGCGGGGTCTAAATCGTGTAAAAGAACAATGGTCGAAGAAAGGGGGGGTCTCGATGCAACCAGAAAAGAAGCAACAGAGGCTGACGGAGACTAGTGAGGGACTCAATTGAAAAAAGGGGGACCTAGGGAAGAGGGGTTGGTTGGTCCCAGACGGGGGGGTAATGCTCGGGGCGGCACAGAAAAATTTTTGGCTTGTACCCGGAACAGGGAGGAGAAGCGTTGTGGAACGGACCGCTGCGCAATAATGGGAAGGGAGTCAAACCGACGGTGGGGGGGAACAGCCGTGAGTGGAGAAAGGGAACTAACAGAAAAATCAGGTCAACGGGTACTCTGCATTGTTAAACTCGGGGGGAGTTAAAACCCAGGCCTGGAAAAGGGGCCCGCAAGATGGGCAAAGGCCAACGTAAACTTCGCCAAATAGAAGGGGATGAAAGGTGGGGGTTTCTGTGGGGCTGGGGGGTTAAACAAGTTAATTTGTTTGTCCTCGGGATGGGAAAATTCAGTAGGCTGCAACCATGTCAGGAAAAAGTCGGCAGAGGGAGGTCACCGGGGCTCAAAGGGGGGGGTAAAGCCTCTTTATAAAAAAAAAAAAAAGGGTTGCAGCTGCCGACTCAACAGACAAGGTCCAGAATCTCCGGTCGGTAACCCGGGAGCAGGTAGATGGGTGGGTCCAAGGGGCAGGGGGTTGCCCTGAAAACAAAAAACGTGGGAGACAATGGGCACTAGCCCAAGAAGGGATCCCAGTGCGGAGTGCCAGAAAAACAACATAGCGCAGATCCAACAAAGGCTGATCAGATGCAAAACGCAAAAAAAATGTCGAGGGCGGCACCGGCCAACGGAACGGGGGAAAAGGTGAAAAGAATAAAAAGAAAGGGGGAACAAGAAAACCTGGAGGAAAGGCCACTGAACCGTGGGGGCGGGAAAAAAAAAACAACTCTGGAGGGTTTCCCAGACCAGAGACTGGTAACCGCGGAAGGCGGCAGATGTAAGGCAGGGAAACCGCAGCAAGGGGAAAAAAATTAGGGCCCCAAAGCCCTGTCGACTGAAAGGAAAGCGAAGGACCACAAAACGTTCACACGCACAGGTTCTAAAAAACCCCTCGACGCTAAAACTCATCATAAAGATAAATGTAAAAGACAGAGTAAGGGTAATGCCCAGGCCCACAAAAGAACTGGGGAAATGAAGTGCAATCAGCGCGAAAAAAAAAAGAACGAAAATCAAAGAAGCCAGGAGGAACAACCACAGAAGGGGGAATACCGTGTGAAAAAAAAGGGGAGTGAAATAGGCGCCATCAAGGTTCTCCGAAAAAGGGTGACACCGTGCGTTCTACAAAAAACCGCATCGGTCAGCCGTTTCCACGTTCGGGCTGGAAGCAAAAACGGGTCAAAAAACAAATGAGTGAAAGAAAAAAGATGGGGGCCGT
>Ga0179593_1696214_pt1 | contig 19340 bp, 26 predicted proteins | sample CZODoug2_1_08_16_FD_185931 | JGI IMG/M metagenome (GOLD analysis project Ga0179593, IMG submission 185931) | Vadose zone soil fungal communities from Angelo Coast Range Reserve, California, USA - CZODoug2_1_08_16fungal (PacBio error correction) | ecosystem: Environmental > Terrestrial > Soil >...
ATGACAAAATCTGCTCTAGCGTCTCAAGTCGGTCCGGAATAATGTTCCTCATATGACAAGATCAACACAGTCCTCGTGTCCTAAGGAAACATCCTAGTCATAGGAAAGTGCGCAGGTTGATGAGCCTCGAGAGCTTTCACCTAGCATCTGTAGGAATGAGACATCTAACTCCTGACGGCAGTAGAATTCAAAATCTGTCGGTGAACTGATATTTTAAGCAAATCCCTAGAACGATGGAAGGATCGAGGATGGGGGTCACCAAGTTAATCGGGGGGGGCAAGTCGGGCTTAAGTGCCAAGCGCGCGGAGTGTAAACCCAACACCGCAAAGATATGATTGCGCTTTGTCAAACGTAAGAGAACGGAGTGAAAAACTCAAGAAAGGGGCAGAGATACGACAAGGTTGACCAAAATTAGACTAGAAAATAGGGCCGGGTGACGCAGGTGAGGTCCGAAATTACTCAGTGCATCAGAATACGAGGGTACGTGGGATCGATCAAGGGGCACCGTCACTGTTAACTGGTTTGGCGAAGAAACGGGCCGCACTTAAGGGAAGGAGCTCTCCGTAGGTGAGAAGATGGTCACGAGATACAGTTGCAATCAGGGAACGTAATGTGAAGTTGGAACGTCTTCCGTCGGTTCCGAGTTGGTAAAAAAGGGAAGAAAGGTCAACTTCGAAAAGCTGCATCACGAAGATCGTGGGAGGGAGACGAGGGGGAGCTCACCACTTAAGTCGTATTTAGGTGAAACAGGTCCATAGTTCCTTGGCTGGGAGTCAGACCGGTTCGGCTCCCCTTCAATTCATAGCGCTTGAATCACACAGACTGATATACATGTAAGTTCTGCAGAAGAGACTACTACAAGCTCAGGAACAAAACAGGAGCTTCTCTCCAGAGCCGGCGGGAGTCTATCAGGAGCCTCTGCTCGAGGGGTCCCGACATCACACCACCCAGACCACTCGAAGGAGAAGGGGGGGGGAACTCTAAAGGGCGGAACCGGGTGAGGGAAGATTTGCGTGAAGGGCGGGGTGAACTTCCCCCACAAATTGGCCGGGCTTAATCGTCCGAGAGCCGCCACACGAGCCTGCTTCGACAACCAAAAAGAAGAAGAACGTGCGCCGAGATCAGGGACGAGGTGTGTCGTTGATTACACCGACTCAAGGGGCAGCTCGCGTCCTGGTTCCCAACGGCTGCGCCGGGGGCAGTAGCGGGGGTGGGTGTAAGGGGGAGGACAGACGAATCCAGGTGGTCGCTAAAAATAAAAAAATCGGGTTCCGACACCATTGAAGGGTAGTGAGTTCTTTCAAATAAGGGGCGTTCACTAAAAAAGACGGAGTTTTCCGCATTCAGGCTAAGCACTAAATACGGCGGAAAATGGCATTTACAGCGATTGTCTGGCGTAGAGGAGGCTAAAGAGCGGCTGAAGAAACACGAGGTGCTTGGTGCAGGGCAGAGACAAACTAAGACAATTTTCGCGAGCATGCTCACTCTGGGAAGCGGGGAAGGTGATGCATACTCGTCAGGGGGCGAGATGGGGATGCTCTACCCGCGAGGAGCAGAAAAAGGGTTCTGTCCACGGAGGGAATCGGGGCGAGCGCGACGAAACCTCATAACAGGACGATGAGTCGCGAGAATCTAGACCGGACAAACGCAACAAGTAGTGTTAATGGACTCCCTGCACTAGGGATAACCCGCACCTGAATACGGAAAAAGGGGGAGGGGGGAAGCCAAGGCATTAGCCGGGACGAAGTACCGTGTGGGAAACGGAAGAGAGGGTCTGTTCAGACCAGGAAACCATCGATGAAACGTCGAGGAAACTGGGAGAAGATGTAACTGCTTGATGACAGCTGGATGAAGGAGACACGAAGCCACATGGTGACTAAACAAGACGTGAAAAGGGAATTCCAGGAGGGGGCCCTATGGGAAGTGGATTACTCAATCTCTCACCAAAATCAAACGGGGAAGATATAGAGGGCGCCTGCAACACAAGGTCAAACTCAAAGGAAAACGAATCAAGTGCGCGGCTGTTCTCACCAATGGGAAAAATTGAAAAGCCGCACGCACGTCAGCAAAGAAAAAAACTTCGGTTTCCAAAAACGTGAGGGGAGGTCGAAGTCTAATGAGACAAGGGGAAGCGATCTCGAACCGAGAGATTTGCTCTAAGGGGGAGGTCATTGGGGGGACGGGAAAAGAAAAACACGTGGCTTGCCGGGGGAAGGGGGGTGAGTTCTGAACTTGGGAGTGGGGGAGGAATACCCATGGTAATTTCGCGGAACTCTCAGTTCAAAAGCATGGGGGGGGAGTACAAAGATGACCCGATATGGCCGACATAAAAAAGGCGATACTGAAAGGAAATAGCAGGCGGGATTTTCACTGCGTGCTCTGCGCGGTAGACAAAGAAAAAACAGATTAAAACGGGCCAGGGAAACGGCGCGAAGGTCTTCGTAAGAAAAAATGGCATGCAGCCATCCGGGGCCGGGGAACGACCAGGGTGCCATGACCGCCCGGCAGCTTGCCATGGCGGAAAAAACGCAAAAGGGCGAAACACGGAAATGAAAGTTTAAGTAACCGAACTGGAATAGCAAAAATCACAGCGGTAACAACGGACGGAGCACTGTAAGTTAGTGGCCTACTAGACAAGTCCGACCGCGGCAGAAAAAATAGTGTCTCTGGGGGCGGTGGGGATAAAATCCCAAAGGAACCGGGGACTCGTTTCTATATGGGGGTGCTAAGAGGATCTCCTGGGGGAGCAATCAAAAAGGGACGCGTGGGTCGGGCTCGACCCTGCAAGAATGCAAGGTGCTGGACGCGGGGTCGTGCTTAACATGAAAACGCAATATTTGACACTTCATCAGCAGCTACCAACGGCTATACTAGCACCGGAATCATGGCAGGGCACTGGGGAACAAGAGCCTCGACGACACCCAAAGCCTACAGGAGGAATAAACAGACACGTGCTGTTCTGAATCTCTTTAAGGAAGTATCGTACCCGTCTGGTGTATGGGAAAGGAACGGGAGGAAATGGATTTCGTCTTCTGACTACTGAATCATCGGCACTATTTGACCCTGACGACAAGAAATCTCGCAAATCAGTAAGATATTTAAACGGGTAAGAAGTAAAATAGGCCTTACCAATTCGGTGCGAGGGGTCTAAAGATCTCGCCCTGAACAACGGGTGGCCGGGGAACCGAGTCAACCATCGAGGACGTGCTAACATCTAACAGTCGTGGGCAGTTTGCTGTATTTTCAGGAACCTGGATAACAAGTCAGAACTCTGAGGAAAAGGGAAAAGGGTGGTGTTGCTGCCAGAGGCACTACACCGGAACGAAGTCCACTTGATGTCACGGAAGTGAACGAGTGCACTTTGTGGGCAGGGGATACGAACAGTCGCCGCTTAAGAGGTACCTGAGTTCATCGCGCTCACAAGGTGGAAATGCTGCGATTTGTTGGGAACTGGATCATCTGTCTATCAACGGTGTGACCTTGTCAAGGAAAGCACGAGAACGGCCTAGGGGAGCTTAGAAATGCTGAATTTCAATTAAATTATCATAAATTGGCAGAACACGGCCGTTGAAATGGACATGTATTGGCCCTGGGGAAGAGAATATATCGGGCTCTGTTAACAACGGCTAGGTCGGACAAAATGAATCGCAACCGACGACTCGACAAGGGCAGGCGTCGGCCAACAGCAGAGCGTATTCCCGGCGGGGGCGAAGATGAAAAATCCGGGTTCGGGAGTTCGATACAGACGCTCTCTGGCGGTGCGGAAGGACCAGCGTCTGCAACAACGCTGAAAACGGCTTAAATGACGAAAGGATCCGTCACCAAAGACATACAGACGCCACCATTGTGCGGCTCGATCGGACGGTAGTCGATCAAGGTACTCCAGGATTGTAGCTCGTGTGGAGGAAAGCGAAAAAACAACGGATTGAAAAGAGAGAGGAAGTCGCACACAGAGATCAACGAACTCGCGGCTAGAAATCCAACACACATCAAAAGGTTAAACAAAAACCAACCGCACAGTCGCGACAAAAAAACAGGTAAAACGTTCCTCATTGACTTAGTCAAAGGGGAATACTCCGCGCGGAAAGACGGCGTGCGGTAAACGTACCAAGCGGGGGCGGATGGATCATGATAATCTTCATCTCGAAATGAATCACTAAAGGCAGCGCACAAGTTAAGGATACAATTAGGAAAAAGTATATAAGAGAGGGTGGTCTCAGGCACGCGACAGAGAACGATCTAGGATGAATTTATAAAAGCGCTCGCAGACCAATTACTCAGACTGACGAGTCTCCACAGGAATGTCCTGAGTACTGCATGAGTCCATCTGGGGGCGGGACAAAGAGTGGGATGTAGCCTCGGACATCAGTTAGAAGGTGATTGAACTAGTACAGCCTTTACTGCGGGGGGAAGAGGGGCCCACGCAATGCGTGGTGACTTGAATATTCGATAGGACGACACATGCCGGAAAGTATGATCAGCAGGGACCATAGTGTATAACCTTCGGCTGATAGTGTCCAGCCGCGCGCGGGGACGGATCTAACGTTAGGTTTGTAAATCGGCTAGAGCCGAACACAGATACGTAGATAGAAATGGGTGGAAAGTAACCGACAGGGGGGCGCGAACCACAGGCATGGCGAGAGGTCAATATTTTCGACAAAATCAGACTGGATAGGATCTTCGTGGGGAGGGGGGGTCTTCCGCAAAACGGTTGATGGCTTTTGCATTGGGGCGAACCGATTCGGCAGCTCTCTGGGGGGTACGAGGGACAGCTGAGTTCGTGATGACGGTCGGGACTGCTGGTATAAATCTGCGTCGAACATCTGAGACCTGCCTAGCCCACAAAGATGTGGTGGGAACAGGAGATTCACACAAGCTCAAAAGGTGATAAATAGACCCCTGAAAGCCAGCGGTAAAATGTGTTTTCGATCAATCCCAATAAGAAGGAGACCTAGAAAGGCGCTGTCAAACGTAGAAAGGGTGGCGGCGGGAAGTCGGAAAAATGAGGGAGGGCGCGGGAGCGTTAAGGAGCAACGTCTGCATAAACAAATTACTGAGGGGGTAGGTGGTATCATGCGTCCACTTACCGAAATCAAAATCGAAAAGAGAGAGTCGTAGGGTGGGGCAAAAGGAGGAGGCTAACATCTCAAGCCGCTAAGAGGATCATTCTTACAAAACGCTGCACGATGAGGGGAAGAGAATGATTAGGCTGGAGCGTAGAAAGAGTTTTAAAAAGCGGGGGTGGGAAAAGTGTCTGGGGTCCAAGCTATACGGGGGGGCACTACTCTCGAACTTGTTTTGCCAGTCCGAAGAGCAGGGGGCGGGGCAGGGCAGGAGGAAACGGAACGTGAAAGGGGTTGGGGGCCACTGACTGACCGGGATAACTGGGGTGGATCGGCATACTCAGTTTACCATTGAAGGCACAACTGCATGTCGCAATCCCATCGCGGTCATCTGTGGCAGGAGGGTTCTGCCACCAAGGCTCTGAGGCTGGCTCCCAGGGAGGGCAAGCATGGAAGTGAGAGACACGGGGATTGCCCGCCTGTGAGGTCGGACGAGGTGGAACCCAGAGAAACCTTCTCTTCCCCGAAAGTCAAAAATCGGAAAAAAAACAAAGCTACAGATAGTTGACAATCCTGAGGACAACGCGGCCGGAAAACCGCCCAGACTAACAAAAGAACAGGGGGCCGGGAGCGACCGAATAAAATAGCCGGACGGCAATCGAGGGGCGGTTAGATCGCGGCGATTACAAACGAACTTCACATGACTATCGCCGAGGAAGTGAAACAGTGACTATAACGGAGAGGGGGTGGCCAATCGTCTGTTACGCGATAACGGGAAAAAAAGGGGGTAAGACGCAAGCCGATTCCAGCGGGAGGTTATCAACAACGGGGCGAGGACACTGAGATAAGGGACGCAACATAGAGGAAGCAAAAACGGGTTTTCAAGTTCCAAGGACGTGGATGCGGCTACAGGAGTAGCGGCTGTTCGTCACAGGTGTGCTACTCGGGGGAGATTTGAATTATATGTGCATCCCCTCGATCGGGGTGCTCACAACTCGGCGCGAGAGACAGAGTGGGCCCGATGGTCATGAGATCAAAAGGGGGGGGAGGAAATAACTACATAAATAAGGGTGTCTTCTGTGGGCGAGTGAGACTAATGTGAAGGGGGGGAAAAAAATACTGGGGGAACGGGCAGGCCACTGATCATGGAAAGGGATGCTGCTCATGGCCGGGAAATGCGTTAAGGAGTTGCGCGGAAAAGACGGGGTAGACGCCAATAGTGTGATTCCCAAAAAAAAAAAAAAAAAAAAAAGTCGCAAAAAAAGAGGATACAGTGAGTGAAGAACAAGTGCTCTAAAGGATGGTTTACCATCCAAAAACTCGCGGCCGGACTAGCGAAGGGAATGCCTCGAAAGAAAAAGCTGTCTCTGTACAAGGGGAGAAGAGAGAGTCGAATGGGAGAAGCATGGGAAGGGGCCCCTCGGTCGCGTGGCCCGTGGAAAGAAAAAAAAAAAACACCTTACGGGGTAGGGTCCATCTCGGAATCCAAGGTTACATGGACGTGTCGAAAGGAATAATTAACCGGTGGGCGAAAAACTACTCAGGGTTGGGCAAATCAGGTAGTTCAAACGAACTCGAATAGCCTCCTCCAAAGCCAAATTTCCACGGCATGTCAGGCCGATGCCGATTCTGGCCCGTGAGGGAAACGGCACGCTAGCGCTTGGGGGGGGTCAGCGCTTGAGGGTCGAGACCGGTTACCGTTGGAAAGGATGTTCTCTACGCTCGAAAAGTGGCGGTGTCGAAGCAAAGGGCTGAGAGGTGCAAAAATGAAGACGGTGAACCAAACACCGGTGAATCTCGTGACCTTGCGGCCGCGATGACCGGCAAAATAACTGGAACGCACTGCGCTTCCTTCGACTTGAAAATGGCGCGTCTCGAAGCAAAAGAGAAAACGACGAACGGGGGTCGAAAAATATGACAGTCTTTGCCTTTGTCCGGAGGACGTGGGGAAGCCGGAAAATCGGGTAAATCGTGCCATACGTCGAATAGCGAAAATTTGGTGCCTGTTCAGGTAGTCGTACGGCCCGGTTCAGCGCGCCTGAAAGAAGCAGGATACAGAACAACGAAGTTCGACATAGGACCAAAAGAGAGTAAGAAGGGGGGAGCTAGGGACAATAAATCGAAGGGGAAGAAAAAGATTGAGTTGGTTGGCCCGGGTAACCGGAGTTTGAAAGGTTAGGAACGAGCTCCTAGGGTGGTTTATTGGGAGAAGGGACCTGGGCATGTACGTGGTGACGTGGTGGCCCGCGAGGGGTGAAGGGGGGAAAGGGGGATTGTGGTCGATGAGCGTAGTGGAAGTAGACTATTGGGATGGTAATAGGCGCGCGGGGCATAAGGGGTGTTGTCGTACTGCAGGTTTCAAATCAGAATGTGTGTGACGATGGCATAAGACGCAGAGTACGTGTGGACAGGTCTTGGGAATGGGAGGGATGAGGGATCTCTGTCGGAGGAAACAGCATAATGCGTGAGTTGACTTACGGACAACCGCCGAATGGATCTTCTGGTAACCACATGTCGCAGTCAGTGCACAGGAGCATGACAAGGACGCGCGAGCGGGAGCTAAATAACGACAATACTTATACGGTATCTCCCTTGGTATAGAGATTAGAACGACAATGGCACTCGTCTTGGATCCTCTCAGGCCCGGGGAGCAACTGCACGACGCAGGCGAGCTTGACGGGCATTTAGTAATGGTCGGGCTTAACTAGCACGCAACAGGAGACTAGGGGGTTTGGGATTGGAGATGGTCGTTGTATACTTACGAAATTCGGTGTGGTAGTATCCAGTGTTGCGCCGGAAGAGAAAAAAAAACGGTAGAGGAAATAGAGATAGGCCCACTATATCACCGAATAAAGGTCAGAAACACATGTAAGATGAAGACACAAGATCTAGTCCGGGCTGAGACTCACGCGCTTAAGCCGGGAGGGGCAGCTGCAGTCGGAAACTGCACGAAGAGCTGCGAAATGTCAGGAGATAAGGAATCACATCATTCGCCTGCCTCTGAATGCTCTTTTGTTAAGCAGGAAAGCCCGGAGGGGGGTGGGAGATATTGGGCCGAGCGAAAAAGCAGCAGGTGACTATGGAACAAGAGAGGTTCACGCCTGAGGGTGGGTACCTTCATCCAGACGAACAGCTGCGAGCAAAAAATCAACGGAGACACACCAATAAGATCGCAGCTCGTCCTTAGTAATAGACAAGTTAAAAAAACTGGCACTTGACATAATCCGCTCCTCGACTTGAAATGCGGCCAACTTGAGAGCGAAAAGGAAGAAGAAGCCTGCCAGAAGACCGGGCACACGTTCGTCACGGCAGGTGGCTGCGGGCAGGAGAAAGAGTGCTTAAGAAAAAGGAAGGAAGGGTACTAATTCCCGGCAGGGAACAACCCGGACCTCGGGTTACAATAAAGATTGACCCAAGTGGGGGGGCAAGGTTGTGGTCGACATCCCCAGATTGTCGAGATGAGAAGCTTGGGGCACATGTTTTGTGTTGGGGGTAAAATGTATGCGGCATCGTCTGCAGAGACGGAAGCCGGTCTCATAAGATCATTTTTAAGGGACCTGATCGCTAATGCTGTAGGAGAGGAGATTGCCGGAATATGGTGTGATCTGCGGCGCCGCCAACGGACTAACGGAAACCGCCGCGCAACACATAGGCGAATTTTGAAAAGGGTTACTGGAGGGAAGGGAACCGCTCTTCCCAAGCCGGCGGCCCGGGTGGTCCCCGAAAACAGATTGAGTTCTCAGTGGGGGTGGTGGTGAAGGTAACGCGGGAGAGATCGGTAACCGCAATGAGGGGTCAAAGTGGCGCAAGGGCCCTGCAAAGCACGGAGAAAAGAGGGTTGTAAGGTAGAAAGCCGAATCACCGCGCCGAAAAAAAGGCACAGCCTGTGATGGTTGCAGTAATGCAAAATGGATAAAGGGTGTAAAAAAACGGCGGCACGGGGGGCATGATGTAGGGGCCACGAGTATAGCGAAGACCCCTCCGAACTCGCGCGAAATCTGATAAGACCTAAAGCCGAATAAAGGAATGCGTTGGAAACGGTAGAGGCCGAGGTGGAGACGGAGATGTCGTGGTCACATCGTGATGCAACGTCGGCAGGCGTCGGTTGCAAGGGCACAGACCAAAGCGGCCAGTAAATCGGGGGACTCAATCATGAGCGGGACCGGGCGCGGGAAGGGTCGGGGAAACCCGTTCGTAGGCAACGTGGACCCAGGAGAACGCGTTCGACGCCACTACACGACAAACCGGAGTAGCAATGCATGCGTCTGTTTCAACATGCGACCTGAAACCAAGAAGGACTGACGGCAGCGGAACTTCATACCGCGGTGGGTCTTCTGGGCAAAGTGGGGGTCTTCACGATCAACCCTGTCGTTGCAGAATAGAAGGGTCTGAGAAATCAAAAGTGGACGAAAGGACGGAAACTGGTGTAATAGACGGGCGAGGGCTGGCTTAAACATTGGAGGCTATTAGGTGGCCCTATCCGGGTTCCTGTGCGGCAGTGAAAGAAGCACGAGGCAGTTTCCCGAAATCAAGTTGGATCTCCAAATGGCCCCAGAGGAACCGAATCGATTCTCGTTCACCTGAGACGTAAACACGACTTGCCGCTACGTATACAGCGGAGAGTTCTCATAGGTACAGCCGGAAAAGGGAAGGATAATTCGGTATTCGGAGTTCTGTGAACTGGACTGGGTGGCTGTACGGGGGTAATTAAATATTAAGTAAATCTGAGCACGAGAGAGAGCCGCTTCGATCATTAGCAACTTCAACACGCACGGGGGCGGTGGACGGAGCCTGCAGGCGCGCATACCTTGCGGGAAACATGCAGCCGACAAAGAATCATCCTGAGGTCATCAAAGAAACGGTGATAGTCCTCCTATACTCCTTTTACAAAACAGAGAAAGGAGACTGGAGTAATACCCTACGGCCAAGCCAAAAAATCAGGAAAAGAAGAAGTATCGTCCTCTCAAGGCGACGGAATCCCGGGGATTGTCGGCTGGGTATGCGTTAAACAATGTGCAGCATCACCATCGCGCGCGTAATAGGCACGACAGCTGCGGGCCAAAGGGTATGAGGGGGGCCAAAGAAAATTGCAACGCGTTTCCTCAGGTCCATGATCGTGTGAAAAAAAAAAGGAAGCGCGATCATACGTAGGGGCACCTCACTTCTTCTCGAGGGGGCTCTGGGCGAGATAAGGGAATTCAATAAATACAGAGGGAGTGCAACTAGAAGTGCATGGGGATGGGACTGGGGCTAGGGGTAAGGGGGAGGGGGGGGGTGGTCCGCTAGATTCACTTGCTGTCGAGTGGGTGTGGAGCGTACTAAAGAGGCGGATCGGGGGCCTCCGGCTAAGGGGGAGGGGAATGGAGGGAGAATGGGTCAAGGGGGAAGTGGGGTCGGGGGGGGAGGGAGGAAAAGGAGGGAAAGTGTCGTGAATGTTCCCTGCGTGGGGAGGGTGGGGAGGCGTTCAGTCCGGGGAGGTGGGGGGCGTGTGTGGCTGGGGGTGATGCGGCGTGGGGGGTGCCCGGGGGGATGGGGGGTGGGGGTGGGGGGGGTGAGAGCCCCCTGAGTGTTTGGTTTTTGGTGCCCCGGGCATGGTGGGGGGGGGGGGTGGGGTAGTGCGGGTGGAGGGGGTGTCTTTTTTGGTGGGTGGTTGGTGCGGGGTCGGGGTTTTGAGGAGTTTGGTCCGGGGGGGGGGGGGTCGGGGTCGCGCCCTGGGGGGTGGTGGGAAGGGGGTGGGGGGAAGGGCCGGGGGGTGCTTGGGGGGTGGTGTGGGGGGCGGGGGGGGGGGGGGGGGCGCTGGGGGGGGGTCTTGGGGGGGGTGTTGAGAGCGAAAGGGGCAGGGGGGGTGGGTTTTTGCTGGGCGTTGGGGGTGGGGGGGGGGCTTGGGGTGGTTTGGGGGGCAGTCTCTCTGAATTTCCCGCTGCAAGTTCTGGGGCGAGGGAGAGAATAAGCCGTCCATGTGAAATCGGCCTAAGCACGGGAGGGGGGGGACGGTCGGCTGTGTATCAATTGCGGGGAAAGGGCCTGCGGGCGTGGTGAAGACCAAAAGAGGGTGCCATAGACTGATGTGAGAGAGAGGAGATGAACGATTCGGGCCAGAAGGCATCGCTCTTGATAGGATGAAGCCAGTCTCGCCGCACTGTTGTAGGTGTCAGGGGGCCAGAACTATCCTTGCGAAAACGTACCAACCTAAGTGAGTCAAGTGCTTTCTTCTAAGGCTAACTCATTCTTTCTCATTCCTCGGGTCATCAACGGGGTCGATCGGTAATTCGCTGTCATGTGGGTCAGGAATCCGAGAATGCTCGAAAACCTTAAATAGATCAGACATCACCGTGTCTCCAAACTGCCGAGTCTGATTCCATTATTCTTACTTAGGAAAAACAAACGCACGAGACTATGATTGGTTCGCACGCCTCCCTGCTAAAAAACTCGTTCTGTTCATCCTTAGGCCTAGAACTTTCGTTCTCCCTCCTCACTTGGCCCGTTAGAGGGTCAAAGTCATTCTGAGAAAAAAATACATGGCTCGCCTAGCGATGTATTAGGGGGGAGCCACGCAACGTCCTTACCAACACAGTCACGTGGGAAGGGGGTGTTCCCCGACCTTTGAAAGAACAGAATCGCCTCAAAGTCGCGACAGAGAAATGCATGACCTCTGGCAGGAGCATATGGCTCAAAAAAAAATCAATGAGCAACGAAGGGGAAGAAGTGAAAAGCGGCGGGGTTCTTGTCCACACTCGGACAGGGAAGCGGAACCACCCGACAGAAATTGACGAAGAAGGGGGATGAAAAAACCTTCCACATGAAATACGAAATGGCTCCCTTTGAACTCTCACCCGATAACAAAGGAACAGCTCAGCCTTTAGCCGATGCTATTAAATGACGACGGGGCAAAAGAAAGTATATCATCAAGCACCCAACGATCCTTAGAGAGGGGGAAAAAAACGGGGTTCTTATATTCCAATCTATCTCGTTCCTCAAAAGGTCGAAGTTGAAGCGCTCTTACACGCAAAGGTCGCTACATCGCAAAAAGTCGTGTGCGTACTGGGATGAGTTATAAGGCGAGATGGAAAGAGGAGTCGTGAAAAGGTCCGGTCTCTAAAAGCACTCTCTGGAGTGCCAGGGATCCTGGTTCTTTTTTGGTTCTTACCGTTCACGTGTTGAACGGAGGGGGAGAACAATCCTTTCACGGAAAACGCAGGAAGTTGAGTAAGACGAGATCCAGTGGGGGGACTGTTTTGTGGGGGCTGTTGCCCGTGGGGAACTATTGTTCCCAAGGTCTGTGGAGACTTATATGGCCTCTGTCGGCTTATGAGACGAGGGAATGCCTTCGTAGGATCGGTACTACAAAGTTTTCGGTATTGGTAGGGAGGTGCCAGGCGATAGCACTGGGGAAGGGGGGCTCCGACCGGGACGGGGCAGAGTGTCCGTCGATTTGTTTCTTGCTTGGTGTCTAAGCCGCTCAAGTGAGTCTAAGAGCCCTCGCTAGAGGTGGGTGGGGAGAGAGACGGAAGAGTGGGCTTAGTTATAGATTCAATGCTAGAGGATTTCTCAGCCGAACAGACTTGCCTGGAAACGGCTTCACGAAGGGAGCATGCGGCAGGGTTAAGGCTAATGGGTCGGGGGTCCTCCGGCTCCATGCAAGGGTTGCAGGAAGGAGTTGGGGTACTGGGAGTATTCGAGGGGTGACTCTTGATCTGGGATGGAACGAATTTTCGTGCTTGAACCCTGAATCGTAAGAGGGGCGGAACTTTGGAAAAAACTGCTTCTTCAGTCTTAAACCTTCAGACTGGGCCGGGGGTACAGAGCAGGGAAAGAAAATGAAAGAACCGTCTCGGCATCGTCGGGCCAGATTCATAAAACCAAACATCTCAAGAACGGGTTCGGGGGGGGGAAACCGCCTTCTGGTGAAAGAGAACTCCTCCGACAGTCGAAAAAGGACGGGGGGGGACTATATCGTTTAGTGATCTGACCCCCGAGGAGTTCTCTGCCCTTTCCCCTCTTAGAAAAAAACGGGAAAGAATCGGCGTATCCATGACGAAAACGGGATGTATGGAAAGAAGAGCATCGAAGCGGATGGATAACTCCATCAGATAAAGGGGAAAAAAAAAAAGGAGAAGCCGACGATCGGGGGCACCACAAAAACCAACTGGAAAACCCGGCTGAGGACAAAGCTGTAAGTCCTCACGATAGCCCCATGGAGGTCACACTCTAATACTCCATCCGCAGACGCCCAATGGGCACAAATCTCCAATCTAGGGGGTCAAAAAAACGAGGGCACAACATAACTCACTTCTTGGGGGCAGGGACACATTGCGGCCGCGGATTCAAAAGGGGCGCATTAGTTTACGTCTGGTTGGCAGGGGCTCGAGAAAAGGGCTTCGATGGTGGTGTCCGATCAGGCGAGGAGATGGCTATCTCTCCCCTGGCAGAATTCCTGTCTCAATTAGTCCGATCCGCCGATGGGGCCTAGGGGAAGGGAAGAATCGCAAATACGATGCAGTAGGGGTGGAAAGCCTGCGGGCTGATCGAAACGGAAAAAGATAGCGAAGGAAAAGGTCGGTGGCCAATTCCTTTTTTTATGGTGCCGGAGAGAGGCGCGAGCGTCTACCCTGCAAAAAGGCGACACTCGGAATAACGGCGGCGTGACGATGAAAAAAGAAGAGGAAAACGACGCAGCTGGCGCGAAAAGGAAGCGAGCAGGACCGCCGCGCCTCTAAAACAAGAGAAAGGAGAGAAAACATTCCATGTTCTATTTTGAAGCGCAACTCACCTGGTTAAAAGGGAAAAAAATTGAGAAACGGGGATGCGGCGATATTGGTTTGCGACCTTAGCAAAAATAGGAAAGGCCGCGAGAATAGAAAGAAGAAGAGCACAGGACAGACCATGGGCCGATAGGGGCGGACCGTGGGGTATGTGAACACCTAGGGGGATATCGTGTGAAAAGAAGAGCCTGTGCGGTAGAAGAAAAAAAAAGAATATGGGTGACTAAAAGTGTAAAAAAACCGACCGAAGCGAGAGACAACAAACAACTGAGAGAGGGTAAAAAAAGGGGAAAAAAAACATGTCTCTTGCCAATACCTTCGAAAAAACGCTTGACGGAAGAAGGAGAGGGGAACCCGTATATCGCGTGTTGACAACAAATAACAGCCGGGGACAAGGGAAGTCCCTGAGAAAAAGGTTAGGAGGCTGGTCGATCTCGGCGCCGCTCAACAGGGGACCGACGATCGGAAAAAAACATATCTCCTCAAGAAAGGCATGGACTGGCAAAGGCTTAACAAGGAGAGAGGAGGAAACAACATGGACATGGGCAGAACGAGATAGGGGACGAGGGGAAAAATAGACGTGCTTCAGGCTCTGCGGCAATCTCTCGGAAAAGACTGGATTTAAAATCGATACCGCCTGCGAGCTACGAAGAAGCATACGACTGCTCCGTCACGTTCAAAGGGGTCAAAAAATCACCAATGGAAGGGCCACTAAACCTCTTTGACGATAGGCAGGTTCTAGTCGGCCGCAGAGATCCGCGCTAAGAAAAAAAGAGTAAAGGGAGGGGTTTTCGCGAAACCGGCCGGCTCGCGCGACTGAGGTCTTAAGTCAAAAGATGGCGACTCTACAATAGAGTCAAGGCTACGTGAGACTAAGCTCACAGAATGAATTGCGCTCTAACAAAAATTCGAGAGGAATCGAAAACAAGACCAACCAGAACTTCCACAAAACACGGGAAACATTAACTAGGACCAAGAATTGGAGCCGTGGCTCCATCACCTCTGGGTTCAAAGAGAGGGGACAAGTCTTCAAACATGTGCTAGATGCTGAGATAGAACCGATGATAAGAGGTGTCACGAGTCGGCACGGGTTATCAATCGTCTTGAAAGGAAAGATCGAGGAGTTAAAGAGACCAGGTTTGGGCAGATAGGAAGAAACTTTATGACGATTCTGTTCAAAAAAAGTCAGTATACGCAAGGCGAAAAGACTGATTTGACTGCCTTCCATGGACAAAAAAAAAAAATGCGCCCCCTAACACGCTAGGAGAGGGCGCAAGAGGCCGGCTGAAGGGCGCCCAGGGCGGTCAACGCGAAGGGAGAAAAGGGATAATCCTGCCATGAGATCCGGAGACCAATACCAAGGCATTGCGGATAAACAATCGCACCCAAAAACGATATGAAGTCCTTAAAGATGAATAACGGCGGAAAAACGCGGTGGGCCTCCTCGAATAAAAAGCCACTCCCTTCGTCTAAATCCCTTGGAGAAGGAATGACCTGTGACAGAGGCTCACACCCGCACAAATGGGACAGTAAGCATTGATGAGGATTTCTTCTATAACCGCCGACAGGGCGGAAAAAATGAGAGGATGGGGGGTGCCACTTCCCGCACACATTCAGAGGGGGAAAACTTTTAGGAGTTGTGGCCCCCAACCCACCAACAGGGCGGAGGTACTTCCTACTATTACTTTGTATCATCTGAAGGGAATAGCTCATTAAGAGGGGGCAGATATGGCTTACAGCCACCCCCTTCAATGCGAACGCCGAGAGTGAATGCCTTCCCTTAGTTCTTGTCAACTCGTAAGAGGCAAAACAAAGACCTCCCGTTGAACGGGGATCAGAAAGGTTTAGACGCGAGGTAAAAAGACACAGCACTGACTCAATACTAAAATTAGACGAGGGTACTCAATGATACGCACACTTTACAAAAAAACTAAAAAAAAAAGAGGAGCAAGGAGCCGGCTGATAACCTACGATCCTTCTAAAGGAACTAGGACACAACGAGGGAAAAAAGATTTCCGGAAGGGGGATGACGGGTTTAAATCAGGCTCAGAAGGTCAGAGCTTACCAGCTGAGTCCTGTCAGTGGGCGGATTTGCGGTGAGGGTAGTAGCCGAGTGCTTTTGCGACTTGGGCGATGAAGGGAAAAGCGGCTGACAAGGGAGGATGGTGGGGGGGAGAGGTAACGGTGTCGGACAATAAGGAATTGGAAAGTGAGAAAAGGGCATTTGATTTTGCTGTATCCATAGGGCTCTCGAAAACAGGGAGGGGGGAGTCTGGGGAACGCAGATTCTTAAAAAGCCCATTGGTGAAAAAATAATATTAAAGTGCCCCGACAGGGGGGGGGAGCAAAAACGAAGGAGCAAGCGATGGAGCCTGTTTCTTTCGGTGTCTCGAAAGAACCGGCGCCTGAAAGGTCTCCGGGGGGGCAAAATTTGAGTGCTGTGTAGAGCAGTCGACGTACCAAGGCATTGGAAGGGCTTCGCCGCCGGGAAAGGGAAAGAAAAAGGATTGCGCACGAGGGTCAACCTGAAGATTCAAGCTAGCCGGCCGGGGGCGACCGGTGGTTGCAGCACAGACTGCGCTCAGAGGAGAGGCATCACGGAGGTGACCGAAGAAAAACTCAAGCGCATTTCGATCGCGTTGGAAAGCGGAGAAAAGAAGGAAAAGCGAAGCCAGTGACGCCGAGCGGGGGGTGACGGGTCAAAAAACGCGATTGACGAGGGACCTGCCGCTCAAAATCTGTGCTCGCGTAGGCGTAATCCATGAAAAAAAACATGTGGAAAATTAAAAATCCTATGTAATGGGACTGGGTCTATCCTCATCCGGCTCGGAACACCACGATCCCGCCGGATCTGTTGCCTTTCAAGACAAGATGTCCGGGACGAATCGGCGAAAGATGTAGCAGAAAGATCACCTCCAAATGGAAGGGGAAAAAAGGTAAGAAATCTCACAATTTCATTGTTTAAACTTCGGAAAGGGTCGGACGGGGGGAGAAAAAAAACGGCAAAATTCCGGTTGGGCAGGTGCCAATGGAGGACAGCCCAGCGAACCCATGGGTTGGGGGACGGCTTTTTTTTTTGGGCTCTATAAGGAAGGTCGGAATTTGGTGTCACAAAAGCGAACAAGTGGAAAGCATTATAGGTGGAGGGACCATTAATAGTGTCGGGAGCGCCTCCTGAAAAGGAACGAAGAAAAAGGTGCCGATCGAGCCGACGGGCCCGAAAAAAAGTCCGGTTCTCCTGGATTAGTGTGAACTTCCAGGCGGAAAAAGAAAAAGAAGATAGCAGGAGATTCTGCTTGCACGTTCAGTGGGGAAGGGGACGGGTGGAAGGACAGCAAGGGGGTAACGGCTCCGTAAGCGAACACTGAGGAGCCAGGGAGAGCTCGCACCTTCTCGATTGGTGGAGGTAAAGCTTGCCCGCAGCACCTGCAAGAAGGAAAAAAAGACGAAAGGAAATCGGCGGCTCAGAAGGGCGCATTAAGTGCTGCGGGGCGAACTTACAGGCCGGAAAAACATGAGGGACGGTGATCAACGGTGTAGGGTTGTCTTCGAGTTGGTGGTTTCTACGGCGATAAAGAGCAGGGGGGGGGCAACCAGTTGATCTGACGAGAGGTAAAAAAATCGACCTAGGTCTGCTGGGTGAACGCCAAAATGACCAAAGTAGGGCGGACCGGGTTGGGTTAAAAGCGGTTATAGGTAAAATGGTGAACTTTATCGAACGCCCTCAATCTTTCCGGATGGGGGATATTAAACCTGGAAACGGAATTCCTAAATCTCTCTAAAACGGGAAAAGGTCAAAAGGGGATGGAAAAAAATGCAGGTCTACAACATTCCTGCGGGAAAAAAAGTAGCGCCCTTGCGGGGCGGAGAAAAAAAGGGCGAACGCCGATATCCCCGGGGGGGCGGTTTAAACCAAACCAAAAAAAGGGAATTGGGGGAACTTAAAAGACGATTTGTCTATCGGGGGTTTCAGTAATCTCATCGGGGCCGTCAACTGAAATATGGATCTGGGACTGAGAAACAAAAATAGGAGTCAGAAACTGGGTCGAGAGGGCTCACATTCACCTATGACACAGGGGCGGTCGCGCAGAAAAGAGGGAGCCCCCCCCCTCTCTATAAGAAATTCAGGGTTTGAACGGAGAAAGGCAATGGAAGAAACAACTTTCCAATAAATCGCTTCATAGGGGAGTTCAAAACAAAAATCGAAAAAAAGGCGGAGGTATCCTAGATAAGGGTTCTCCGGGGTCCGTCTCCTGTAAATTTCGGGAAAATCCCATCAACTGGACCAGGGCAGAAAAGCAGAGGGATGCAAAAGATCTTCTCGGCGCGATCCGAAGAAGTGGATATACGGCAAGGGGGGCTTCCCGTGTCCTGCTCGGATCGGACAAATCCGGCGTAGGCTGCGGCCGCAAAGGGCAAGGCTGAAGCTCAAGAGACATGAAGGAAAAGGTCCAAAAACGGACCTAAAAAAAGAATGCCTAGCCCAACAACCAGACATCACCTAAAAGAGGGAGAGAAAAAAAAATCAAAGATCCCAAATAATGTAGCAGGCTGAAGAGTTGGTTCAACCTCCTCGAGAATTGTCGCAAGGGAACGACAAGTCGGCGAGAAGAGAAGGCCATGTGGAAGATCGTGCTACACGGGGTTGTCGGGGGAGGGCAAAAGAAAGGGCTTGTTCAAACGGCCCAGATAGTAGGCTGATAAACAAGGGGTGGGGCCAGAGATTATCCAAGGGCATGCCTATTCAAAAAGGAAAGATGACAGCGAGGGGAAAGGGGACGAAAAAATCTCTCCTACTGAGCGCTTTCCAGGCACGAAAGGGACAAAAACATCAGTTCAGTGCTGAGAGGTCATTCCTAATTCGAAAAACAATCGTGAATGCTGGGGGGGAGGGGGGGGGAGGTGCAACTTCACAGGAGGCGGCTACGCCGAGCGCATCGTTGATGGAAGGGACTGCGGACAGGCCGGCTAGCTGAAGGCCATTAAAAGGAATTCAGTTTAAAACTCGTGAAACACTATACGAATGAATGGGAAAGAAAAGGAGGGCGCACGCAATGTTCGTCTCTTCATGACGGACTAGACTTGCAGAGAAACGCCTAAGAAAATTAAAAAAGCTAGGGACGGGCTGCGAAGCACAGGTAAGAAAATCTCTAACTCGAGGAGGGGCCACGAATCTCCGTGTAAAGGAGTTGTTGCCCGGGCCCACAAACTGCTTTAGGGGACTCGCGGGGCAGAGAAAATACGGCAGGGAAAAAAAAAAAAAAGAAAGGAGAGTGGATGCGAGCATATGGCTCCCACAAACATGAAAAAGAGAAAAACTGAAAGCAAGGGGGGGCAGGGAGGTAACCACGCTTGACATGCTTAACCAAAAACACATAACTCCTGTGCATGCCGCGGAAAAAAAAAAGGACGGAACCGCACATCGGCAATACGTTCTACGAACATTAGACGCAACTGAAAAAGGCTGCTAAGTGGGAAAATAATCTTACTTACTAAGGAGTCTGGAACAAAAAGG
>Ga0179593_1419616_pt1 | contig 19339 bp, 37 predicted proteins | sample CZODoug2_1_08_16_FD_185931 | JGI IMG/M metagenome (GOLD analysis project Ga0179593, IMG submission 185931) | Vadose zone soil fungal communities from Angelo Coast Range Reserve, California, USA - CZODoug2_1_08_16fungal (PacBio error correction) | ecosystem: Environmental > Terrestrial > Soil >...
GGGAAAAAGTCCGATCACAAAGACAAGCGACTACCAGGACTAGATCGATGTATTGTAGATGTCATTAACGACAAGGCTAAAAACAAGTGCCGGATCGAGATTTGGGATTTCCATCAAGTGAACAACGTGGAGGAGGTGTCACGCTGGAGAAGACGTGGATCAAAATGGTCTTGATGAAGCAAAAAAATGGAGGAATCTATCTGGAAACGTAGAGTGAAGTCAAGAGGGTAACCCGCTTTGGAACTCAAATTTGGGGTTTGTGTTTGGGGAGAGAAAAAACTGGGGAAAACAAGACTATCTCACACCTTCGGAAAATATGTCCGAGTAGGGTTCTGAGGAATAACGGGGGGTCTAAATAGAAGTAGTAGACCAACCAGCCGGATGACCTCAAAGAGCTGGGAGGGGAAGAGGGGGAGGCTAATGCATCCAAAATCGCACGAAATCGATGGGAAGATTGGTCACAGTGACGCAGGTAACAGGAAAAGCTGTTGGGGTGGGGGAGGGCGTATCGGAAGCTTTTGTACTCGGGTGCGACAAACAATTGATCAATTCGTCGGACGAGGGGGGATACCATTAGAAACTCGTGCCAATCAACAGCTAATAGGGATATGGGTCCGGACACAAAAGAAAAGGAAGGGGGGGGAGTAAGGAAGTCTAATAGGGGACGGTCACGGCGGACAGAGTCCTTCCGGGAAAAGCGGGGAAGGTGGGCATCTTTAATTAACGGTGTTCATAGATAGAGAGAAGAAAGAGGAAGGTGCTAGAGAAGAGGGGGTTATTTCAAAAGATCACTTAAAAAGCCAACGATTCTGGGCGGGGCTGTGAACAGAGAATCCGAAGAACAGGAAGGAAGGGGAGGGGCATTCCGCTGAGCGCAGCGGGTGCTCAAAGAGCGCCGTTTCCTTCAAAGATCATGACTTGGTGAGACATCCATTGACCAGGGAAAAGGAAAAGGGAGTGATACCGCCGGAATGCAATCTCCCGAATCGCAGAGGACAGAAGGAGAAAGAACCATAAGGACTAGAGAACTAATGTTGAAATTCGCCTACCGGAAAAAGGGAAGACAACTAGCCGAAGCTAAATGCATTTATCAAGCAAACTTCAAACGTCTTTAGATGGAAAGGGAGGTGGCAGAGGAAACGAAAAAAAGGAATTAGAGGGCAATCCGGAGTTCTATTACGACTGATGAGTAGAGAGCCCAGGGGATTTGGAGCGGACTAAAATACCCCTAGCAACAAAAACAAAACATTAAGGAGGGGAAAAACAGGGGTCCAGCGAGGACTAATCCGAGTGATTGGTAGGGGAAACAGATGGTGAGAGATCACTTTGGGGGTGGGGTTGGGCGCCGCCTGAAAGAGGGTCGCTCCGAAAGGCAAAGGGGGGGAGCCTCGCAGGTAATTTTGCGTACAGTCGAGCTCAGTGAGTCGCCCACTATGAGAAGGTAGGGGAAACCGACAGAGAGTTCACGTGTGGGGAGCAGGTAAAGAAAGCCCTGGATAGGTAGCGCAAAATAACAACCCGGGGTAGGGGGGAACTTGGAACTCTATTAACTCAGAGAAACCAGATAAAGTACAAAGGCCCAGAAGGGGGGCCAGGACTAAAGAAAAAGGTCGGTCCCTATGTTGTGGAAGTAAAGGAAGCTGTTAAGTTGCGGGGGCGTCTGGGCGCTAGGCTCGTGGAAAAAAAAGAAACTCCTTCCGGCACGGGTGATTCATAATGCAGCTACTCAGACGTCTCAGGTAAGAATGAATAAATCGCCCTTCTATAATCTCACCTGAGCTGTAATAGCGGGGCGATATTCTAATGGGGGGGGTGTGGGGGGGGGGGGGGGTGGGGGGGGGGGGGGGGTGGGGGGGGGGGGGGGGGGGGTGGGGGGGGGTGGGTGTGTGGGGGGGGGGGGGGGGGGGTGGGGGGGGGGGGTTTGGTGGGTGGTGGGGGGGTTTATGGGGGGGGGGGGGTGTGGGGGGGGTTTGGGGGGGTGGGGGGGGTGGGGGGGGGCGGGTGGGGGTGTTTGGTGTGGGTGGGGGGGGGTAACAAAACAAACAAATATTACTGTGTCCCAAATGAAATCTCACGAGAGGCCAGGGAGAAGGTATACAAGGAGGGAAATGGAAGTGATCAATGGATTAATCGAAATCTCAACAACAAAAAGGATGGAGAGAGATACAATTTCACTAATTTTAAGGACTGGAAGAAGGAACAGGTATTTTCAAGGGAAACAGCTAGGGAGGGAAGTCTTAAGAAAATGACGTCATGCGCTCGATTCCGCTATTAAAAGCTAGAAAATCTCTGTAATGTCAGATCTTCTAAACTCGCGAACGCGAGAGATTTCTTGCAGGAAGAAGGACAGGCGGAGCTTTCGTTGGTCACTTGGGAGCTCTCGGGAGGCCCGCCATAATAAAAAAACCGGGAAGGGAGGAATAGGCCAAGAAGGGAACGGTTACCAGGGGAAGGAGGACTCAAGAGGGGTGCCCACGTTAAGGGGTAGGCCGTGGAGGGCTCTTTGTCAGGGGAAAATCTCCTTGCCAAAATCCCAGGGGGGGGAAGACACTCAGAGCCGTCGTGAAGGGGAGGATTCAAAAGTGAAACTTGGGGACCCCTTTAACGAGGTGCGGGAGCGACACTAAATGAGCAGCGAAGGTACCAAGGCAAGCTTCACAGGAAAAGGAAGACAAAAGCTGTCCCGGGAGGAGGAGCGCACAGAGTCCAGGAGAGGAAAGCGTCTGAACAAGGGGAAGAGTAGCCACCATAAATGTGCGCCATCAGGCCGAACTAGGAAGGAAATTAGGCGAAACGTTGGTACAATTTCCAGGAAAAAAGTGGTTGATGCGTTCAGGCGAGGTGTGTATGGGGGGGAGCCAAAGAAGGGAGGCAGAGGGGGGGTTCGGTCTTGATAAGGCGGGGCGGGGATAGGGAAAGCGAGGACATTAACTTGTACCAGATAAAAAACTGGGCCCTAGGAATCTCAATCGGAGGGGAATGTTTTCCTGTCTTCTAACTGACTGGTTGTAAGGAGAGCGCGGAGGGTTGGGCGAGTAAAGTAGGCGAATATAATTTTCTCCGGGAAACAGAAGGAGAAAAAGGTCCGCGTCGGGAGTTGCGGAAGGGAATGGGAAAGAGGCGCAAACGGACATTTCTAGTCCTTGGGACAATGTCGACGGAAACGAAAAGAGGGTTGGGGGGCATAAGGCCTCTGCCTGGGTGCACTCGGGCTCGGAAGAAGGAAAAAGGAAAGTATGTCACCATCGTCAAATCGGATCTCTTAAATTCCCGGGAAGAAGGGGGGTGAGTGTGGGGTAGTAGTATAAAGAAAATTTAGAAGCGGATGTGTACGGATATTGTAGAATAGGAAGCCTCCATAATTGGGGGAACAAAGAAAGAAGATCGTACAAGGGGGGGAAGAGGGACAGGAGGGAACAGGCCCGATGTAAAAAAACGGTGCAGACAAAGGAGGAACCGGGGGGGTCTCTTTGAAGCCAACGCCGAATATCAGAGGTGTTGTGGGGGGAAAAAAAAGAGCGTGGGGGGAAACCACCTCGAACGATTCCGAAAATTGGGAATTGAAGTCAAGGTAAAAAGGGAAAGTCAAATTTCTTACAAGGCCTCACACACAAACCGGGAAAAAAAAAGCGGGTAAATAAATAACTGAGTTGGCCGTCAAAATTTGGGGGAGGGGGTCTATTATGCCGACCGAGTGCCGGGAAGGGGTCAGGGTAATGCAATTCGAGGGTCAGCTTGATGAACTCTCGGATGTGTGCGACCAAGAACTTTCGAGAATATTTGGGGCACTACGGATATAGAGCAGCGTTGAGCAGTTGGGTGTTTAATACACCGCAAAACCGAAAAAAGTCGTCAAGGGGGGGGGGGTCGATCGCGGAAAGGCGGGGAGAGTGCTCCAACTTTCACGCCCAGGCAAAAAAAACGATTGACAACGAAACCAGAGGCCAAAGAGAGAGTGCAGCCGAAAGAAGGGGATCTTGCGCGGGAGAGGACGCAACAACCCTGATTCTAGGGGCAAAATGGGGTGGAGGACCTTGTGTGAAGTGAACATCTCTGAACCTAATTAGACAGATCGCGGAAAGGGCGTAGATTAGTGAGCGGAATAGTATCTAACTCCCGTCGGGAAAGGGGGAACAGAGAGAGATCTCCAGAACGGACATAGGAGCACAGGCAAGACAAACCACGAACATTTTGAAAGGTAGTAGATGGCACTTGAATAATAGGGCTCAAGAGGGACGAAAGAGGTTGAAGTACGTGAAGCAGCTGCAGCTTGGCGAGCTTAAAGAGAGACAGAACGTAAGGGAAGGGGGGAAAATCTTTTCGGGGAAGGGAGTAGCCGAGGGGGGATTAAAAAAAAGCGGATAGTGGAGCACGTCCACGCTCAGGCGACGACGTTTAAGAAACTTGGGGGGGTATAAAAAAACTGATGAGCCCCCCTTGAGCATCACCTTCTTAAAAATAATCGGGAAAAGAAGGGGGGACGAAAAGCCCTAAGACCAAGTACATAGCAGGAAAAGAGAGAAAGTGAGGCAAGCAGGACCAAAACAAAGCTCCTCGATTGGGGGCTTGGAAAAAAGGGAACGCTATTGAAAGGGAGGTGAGGGGGGGGGGGGGGGGGTGTCGGTTTTGGACTTAGTTGGAAGGCTGGGGTTCGCGGAGTCCAGAATTATTCGAAGTCGTCGCAACGTGGGGGGAGACCCCAATCCTACAGCGTGGCCTCAGATGTCCTAGAGGGAAGAGGGGGTGGTCACTGACGAGAACACAACGGGGCCTATTGATACCAAACGGGTCTTACAGGAACAGTTCACTGAGATTAGGGAGAGGCCGGAGAGGGGAAAGGATGTCATCGTAATGCCGTGAGGTTCATCAGATAAGCAAGATCCAGGCTTGATAGGAATACAGGGGGGGGGAAGGGCATCTTAAAAAAAAAAGAAATTCTAAGGGACTTGAAACAGATCTGAGCAGGGGCGACGAGGGGCAAAGGTGAGAGGAATTCCGATAGAGCAGATGTTCGACCCAGAGGCTCTCGGACGGAGGCCGCCCGATCAAGGAAGGGTTAAGAAGGAAACATAGAGAAGAACACTGTAAGTCTTATCCGGTCTCACAAAATCAGAGCAACCCCAAATGAAAGGCGAACCTTAAGGGGGGGGGGGGTAGACAACGAAAAAAAAAATCTTAAATTCTAAGGACAGAAGTCAATGTCTAGTATCCTAATCACAGGTGGAAACTAGAGACCAAAAAGGAGATCTCATGAGAACGGCTCGGTGGGAAGGGCACACTTTTCAGGAGTCACAGGAGCGTAGGGGGGGACCGCCTTATTCTTACGAATCCTTAAGCGTATGGCTATGAGGGGGGGGAAACACAGAAGAAAGGAAAAATCAAATGATTAAGCGCGGTACAGGTATGAGTCAAGAGGTGGGTAAGGGGGCGAAAAAATGTGGCGACAGCACGGCTTCTATCACAGGAAGCATTCGAAGAATAAAGCTTTAAAGTCGAAGGACCAGGGGGGAAAAGATATGGTAGATCTCTTACAGACCTTCTCGGCCTTGGGGGACTAACAGGGGGTCGAGGAAAAAAAAAAGAAGACAAAAAAAACGAAAAACAAACAAAAAACTTGGGGGGGGCATCACTCAGGATGGGGAGATGCAGGGGGGTTTTTTGGGGGTGGGGGGTGGTTTTGGTAACAATGGTTGGTGAAAAAAAAAAAAACTGGTGTGGGGGGGGGGGGGGGGGCACCAACAAACCCAGGAAAACACCCAACAACCGAAAAAAAAAAAAACCCAACCACCCAAAAAAAAAAGGGGGGGGGGGGGGAGGTCGGAAGGTAAGGGAATAGGGAAGGAATAAGTGCAGGGCGGGGAGGTGAGGGGGGGGGGGAAAGGGGTGCAAAGGGGGGGGAGAGGGAGGGGGGAGATGGAGAAAGCAGGGGGGGGGAATGAGAAATAGTGGGGAGGGGAAGTAGGCAAAGGGGGGTAGGTTGTGGAGGAAGGGGAGGGGAAGGAAGGTAACTAGTGGGGGCGTAAAGATGAATGAAGGGTGGGGAGGAGAAGGGAGGGAGGAGTGGGAAAACGGGGGGGGCAGGGAGGGAGAGGTATGGGAGGTAGAGCGGGGCGACGGATGGGGGGATAAGTGAAAGAAAGAATGGGGGGATTAGAGGGGAGGGTAGGGATGAGGATGTACTGAGAACGAACGGAGGAGGTGAGGAACGGGACGGCGTGGGAAGAGTCGGAGGTGGGGGGAGAGAAGGAAGGGGGTCGAAAGGGGGTGGGGGCGGAGAAGGAGGGTGGGGAGGGGGGAGACGGGGGGGTGTGGGGGGGGGGGTGTGGAGGTGAGGATGGGGGTGATAGGCGGGGAGGGGGAGGGGTCGAGGAGAGAGGGGGGGGGGGGGAAGTGGGATGGGAGGGGAGAGGGAGGGAGGGGAGGGGAAGAGGGGGGGGTAAGGGGAGGAGGGGGAGGGGGGAGGGAGTGTGGGGAGGGGGGGGGTGGGGCGAGAAATGCGAGAGGGGGGGGAGAGAGGTATGGGGGGTGAATGGGTCAGGAGGGGGTAGGGATGGGTATGGAAGGAGGAGAAGAGGGGGGGAGAGGAAGAGGAGGGGCAGAAAAGGGGAGGGGGGCCGGGAGGAGGGAGGTGGAAAATGGAGGAATGAAGATGAGGGGGGGGGGAGGGTAAGGAGGGGAGTAGGTAAGGGAGGGGGGTGGGGGGGGGGGAGGGGGGACGGGGGGGGGAGGGGGGGCGGGGGTGGGAGGGGGCAGGGGGAAAGGGGCGGAGGGGAGAACGGGGTGGGAGAGAGGGGGGGGGAGGGAGGTGGGAGGGGGGCGGGAGGGGGAGGGGGGTTAGGAGAGGGAAAAGGAGAGGGGGGGGGGTGGGGGGGTGGAGTGGAGAGAGGGGGATGGGGTTAGGGGAAAGAGGGGAGAGGGGGGTGAGGGAGAAGGGAGTAGGACGAAGGAGGAAGGTAGGAGGGAAGGGGGGGGATGGGGGTGCAAAGAAGGGGGTGGGAGAGGGGGAGGGGGAGGAGAATGAAGATGAGAGGAGGGGGGAGGGTGGGTAGGGGGGGAGCAGGAGGGGGAGAGGAGGGGAGGAGAGAGGAGTGGGGAGGGGGGGGGGGGGAGACAAGGGGGCGGGCAGAAGGGGGGGAAAGAGGAAAAGAGGTGGGATTTGGGGGAGGGGGCGGAGGAGAGAAATGGGGGGAAAAAAGGCGTAAGGTGGGGTAGCGGGTGTGAGGGGGGGAGGAAAGGGGGAGGAAAAGGGGAAAGAAGGAGGGGAGAAAGAAAAGGGAGGGGGGGTAAAGGGCGTGGGGAAGAGAAAAGAGGATGACGTGTGGAAGTAACAAAATGGAAGAAGTGTGGGGGGGGGGCAAGAGAAGGGGGGAAGGGGGGGAGGGGGGGAGAGGGGGAGTATGATGATGAGGAGAGGGTGCGAATGGGGAGGGATGGACGGAAGGAGTTGGTGTGGGGGAGGGGGGGGCGGAAGAAGGCGAGGGGTGGGGGAGAGCAGAAAAGGAGAGGAGGGGGGGTGAGGGAGCAGGTGGGCGTAGGAAGGAGAGGGGGGGGAGGGGGGGGGAGAGGTGGAAGCTAGAAGGGGTGCCTGGAAGAGGGGGGGGGGGAGGAGGGGGAAGGCGGGGAGGAAAGTGGGGTGGCAGAGGGGGGGTGGGGGGGGTGGGGAGGGGGGGGGGAGGGGGGTGAGTGGGTGGGGTGTGGTGGGGGGTGAGAAGAGAGGGGGAAAGAGGTAAAAGAGAGGGGGAGAGTAATTATGGGGGAGGAAGGGGGAAGATAATGAGAACAAAGGGGGGGAGTGAGATGTAGGTGGCCAAAGGGAGAAGCAAGGGGTAGGCGTGGAAGAGGGGGGGGGGGGGGGAGGTGAAGGAGAGAGGGAAATAAGAGACGGGGGGGTGAGGGGGGGGGAGGGGGGGGGGGGGAGGGTGGGTGGGGAGGGGAGGGAGACCTGGTGTGGATAGAGAAGGCAGGGGAAAGAGCAGGGCTGAACGTGGGGGCGGAGGCGGGAAGGGGAGGATCGGGGGAGGAGGGGGGGGGATGAGGGGGGGTGGGTAAGGAAACGTGGGGGGGGCAGAGGGTGGGGGGGAGGGTGTGTGGGGAGAGGAGGGAGGTGTGTTAGAGGGGGGGGGGGGGGGGGAGTACGCGAGATAGTGGTGAGAAGGAGGCGATGAGAAGGAGGAGAAAAAGTGGAGGAGGGAAGGGAAAAAAGAAGAAAGGGGAGGGGTAGACGGAACAGGGGGGAAGGAAGAATAACAACAGAAAGATGAGGGAGAGGCAACAGATGGAAAAGGTAAGGGGGGGGGTAGGGTGTGAGGGGGTGGATAATGGGGAAGGGGTGGAAGGGTGGGGAGAGGGGGATGGGGGGGAAGAGGGGGGAGAAGGGAGGGAAGGAGCAGAGGAGAAGAGGTGCAAAAAAACTGAAGAGGGAGGGGCAGGGTGGAAGGAAGACAGGGGGGGAGAGAGGGAGGAGTGGGGAGGGTGGATGTGGGGGTAGGGGGGGGAGATGGAGGGGGGGGTAGAGAAGGAGGGGAGGAGATAAGTGGGAACGGGTGGGGGAGAGATGGGAGAGGGGGCAAGAGGAGAAGGTGGAAGTGGAAAGAGAAAAGAGGGGAAGGGGGGGGGAAGGGGGTGGGGTTGAGGTGGGGAAGGTGTTGAGGGGGTGTGAAGGGTGAGGGGTAGGAGGTTAAGAGGAGAGAGGGAGAAAGGAGGGGAGAGAGGAGGGGGAAAGGGAGGAAGGGGGGGGGGGAGGGGACAAAGGAGGTAGGGAGAAGGGGGGGCGAGTGAGGGGAACGGGGGTTAGTGAAGAGGGGAAAAGCATAGTCAAAATCGACCTCAAAGGTCACTATTTTGACACTCAAAAAAACGGGGAAGGACAGGGGGAGCCCGAGGTGGTGCAATCTACGAGGGAAAAATTGTTCTGGAGAAGGGGAAAATCCCATTCACCTGGAACCAAAGTCGGTTTTTTTCGTTATAACTGTTGTGGGTGGGTACAAATATTAAACTAATGCGAAAGTAATGGGGGGGGAACCTACGGGGGCATGGTACTAAAACTCAACGGGTTAGAAAGGGGGTGGGAGAAGGAAAGGGACATACTGGTGGGGGGCAGTGTTCCCAAAAAAAAACGGGGGAAGTGAGAGGAAACTGAAAGTTTGGGGGACATGAAGGATCAGTGGGGAAGGCCGGAGAGGGTGATGGGGTGGAAAAGGGGGTACAAAAAGGGGGGAAAGAGCCCCCGGTCAGCAAAAAACACAAAACAAGGAGAGAAAAGAATATCATCCCAAACTTAAGACGAGGTGGGGGAAAACCAGTCAACAACAATCCTCGGCCATCGGGGGGAGAAAATGAGGGGCATAACTAATGCTGAATGGAAACAAAAAATAAAAACCAGGGCAAATCAACAGCAGGATCCGATGACTAACTCGAAAAAAACTATGGCTGTAAATCAATAATTAAAAGTATGAAAATTTCTAACAGAATTGGAGTTGTAAGGTGAACGGGATAAAAGGGAAAAAAAGGGGTTGAAAGTTCCAACGTTCTAAATGCATATGGGAGGGAATATTGGATTGTAACCAAAAAAGGGAATATGGAAAACACCTGGAAAGGGGGGGGGGGGTATTAACAAAGGAGACAAGAAGAAGTGGGCCTAAAAAAAACATCCTCGAAGAAATGACAAACCCCCCTATTGGTGCTTACACTTTACAAAACATTGAGGGAGGAAGGCTTAAGGAAGGAAGGAAACACGATGAACAACAAGAAAAAGAGAGTGGGGGGAAGTGCATAAAACCGGAAAGGTGGGGGGGGAGTGACCCAAAGAACCAAATATAGGCAATGAAGAAGGAAAAAACCCTTACCAGGAGGATGGGAGAAGTGCCAATACAAAGGACGTGGGGAAAGGTTCAGGTTACAAGTCTAATCAAAAAAGAGTTCAATTCGGTATAAAAGCAGGAGGGGCTGAACAAATGGGGGGGGGTTCAATTTAATGGGGAAGGGGGTGTACAAAAGGGAAAAAAAAGATGATAGGAAAAGGAACTGAGTGTTTTATTATTTTTTGAACAAACTCGAAACAACAATGGAACGGGAATGAGGGGAAAGGTGGGCAGCCCGTGGCGGCAAATCAGTGAAAAAAAAAGGAATTTAATACTGAAGCAAATCAACTGGAAGGAAGATGGCCTCAAGACATCTCGGGAAAAGAAGAAGGGGGTCAATCAGAGGGCGGCTTAGGGATGGAAAGGAAGGGTACAACTGAAACATTGTGGATGAACTAGAGGAACACAGAAAAAAAAAGAATCTACCAGCAAACACCACAAAAATCCACCACAGCAAACAGGTGCCTGTGAACTGTGCCGAGTGGTGGAAAAGACGGGGGGAGACCCATGGTAAAGCAACAAGGGCTTAGGTCAAAGTGCAGTGGGGAGAAGAAAACCATCGGAATTTCCATTGGGAAGGGGGGAAAGGTTGCGGACTGAAGGGGGAAGTTGGGGGAAAAAAAAGAGCCAATAATGAAAGGGGGGGGGGTTGTATACAACGAAAAGGGTGAAAATTCTCTATCGGGTCATGGTGTCGAATAAAATATTAGGAAAAAAAAGGACGTGCTTTTCATTCAAACGGTAGAAACAAAAAAGAAAACCTATCGGGGTGAAAACAACGGCAGCAGAAAAGGGGCCTGGAAAAAAAAAAGCCAACAAGCAAACCCGGAACAAACAAATATTTGGAACTTTGGGAAAGGGGATTACAGACATAAAGGAGACCCCATTGGGGAAAACAAAATAAGAAACCACTGGCCATGAAGTAAAAACAACCAAAAATCTAGAAAAACACATGTAAAACAGGAAATAATAACAGAAGAGCAGAACGAACACCTGGCACTGGGTCATTAATCAAAATGCCACATCACAAAAGTGAGTTAGAAACGTAAAAGCCTATAAAAAGGACCACAATAATTCCGAAAAAAATGTCGGGGCGATTCAATGGGTAAACACACAGAGGGGGGGGCCGCCACAGGGGGGAAAAGGAGCACGTTTAATTCCCTAGTACCAATAGACAGTGCTCAATTTTTGGGGGTCTCAAGGGGAGGGGGAGTGTGAACGAAAAAAAAACAAAGTCAACTTGGGGGGGGGAAAACTGAATAAAAAAAAAAGTCTAGACCTAGTCGGGAAAAACAAAACCGGCGGAGGAAAAGAAAAAGGAAAAAAGGAGAGATTTTTTTGGGGGATCCAGGAAAAAAGGGGGTGAGGAGGGGTGGTCAAAACAGAAGGGGGGACCCCAATGATCTTGACGATAAATAATGAGCATTGAACAGGTCTGGCGGGGTGAGGAACCTCTGTGGGGGGCCACCGGGGAAAGGGAAAAAGAGAAATGGCACATAAGACAAGTGGTTGAAGGGCGGGCAGGGTGGGGAAGAACAAAAGGGTTGCTGTTTCATGGATGCGTGACAGGGGGGGGGGCTGGATGTATGGTAAGGGTGGGGGGTTGATTCAATTAAGTGTAGAGGGTTGCAAGGAGTGGGAATGGACAGGGGAAGAAAAGGAAGTGGGAGATGGGTTTCATGTGTGGGGTGAAAAGGTGACAGGGAGGGGAGCTGTCAGGGTTTTTTCAAATGATAGGGTGGGGGGGTTGGCAATACACTGCAGCAAGTCTCAAGTAAGCCATGGAGAAGACGACAGAAAGAATCTTCCACAGGGGGAAAAATCAAGGAGGTTCAAAAAAATAGGTTGGTTGTTGGAATGGGGGGGGGGGGGGACAATCAACAGGTAACCAGTAAAAGAATTGACAGAAGGGGGGGGGGGGAAGTCCTCTGCAACAGGATGAAATAAAGAAGAAAATGAGAATCAAAACATGGTTTGTGCATCCGTGGTGCCTACAAGGGTTCAAGAAAAAGGAGGGGGGTGGTGGCAAAAAGAATTGGGGGGGGGGGGGAGTGGGGAAGATATTCATACATTAAAAACCCAAGGGGGAAAAGACTCCATCAGGCAAAGCCAAAGGTGGGTGAGAAATAGGACCTTACTGAAAAACAAGGGAAAAAAACCACGAGTTCAGAAAAGTGAGGCCCCTAAAGGGGGCAAATGAAGCACGGGAGGGTTTCATGAAAGGCCATGAAGGCATATGCAAACGCACTCCAAAGTAAGGGGGAAACTTGTGGGAAGATGAACGAAAAAAATCGTCATCAGCCGAAATCAACTGAAGGAATGGTGGTAACTCAAAGTCTTCAATTGACAACCAGTGGGGGAAAAAAGAGAAGCAACCTCAGCATGGCAGAAATTGGGGGGGGGAAAAAAAAATGAAACGGGGGGGGGAAGGGGGGAAAGGGGGGGGGGGTCAAACAACAGTTTTCAAATAAAAAGGAAAAAAAAAGCAGTGGTCTACGCCTACAGTGAGGGCATTTTTACAAAAAGCAAAAGCTTCAGAGTAAGTTGGTGAGGGGAAAAAAGCCCACAATCAGGGAAAAGGTGTGCGGGAGAAAAAAAACATGGGGGGGGTTTTTGGACCAAATAATCGGGTGTTTTCACATCCTCAAAGACGGAGACCAGACCAAAGTTTTAAACCAAAAACTCAGTAGTTGGAAAAAGTGGACAAAAGAGGGGGGGGGGGGTGCATTCAAGGTGAGAGGGAGGAAAAAAGGAATTCGGGGAGCAGAAAACATTCCCAAACCTGGGGGCCAGAAATTGGGGAATAAAAAATGGGAAAACGGGTGTGGTTACAAGATAATGCAGGAAGATGTGGAAAATACCTTTGGGAAGGGTCAGGAAAAAAGTGGTCCTCCAACTACAAACCAGTCAATTTTAAGGGGTAGAAATGGTACTGTAAGAGGGGACAGTGTGTCCCCAGGTGTGGGTGAAGGGTGGGGGGGCATATGTGCAGGGGGGGGTGGGGGGGTCATAAGGATCAGAAGAGGGACGAGAGACCGTACTGGATGGGTTGTGAAGGGGGGGGGCAAAATCGGGAAAAAGCCTAAAGAAACAAACACAACGGAGCGGAAAAAAAAAATAAGAGAAATCCGTCAGAGTTGGGGGTCAAGTCAGGAGACAGGGGAACATGGGAATCAGAGTCGTCCAACTAAACTATTAAGAACCAGGGGCAGGACCCCCAAATAGCAAAGTAGAATGGAAGCACATACTCAAGGGAGGGAACTGGCAATGCATGAAAAGTATGAAATTCTCATCGGCAAAAAGGGGAGGGTTGTCAAAGTTTGAGGGAAGTTAAGAAAGGACAAAGGGGGGGGAGGGGGTAACATTCACTTGAGAACAGTTTGGGGATGAGGGAGTTGGGGGTAAAAAACAGGTATAATTAAAAAAAAAAAATCCGGGACAGTTTGAATTGAAAGCATGCAAAAAAACAATTGCTCCCGTCCGACTGAAAGAAAGACAACCAAAAAAGAGGGTGCAAAAAAAAGAGGATAAGAGGGGGGAAAACTTTTGGGGTGGGGGGCATGGGAGAAAAGAGGAGTGAAAAAAACAAGAAGAAAGGCAACCACCAAGTTTACATTTGCGAGCACAAAAAAAGACGAGATTTGGGGCAAAGGGAAAAAAGACAAGATGAAGATTGAGGGGAGAAATGATCCAAAAAGTAATGAAGGAGGGGAGAAGAATTTCCCCTTCCAGGATTGACAAAAAGGGGCTTTACAAACGGGGAGCAAGCCCTAAGAAAAACAAAATCAAAAAACCCTTTAATGGGAAACATGATGAGCTTAGCCCCTGGACACCCTGCAATGTGGGGGGTATGGTACAGAGGGAACGGAATGATCTTCATTGTAAGGTGTTGTGGGGAGGGAGGTTGAAGATAACGAAAACAGGGATGGAAAGGGGACTGATGCAAGGCAGCAGGGTGCAGAAAGCAGTGAAATTCAGTGAAACAGGGGAAGGGGGGAGAGGGAAAAAAAAAACACTTGGAGTAAAAAGGAAAGCGAAAAAATGAGAACTCTGAAAATCGCTCAAAGAAAGGGACTTGTAAGGGGGGAAGAAGGGCTTATGGGACCATGACAAATTAAATCAAGAAAAAGGACCCAAAGTAGAAACACTTCGGCCAACCAAAATTGGAAACAAAACAGGGCCCTGAAACTGCCAGGGGGCACCAAGAAGGGGTCTTGAAAAAAAGGGAAAAAAAGCCGGAAATAGGCCTTCCCAATTGCGGGAGGGGATCGCCACCAGGGAATCCAAGGGGGGACTGAAAGGGGTACCGGTGACATTTGAAAACACAGGGCCATAAAGAAAGCCAAATCCGGGGGGGGAAAATTCGTGTTGATAAAACCCTGGTGAAAGAAGAATCTCGGGATGAAGCATGGATAATGATGGTGAAATGGTCTGAAAAAAATGAACAACTATAGTGGGAAAACCAGGGGACACAAGCCTCCAACTAATTGTGAAACTTACAGTTAAAAAAAAGGAAAAACCAGGACCTTCAACAAGCATTGGGACAAGGGTAAACAAAGGGGGAAATCAAGAGGGGCCAAACAGTGCAAAGGGCCCAAAGTGGCAAAAGGAATAAAAACACGCAAATCGAAAAATAACTCAACGGAAGAGAAATGTGGAAGAAAAATGGCCCCAACCTTGGGAGAAACCAAAAGGTCCCGCAACACAATTCAGGGGAAGGGAAACAGATTGGACAAATGGGTTTTGGAAGCAAAATGCACACAGAGGGGGCAGGATTCCTCACTGCAACTAAACAACACAGTAGGACCTATTTACACTCCGAAAAAAAGGCGACATTGTGCACGGTAAAGGGTAAGCTTAGCAGGAGAACACAAGAAAGTAAAAAAAAAAATCAAACCTAACTGGTCAACTGAATCAAAAAAAAAGGGAATTGGAACACAAGCCAAAAAAAAAAAAACGAAGGAGGGGGGGATGAAAATATAGAGGATAGAATTTTTGAGAAAAAAACCAGAGAAATTTGGGAAGTGGAAGGTAGTTTGTGAAAACAGCAGAAAAGTGGAACCAGAAAGGGGGAGAATAGGTTATATGCCAGGGGAAGGGGTTGAAAAGTTTTGCAGGGGAAAAAAGAGTTTTCCTGAGAACCAGAAAAAGGAATAGAAAGACTGAAATTGTGGTGCCGACTTCGCGTTGGTCAGAAGTGGGGTGGGGCGGGACAGGTAGGGGGGGTGGCTGCTGGTGTAAGAGAGGGGGGGGGGGGTCATTGGCAGGGGGATATGTGGTGTCCACAGGAAGTGAAAAAAAATGGTACTAAAGGGGGGGGGAAATCAAGATTGGGGTGGGAAGTGGGGGGGAAAAAGGGCCAATTGAAGCTTGGAAAGGTTTTTCAAAGGGAGGTTGCATCACTATGCAACAGAAAGGACTAACCACTCAGTAGCCATTGCTAGGCCAACGACGGAAGAAGCCAGAGTGATAAACATGAGTGGGTGGGGAGGGTTGGGAGGGAAGGTTTGCAGTCCACAGCAAGCAGGAAAAGGGGGGAGGACACAAGAAAGGGGCGATGGGGGGATGAACTCAAGCCACCTACTGAAAAGGACAATGGCCTAAAGGTTGAAAAAGAAAACAAAAGTGGGGGACACCGACCTGTCACAGTGACACAGGGCATGGTGCAAGAACAGGACGATATTGGGTAAAAAGGGCATCTGAGTCCTAAGGGTCAAATGGTCAGGGAATGACCCTTCTAAGAAAATAAGCCAGCCCATATGAAAAAAGAAAGGGGGAAAAAAAAAAAAAGAAAAAAAGGGATCTTCAACCAGCCTTCCACAACTCAAAGTGCTTTCAAAGGTTTGAGAAACATTAGGGGAAATGTGTGACAGAACCGGGCAGGGGCCCCGGGAAAAAAAAATTCCCAGAAAAAAAAAACTTTGGAGGATGGAAAGAAGACACTGACAGTCCAAAAAACTATATAGGGAGGTTGGGAACGGTGGGGGGTGAGAGTGAGAAGGAAGGGGCTGGGGCGGTTTAGGGTAAACAGAGTGGAAGGGCGATAAGAGGGGTGGGGGGGAAAGAGAGGTGAAATGAAAGGGAGGGCGGTGGGAGGGGGGGGAGCGGGGGTGGGCGAGGAAAGAGCAAACAGTGGATGGGAGGGGAGAGAGGGGGGGTCATTGACTAGGGGAGGGAGAGGGGTGGGGAGGGGGAGACTGAGTGAGTGACAGGGGAACTAGGGGGGGATGCGGGATGAAGGGGGGGGGATGGATGTGGAAAGGCAGGAGGGGGAAAAGAGGTAAGCGCAGAGAGAGGGGGAGGGGGGTGGGAGATGGGATTGCGAGGGCAAGGGATGAGGTAGAAGTGGGGGACAAGTGCACTTGGGGAAGGGGGGGGAAAGGAGGTAGGGGCGAGGGAGGAATGGAAATGGAAGAGATATGCGGGGGGAGGGGGTGAAAGACGGTGGGGGGAGGGGGCTAATGAAGGGGAGATATAGGCAGGGAGGAGGGAGACAAGAGGAGTGGTGGGGTTGGAGGGGGGGAGGGGGGGGTGGGGGCGGTAGGGAGAGGGAAGTAGAGGGGGGTGGCCAATGAGGTGAGGGCGGGAGGAGGAGGGGAAGTGGGGAGGAAGGGGGCAGGGGAAGGGGTAGATGGGGGGTAGGGGGAGAGGGGACGGGAATGAAGGGGGGGAGGGGTTATGACAGAATGGAGGGAGAATGGATGGGAAGGAAAGGGAAAGGAAGGATAGGGGGTGGAGGGGGGGAGATGGGATGAGGCGGGGGGGGCGGGGGGAGTTCTTAAGGAGGGTAAGGAGAGAAAGGGCGGGAGGGGGCGGGGAGATAAAGGAGGAGTCAAAGACAGAAGGGGGGGGGGGAGAGGGAGGGGAGGGAGGTGCAGGGGGTCGGGTGATCTAGGATTCACGGGGAAATCTTGTGGGAATTTAAAAAACAAAGGGGACCCAATTGAAAAAGGGGGGGTGGACAGCGCAATCAGAGTGCATAAGTGAGGGGTGGTTGAGCACCTGAAAAGGGGAAATTTTTGCAGTGAGGGTGGAGAAACAAACACATGCAGAATGAGAGATCCAAGGGGGAACGAGGCGGGCGAGCATCTGCGAGCTAAAAGTTGATGGAACACGAAAAAACCAGACCAAAGAGAGGGGAGGACATGGAAGAAAGAAATGGTGTGGACCACATCTTGTTTTCTAAATAGAAAAAAGAATTTTCGAAAAGAATGTGCCCTACCTTGTTCAGGTGGGACAAAGGGGGGTGTCGGTGAGAAGGGGGGGAGCCAAGGGGAGGGAGGGGCAGGTTGAAGGAAACAGGGGAAAACCTGTTTCCCCGGGGGGGGGGGTTTTCAGATTATAATTTTGGGGTGAAATCAAAAGTAGAGTGGGTAACCTGAACTGGGGGGGTCATTTATCACCTGTCCTCCGAAGGGGAAACTAAATTGGGAAAAAAGAGGAAAAGTTCACAAAGAATGGGAATGATTGCCAGGTGCCCCAAAAAGCCCATCAGGGGAATGAAAAAGAGGATAGGGCTAGGGGGGGGGGGGGGCAGAAAAAAGATCATAGGAAGAGATGGGCAGTATTATTGTGGGGGTAAAAGAGGGTGAAAGAAAAATGGATAGCAGCACAAACAAAACTTAAAAATGGAAGGAAAAGAAAAGATAGAGTCGACTACGATTTGGGAAAAAAGTCAACACTCGGAAAGAGACAAATGCATCAAACAGGAGGATCCTTTGGAGAACCCCAAAAGAAGAAGAAAAGAATTGCACAAAAGCATTCCAGGGCAATCCAAACGAGAGGGACGCAGGGGGTACTGGACCACGTCATTTCCCGGATGCAACGGGGGGGAAACCTCTGCAAAAAGGAAGAAGTTGGGGGGAGGGGACAGTGATAAATACAAAAGTACGGTAACAGTCCGTACGGGGCATTATGGGTTGACTCGGGGGGAGGGGGTGGTAACCAAAAAAGGAATGAAATCCTCCGGTTGATGGGGGATGTCCAGGGAAGAAAAGAATCAAAAGGGGGAAAATCGATAAGACTCACAGAAAATTCCTGGGGGGGCTACAAAAACTGAAAAACTGAAAACGCAGTGGAAAAGGTTGGCTGAATTTGGAGGGAAGTGAGAAACAAGATGAAAACCCCATGTCAGGGCGGGGCAAACCGGGGGCTGGGAAACATAAATAGCTCCGGAAAAAGAGAATGAAAAAAGAAAAAATGCAAACCAACAAGTAACCAGTAGGGGGGAGAAGGGGGGACCTGGTTTGAGTTAACACCGGAAGGAAAAGTCAGGGGAAAAAGAGACGAAAAAAGCGAAAAGACGAAGTCATTGGGGACGGAGGACGAGTAAAAACCTTGGGGTCATTTGTAAAGTGATGTTTAAAAAAAAGAGGAATGAGGAGGGGAAAAAAAAAAGGGAATGATGAGTTTGTATTCCATCAGTCTCAAGTGATGGCCGGGGGAAGGAAGGAAACATCGTGGTGAAAACAATATGCCTCAATGAATGGCAGGAAGGAAAGGACAGGAGGAGTGAGAACGGGGAAATCTGGAGGACGAAATGCAGAACTCAAGGGAATTAAGTGAACAATTAAAAAAAAACCTGCTGGGCTGGGTATTGAAGAGAAAAGTCTCAAAAAATGGAAAAAAGTAATGGACAAGATGAAAAAGACAAAAAGGAATCACCAGCCGAAGGACCAACCACCTTGGCCCAGGAAAGGAAAATGGTGGAAATGAAAAAAAAAAACAAAACACAAGTTGCCTGGAAAAAAAATGTTCCAGTTGTGAAATTGCTAGTAAAGGAAAGGGGGGGGCAAAGGGGAACGGGACCCCATCAGAGGGAAAAAAAAAAGGGGGATTACTGGTAAAATTGTGGGAAGAAGGGACCACAAGGGAACATAAACAAAACATCATGAATCTTTGATCCACAATTGTGAAAGAGTTGGGGGAAAAAACTTAGACAGGTTACTGATGATTGGGGAAATGCACAAGGGTGGGGGGGAACAACACGGGAAGGGGGGTTGAAACAATGAAAAGAGCAAGGAATTGGCACGAAAAGAAAACGTCACGAGGTCCCCCATACCGCAAAACCATAGGGCAAGTTAAAAAAGTGAAAAAACAGGGGGATGAATCAATTCCCGGTTGGGGTAAAAAACAGAGCCACTGGGAAATGAAAACACACAAAACAACCAAAAATACCATGTACAAAACCCAGCGCCCATGTCAGGCATTATACAATGACAAAAAAATCCGTTGAAAAAAAAAAAAAGACCGCCACAAAAATTCCAATGCAACAAATGGAAAGAAATGGAAGGTCATCTGGTTGGGGGGGGGAGGTGAACGATGCACAAAAGAAGAGGGGTCCCTCAAAAAGGAACAGCACGGGTATGCTAAGTCCGTCTCCAAAGGGCTCCATTGGGGGGTGGTCCTCAATTTAGTGGGTGAAGAACAAAGGAGGGACATCAAAGAAATCTGGTCCTTAGAAAAAAAGGATGCGTCGA